>QDKV01005335.1_pt1 | contig 55512 bp, 56 predicted proteins | sample 1861101 | NCBI WGS metagenome assembly QDKV01 (sample SAMN04275158, study PRJNA302643) | Fungus metagenome, whole genome shotgun sequencing project. | isolation source: fruitbody | host: Mallocybe terrigena | place: Sweden | collected 2013
TCAACATTTTTAATTTTTAATTACCAATTAAAAACAAATATAAATGGCCTATAGATATTGGTAACCCCGAAGTGAAAGCAGCTTGTCTGGCTTACCGTGATAATTCAGGCCGGTGGAGTCCGGAGAATGTCAGAAGCCGGACGTCGGATCACAGAATTCTGCAGGTGGGACTTTTCAAATGATGGGTTCGGCAAAGTCCGCAATATTTAAAGGTTCTAGACATACGTTGGTTGTTTCATTCAAACCCAATTCGTTTTTCACGGTGAACCCCAGTCATAATGTCCTTGGGAGTAACATTATGATCCTCTCAGCGTACTCGCTTTCAAGGACACAAATACCAGCGCCAATGGACCAAACAGGGAACAGGAGAGACTTCTTGCCATAAAAGTGATCAGTGATCCCTGCTGCAGTATTTTCAGTCACATAAATGCTATGGGAACAGTCGGAATCCCGATTTTTACATTCCTTACTGTTACGGTCGGACGTCATAGTCGTCGTATAATTCAATCGCCTGGATGAGTCGAACATAATGCCCGACCGATTTCGAACTGTTGCTTCGTACCAACAGAGAGTAGCGGCCACTTGAAGGATGGTCGGAACCACGAACTAGTAGCACTGGAACGATCCCGTCATCCGAAGCTAACCTGGTATTTTGAGCATATTTGGACGTAATCAATCATTTTCGTGATTAGCAGTAATAAGGTTATTAAAAGATCCGCCGATAGCGTTAATTGCTGAATATCCATATTCACCATGCCAAGCAGGTTGTCCTGTCCACTCAGTTGCTCTGCTGAGGCTCAGCTCTCAGCTCCATCCCAACCAACTTATATCAACTGGTTCAGCGATGGACGGACTGATTTCCATGAGAGAAATTCATCACCATACGGAGGGCCGGGTGAACCATAATAACCATATGGCGTACCGAAGGTAGATCGAAATTGCCCCATCGCCGCAGTAGTGATGTGAAAATATAATCATATAAAACTATAGTAACTTATAACCCGCCATACAGCAGCCAAATATTTCATCCTCTGCAAAAAGGTCTAAATAATATGATGGTGGCACCAGACTCAACGTCCGAAGGGGGCCTACAAACCAGTGCTGCACCAGTTCCTCTTGCTGCGACGAAGAAAGAGGATACAACTCATCCTTTGGATCCGTTGACTCCTGATGAGGTGTGTAGACTTCTAGAATGCCGTGTCAAGAACCAAAGCCCTACCAACTTTCCTTAATTCACTTAGATCTCCGCAATTTCTTTCGCAGTTCGCCAGTATATCGCCTCCCAGACAGACGTTGAAGCAATCAAGTTCATCACTTGTGCCCTTTTACCTCCACCGAAGAGGATTGTGTTAGAGTACCTTGGAATTCCAGTCACCTCTGGCGAGAAACCACAGAAAAGGAATGTCAAAATCATAAGAAAGGCTGATAGTGATGTGAGTCCTCATAGGAGACATTTTGTGGTCTGGTCCGACTTGCTGACGTCTTTATTTTGCACAGTTCTTGGACATACTTAACGGGTAAGTCATACCTCTGTCAAATTGATTAAATAAGTAGATTGACCTTCATCAAAGCTGCGCGTACCGTGCTATTCTTAGTTTCACTGAAGAGGCCAAATGGAACGTTGAAAAGTGCACCAAGCTCGCAGGAAATCAACATCCGCAAATTTCTGTTGGCGAGCTTGTCGAGGCTGAAGTTATTGTAAAGAACAACAAAACCATTCAACAGTTGGCCAACGATGTTGGTAAGCAAACTCCTGCGACTCTGACTTTAAGCTCATTTAATGATATACGTTAACCCTGGCAGGAGTGAAACCACACCAAATATTCTGCGATGGCTGGTCAATTGGGTATGACGATCGGTTCCCACAAAAGAGACGTGTTCAGCAAGCCATGATGTTTGCAAGATTTTCGGAGCATGACAACCTCTATGCGCACCCTTTGGTTATTTCTCGTTTTTACTGTTTCTTTGAACCAGAATTAACAAAGAGTGAATTGTAGGATTTTATGCCTGTTATTGACGTGCACACGGGTGAACTTCTCACCATTGATTTCCCCCCTCATTACGTTCGCCAAGCAGACGGTACCGGGAAGCTCTCCGTCGACAGTACTTCTCCTCCTCCAATCAGCCCTGATGGCTCTGAATCGCTCGCATTCTCAAATCGTGGCCGCATCCCACCCCCAAGGAAGGCATGGAATTTCCTCCCTGATTTAATAGCGAATCCCCCAACGGAAGACGGCGATGGGGGCAGCCCTTACGACTTTGAAACTAGAAAGAACTTGAAGCCTTTGCACATCCTTCAGCCGGATGGAGTGAGTTTTAAAGTCACAGGAAATGTGATTGAATGGCAAGGGTGGAAGATGCACGCTGGTGAATCATTTCCTATTTTTTGTTAAATGTTTGACTGACTCTTATCTCGTCTACATGCAGCATTTTCGCATAGAGAAGGTATTGCCCTCTCCACAATCACATATAACGACTGCGGGCAGATCAGACCCATTTTTTACCGCCTTTCATTGGCGGAGATGGTTGTGCCCTACGGTCCTCCTGAGTTCCCTCATTCTAGGAAATTTGCATTCGATTCGTATGTGTTTCTCTTGGTACAAGTTTTTGGAACCCTTAATCTGAGTGTGACCTTCAATGAATTTTTATGTTACTTAGTGGTGAGTATGGAATGGGAACCATGGCAAATGAATTATCTTTAGGTTGTGACTGCCTTGGCCAGATTCACTACTTGGTGAGTTTCTACTTTAGGTTCAAACCTCTCGTTGAAATCGGTCTCTGAACAGCCTGGCTGTTATATCACAAATAATGGTAACACTACTATTATCAAGAACGTGATCTGCATTCACGAAGAGGATAGTGGTGTCCTTTGGAAACATACCGATTATAGGCCTAATGGGAGGGGTCAGACGGCGAGACGGAGGAGGCTGGTCGTCAGCATGGTTTGCACTCTAGCAAATTATGGTAAATTTTTATCTTGGTTAGTTGTTCATTTCGTGGCTGATTTGGAATTATTAGAGTACATTTGGAACTATCACTTCTATCAAGACGGTTCCATTGAAGTAGAAATTCGCCTTACTGGCATTCTCTCTGTCTACGTGAGTGCAGACAAAGAGCCCACCCCTTTTGGCACGATCGTCGCTCCGAATATCAACGCGCATTTACACCAACACCTTTTCAACCTTCGTATCGATCCTATGATTGACGGACTCGAGAACACCGTCATCGAATCGGATATTTGTCCCGTTGATGAACCAACCGGTTCTGCGGCCAACTTTGCTGGCAATGGATTTTACGTCCAGGAAACACCCATATCGAAGGAAACAGGCAGACCCTACGACTTTGCGAAAGAACGCCGATGGCACATCGTTAATCGTTCGAAAATGCATTACGCCTCTGGTAAACCTGTCGGTTATTCGCTTGGTTTGAAGAGCAGTGCTACACCTCTCATGGCTAAGCCAGATAGCTGGACGGGAACACGAGCAGGGTTATTGTCAAATACGTTATGGGTTGTGAAAGATGCAGAGGATGAAGAGAACGGTTGTGGATCAGTGAGAATGTGGCCCGCGGGAAAATATGTCGCACAAACGAGGGAGGAGTCGGTAGATTCAGTGAAAGTCTGGGTAAAAAATTCTCAAGCGGTGGAGGATGAGGATTTGTTGGTTTTCGTTACGTTTGGGACGACGCACGTACCGAGACCAGAGGATTGGCCTGTGTACGCTTTTTTTTCCCTTTCTCAGCATTATCAAATTGATAACATTTAAACTTCATAGGATGCCTGTAGAAACATTGGTTGTTTCGTTCAAACCTAATTCATTCTTCACGGCGAACCCCAGTATGGATGTCCTTGGGAGTAGTGATCCCCTCAGCGTACTCGCTTTCAAAGACACCAATGCTATCGTCAGTGGGCCAAACGGGGAGCAAAGAGAGACCTCTTGTTGCCATACTACTATAGCTTGTGATCAGTGATCACTTTCTTTCCCTGCCGCGGTATTTCCAGTCACATAACTGCAATGGGAACAGTCGGAATGATTCATATTTTTACATAATTCCAGATGTGACGACATAATGACTTTAATGACAATCGTTTGATGTTTTCAGATGAGTAAAGTAACATGGTATAGACCCGGAATTATCACGTTCATGATGCCTGGTATGCATACTTTGGTCTGGGCGAAAGAGCGATAAATTCCTTACTGTTACGATCGGACGTCATAGTCATTGTAGATAACCTATAACTTGATCGCTCAAGTGTAAGAAACCCGTTCTCCGTCAAAGGGAAGTCGAGCAGTTCGGATAGTCGATCCGGTGGAACGATATGCCGGCGAGTTGCAGCAGAATCAGTGACAGGAAGGAGGGTAGAATTTAAATTAGGGTTGATCCTTAATAGAGAGCTGCGTTTGTCTGCTAAAGATGCCTGTCGGTGTCCAGTGTTATCCATGGAAATACCTTTGTGAATCGCGTCATGGGAGGGGATACGACCACCGACTATTCGCTTCGTGGAATGGACGTGATCGTCGGGTTCACGAAAGCCGTCCAAACGCCTAAGATGACCATAGGAATGTTCGTTCTTCAGAGAAAAAGTGGACTCGGATAAAGTTGAAGGACAGTTGATGTTGATTCCAAGCATCGAGCCAGCTGTAACGCGAGTACTGGCGGGAGGCTGGAGCTTCTCCGCAACAATCTTGGGTGCGACGCTTTTCTTGAAGACGTGCATAATGTTGATGCGTTTAGCCTGCGAAGGCAACAAAAGTTCGGGGGAGCAAGAAAACGTCAGGGGTGTCAGTGTTTTCTCGCCTTCCAAATCCCTGCTGGAGCCTGAAATATCGATGCGACGGTTGTCTACTAGGTACTCGAATTGCCAGCACAGTTTGGAGGACTCGGAATTGTGCTCAGCCAAAGACATTTCGTGCCCTTGTACAACGAAGACTCCATTCAACTTCAGCGTCAAATGCGCTTGCTTGGAGACGTAGTCAGAACTCTCATCACTATTGACAGTAATTCGCCTCAAAACAGGAGGACTCTCTAAAGGCGCGTGGTGAAAGTGGAAATGCTGCCTCGAAACAGGACGGAACTGAGCCATGAGTTTTTCGGGTTTCCTCGTTTGCGAAGCAGAGCGTACGCGTAAGATCCCGCTAAATTTGAAACATGGCTCAGCATCCCGGAAGCCTTCTTGGTCGATTAAAAATTGCACTGTGATATCCTTCAGCCAAGGGAAGTCCTCTTCGTAGGGGGAGGAGAATGGAGACAGAGAAATTCGTCTATTTGGCGATGGAGTCTGGTGGTGATCCTGGATTACTTCTAGAGCATGAGGTAGAGAAACGTTCACCGATTTCAAACCGGGACTACGATTTTCAAATGCATTAGAAAAGGAACGAGACATAGGCCGATGCACAGGCTCGTCGAACGCTACTTGTGACTGTGTTGGAAATTGAGCGGAATCTTCCTGAGTGACAATGCCCATATTTTGCTTGTAATCCCATTCATGCGCAGAAATCCGAGACACAGCTTTCTTCTTTGGCGTTTCCGAACCCAGGACACGATCTAAACTCCTTTCAAATATGGGTGGCGTGTCTGTTGCAGAAGATGGTGGCTCCACGAAGTCGCGTTCGCAAATAGACGTACGTGAAGGAGCAAAGTAACCCGTGTTCAGCCGTTGCCACTCACGATGGGTGCGAAACACATCCAAGTTATTCTGGGTGGGTTGTTGAATGGCTCCATATGAGAACAGCCTACCAGACAAAACGTTCTCTTCTTTTTCTAGACCTTTAAAAATGGCCGGAGAATTCTGCGATTGCGACTGCGGCATTCCTTCGGTGATTGGCGAAGATTCAGGCATCTCAACAGCGTTCGAGAATCGCGGTCTCACACCGAAAGTCGCGGCAGAGCAGATGGTTTCCGAGCTTCCTGAACTATTCAAAATCTCCAAATCGTAGTCACGCTCAGCTCTTGAACCGATAGAAATCCTTTGCGGACTCGGCGGGTGCTGATTTCCTGTTTTAGTCCCCAAAGCCGCGATACTCCCTCGATTACCGCACTCAAAGTTGGAGACGGGAGGTTGCTCAGCGTAAGCTTCATCATAAAGTACGAGTGGAATATCACCAGAAGACCAGGTGAAACCAAGTTGAGAAGAAGGTGGTTGGAGTGAGCACAGCAGGTCCACGGCAGATGAGTCCGGTGAAATAGGGAAATAAATGTCCCCGTCTACTGGAAAAGTATCCATCTTGGATAGAGATGCTTTCTGGCACTCGCTCGAATTTTCATGACTGTCCGCCACCACGGAGCATGGCAAAGAACGGGCCGGAACCTGCGGGAATTCGATTTGCAGCTCGTCGTAAGTACATTGATGATCTTTAAGTACTAGCACGGCTGAGCCAATAGAATGGCGGGTAGAAATGGGATGCATCGGGTAGTTGTCGATTCCCAGAATGATAGTACAGATGGTATTTTTTCTAACCAATTCCAAACCGAGCTCTTATATTCCATTTCGTGACCCCACGGCTCTCTCCTTCTCTTCGAGTCTTTTCTTGTTCTTCAATAGACAATAATCACCGAACTCATTCCGGCTTTGCCATGATTTACTTGGAAACCAGAACGCACGAGTAAGCACAAATGAGTGGCGTGCATCAAGGAAGGGGTAGCATGCCACACGCTCCCATTTTTCCATTGTTGTATACCGTGGTTCGAGAGGGGATTGTATAGGGTGTATAGGGAAGTCAAGGTCGATAAGATAGTCACAGGAAGATACTGGAACCTATTAAATGACGAATCATAAGTGACATCCGAACAAAAAGTAAAGGAGATCAACACGAACATAATGTGAGGGATCTTCCTTATTCAAGTCGTTCAAGTCATCTGAAACGTATGCAGTTTCAGGCCTTGACCACCACTTCTTCGAAAAGGAAGGTGATTTATCCACATCCGTAGCAGTACCACTCTCTTCGAAATGCCTTGGCAACATCCCATCAAACTCGCTCTTCACAAAATCAACTTTTATACCATTTGGCATAAGGTAATGTCCTGTAAACCGGTACCATTCTTTCCCAAGGCAAAACCTCAAGTCGAACTCCTTAAGGAGGGAGAAATCGATCCGTGGTATGTCTTCTTCTCTCGTACCCGCAGGGTATATGGGAAGGAGGCCAGCTGCATTCAGGAGCCGAGGAAGCTCGATCGTTTGGAAATCAAGAGAAGCCATCATAGGAGCATGGTAATAGTGCCATAGAGCAAAAATTCGAGAGATGGAAATGAGAGAGGATCCGACAACAACGGAAAAGGTGAAGTTGCTGAAGATATGGGTCTGAGAAGCCTGTGAACACTTCGAGTTAGATAACGAAAGAAGAGTAACCATCACACCCACGCGATAAGGCGAGCGAGTGGCCTTGATATAAGCTATTTCCATCCAACCACGAATTAGGTATACCGCGACAGAAGCATTAAAGCAAAGCAAGGGATATGCAGGGAACATGAACCTCTCCTCTTTATGAGGTTGCATGGTCAAAATTCCCAACCAGACGTAAAATGGTGCAAGTCTCAAAGCTAATAAAGTGGAAGGTGAACCGTATAACCCAAGCCGCTTGTGATCGACGAAGTACGTGACCGCTAAAGCGGGCAGCGACATCAGAGCAAGAGGCACAACGATGTTGAAGTTGAGAATGAGATTGTTGATGTAGAAGTGCCAGGGCTCGGTACCATACAGCGTTGAGCCACGATCGGTGCCTCCAAAAATATTGTATTTGATTATATTCCAAGAGACGAAGGAAGGTTTTCCGTAGGCGAGACTGTCGATGCTGACGACTGGAATCTTATAGAAAGGATAAAACGAGACGAGAAAGTTTAGCGAAGGGCACTAACAAAAATTAGAGCCGCAGAAAGGCCTGCATAAATCAGTCTTCGGAGGCGGCCAAATGCCCATGAGGGGCGACTTTGTGGGTCTACAATATCCGCACCGGACACAAAGATTTCTTCCAAAACAAAAGGAATGGCCAAGGCAAGGGCAAAGGGCCAACCGATTATTCCGCCTGCTGCAAATAGTATAGTCGAGATGAGCGTGCGATAATTATTGCTCGAAGAGCAAGGTTCAAAAGCATATGCACAAGCCAATGTGGTGGTATACATAGCAAATGAAGAGGGCAAAAACGCTTGGGAAAAAGTCAGTAAATTTGTGAAGTAACCAAAGTGCCCTTACCTGTAGATGCATTCCACATGCCTGCACTGAAGAACATCATGAAGAAGTAGTAACGGCCAACCCGTTCATTGATTTTCTCTACTACCGTTCGATATAACCTTGCTTCGACCAAGGTAGAGATGATGCCAAAAAATATCCGGACAGCAAAGAAAGAAGGACGCTGGTCGTTTCATTTGAGAAAGTACGATGTCTCATGGGCCAATTATGACATACCTTATCGCCATCTACAAAGAGTTTTCCTATTCGAGCGGGAATCCAATGAAGTAATATGTAAGCCCAGCTTCTAAGTGCGTACTTGGGAGACAACTCCCATGTCTGAAAGCCATATCCGTGGTCAAAGAAGTGAAGGGGTTCCCAGAAGTTGAAAACTGTATCGCAAGGACATAGGTGATCTTGCATAGGATAACCAATGCCTTAACCTACCTTCGTCGCAATCACTTATGTTTGAGTACATGGCACCGGCCACTCTCATCAAAAGTAAAAGGCGAACCGCGCCAGAGAACGACGGAGTCCATGGTCTACGCTGAGCCCTGTGCTCTTCAATATAAGGAATGTATGGCAGCAAAAGAACGTACCTTCGGAGCTGGTCCTGGAGTATTCCAGTATGCCTTGGCTTAAGTTTTGACTTTTCGCTCTCTTGACCGATTCTTCCCAAACGCAGGTACTCTGTCTGTTGTGGCATTTGGCCTCAGAGCGTAACTTGCCATCGTCACACCACCGTCACCAATGTCACGGGCTGCCGGTCTTCATTTTTGTCCAGAACCTCAATCTAGAATCATAAAATTCTCCAGACTTTACATAAAGCAAAGACTTGGTGGCAATATATGATGTATTTGAAGAGCCATACCTCTGAGGCGAAAATGAACAGAAACAACAACGGTGAACAACTGGTTCTGCCGTCCTAATAATAGCTCTGCCTTTGCTCTGAAATCCGGCTGACTGATGTTACTCGCTACTAGTGATTCATTCTTAGCGCTGAAGGCTTAAGCTTGTTTGCTGCATTACATGACTTGTTCTATTTATTTTTTCGTCTCCCTGGACTGGGTTTAGAGTCGAATTTCGCTGTGGTTGCATCAATCTTTGGAGTTCACTACTGAGTACAAACATATCTGTGGCAACTATAGTCCACCAGAAAGATGCGGGAGGTTATTCCGTTGGTCTCATATGAGCGGATAAGAAGCAGGAAGGCAGCGGCGTCGCCAACCTTCTTTCCGGAAATGGCAGGACTCTGGCTTCTTCCAGAGTTTAAGGAATGTCTGTTGTGACGTTACAGAATTGTCTCTTGGCCCCCTTGCTGAGCTTTTATTTTCTCATTCCGCTCCTTTTCTTGTTTTCGTTACTCTCTGTTTCTTTCCACCACCATCCTCTTTCTTTCCTCCGTTCATGGATTCAGAGTCGCTCGACACAGCGGAGCACTTCATCTATGTCACTCAAGTATACTTCTGTGGTAAGCATCATTGACCCCAGTGCTCTGACAAACTGTTACTCATCCGAGAATTCGACAGCCATGTGTTAGCCATTATTCTTTATTTGCTTCTATCTGTCCTCGCTTTTTTGACGTTTGTCGTTCTGCACTTCCCAGATGCCGTAGTTCTTTGGGACTGGATTATCAGTCTCCCAAGAGAGTACTGTTTTGTAAGTTCAATTTTTGAACGCATATACTCATGTCTTATTGCTTTGCATCAAGATTTGGAGAACTCACTGGACGCCGGTCAAGATGGCGTATCTCTTCTGCCGGTAAGTGTACGCGTCTGTTTGACTACCTTCGAATAAAGCTTTTTTTGCAGATACTGGGTCATTGCTGTTGTACCATATCTCTTGTATTGTTTTGTTGTTGATCACCCACTCGAGACGTGCAAACGCATATACAAGGCATCGTCCACTTCCTTATATTCATCAACTTACATTTATTTGATTGCGCGGTTCAGATTCCAGTAGCTTTGGCAATGTGGAATCAAGTGGGGTCGGAATGTTAGTGATCCCTTTTTGCCGTCATTGAAATACCATTCTGATTAATTCCATTATAGCGGTTCTCCTGATCCGGACATATGCGTTCTTTAGCAGGAACGTGTATGTCTTGTGGTTCTTGCTGTCGGCGCTTGCAGGAATGGTCGCATACCAACTTTATGTTGACACCACGCAGATGTTGTGTACGCTGTGTTCAGCCTCTCAGAAATCTCTTACTCATTGCAGTTTGACACAGTACTACCTTTCGTCAAACCTCCCTTTGTATGATTAAATTCGTAATTCCCTAGTTGTTATTAAATTATATTCAGGACAAAGGACCCTGCTTCCCTATGTCTAAGCCACATTCGGCGCACTTACTCGGTTGGCTCGCTCTTTCCCCTCGTCTGACTGCTGCTAATGTTGTCTTGTTTTATAGGGTTCTTTGTGAGCATGCATATGCCGTTGACCCCTCGGTCTTTAATTCTATTTTTTCCTAGATTGCTCCTCTCCTGTTTGACACAGTTGTGACTTTCATGACAGTATGGAAAGCATTCCATATCCGCAGAAGAAATGGAGGACCGAATAGTCGACTCATCCAGACCTTCCTCCGCGAGGGTAAGTGTTTCTGCTCCGTAAGACGAATCCATTTAATTAAAGTTCAGGTGTATTTTACTACATTCTGATCTCGATTGCTAACCTGGTGAGTCAAGCTTCATGACTTCCCTCTAGGAGACTCAAACGTCTTTTTTTAGATCAATGGAGTTTTTTATTTGCAGTAAGTTTTGCTTCTGCTTTATCTGCCTTATACTCAGGGTTTCTGATTGGCTTTCGTAGACCGCGCCAAGTTATTTCCGCCATCAACATTCCGTTAAGCGTCATGTTAGGGCCTGTACTTGCTTGTCGTCTGGTGAGCATATATCCTTTTTTTGTTCGCTGCTAATTGAATGATAGATTCTCGACCTTCGTGAACGCGGGTCTGAGACGGTGTCACATTCGGAAGGAACAGGTATTGCCGCCTTCACCACAAAGTCAATGACACAGCAGCAGGAGTCTCCATATACGCCCCCCGGCCATCGCAACAAGAGTAGAGGCGGTAGGTACGCGCGTGGCCGTGATGTGATTAGCACACTCAGTTCTAACGTGGTGCTTACGACGTTGGGCAGCATCCATCCCGATCACATGGAAGTGGATTTGGAACAGGATGTCGTTGAGATGGATGATATACATCTTGGACTAGGCATGAATCTTGGCACTTTGAGCACCGCCATCGGTGGAGACGACGGTGAGCCGTTACCGGAAGGGGAAAGTTACCCCCGACGAGGAAGTCCGGCCCCAGCCTACAATTTCCTGGAGATGGGATTTAGACCGGGGGGACAACGTTCACCGAGCCCTAGCATTAACGAACGCAGGTCAACACGTTCCGTTGTCAGGGGGATTAGAGTCGACGTTGAGCAAGAGACGACGGCAAGGTGAAGGACTACATTCGTCATTTATAAGCGCTCGGACAAGTCTTCTCTTTCTCGAAACTCCTGTCGATTTTTGGATGAAAAAGCAGTTTTCCGTTCGTGTGTTACGCACAGTTCTTCACCCGCTGGTGTTGAGAAACTCGTCGGTATAGTTCTATGTTATGGTTTATCGCACCGAGTGTTGTCTAATTGGGTTTTGGATCCACTTCTCTTCATTTCCAGTGCATCGCACTCTTGAGCCCTTGTATTATCACTATTTTAGTACCTTACGATATCTCTTTCTTTTTTTGAATACTTCTATCTCTTAGACTGCAGAGGTTCGGTCACTCTATTTCATGCACCGAATTAATTGTTCCGAATGCATTTGTACGCCATCTCGCATTTCGGCAATGTCGAAAGGATGTTAAAGACTTGATTTATTTCCCTGAGGTCATGCAGTGTGTAGTTTTTCTAGAGTCAAAGAGTTTGAAGAAAGTATTAGTGTCCGTGCCAAGCGCGCGAAACGATGGATAGACTGTGACAATAGGAATATGAACATGTCAACTTGCAAACATCTTGCAAACCATCTTAGAATGGTACTCTTTTCTGCTAACAAGCTTCGCAACCAAAGTCCCCAAGAGGCTACACAGTGTTTGTCGACTTGATACAGTCGAATGCAAATGCTATGCTATTATGTCAAATGAATACTACAGTATCCTCATACGAGTCGTGATGCTATTGCAAGAACGGGGAACTCTGCGGACTGGTTGGTCAGTGTCCGAGAGGTCCGCGAGTGACGTTCAAATCCTTCAGCAAGCCCGTACTCAACTCGTAGACCCAGCCATGTATTCTGACCTTCCTTCCCTTACCCTCAAGTTCGTGCTTCCAGACATCCTCAATCACCTTCTTTTCGACGATACTCTCCACCTGCTTTTTGACGTTTTCTTCGACTATGTACTGTAATGCTTGACTTGGCGACATTGAAGACCACTTGGGTTTGAGGGAGAAGGCAAGTTCCGTGAGGGGTTCCAACCACTTGTTAAGCGGATCAGAGGGGGGAAGATCATCAATGGTGCGTGATGGATCAGAGTTTGATTGGGCAACTTGGAAGGAGGCGTTGACTCCGCCGCACCTCGAATGGCCGACGACGATGACTGAGTGCGCTACATGAGACCTGTTGCTAGAGGTTTTAAATAAACTTTACCATGTTCTACCAGGAGGTGTTCGACGGCATACTCCAGGACGGACAACGCATTTGCATCTTCACAAGGTACTTGACTGTAAAAGTCATCCGGTGATTAGGCCATATATCGTGTCGCGAAAAATCCTTGGGTAGATGTTGGTCATGACGTACTTTGCAATATTTCGCTGTACGAAAATATCCCCAGGAAGCGAGCCAGTAATGACGGACTCCGGAACACGGGAGTCCGAGCACCCAATCCAGAGGATCTGAATTCGATTTTTGCGGATGGGTGGTCAAAAAAAAAACAAAAGAATGTGTTTCACAACAGGTTGGACATACCTTTGGAGTCTGGCCACCAGCCGAGTTGGTGAAAAAGGTAGGATTACTTCTGGTCGTATTCTCTGCCCAACGTGCATTTGATTGAAGGAGTAGCTTTGACGCATCGGGAGTGGAATTCAGTAAATGGCTGTGAACAACTGTCACAGCGAACAACGTTGGGATGAGAGCAGCGAAGAGTTGAATCATTTCCTATGGCGTCTGTTGTGTGTTTGGGAGGACAAGAAGAGGCGGGCTATGTTTCAGATCTTATATACACCATTGACATTGACATGATTGCTTTTTCTTTCAGACAGATCGGGTGTATCACCGGAGATGACTTGCAAATCTTTATTTATTCCTTGAAACTCGATGTGTGGTGGCAAAACTCCGCCGCCAGTAATCACCAGCCCGGCGTTAATCTCCACTTTATGAGCTTTCGTGACATGAGAGGTTGAATTCAGAATGGGATATTCATTATGTGCAGGGTCGCTGCCAATCCAGAGGCCTTAGCGCTTCCAAGTTCCTTGGCAGATTCTTTAGTTCCCCCTTTAATTATACTGTCAGCCAGAGTGTGCTCTGGCGCGTGATTGTTTTACCTCGTGCTTTGCGCAGGTGAAGGGGGTCATGCTACATGCTATGATGTTATGTGAATTATAATAACTTTTGTTTCCGACAAATCAGTTCTCTCGTGTCATGTTGTACATGCACTTAGGTTTCCAAGGCAGAAAGGCAGTTACTTGAATCGGACTGATATTTAGCCCTCTGGAGAAAGCGGCAATTTGTCGGCAATCGGAGAAATGTGGGGCAAAACCTTGGTGAAGGGAGTTGCTGGTACTGAAGTACTGATAGCTAGTCAATGGGCTACGCAGCTGCATCTGAATCCTGTTTCAACATTGCCAAAACATAAATACTACCTCTTTGGTGCTCCCAAAGTGTTCCCAATATTTTGAACTAGTTCTTATTGAATTCTTGGATAAAAGTTAACTTGTTCAGTAAAACCGGTGTCCGGACCGGTGCTAAGCAATGTGCTCAAGAATGTGCTTTCATGTCAAACATACATATATTGTGTTCTTGGCTCCATAGGGCTCCACGGTACTCATGAAGGATTTCCCCTGCGACCACAAAAGTTGATTCGCCATGGCATCCACAATCCGCTTGCGCGCCTTGATTTTTGTATGAGGTGGGCGCTAAAGCCTAAGCCATCCTAAAATAGGAATGTTATATTAATCCACGTGACACGGATGGTTGTCAGTGCAATTGAACAATGAACCGCAGCTGGAGACTTCAACCTCGACGACGACTTGCAAACCTGTCCTGGAACTGCTGTGCAGAGTCCAGCACAATGTCAGTTTTGGAACACATAGCTAGGCCATCAAGCTCTGTACCTGAAGTCCCAACTGGTTTGTTGCATCCTCAGCTGCGTGATTCTGCTTCCGCTTTATCTGGAATTAAGTTCCTCGATTTGCCAGCCGAAGTCTTGCTTCACATATGTCAGGAAACCATTTTTTAAATGTCTTGTTATACTGAACAGATTCATTTAGTGTCATACCTCGACTTGCCTGACTTGACTTTGCTCGCTTCCCTTGGTTCTCGTGCCCTGGCTTCATTGACAGCCGATCCGGTGCTGCACTTCCAGCGCCTGTGGGTCATTTCCCCTTCCAGGTTGAACCACCATTTGTTTGGAAGAAGCAAAGAAGGTCATTTTCTGCGGCCCAGTGTAGGTGAGCTTGTGAGGAGAGGAGTGATGAGAGGCTTAGGGATTGAGAGGAGATGGAGGATGGGAATATATTTTTATAGCTCGGATGTGGGTCATCCTCTTTTTTTTTTCCCCTTTTATGATGTGCATTGGACTGACGAGTCATGAATAGTCCATCATACAATACGAGAACTGGCTTGCATTGGGAAAACAACACGCACAACGGGTACTTGCAGAGCAACTTCGGCGCCGTATGAAGATTTCTATGGACAAGGGCACTAAGTACGCTTGCGGTACATCAGACAGTAACAATAGTTCATGTCTCGTCCCTACAGTAGGTAGACTTGTTGGTGATACTCAGCATAACCTTGACAAGAATGCTCCCACATCCATCGGGACTTGCACAAGTCCCTCGGCATCGGCACTCAAGTCCTATTTGCTTACCCTCTATTCCACACACATCCTCCCAGACATAGAAAGTTCCTCCCCTTCGGTCGCACGCTCTTTGCTTCCTACTATGCGGAAGCTTAAGTGGAGTCTCCAGCGGGATAGATTAGCGAGGGAGTTTAAAAATAGTGGGAGGGCTGTAGGGTTAAGGAAGTGGTTGGAAGAAGGAGAGGAGAAGGGGATCAGGAGGAGAGTTTTCGTTGAGGGAGAGACAGTTAGGCTTGCGGTTTGTCCAGATGTAACGAAGAGGGTTTGGTTTTTTGAGAGGTTGGGTAAAAAAGATTAGGGTTTCAGTGTAAGAATTTTCGCCCTTTATTTGCTTGGCTTTTCTAGGTCTTTACTCATCGGACTGGTAAATGTACTTTATCCTGAATGAGATTATGTTATTATAGGGACCTTCCTGAACTGACGGAAACTGCCATCACGTCAGGCTCACTTCTTCAACTTCTCTGTCAACTCTGGCACGGCTTCGTACAAGTCAGCAACAAGTCCAGCATCGGCGACTTGGAATATAGGGGCGTCGGGGTCCTAAAAACAGGAGCAACACAAAACATTAAAGAAATATAAGAAAATGTAGCAAGGGCAAAAACTACCTTGTTGATAGCCACGATCATCTTGGAATCCTTCATCCCAGCCAGGTGTTGGATGGCGCCTGAAATTCCGACTGCGACATACAGTTCGGGAGCAACGACCTTACCCGTCTGACCCACCTGTAACGAATTGTCGACATATCCTGCGTCAACGGCAGCACGGCTTGCTCCTACAGCTGCACCAAGTGCATCAGCAAGAGGATATATGACCTTTTCAAAGGTTTCTGCATTCTTGAGCGCACGTCCACCCGAGACGACGCGCGATGCTACACCGAGGTCTGGTCTGTCAGATTTCGTGATCGTCGTCTTGATATGCTCCGTGCGTGGGTCGGACACTTCCACAGATTCGACGGCTTTGACCTCCACACCTTCACCATCGGTCTCGTGTGAAGAAGCGGGAGGGAAAGCAGTCCCTCTCACAGTGAAGAATTTAATTTTGACATCTGCTGGTGCACGGATGGTAGAAATGGCATTCCCGGCGTAGATGGGGCGGGTGAAAGTTGTGGCACTGGTAGAAGAGTCGTGCTCGACTGAGGTGATATCGGAGAGGGTTGGCAAATCAAGAAGAGCGGAGACGCGGGGAAGAAGGGATTTGGAAGTGGAAGAGGTAGAGGAGACCACGTGGGTGAACGGGGATGAAGACAAGAGGGATTGAAGAAGTGGTGAGACGGTTTCAGGAATAAGGTGGATATATTGTGCAGAGGTAGAATAGAGGACCGAATTGACGCCTTCTAGTCTGCAAAACAATTCATACTTCGATTCTTCGATAAAACATAGGAGAAACCGCTTACTTTTTGGCCTTTTCAACAACAGCAGGCACACTCTCTGGACTTCCGATAATCAGAGCCGATACCTGACCACCCAGTTTCTGGGCAGCTGTCAGAGCGGATAGAGAACCTGAATTAATAGATCCATCGTTGTGCTCCAACAAGACGAGGGCGTGAGGTGAGCCCGTTGCTGTCGCATAGGAGCGACGAGATAAATTGCGACATAGAAGTGAACTCGTTCTTAGCATCTCTACGTTCAGAGAGCTTACAGAAAAGCCAAAAAATATAAATACTCAGGAAATAATGAGAGTTCAGAGTACATAAATTTAAAAGTTGCCCGCCGGTTAATTTATGTAATTTCACACAAATAATTCAAAATATATATATATGCTAACTCGAAGCTTGGACGCCAAGATGCAGCCCGATTGTAGAGTGGTCTACTGACACTCTGTGTTCTCCTCACCCCTTGAAGCGATGTTGTAATTGGTCCTGGAGCGACCGCGTTCTGATCCCCTTCGACCCAAGTTGGGCAAGAGATTCAGAAATCGAGATCGTCACTCGCGTAATCAACCTAACCATGGCGACTACAGACGGTGAAGGTGAGTTTGCATATTTAGTCACGGCGAACATCTGAATGATATGCTCTCGACAGATTTGAGATCGATTTTGTTGCAAAAGCTATATAAAAAATATCCATGTGAATTCAGGATGGGAAAAAGGGTATACATTTGTTCACCAGAATATTCAACTTTCTGAATGCTTGGATGTGATTATCGACGAAGGCTTGTATGAATCTTTCTTCAACTCCTTCGCGTCTTTCGCGTCAGGTTCTTATAACTAATCGCAATGCTCGTACCTTCACGAGCAAATAGGACTGCTATCACCATCTGTGGTAATAGTCTTTCCTCTAATCTGGTTGCAACCATGGGTAAACTCTCATTGTCCACAATGAGACAAGGCTCCCTCTGGTCATCCCAGTACTCCTGCCTTGTGGAGTCATTTGTTTGTCCAACCCAGGGAAATCTTGGGTTTGCTTCACGGGTACGTTCTCCTTGGACGCAGTGATAACTTCTGAAGACGACATTTTTTGGTAACGTTGAGGTGGGATGTCACCGCCATCTCTCCATTGGTCGCCGCGAAGACGAGGGTGTGGTATCATGACCAAACGTCCCGTCTAAGGGATACCCTCCGTTTCTCTTTTATAATCCTGCAATCAAGAAAGGGTTAACGAAAAAAAACACCGTTTTTGGGGACAAGATCTTGGCCGCTGGGCAGGTTACCACATGCCCCATGTGAGAGCTTGACGGTTCGCACGTAGGGTCCGTTTACTTGAGTACTTTCCTTTCCATCTACGCACTCCTCTGACCTGTCGTCGAGGTCAGATTCTCTGGAAGCTCCACTCCGTTATGCCTAAAACATTCTGCATGCGAAATTTTGTTTTGAGGCACCGAGTGGTTACTTGGGCAGGATGTATGCGAACATGAGACGTAAATTTTAATTTTTTAATAATAGACTTCTAAATTCCAGATTTATGTGGTTATGCGGAAAGCTGACATCCAACGTACGTTTTTCTGAAGGCGCACATGTGGCCACAGTGAGACCAAAGTTGTGCATGCCCTGCGGAAAGGGCCATTCGACCACGTTCGTTGTGAAGGAGACAAAAAACGTGTGCAGAGGCTGACGCAAAGCCCGTCGGTCCATCGCTGAATTTGCCATGATAGTATCCTGATCCGGAAAAATATGGCAATGAATGGCAAATTTTAACCCCCCAACTGTCAGGACTGTCACCACAAGCAGTCAGCGAAAGGGTGAACAAGTCAATGCATCATGTAACAGCGGTGTACATAACATGAAGGTATCAAGGGAATTTGAAACAAGTTTGAATGAGACGAAGTCAGATCGGAGTAAAGACAGTACGCGTTGTGATGAAATTACAATCAAAAGAAATTAAAGCGAGTACAGTGAGTCAACAAAGGTTGCGGTAAAACAGGGACGAGTTGAGTAGTTATCCTCTGCTCCAATGGAAATCAAGTCGAAACTTATCAGAATCCAGAAACAATACCATGGACCCCAACCAAGGCACCGAGGCATCCAATCAATACTGCATGCCAAGCTCCCTTCGGCAATGTAGTGGAGTGGACGGCCGCACCGTTGAATGGAACATACTGTGTAGGTGACGCGCCTCCCGCCGTGAATGCGTCGCCCAAGTTACCACCCGTGAGGTTGGCACCGTTTGGCTACAACGACAATGTTAGAGAATGTGGAAATTAGTCGTGAGACGAGAAAGGGTGGCTTACCCCAATAAGTCTTGTGTTGTCTGTATAGGTGCAATTAGGTGCCGAACATAGACACTTGCCTTGCCCCGGATCCCAAAAGGGTGTAGAACAGTTGACAGAGACTAAGAATGAATAATCGTGGGATTAGAATTGAGATGGCAGAACGAGAGACTGGACTCACTTCGATAACGAAGAGCTTGGCCTGTTGAGTTGTCTTGGGGAGGATTGGGATTCGCTGGTGAAGGGTATTGGGTTGGGCATCCATACTAAAAGGAGGGTTAGCGCAACGTCTCTTTAAGAAACTGATGCACAACATCTTAGAGGACGTACACATGTATAGAATGGGGTGTCAGAGAAAGGACAGCGTGCAAGCAAACCAGCTTCGTTCTTTGGAATGCCATTACAGATTTTGGCTGATTGATCAACTTGAGGTGACAAACACCTGAGTGACGCCACCTGGTCAAGCTGTGATACGGGGACAGGGTGTCGGACCCAATCGAGCAGCTGGTCGTTAGAGACAATCCAGACTTAAACACGGAAGTGTTGAGTCTACCGGAAATTTAATTGAACGAAAGGGATCTAACCATTTTGTTGTTGCTGAGCCCAGTCGAGAAATGCATTGACCATGTCTACGGTTGACTTTTTTGCACCTCCACTAGGATAATTTAGCTTCAAGGAATTGACATTTTCAATATAAATCATTTATGCAAAGAGATACTTACCGACAGGTGAATGGGATGAGTATACAAGCCAATCGGTTGACGGTTGCCATTATAATGGTCGTTAAACGTCTTTTGCATGTATGAGAGCGTATCACTGTCATTGGGTTTCGATGCATTGTTCGCAGGGTCGCTAAACCATTCGAGTTGAAAATTACGGCAGGTGCAATAGCAGAAAGAGGGCTCACATCCAAGGATCCATCAAATGCGGGCCTAGAGCCCCCATTTTATCGAAGAAAGCATACATGGGAATCTCCCAAAGCCCAGGCAATTTAGGTTCGCCTTTACACAATCCCTTTACTGAGAGACAGTTATTCGCCATTCCATAGTCCAATGTGTAAGGCCAATACGCGTCTGTATCTGGATCTGTCACAGGTATCGATGCCACCCCTGTAGAATCGTAAAGAAATTCAGCTCTGGACAACTCTCTGAGGGTGGCGACGGTGAAGTTGAGTAAAGGTGACCGAAAGCCTTTGATTGCAGACATCGGTATTCCAGCAAGAGCGTTGAGAGCAATGAGGTTCCCGTTGATCTCGGCTGATGACGGCGCACCGACGTGCGTCATGCTGCAAAGGCATTACCTGTATGAAAGTTCAAAGTTTCTAGACAAGAAAGAAATACCTACGTGTGATCCGCAATCTCGTTTCCCGCGACGTACCAGTCTAAGATCACGGAACGACGTGAGCAAAAACACAAAAACTATAGAACATATCTGCGAACCAAGGACGGAACATACCAGTGACTAGAGAATAGTTTGTATACTGAGTAGACGTAAAGTAGGTCATTCTGATAGGACATCCGTTGGGATTTTTTCGTTGACCGAGCACCGATCTGATTGCGTCGAGTGTGTAGGATTGAATAAAGTCATCGGCAGTAAATACGATAAACTGAGGGACTTCCGACTGCAGCGAATAATCAATTAAAGTCAAGAAACGGAATTGAGCAAGATGTATGAATCAACGAAAAAGACTGTCACTTACAGGATTCAAACCACCGGGAGGACTTGTGCTAGCACAATTGCAATTCGGCAACTTGCATCTGTTAACATCACAAGAATACCCCGCTGCCGCTTTGCTTGACACTGGGCCAGTAATTCCCCCATCCTGAGCCAGTGCAATTCCTGGCAGTAAAGCCGTAAGCACCCAAGCATATAGCCGCATGATTCGTCTAAACGTAGACTATGAAAAATGAAGGTGTACAGAAACGAGTGGCCTCTTTCCGCGAGAATGTCGCTGGAACCCAGATCAGGCGAAACAGAAGTGAACGAAGGAGGTTGCGAGGGAAGTTGACGTTGCAGTATTGTCGCCTGTCGCCTTTGACGACATGATGATGTCCTGTTTGATCAATGCGCCGATCATGATATTTATGGTATTTGTTATATACAACCAAAACTATAGCAAAGCATAATTTTTATAACGTGGAAACGAGTCAAGGGGACTCCGAAATATTCCTGGCGAGGAAAGGGGAAATCGTCACCGAGACGAATTTCTCACTCGAGTTCTTCTATTTCTTCCTGAAGGTTTTCAAACTTCACTTTGAATGTCTTTTCCTCCACCCTGACTTGAGCCGCACCATTCGCTTGGTCAACCGATGAAACCGTTCCTTTCTTCCCATTCATCCAAAACTTCGACAACTTCACCAGAACTACGCTATCACCCTTTCTAAACAACTGTTTGGTTGAACGGGTTTGGGTAATGGTCTTGGAGCGGGGAAGCAGATGAATGGGTTTAGCTCCAGGTGTGTCGATTTGCATGAATGGATGTGCCATGTTGTGTATGTCGCGTTTGTAGCAAGTCGCACAAAGGTCATAATCATCACAGACCGTACATTTGTACCTGCTGCAGGTGAAAAAACCCCGTCCACAGCCATCACAGTTGCATTGATGTTGTCCAGGGCTGCTCTTGACTGGCTTTGCCTGAGGTTCTGGAGTTCTTGAAGCAGGGGGAGAGGGTCCAGTGAGCAGCGCACCGAGAAAGGTTTCGAACAATGGTTGGCACCTGCTACTGGAAGTACGTGGGCATTTCGTGCAGAGACATATCCCTTTTTCACCTTCGCAATGGCTGCAGTGCTTTGTATCCAAAATGACCGTGGCGATGCGCGTCATTGGCTGAATGTAATATTTTTCAAGCCAGGATGACTTGAAAAACATGACTTTGGTGACGTCCTGGACCTTGCCCGCAATAATTATGTCCCGCTGGAGTGAAATAATATTGCAGGCAGCAGAGATGCTGACGAACTTGTTGGAAGAGCTTCCGGTGACTTCGCCCTTGTCGTCGCGAAAAATGAGTTTCCCAATGAACTCATCTGGGCTAAATTCGAGTGCACTTTTAACGACCAGCGCAATCCGAGCAGGAGAAAGCTGGTAGTAATGTTTGTACCGGACAAGATCGTCTTGCAGAATGTCCAAACCGACCCCTACCGTAACGCAGTGAAGGTAGTACATCATGCGAGCGACATCATCGTCTGGAACGACAGTAGATGAACCATAGTCAGAGATCTTGAGGGAAAAGGCGGAAGCTGTGGCCATAATGGTTCGGAGTGAACAGATTTCAATCCAGAAAGTTACAAAGACAACAATTTAAGGATGGAATTGAACTTTCAAAGAGAAGGGAGGTCTAAGCTCTTTCAAGGCGACAAGGACTGAACCAAAAGGAATGCCTAGCGTTAGACAGCAGCCAGAGGTCTCGACAGGGCGCTTTGTCCCAATTGCGGTTTGTTGTCCTGAGGGTTGCAGACCGTCATACCCAATGCCAGAAAATAGGTCACCGTATGCGGACGTAAATTGCCATGACAGCTGCCGACAAGAAGGTACCTCAAGTTCATCTATCGACACATATACTTGACAGAGGTATAAAAGATTAGTTATTTTGACATATCCTACCTAAGGCCCTTCAAGTTGTTGATCTTTTGCCACTGGCACAGTCGTCAGCTTTGGTCAGATATTGAAACCAATGGAGCTAAATTCGAATCGGGTAATTTACTGCAGATGCTGCAATTAGCGGTACTACTCATATCTAATCCTTCTATGGACATGGCTTCAGGTCTTCGTGTCACTCCGGAGTTCGGGCGGATACATATACAAAATTCACAGCACTTCTCATAACCTGCCACATCGCCTTCAATCTGGTCAGATCATGGTGAGAACAATTCGGAAGCCGGAGACGTTCTCAATCCCATGGGGTTGGCTCAGTATGATGTGCCTTCTGCAGGCAATACATGTTTTGAGGAACAGAAACCTGAAAAAAAAGGAAGTTCCAATTGCCACTAGTCGCATGGCACGCGGAACAACGGGCGCTTATTTCACAAGCGCTTATCACTGATTGGGAAGGTGAACCACTGGCAACTGGAGTCTGGTAAACATTTAATTACAAGTTCAGCCAAAACAAGAAAAAGACACAAAATTTGACTATTCCGTGTGGGTATCGAAGCAGATTCGGATAGACGGACCGTCTACTGCTTGAGAAATTGAAATTGGACTGAGGTGCCTTATCCTAATTAATTCAACTGATCCTGAGTTTGGGATGAGTTAGAGTCAACTGCCAGTGTGCGTGTGTTTTTTCTTCTTGACACGCTTAACTGCAGGCACTGTTAAACAGAACGAAGTTCGGAGCGAGTCGAGCGACAGAAATCATATAAAACGAGATCCGGAGGGAACGTCATCAACTGTCCAAATTTAAAACTAAATTAAGTACGCAACTGGGAATTTTTTTCCCTCGAGAAAACATAGTCCATAGTTAAAATAATCAAAATATCGTTCTAATTCCACAAGTCGGATAGGCAAATAGACTGAACTCCCAAGGACCCTGCCATGATGATCGAAATACTTAACTTCATCGGCAACGCCTTTGGGTCAGAGGAAGTTCAAGGCGACATTCTTGTATAAAGTCAGTGGGAGTGTATTCTCTAAATACAGATTTAAATCTATTGCTGTCCTCGCCGTGTGAAGGTCGTCGAGGCCATTGACATCTGTAAAGAAAGTCAGATGTTTTGAATGCACCTTCAAGTTTTAGATGATACCCACACACCATCACTTTTCTAGTCGCTATCACGCAATGGTAGTTCAACTCATGGGATTTTCTCTAGCCCCAAAATGCCCTCACATGAAAGCCAAGTACAAACGGATTTAGTGCAACGAGGAAAAATAACAGAAATTGCCAGTGGGCAGCTGATATCGATCAAAGTAAAACGTGGTTGCCATTCGATCGTGGGGAGGGCGGTCATTAATAAATTTTGCATAGCGTGTCCTGGGGTGTTTAGGGCCCTGTAAATGCATGATACCCGGAAAGTGTGATGCACTGGCATAAGTAACATCATTTGTCATGTGGTCTTTCCGAGGCGAGCGCTAACCTTGAATCAATGTTTTTACAGCTTTTACTTAGCTCAGACGCGCACAGGCCGTGACAACAGGATGTATTTCAGAATGGCAACGGGAAGATCGTTCGCTCAGCACTGTAGTAGAGTTTCTCCCATAGATCAAAGAAAAAGAAAATGTCGGAGTTCTAGAACAGATTTGAAGGATATCATAAACGCCTTATCATCTCCTTTGATTTCCGACCAGGGACTCGGAAATCTACAAATAGAATTGAAAAAACACCTGGTTATTATTTACCAAAAAAAAAAACACGAATCCACGTTGGTGCTTCTGCCGACCAAAAAAAAAATCCCATGTGATCCTCATTATTTTACACGCCTGTGGGTAAATTCAGAATATTGAGGGCAGTGAATGGTGTGGCGAAATGACCGGCCGGTTATCAATGACATTCGGGTGTTGGCGTGTTAGCAATCTAAAATCTCTGAAACATTGCAAAAATGAAGGAGAATAAAACAACAGATTAGTTTTCCACCAAAGTTGAAACCCAGCTTTTTTTTTTTTGAAGAATGACATGTAATTTGATCGATGATCAATCGTGACATTCAGTGTAACGGGCCTGCACACACGACAGTCTGCTTGAATTGAAAAAAAAAAAAAAAGTTCGGCGAAGACAAAGGGATATTCCCAACTCTATTACTTACTTAACTAGACTAGACCATTTCTATTTGTTATTTTCATCCTCCGATGACCAGCCAAACTTTTCTCGTGTTTCATTTCGGTCCGAGGCTAATGTAAATGTATTTTATTGAAGTTACCAAATCGAAAGATGATGAAGAGAGAACTCACGACAAAGTCGGCTGAGTGCGGTACAGAGCTCACTTTTTTTTAATGATGTATTTTTTCGTTGCTACTAAAAAAAGAAAGACGCCGGTAAGTTAATCGGTGTGAATTGGCAGGCGGGCGCTTGGTCGACCAGCTTACATAAATTGGGAATAAGCGCCGATGGGGTGTGTCGCATTCTTCTTTTTCGCCAGTGCTTTTCGTAATCTACGCAATGATCATCATTATACGATCAAACGGCAGGCACCCCCGCTTAATTTAGTGTATGCGATAAGCGCTAGCTTCCGGCGATGGTAATATGGAGTGCGTTCACGAAGATACGGTTTGGACCAAAATTTTTGCGGATCGTATACGGCCCAGAGATCTCAAAAAATTATTCATCGCTAAGTGAACAAAACCTTTGGATGAACGTCCTTCAGTGACAATCAAACCGACAGGGAAGTTATGCGATAAAGCGGAACAGATATTCACTGCGCCAATAAGTATTTCAAAAACAAAAACAAATATCAGAAGAAGAAGAAACGAATAAAAACAAAACTTGCATATCAGACGATTCAGCGATCGAAAGAATGTAGACAATATACACACGCATCAATCCGCTCGCTTATCAACTGCGAAAAAATGATGTGCCTCGGCAAAAAAAAAAAAGGTAGTTTTCTTCTCGGTTGCGGTGCCAGTTTACCAGAGAGCCCTGCTACGTCTTGGATCAGAACGATTCTTTTGAAAAATTCCCCCCTTCTCTGAAGTCATATTGAAAATCAGATCGGTTCTGTGATTTGCGCGATTGGCTTTTTTTTGGGGATGCTGGCAAGAACAGATTGCGTCCAAAAGGAACCCAGAGGTGTCTAAATGGTCTCATAGGTCGTAAAAACACACAGAAACTGAAGCCGTCGGGCTCGGCGAGAGCTCATGGGTTACGTGGACTTGGTGGCGGGCGGAGTGTATATAGTGACAGGGGAAGTCTCTCTTGATAAGTGTTTCGCGAATGACATCTTCCCGAATTTACAATTTGAAAGGATTGAGAAGAAGGCCGTCCCTGCAAGGCAGGCAATCAAATCGGAGAAAACCGTCGAGATTTCTTCTGTCTGTTTACTGTCTGTTTATGATAATAATGATATGGCACAACTCCTGCAAAAGATCGGTTCTGTGATGTTTTGGATTCCAGGGAATTTCAAGGGTTCTCATTCATACCGACGACGAGTTTGACGAGGTTTGAATTGTTCACCCCCGGGATGATCGCAAAAGGATGATGATTGATCACTTGTTGTTAGTAAATTGAATACATCAGCGGAAGACGTCTTGCGCTGATGCGCCTTTTGTAATGCAACTACCCGTGTATTGAAAGAAAGGTGTGTTCTTTTTTCGTTGCACTGAAAGAAGAAGGGTTTCACGACGCAGGCGCTGAATGAAGGCGCTTTGTGGTTTGGTTTACGTAGGTCTACATTGATTGTACCTTGTCCTGTATGTTGGGATCAAAGAGCGCAATCTGTGGGGGCCATGGGACTTTTGTCATCTAAGGTACACAACAAAAATTGACAAATTACCAAGCGAACCAAATTTACTAAAACGTACTTCACCAAAGGCCTTGAGCTCCCAAATGGCATTAAATTTTTGTGATGATTTCAATTTGAAATTGACAATTGACTGGCGATATTGACCAAGCGAATTTTTTTTTTTCTTCAATGCCGGTCATACGGCTGATGTGTATTTAGCGACGTGATTGAAGAGTGAGAAATTTATCCGTCAGTCACATACTGCTGGTGTATATATTAATTTACGAATATATGAATGAGAAAAGGAATTTTCCGACTGAGGCGATCGATGTGAATTCTTGAGTAATTGCGATTTCGTCCAGAACTGAAGACACAAGGACAAGTTGTTTTCGGAAGCGCGCTCATATCACTTTCATCCGGTTTTGGCTATCATTGATCATTGTGCAAGGTTTGAACTGCAAGTCCACCTCATTTTACGCGGTTCAAGGAAGTGGAAGATTGTTTTACTCAGGTTATGAGCGAATTGACTTTGTAATCCTTGAGTCAACTCAATAGCAAACAGGTATATTTCGGATCTTCGGGTGCTTTGTATGAGATTAAATCATAATGAAGACAAAACGTAAGGACTTACGAGAATTGTGGGGAGTTGTCCAAAACATAAGTTGTGTGGCAAGGCGCCCGGGGTAATGAATAGTGCAATGTGCTGTGTATACCGTGCTGAGATGTGTATTTATCGTCTACACGTGCGGGGCAACAAACATTGTGTGCGTGCGGACTGCCAACTGGTGGGAGTAGTTGCCTAATATAGAGATATGGTACAAAATGTTGTGACATCATTTTCAGGGTTGAAATGTTATGCGTGACTGTCAAGCATAGGAAGCCGTTAGCATTTTGCTTTCGGAGTTAATAATCAAAACGTAAACATTGACGAGACCAAGTGGAGTCATGGCTTTGTGGGGGGATGTGAGACTCGGACAAGGACGAAGCCACGAGAGTTGAAGTCACGGGACAGGTGCATTCTGAAGGGAGGGTAAGATAAGGGTTGTCATGATAACAGATTCAAAGACGAGAGGCAGAGAAATAGTTCAGGAACCACAGAGACATTACATAAGAGATCTGAGTTAGAACCGAAAAAGGAATCTAGTTCGATCGGATCTGAGGGATCTAAAACTGGAACGAGTACAAAACTCGAAACTCGCGTTGTCTTTCTGCTGCAATGACTCTCCAGCACTCCTACGATCCTTACTCCGCTTTCCTCTCAGACCCTAGTCCGCCAGACTATGCCGCTGTCTACTCCTCCCAGTCTGACCATGTTCCCTGGGATGACAAGAAACTCCACAATCCCTACTACCATCACCATCTCTCTGCCAAACCAACTCTCTATATTCCCCATGTCCAAATTCACTCTCCCGTCCCGACTCATCCCCTCCACCACCAGGAACCCATCCTCCCCGTTGAAGACTGGCATCCCCATTCGGCCTGCTATCCTCACCCAATGCCCGCTTATTCTTCCCCCGTAGATCCCAGTCCTCCCCCGAGGATCAAGCAGGAAGATTTGTCTGTCTACTCGGCAATCTCCTCCCATAAGCTCCTTCACCAGCAGGCCCAGAGCAATTCTCTCTCGTCTTACGTCAGTCTCGACCATTCCCATCGTTCCCATCATCACCACGATCCTACCCAGGCTTTTGCCTTGCTTTCTCACTTCGACGGAAATCCTTCCCAATCACACCCTTCCCCCCCGTACTATTCCCCTCCATTTCCCCTTCAGAACCATTCAGGTCCGAGTTCACACCGACAAACTCACCATCATCCCTCATTCGACCATAGGCAACATCAGCAGCAGCAGCAGCACACTATAGCGTTGGCACCTTATGCCGAAGTATCTCCCATCGAATCTGTCCCCTCGCCTCTTTCTCCGTATGAGGACCCCTTGTCAGGTACAACGGTCCAGAATGGCTGCCATCCACCTTGGATTGATGATGAACGTAGCAGCTTGGACAATGACATGATCATGGGTGGAAACATCAATTTGGTCAGTGAAATAGAGTCCGCAGGTGTGGCCGACATGAGTGTCATGGTGGACTCGGCTGTGGGAGGAGGCGAGCAAGACGCCGAAGGTGAGGAGGATTGGAGTGCGAATGATGCAACGATGGTGGCTTCTCAGGATGATATATATCAACTGCAGCAGATTCACCAAGAGCAAGAGCAAAGCGACTCGGAACGAGACGCCAGTCGCCGCAGCACGACGAGCGATATCGATCGCGAGAGCAACTTTTCCGCTATCATAATGATCGGTTCGCAGTCGAGTGATCAAACCGCTCCCCAGAGTACAGCCTCCAGCGAAGAAGAAGTAGAACCCAGTGAGGACGACGATTTTGAGGATCCAACAAGTAGTGAGGAAGATGAAGATGACGACGATGAAGACTTTGTCCTCAATGCTCGTCAACGCGGCCGTCGATCAAGGTCAGCGGCTGAAAACCGGCGGCAGCGACGCCGGGGAATCGTGCCGGCCAATGCCGCCATCAATGGCAATCACGGCACGGCGACGTTCAAGACTGCATCGGAGTACGTTTCCAATGGCTTCGTGCCATATTCGATGACCGAAGGCCGGAGTCTGCGCTCCAGAAGCATGTCGACGAGGTATACGCCATATCAGGGTTTTACGGAATTTTATTCTCCCGATGGTACCTCGGGCGAGCAGCAGTACGATACTGCTGCGAATGCGACTTTAAAATTGGAGTCGAGCGACGAGATTGATTTTGATAAGAGGCTCAGTTCACCTTCGATTTCCATGTCGGCCAACACTTTGGTGTCAGTGGTAAGACGCCGCACACGCGCGTCGCCGTCGATCCCCATTCCTGTTCCTGTGCCTAATTTAACCAAAAAATCTCGTGGCAGGAGGGTGCCCACAATGACGAGTCTTGAGGACTTGCGAAGCGCTGCGAGCGGTGCGGGGAAGAAGAGACAGAACGCAGGTGGGAGGAGCATGAGGATGTATCTGTGTGATGTAGAGGGATGCGGAAAATGTTTTGCTCGGGGCGAACATTTAAAGAGGCATGTGAGGAGCATACATACATATGAAAAACGTAAGTTGTCGTTTCGCTTCCTTCTTTTCTGGCACGAAATGTTGACGATTCAATTTTTTTAGCTCACAAATGCCCATATCCTGGTTGCGGCAAAGACTTCAGTCGGCATGATAACCTCGGTCAGCATATGCGCGTCCATAAGGACTTTGAACCTTCTCCCTCTACGGTGCCAATGCGGAGGAAGGCACAGCAAGCCTGAATGCCAACTTCGCATATCTCGAACGAAAGGGTCCCCTCAACTGAATTAAATTAAAATTTTCGAGCCTTTAGACGCACTTTTTTTTTCCGTTTCGCCTTTTCTCCGCTTCTAGAACAATCTTCTCTTTTGGTCTGCGATAAGGAAGCCGACATGCTTATCACCCCGACCAAGCCCTCTCTCTTCGAGTTTAGCTCGCTTTCGTTCCCCTCGCTCTCTCACTCCCTCAGTATCCAAGCTCAAAAAATTAAAGTATGTATTTCGTCTATAGTTACCTTACCCGTATGTGCCTAGGTCTGGGATACGGCCTTAGTTGTATTCATCCCACATTAGCCCACCCTTTTTTATTCTTATTACTTACAACAGCTTCATTTTCAGATTATTATCTATCTATTTATTTTTTTCGATTCGTTCTTTCTCTTCGGTCTTTTTTTTCGATTTTGACAAAATTGATACCCCCATTGGTTTGGCACGGGCTCTTGTGTCCCGTTGCAATTGATTCAATTTTTTTCTGGGGCATCAAGTGAGTGCATATGGTATTATGGACCCATGGTAAGTTGGCACATGCTTTAGCCCGCCCACCTTGTGTGCTTTTGACGGACCGCTTATGTTATCCCCGTTATACCAACCCTCGGTATCCAAAAACTTGTGTCCGAAACCACACTGTTCCGTTTCATAAATTGACTAAGTAAACTCTAATTTGACGCTGATCTGTGCGTTTCCTTCCAACGTGCAATGCATGCGGGGTATACCCTATAGGTGCCCTTAGGGCTGTCATAGCTATTTGACATTCCACTGGCATGGACCGTATAGCCTTGTTGTTCAAGTTTTGGTTGGCTTGCGTTCAACATATGCGTGATTGATGTTTTTCAAATTTTCAGTTGTCCATACCTGTCCTTTCAGTCTTATCAATACACAGCTGTGATCCACTCGAATCGCCGAATCGCCGAAACGAAGAGCGAGTTGGCGAGGCAATACCGAAAAGCAAAGACAAACCAGAAGCGCTTTCGGTCCGGTTGAATGTTGAAAACGTTGATGCCCTTGCTCGGCCGACTAACACTTTTGAATTGATAACCATTATTCTTCCTGTCAAAAAACCGCGCAATTGTTTTTGATAGAGGCACAACTGGCACTTGTTGAGTCTGAAAAAGTCTTTTTTTCAAATTTAATACTGAGCCGAGCTTGAAGCTTGAAGGGTCGTCGCATAGGTTTGTGTCTAGACTGCTCGCTTCCCATAGACACCGTGGAAGGATTCCTTTCGAAACGCCGTTTGACAAAACGGTTATATTCTTCTCATAATTGACGTATCCATTGGTTGAGCCTTTACTCTATCTTTCCTATTAGTATGGGGTAGTACACGGGCCGGGATAACTGCACAATCATGTTGCCAAGCCATCGTTCGATGATGCCATATCAAATTTGGAAAGAGCGCCTAGAATTCAAAAACACATACTTGACACAAATAAGGCAATAATAAAGTGCAAATTGACTCTAGCCATCATTTTTCGGTGGTGAAATGTAATTAATTATAATATAGGACTGTCCAGATTAGGTACTCAAGCTCGTTGGGACTCCATAGAGTAGGATTCTGGGGTGGAAAAATCAGGTTTACGGCTGCGGTATCCACACGCCGTTGATAGCGCAAGAATCAGGTAGTATGGTAAGCGAAACCCTACCGCGTAAAAAATCACTAGGGAATGTGAAGCCAGTCAACAATGAACTTGAACGCGTACCTCAACTGAGTCAATCTATATGGTTTTGATACTGTTGCTTAGCATGCGCCCGTCGCAAATAATTTCTGTCAACTGACAAGAACTTACTTTAGCCAAAAAAAAGTAATTGGAACCCCAGTCCCAAATGACGCATGGGTGTTGACACGGGCGCAAGCCTTTTTGCCTGCGGAATTGTTGGTGATATCCACTCAAATAAGCTTAGCCTGATCAGATCTACAAACTCACAGTACTACCGTACTACGGGTCAGTACAGTAGTACACATTCCCTTTGACAAGGCATAATTCAACATCAAATGGCGGCCTTGCTTTGAATTTGGCCTAGACTACAGGTACCACTACATACCTTGACAATGAATGGTTTTCATGATCGATGTCACATGAGCCATGAGGCGACTTCTACTTATCATCTGTGCTACTTTGGCTGATAAAAAGGTTATCTTTACGTATGTGGCAGTTATGACATCGATGTAACGTTTATGAACTGTATATGAACGCAATGCGACCACATGGAAAGGACTTTATAGCAACCAGGGCCGAATTCGCGACGGAAGAAAAATGGAAATGATACAACAACTTACAACAACCGTCGTTCTAAAAAATTCGATTACTAACTTAGGTACTGTACAGAAAGTTTGATGGCAGTGTATAAAAACTTGAATCAAAAATTTGAAGACAGACTATACAGTAACTTGCCGCAACAATCGCACACTGGCAGTTTTCTTTTGTCAAGAAAAATGGTTGGCATGCAAATGAGATGATGTCGTGATACAAGTGGACCAATTCAATGACACACAAGGGAAAATTTTTTCAGAGTGAATAGCGCGCAAGTCAAAAGTACTCGTGGACCTTGATTACCAAAAGCGAACAAGTTCGCGGGAATGCCCAATGTGGATATCTGAAAATACGTAAGTCTGAATTTTTAACCACATCATCTCTCCTTCCTATCTTGGTACTCAGTTTTCGCTGGAAAATCCAGTCTGCGTTTAGTAGTGCGACGCATTGAATTGAAACTTTGGCTTTAAGCAGCAAGCTGGAAGTAGGTTTCTACAAGTTTACTTACTGTTGTCGACCCGAACCAAAGTAGCGCTTGCCAGATCTGTCTGCAAAAAGGTGTGTTTCAAAAAGGGGATCGACAGAGTTGGCTTCTTTTCCTTCCGTGCTTCTTATTTTTAGTATCTAAGCAATGGCTTGCAGTTCTTATCTCGAACAGACCATCCGAATCTGATAATGGTAGGCGCCGACAGATCCTGCAAACTCGTGGGCCAATAATGTCCATGGACTCCGAGATGAAAAGTATAGCCACTGCGCGCTTGAGCAATTTCCTTACAGACCATAACAGATTCTCTGATAGGCAATAAGGACAACTGGTCTTTCTGGCAACCCTTGTTTTTTTTGGATTTTACCGACACGATACGGCTCATCTTCCCATCTCCCAGTGCGATGGCTTTATCTTCTGTTCTCAGGCCGCAAAATCACCGTTTGGACGTCATTCTAGCCTTCTTGTGCTGCGTGATTTACCCTTGCGAGGTCGTGGCAATCTCTCTTGGTATCGGATCGATCCCGAGCAAACGTCAATCATGGAAAGAAGTCGCAGTGTAATTCTCGGCTGGACATGGTCCATTGTTGCGTCGCGCGTCTCTCTCTCCGTTGAGAGAAGGTCGTTATCTCCTCGCTCTAGCACTTCTTTGAATTGGTACTGGCGTATAGTCTTGCACTGCTTGTATTCTTGCACACGCTGTGTTCTAGAACAGGCCGAGTCGTTACATAAGATCCGTTCTGCAAGCGTCTGTTTTTCTTTGCATTCCTTTGCATTTTATCCTACCACGTTCTCTGATCCTCCATTTGGTGTTCTAAGGCTGCTATACTGCGCATTCAAGCTCAAGTGCTTTGGTATTTTTAGGGAGATGAAAGTCTAATTTTGTCGTTCTAGACCATTGCTACCGGGATTTGGTTGTTAGTCTCCTTCGTTGGGTCTGCGGTGTTCTGAGTCTAGCAAATAACCAGCCTGAGAAGATACAACGAGAGTCTTTGTAGAAAGTCGAACGTTTGTCGCCAGGCCATGAAATCGAAAGTTTGTGTTGAGTCTTCATGAATTCCTCCTCTAGATGGGGTTAAACAAATAAGCCAGTCCGTAGGAGATCAAACTAAGATTTTGTTTTTTTCTCATAGCATCACCTTGTACTCCAAGCTCAAAATATGATGGGTCCGATAAACTCGAAAAAAATCTATGAAATGCAGACATAACCTTGTCCCAATTGTGGTAGTTTGAAAGAGAGAACACTGTAAAAATGGCATCCGCTATCATCGCATAGCTGCAAGGGGAAGCGTTGGCTTTGCATTTTTTCATAGGCCAACGTTGGATATGCAATTTGCCATTGGACTCTGGGGCAGTGTGGCTAATCATGCTATATGTATGAACTTGGGGGGCAAGTGAATCACAAACTCAACAAGGTTCTCATCAGGACTTCATTATTTACAGTTTCATTGCCTGATACTCGCTACGACTCTTATCACTTACACAATAACGGTACAACCGTCTTTATGTACCAGTATATCAAGGGACTCTCCAAGCTTATTGAATTGTGAGAATGGCCTGCATAGAAAAACTGTATTTCTGTCTACGTGTGACCACTACCGAGTGCTAATCAGATATAGTCCAATGAAAAAAATATCAGCGAACTTCATACCTTGAGTTATCCTTGTTCCGGTTACTGTGTGTGGTACAAATTGAGATGTGGCGCGTTTCTCCAAATTCGTGCAGGTCCCAGGCCCAATCAGGACCAACGTAATGGCAATCGATCGTTGTATATTTTTACAAACATCGTGGCCCTTTCAGTGGTTTGCGTCACAAGGAAATTTTGTAGACGAAAGAGATGGGGTCCCCCATCAACGGGAAATGTGCTGGTTAAAATTTGGGATGAAGGCATTGGGGCAAAGATTGAGAAAGGCGACCTGATATCCACGTTCTGGGATTTTCTTATGGAACAATGTGTAAATCTTCGGAACAGCGGATTGTTAGTCATCAGAAGAGGGAAATCGACAGCACAGGAATAGATTTGACACCAATAGATGAAGTGTCAGTGTGAGTGTTTGTTCTCAGAACGATGGGGGCACATGTATCCTCCTGGGAAATTGTCTTGAAGGAGTATTTGTAGTACACATTGAGTTGAGCGAGACATGTGGCGTGTACGGTGCAACTGCCAGAGCAATAAACCAAAGGCAACACCCGGGGTACAGCTCAACCAATTAAGTTACACGAAATCTGTAAAATATCATTAGTTGGTAAGTTCAGAAAGAGATCCCGATATACATACACGTTAAATTACAAAACTGGACTGCAATACGAATACATAATGGGGGAAAAAATGAATGGGTGTTATGCATCGTCTGTCATAATTGCGAAGAATTCTTGCTCATTGATTTCACCGTCTTGGTCAAGGTCGAATTCGTCAATCATAGCTTTACTATCTCGATCGTTAGTTGTCATATTATGATATTCACACCCCACGCACAGTTCGTCGTCCTCTAGTCTATCTCCAATTTCCTTCGCTACGCGTCGCAGATTTCGGAGACTGATTTTCCCAGTCCCATCGTCGTCAAATAATTTGAAGGCTCTCCGAATTTCCTCCATAGGGTCTCGTTCCAATATGCGTTCGGTCACTGTCAAAAGACGCGTCAAAAACGGACAGAGTGAGGGAATTGACGCGTGAATAAAGTGGAAACACGCGTCCTGAGTAAGTTTGGGTCCGGAAAGTAGGACGCTCACTTATTTTCGCAAAGTCTTGGAAGTCCATCAAACCACTGTTGTCCTTGTCATGATCGCGCAGCAGTTTCAGCACCTCAGCTTTTTTAAGATCGAAACCCAAGGCCCTTATCGCGACTTTTAATTCGTGGTAGTCCACACAACCGTCCTTGTCCGTGTCGAAGAGTTCGAAAGCTTCCTTAATTTCCTGCTTTTGTTCATCTGTAAGTTCTGGTCGTGCATGCGTCCGACGCTTAGCTTTCTGAGCTGCGGAAGAGGTGTACATCGTGGATTCTAACTTGTCCCCGTGTGAAGAGTGTGAGTGACGTGAAGAGCGATCACGTTGCACGTGACTTTAGGCGCCAGTGGGGTCCAATCCAAACTAACTTCTCTACCAAAGTTTAGTTTTGTCATGACCCTTATCAAGGTTCAATCACTACGGCTGCATCATATTCCGCGATAGACGCCTAAGATACCCGCTATTGTTTACTTCACCCGCAATTCTAGTTCCACCATGGCTTCCAAGGCAAGCTCATTCGCTGAGGAAATAACGTGCTCATAACCGTGAATTAGGTTCAGAATTTCACAGAACATGAGTCTTCAGGCATGCGACATTCTTATGCCGGTGGTGATATTGCGACTGATGTCTTTCCAATAGATGAATCCTGGGTGAAGATTAAGAATAGAACCGTGGGCATCTCGTCAGTCACTGCTGTACACTATCTAGCGCCCAAGATTACTACCCTTCATATAAAGCAAAGAGGAAACCCAGGTAAATTTAGGAATCTTCTTCTGTCATTGTTCTACAACTGCTTTTTCCGTAGTCGACTCAGAAATGAGCGCCTTGAAACGAAATCATACTTATCCGGCCACTTTCATAAATCAGGAAGCCACCTCGTCGAGCTCGACTCGTCTGGTAGCCATTCAAAAAGAATTGGATAGTTTAAAGCTGGATGGCAGTCCTACACCTGGTAGGTTGTAAGACCCTAGGCTCTATTATGACTGTTGACTTGTACATACTTCAGGTCGCGCTTCAGTGACACGACAGCAATCAATGGTAATATCTTGTATTCATCACTTCGTCTACGTCTCATGAAAGTTTTGATAACAGCAGAACTACCGCGTGGTTGTGGTCTCCTCAGACGAGGAAGACTCTACCGACATAGAGCCATCCAATCCACCGACACGCGAGTCCTCTTTTCGCGACAATCCCTTATCGTCCCAATCTTCTACGGATCGCCCGTTTCCGTCCCTCTCTGTCGATAACAGCCAATTGTCTCTCGGAAAAGACACTTCTGCGACCGTTAGAAATCGGCAGATCAGCGCATATATTAGACGTGCCAAGCCCACTCAAAGCAAGGGTGAACCCCGGGTTGTTAGGGATGTTTTTGACCCTAAATCTCCACCGGCCCTTGCGACTCATACAAGCACGATTAAACCGAACGACAAGGCGTTACCAACACCATCTACGGATCAGACTCAGATTCCAACTTCGGACAAGGTTTTGCAATTTGCTCGAAGCTCCTTTGGAGTTGATCTCGGCGCACTGTTTATAGCCCACAATGACGAGGCACAAAGGATTCTCGATGACAACAAACTCGCGTGGGGCGTTCAGTACGAGCTTGCTCGAGGTGTCTCGGCAGGCTTATGGGAGTGGGAAGCGATTGGTGCCTCCGTTCACAAACTGAAGGGGAGGAATGTCGAAGCAGCGTTCAAGGTCGAACGAGTTATGAAAAGTCAAGATACATCACAACCGGCAGACTCTCAGATCTGGTATTGTCTTTGAGGTTATACATCAAAGTTCGATTGCTTACATGATTTTTTTTGCAGGCGGCAGCTCGATCTTGAACAAGACGCCATTTTGGAAAACAAAGGTCGTGGTCTAGGTCTTATGGGAGAATTTCAGGGTGTCTCTGATTGGTATGGTGGCAAAATCCAACAAATCGGACGACTGCTTAAAGACGGCTCGTCATATAAGATCAAACTTGAAAGGCTGGAGAGTAGACGGAGTTATCGCTTTGCCCGTTTTTATGGTTCCAGGCGCTTACTCCGGATCCGTGTTACGGAAGAGCTGCTCAGGAAAGAACGCGACGACATCAAGCAGTTTTTCAAGCACAAGTTCATTCTTTGCGGTCGTGTTTTTGTTCCCTTCCATGCGAAGGAGCAGAACGTTTACATGGTGGAAACCAATGAAAATTACGGGCGCAAAAGTCATTCGTGGTGTGGCGACCACGTTCGCCTCTCGTTTAATGAATTTATCAATTGGCACAACCCGTTGGACGTTGTGAAAAATACGAAGCAGGTTTGTAAATCGGGTATTATGTCTCTGTGGAATTTCGTACTCATATCATTTCCAGGTCATCAGCAAGTACAGCGCTCGTTTTGCGTTGGGACTATCGAATTCGACCCCTGGTTTGGAATTTAGTGAGGAGAATATCTTCTTTATTGATGACCTTAGTATGTCTTCCTCCGTCTCCTTCCCAAATTTCAAAAACTCACTTTCCGTTTAGCCGCAGAAGACTGGCCAAAACATAAGAAAGGTGCTCCTGCCGACAAGTTAATGACAGACGGCTGTGGCTTCATCAATCACGCCGCATTACATGCCATCGTCAAATCCGTTGGATATGAATCCGTTCCTGCTGGTGTCCAAGGTCGAATTGATGGAAGCAAAGGGTTTTTTATTCTCCACCCGACTGACTTATCGACAGTACCAAAGATTTGGATCCGGAACTCTCAAAACAAGATCAAAAATCGATCCTTTGATCGAGCTCACAGGATCTTCGACCTTTTATGTGCTTCACAACTCTCGTCACCCCAAGCTTTGACGCAACAGATCATCATCAATCTGTTCGCTAATGGTATTCCTGCCAACCTGCTGGTTGAGCTGATGGAACAGGGCCTCGAAGACGAAGTTGCGCCGTTGCTAGATTGGGACAAGCAAAATGCAGCTTTGTTTCTCTATAATGCCATCTCCAAGTGTGGCGGTGTTCCTGGGACTCGCACTCAACGAATTTCATATGCTCTGAATAGAGTTCTTGGAATTTCGGGGCGGGATTGGCATGATAACGATGGGCGGACTGACGAAGATATGGATAACGACGATGGAGCCGAACCTTATACAGGTCGGAATAACTACAGTGGAGGTTAATTTTTTTAATCCCAAATAAATAATCTGGTATGACTGATGCTAATGGATTATTTTAGCACCCTTCGCGTTACACGAAGTCGCCATCGAATTGTTGCAGAGTGGATTCTCCCCAAAGGATAACAAGCTCTTACAAGAAAAGGTGAAATACATTGTCAAGAGTATAATAGATTCATCAGTGGTGAAGTATCGCATCCCGATTCCGGAATCGGTTGGAGCGTTCATTGTTCCCGGTCAGTGGCCTGAAATTTATTGGTGGTTGGTTTGACCATGTTTTCTATAGATCCCCTTGGGATCTTGGAAGAGGGGGAGGTGTGTTACCGGTTTTCACAACCACGCAAAGACCCGAGCACGGATATGCTCATTTATGCCCTCGAAGGGGAAATACTTGTATTTATTTCGTTCTTCTATTTCAATCGCAATTTTCTAACTGCCCTTTTTTTCCCGGTTAGCTTGGGCGATATCCCATCCGTCTTCCCAGCGATGTTCAACGGGTGAGGGCTTTTTTCCTTGCAACCGTCGGAGTTCTTGAACTTCTTCTAGGTAATTGCCGTCCATCGGCGTGAGCTGGATCGATGGCCCGACGTTCTCATTGTTTCTGTCAAAGGCAAGCGTAGTATCGCAAATCTTTTAGCTGATGGAGGTGCGTCAATGAAATACATCATAATATGGTGATTGATTTGTTTTCAATCTTTGAAAGACATGGATGGCGGTTAGTCATTTTTGAGAAGTATCATCAACTAATATTCATTACACTTTAGACGAAATAATCGGCATTTACAATAAGGAGTTGGTCCAGCTGTTCAAAAATCAAACCTTCACAAACAAACCAAAAGACTTCTTGAAGGACAATTTCAAACAGGACGTGGAATCCGTGGAGCAATTCTGCAACCGCGTTCTGGGTTTACAGTCTACTCGCAAGGCTCATGAAGCGTTTCAAGAGGTTTTGATATCAAATTTGAGCGAGTCGCGCGTCGGCCTGTACTCGATGATGCACGAGAATGCTTGCGTTCGGTATGGGTATGACAGTCCGCATGCAATCAGATTGGCATACATGTGCGTGTTTTATTTCACTTTTTAGGATTTTCTGGTGTAACTTCTTGTATTGTATAAGTTTTGCCACACTCCTTGATTCGAGCAAAAACGGCTGTCGTCTGAAAGGTGGTCTCTTTAACACTGACAGCCGAATCTATGGGTCCTCTTTGAAGCAAGACTTGTTTCAAAACCCAGGGTCAAATGCCATGGGAGACATCTTGAATATTCTTAAGCTTGCTGCCAGGAAGAAGGGGGATGAGCTATTGCAGAAGTATCGAGACCTTGGGGAATTAGATGATTGGATTGCCGACGACAAGGATCTCAGGCGCCCGATTGACGACGCTCGCAAAACTGCCGAGAAATATGCTGCACGCGGATTTAAAGACTTCGATACGGAGCTCAAGGCCATTGAAGCGCGTGTTCAGGAATCCTACAGTATCTATGGGAAATCCTGGGCCGTTTATTTTTCAAAAAAGGGTCAGGAGTCACCTGCCAAGAAGGGCAAGTCTCAAAAATCTCCTGATGTCATGTTGGAGTGTGCGAAGAAGTTCGCCGAGCCTATCCCGGGGCTGGAGTTTATTCAAAACCGTCACTTGGAGGACATCAAAGCGTCTTGTGCTTATGTCAAAAATGCGAAATTCTCTTTCCAAGTCGCATTTCGGAGCCTTTGCCTTCTGAAGGCAGATGCGTCGCCTGGAGGTCTTGTGCCGATCGTACGGATATTCGACGAGGCGAAGAAGGTCACTCCCTCTTATTTGAGGGCTTTGGAGTGGGCTGAAGACGAGAATCTTCGTCCTGGTGGCAACGACTGAATTCGGGTATGACATAGATAATACTATCGTGTTTGCGGATTTGGATTGATAATACTGATTCTCTCCTGTTGACCACTCAGAAATTATGAAAAGTTGCTGGGGACATAAATTTTCATCGTGGCTATTGGAAAATGTAAAAAGTTCCAGGATATTTGGAGAATTGAGCCCAGCGGATGCTTTCCGAAGGTGCATCGCTGTTTGTGTCGGCAGATCGGCATCGAGCTTTACAAGTCTTCTTGCAGACTACCCTTCATGCGGAGATCAAATAAAATCACATCATGTCACTCTTCGGAGGTCCCTTTCTACTAATTGTTAAATATCCATGCAAAGAGCACACCTTTACCTCCGGAAATTTGTATAGTGGCTCAAATACTGCTGGTCTATGAGTGGATGAAACTTGGTATATTGTGGGCAACCTTGGGGTGCTGCCATTAGGTCTGACATTTGTATACATCACCCTTTTTGGGGCTGTCGAAAACTCAAATCTTAAATTTCGTAGCGAGAATAAAAAGTATCCCGCCCAAAATTACATAGGCATGTCAGTACAACTAATTCAAATTTATTGACCAAAGTTTGAGGATGCTCGGATGTGAGAGTGAGGCACAAAACGAGATCCGCAAACACTGCGAACCCGCAAACACCTGGAAATTTGGGATAGTAGAGCTTCATTCTCGAGCTCGAACGTTTTACCCTTCGCAATATTGCTACATACCTCGTTCGTCATCGTGGGAAATGTATCATCCCAAATTTTAACCTCCACCAAGTCGGTTGCAGCGCACTTATTGCACACCCTACGAAGTTGTTTTCCCTCTGCTCATATTGAATCTTTATCTCTTCATTTGATTCCATGAGATTTTTGCTTTGAATTTAGCGGAAAAAATGCTTTCATCACCTGGGACGGAGAGTGCCCCTGCCTCAGAGCTTGCTACTCCACTTACACAATCCGGAGAGACATCCCCCTTGTCTAATGACGAACAGCTCACGAACGAACCTTCCTTAACTGTTAGAAAGAAGAAGAAGAAAAAGAAGTTGAAGAAATCAACCTTACAAAAGGGCGCAACCGATTCTGGGGTTAACAGAAAGGACGTAGAAACTGAGGCACGACCCCCTGTATTGTGCATCAGCAGGAATAAACACTGGAAGTATATTAGTTCTTACCATGTACGTGGATGTTTTTTTGCTGGATAATTAGACCAAACATTCATCAGGGACCTTGGTTGCAACTCCCTATGGAATTACTAGACACACTCTTGACAATGAACCTAAATCCCGCATCGGTATCAGAATCGGACTCGCTTCCCATCTCCCCTCTGGCCTATAGCAGTTCGATAAGAAAATTACGCGATCGTGGTTCTATTGGTTTTGGTGGTCCTACGCCTCCAGAGTCTCCACATAACACCCAAACACATTTACCCCCTCTACCACCTCCATTTCCACGGCTCATGCCCAGCAAGTCGTCTCCTCAAATCAATCCCGGTGTATTTTGTTCTGTGATAAATATTCGTCGATTTATAGACGAAGCTTCAGCTCTTTCTGTAAGAGCATCGTCCGGCCTTTCATCTGCTGAGCTAGGTTCGTTGAGATCGACTCCCGCTTTCAATAGTAACTCTTGGGCAGCTGCGCATTCTCTTGGTGTCAACACGTTGGGGAATGCGAACACAGGTGGGAGAAATGTTGCCATGTCTGCTACGCGAATTTACCGCCTGCGTGCTCTTGCGGTGCAGAAGCTAGCCCAGGCATACAAGTTGGATGAGATAGCATCTAGTGTCATGGTAATGCAAGGTGGAAGCGTATTTGATGATATAGCTGAGCGAGTGTTGAAAGTTGGTACGGCTTAATTCTCCCGTTTCTTGCGACAGTTTAACAAACCGACCTTCTTCAGACCCGAATGATGCTGACGCAAAGTATGTCCACTTTTTTCATGAAAAAATTCCTTCTCGGTAAATCGCAGCTTGTTTCTGCAATATTTGCGTGCTGATATGACCCTTCAGGCAAGTGGCGGAGTCCACATCAACCCAGATTTTGGATGAACTTATTGCGGGATTCCCTCAACGACTCGAATATTACAGAACGCGCGGAATCGTTCATTGCTTTCGGGATGATTTCAGTCAAGCGATTAAGGATTTTACCTTCGCTCTGAAAGAAGCCAGAAAAGTTCGGAAAGCGAAAATCATTCACCACGAAACTCTTTCTCAGAGCGAATTAAGAGGGATAAAGCAAGGAAAACGTAGGAAGGGGAATTCCTCCAATCGGACGAATGGCCAGGCCCCTGCAGACGGAACCAGCGTCATGGAGGCAGACAATTCTGATAGGGTACCTCCTCCAGATGATATCCCTGACCCTATCGAGACGCAACTTTTGTTCTTGCGTGGTGCCACTTATCTTCAGCAGGCCATGTACCTGATTGAACGAACGGTATTGAGGCTCGAAGGGGTTTCGAAGACACCTTCCTTTGATGGAGCCGACTTAAGGCTTTGCCATCTCGAGAATGGCAAGTACGGCGGTATTGAAACTGGGAACCCTGATGGACCACTGGGAAGATGCGACGACACGAAATCTCGGGCTTATGCCTCGACGCTTGGTGAGAAATCTTTCAAGGAACAAATATGTCAGCTCCTTAAAAAGAGCATGCGGGACCACGAGAAGTTTCTGTGTCATTTTGATTCCTTTGAATTTCATGACTCGATCTCGGAGGGGGACATTGCCTCCCAGATTCAGCATGCCCTTTTCTTATGCGAATCTTACCCGCGGCCGGGAAATGAGACCAACCATGCCCTTCCGATGCCGAATGTTCCGACAACGTTTATGACTTATCATCCACTTCTGCTCGAGTCTCTCTTCAGTGTCCTGATATGTCATTTGATGCTCGCCGATTTCGCAGCGATTCTCCCGTTGTTGATTCGCACTGCCACTATTGTCGAAAGCCTGGAGGGTTATCCAATTTTCTTACCCCCGAGGTCTATGGCCCAGGCGGAGTTTCTCGAGGTACTCGAACGGCTCGCTAATGGCTGGAGAAACGGCACGCAACCACACTCATTGTCCACCCAAAGGGGAAAGAGCCGCTCGATGGTCCCGGCTCCCCCACCACTAAAACGCACGCCTTCTTTACTCTTTCCATCCCCACCCATATCACGCAGTAATTCAACTCATGAGACGAAAGACGAGCCTGTCGCTGGCTCTTCTTCATCAACTGGGTTCAATGGGGAATATAACGACATGTGCGACACGACACCGCCTGGTTACCCCATGGCTACTTCTCAACAGCCCAGCCATGGCAAAGATTCTCCTGACCAACGACGTTCAGACGCTGCAGATGCGCTGGACTGTGCACGGATTTTATTGGCACCCGTTGTTAAGCGTCATCGAGATCATTCGGAAAAGGTTTCGGCTAGTGGAAAATTAAAAAATCTGGCACCCATCAACATACCGCTGCATGGTCCGAAAGTGGACATCATTCTTGCGTGGCTTGGTGCGGTGCACTTGCCAGAGCTCGAATCAACTTAAAGTTGCTTTTGATTATAGAAGCGCGTAAACCAGGCGTAAACCCCATCTTTTAAATCTTTTGTTTGCTTCAAATATTGTATAAATTATTTGTTTTTACATTTTGATTACATATTTGATAATTACTTTTAAGGCGTATTAATTTACGACTTGTACATACAGTTCGGTTTGGAAGGAGGTGTTCGGGCGCTACTAGTACGGGCGCCTATTTTTCACTGCCGAAATAAGACTGCTTTGGACCACTCAGTCGTGAGCCTCAAAATAGAATTCCCGATCACCTAGCGCCGCCGAGAGCAGCAAATTCCATGCTTGCTTTCGGATAAAGCAGAGTATAATTTTGGCTATCGTGCATTATGTACATTGTACGCCATTCTATATTATCGGCAGAACTCCACATTGAAAGTCAGATTTAAACAACATCCAAACGGTCATTTGGACATTGACAGGCATTTCGCGCAAGTGGAGAGGTGAAGTCGTGAAATTTGCGAAAGATTCTTGATTTTTCGCGTAGGTGAGGGGTTAGGACGTCGGCAAGAGTCATTGATAATTTTGTACTTGGATATGACTATGTACGCCATTCTGTCATATTATCCACATTGAAGATTAAACATCCTCCGGATTATCGTCCTTGCGCTGTGAAGCTGTGGTCATAAGGCCAGGCACGTGCGGAATCTACCCCGTTCCACAACTTCCAGTGCCGCCCTCTCTCCATTCACAATCATATCAACAATTTCTCGAACTATGGCAGACATTGTCGGCACGCAGCACCAGCCTGCAGGTGGGCATACTTGACCTCAAGTTCACATAAGAAACTGTCTAAATCATTTTCTGGGAAGTCAAAGTAGGCGGTCGACGCCTCTCCATAACAACGAAGCACAAACCGCATCGCCCAGAGTACGTGTAGTTTTCTCTCAGTTAGCAAGACGTTGAATTCGGATCCTAATTGAGGGAAAGAAATAGTCCAGAAAGCGAAGAAAAGAAACAAGAAAGTAGGGATTACCCCCGACCCGCTCCTTCCAGTGGAGAACCGCTGACCCATCATGAACATGTTCATAATTACGAAGAGGAAGTTCCGCACAGAAAGGAGAAGAAATTAAATCCAGAGAGGAAGATACAGGAATACGGCTATTGGAAGAGCGAAACGACAAGGCCTACCAGGGATCCCAACGTTGGTCTGAAAAGTCAGAATTCGAGGATTTTGCAGCCTGTCGGAAAGGGTCTCAATGTGTAAATCACCCCAGTGAATCGGGTGACAAATGGAAGAATTTTGGCACCAATTTTATGTACCATACACTTTTCCTTGAATGAGCCGCAGGATTGACTGGCAATAATGATGCTGTTGGAAGTCATGCTCATTTTATTGCATGTGGATGAACCGTATACATAGGAGAAGAGGAAAGGGAGACGAGGCATAGAACGATATTAACCCGTGCGAGCCTTTGCTGCCTTACCACGAACCTTCTTTGGTGGCACAGGCTTAGGCTCCTTCTGAGCGGCAAGGAGGGCAGAAACACGCGCGAGGGTGGCCTAAGGAGTGAACAATTGTCAAATGAAGCACCAAGGGGGACTGCAAGGAAAAACAAGAGTGAAAAAAATATGATGTAATCGCCAAAGAGTCGGTTCAACCGCGTTGAGCAACGAACGGCGTCCGATAGCGACATGGCGAGATATTCATTGAGGTTTGATCGACTCCAATGAATTGAATTGTTATTGCAAACATGTCCACGCCCATCCTTCAGTTGCCTTTCGGCAGTTCCAGTGGGTTCTAACGAGAATGCGTTGTATGTCGCGGAATAAGGGATATACAGATGCCAAAGAATTGAAACACAAATGATAAGAATGGCTTACAGCACGAAGGTCTGGCCTGTAACCCCGTTTAGCCGGGGCAGCAGCGGCTCCGAGAGCACGACGACTTCCAGATCTTGCACGGATGGATGATGTCGAATGAGCGGAGGCCAGGGAATGTGGAGATGCCTTGATCTTCCGTGTACGAACTTTTATGGTTCCTGCATGGTCAGCGACGTCGATGACCTGTGGACTTGCCAGTCGGTCCAAATAGCGTTCTCTTAAAAAGGTGGACTTACCTTGGAGTTGGCCAATCCAGAATATTTGTAGGAGTGAATATTACGAAGGTTTCCCTAAAATACCATGTTAGAATATTCTATAATGGTCGCAATTGCCGACGCACAGGTTCCTTTGAGAACACAGGACCTTCACGTACTCGCTTTACGATGAAAGAATTGTTGTTCTGTAAATATCACATTAAAAAACACCTTAACTTAAAGCAACGTAAACGAACGCGGAGGAGGAGCCATTGGAGATCGTTAGACATATTGACAGTCCACGGGCGACAAGATGAGGACGCAAATGTTAAAACAGAATCGGTGGCGTAGTTCAACTGTACAGATGGTTGTAGCATAACAGATCCAAATAACTTAATTTGTATGTAGTCACAACTTTGATCTGGTCCCGTCATCTTGTGACATGAATATCTTCGCCAGCCCTAATCTCGTCGCTCCTATTATTGGGGTACTTTTTCGCGACTTACGATCAACAAAGGCATGGGTATAACCACCCACTGCAGCTGGACCGTCTTTAGCCTTTTCGAATACTCCCACTTCATAATTTACGGAGCTGCTTCCAAGCTTGTTGACCCGTAACCCAAGTTCAAGGATTTGTGGGAACGAAGTTGGGGCAAAAAACTAGAAAAGTAGTTGAGATTTGTCAGGGAACTTGAAGGCTGGCTTACGTGGCAGTGGGAAGTAACAACTAGCCCTATCAACGGTGATTTACTCGGATCCTGGCCACACTTTTCTATGAGATAAGTGTTGATGATGGAGTCGAATAGGTGGTAGTAAATCGAATTGTTCATGTGAGAATACTGATCATTGTCACTCCTGTTAAAGAAGGATATTGGTCTTATGTGGAATTTTCTTTCAAAACCGACTAACCACCGACTTGGGTAATCGAGGAAGTAAGCATAATCGGAACGCCGTCTATTTTTCAGTTCCTGCGATGCCATTTGGTTTCAGGTGTGTGCTTTCTGTCGTGTGGAAATGGACGAGAACGGAGTTGGGAAGAGTAGGGTAGTTCCTACATTTGGATCATTCAACATTGCCATAATTGGAAGTTCAGTCGCAAGCACCTACGACGCTGCTCCAGAGCCATTTCCCAGTTTTGAAAGACTTCATGGACACTCCATGGGAATTCTTTTGATGGCATAGGCGAGAACTCTGAAAGAGATTTAGAAAGAGATTTTCCAGGTGTGATGTGTCCCAGTCCGCATTTGTGTAATTTGACTCTTCTAAGGAGATATGTAACAAGATAATGATAAATAAAAGGATGGTGCCTCAATGTCTGGACTAAAGTGTAGTCTTCCTCGTCATTGACTATGCTTGGAATCTGGATTCTTGCCGTTCTGCTACCGTTACTAGCCTGAATGACGGCTCTGTCGACAAGTTTCTGGGTATACCCTATGCATTGCCGCCGTAAGTCATGTCGTCAGTTTCATTTCTGTAGATGCATTTCAGCGTGGACAACTCCGTTTTTGGAAACCCAACTTCCTAATGAGGGCCTTACACTCGATGTAATCCAATCAACAGCGAACGAAACGGACAGGATCCCCGTCATTGTTGTAAGTAAATTTTATATTTGCTAAATTATAGATGTGGCTAACGGACATTTAGTATCATGGCTCTTCCGGATGACGACCCAAACAACGAGACATCTCTTTTCTGGCCACAGTATTCAACAGATGCATCGTTGCATACTTTTGGGATAACTGAATCAGCCGAGGGTACTACCTCTCGGGATACCTACCTAAGTCACTCGAATATTCTTCTATGAGTTAACTGGTGATTCTACAACACATTTTATATTAAGTGAGCCACTCGTAAACAATAAGTAAGAGGTCATAGCAGAAATCAAGTGGCGGGAAAGAAAAAGATTCTCGTACAATTAAGGGAACAAACATAAAAAGAAATAGAGCGACGTATCTGAGAAACCGTTTCGATGACCAAGCATGATTTGAGTCAATGCTCTCAGCTAGAAACCTTTTCACGATGTCTCGTCAGCTATTCATCGACGTATCACTACCTCCGTATACCGGACCCAGGGATATCCTGGATAAAAAGGCGTTCAAGAAGACTTTCAACGTCCTTGGTGCTCGCGTACAACCGGAAAAGACGCGTCTGTTTCTGAAAGCTGCTGAGCTGAGGAAGTATGTCCCATCTCTCGTATAGGAGGCACTACCTACGTAAATTTTGACTGGGCTAGCTGCGTGTTGGATATACCGAAGTTTCGGACTGTGGTATCCAATCCTTCCACTCTCGGTGACGATCGATTGGTGTTGCTGAGGGTAGAAAATCAATGTATGTAAATTTCTCATTGACATTCGGATAGCAGAAAGGTAATGCATATGCTGTAAGCATAGCTGATATTCCCCCCGATGCAAAAAGATTCCTAGATATAGAAGCTAAAGGTTTAGAACGATTCCAGATTGATTTGGATTATGACTACTGGACGGCTGGTGCGTATCATCGGCACATTTTTGACACAAAGTAATAACATTGCTGTAGAGGAATGCTTGCGTGCCTTTCTACCTGTGGAGTTGAGGGATGGCATGCCAACCGGTTTCGCAATGACAGGGCACGTCGGTATGCCTTCACTTTTCAAATGATTTGTCGTCTTCTGATAGCAATCGAAGCGCATGTCAATCTAAATGACGAATATCTACCTTATAAGCATGTTATTGGGCAACTTATTTTGGATGTTGGCAACGTCTCTTTTACATCTCCGATTCCATATTCATACGATTGGATAGAAAAACAAGAGAGCGAAAACTGTTGTTAACAAACTGAACACTATTGATCACCAATTCCGCTTTTTTAAGATGGAACTAATTGCTGGAGAACCTGATTATGTTGTCGAGCACGTAAGTACAGTATTCTGTCATAATATTTTGAGTCCTCAATCTAATCGAAGCACGAATCTGATTGTCGTTTTACTTTCGACTTCACCCAAGTCTACTGGAACTCGCGGTTGCAAACTGAACATGAGCGCTTAGTTTCACTATTCAAACCACAGGATATGATAGCGGATGTCTTTGCTGGAGTTGGACCGTTTGCTATTCCTGCAGCGAAAAAGGGTTGCGCGGTTCTAGGCAATGATTTAAATCCGAACAGTGCCAAATATCTCCTCAAAAACGTGGAAGATAACAGAGTTCGATCGTCTACACCAATCATCCCTACAGTTTTTTAATTTTCCGTCTTTTATGCAGGTTACCGGTCTTGTGCGAGTTTCGTGTGAAGATGGTCACGATTTCATTCGACGCGCCGGAAGTCGCGTCTACGATGATCCTTTCCCGCCACCCACTGGTTTGAAGCCGAGCAGACAAGAAGGGAAAGAACGGAAACGTTTGCAGAATCAAATAGTGGAGGGAAAATCGATCGTCTCTCCATCAGTTACCGAAGTTGGTTTGTTCCGTAAGGCGATATCACACTTTGTGATGAACCTTCCAGACTCTGCTATCACTTTTTTGAATGCTTTCCGAGGGATGTTGTCGGATGAATCCCGGGATTTGAGCAAAGTGTACGAACAGATGCCTATGGTTCATTGTCACTGCTTCACTCGAGAGCATGAGTTTGAAGCCGCCCAGAAAGATATTCGACAAGTGCGTGGTGTGCATTTTCCGCTAAATTTCCGCTTATACATAGTATAGAGAGTTGAAGAAGAAATCGGACACTCTTTACCAGAGGAAACGAGCCTTCACTTGGTGAGGTCTGTAGCACCAAACAAAGACATGTACTGTATTAGTTTCCGCCTCCCTCGAGAGGTTGCATTTGCAAAATAACATAATCTTTGATTTTATGGGCCAGGGCAGCATTACCGTGGGCAATGCCCTGGTTTCCTAATGGAGGACATGGTCATCCGCATGTTAAAAACTTTCCGTTTCAACCTCACATAGTTTCGCTTTCAAGTTGAGGTGTCGTATAGCCCCATCCTTGCTTCCTTGCTTGTCGTTTGCTGTCCTTATATTTGTTAAATCTTCTGCAAGAATACGTATACCTTCGCTCTTTCCGCTTAATTTTATAATAGATACTGCACCAGCAAAACTTAAAAGTAGAACCGAAGGAAGCCATGACCTGGACCCGCATCCTCCCAACAGCATATTGCGATTCTGACACTTCTTCCATCACGAAAAGCGCTCTGCATACTGTGCGCAGTGCTGTTTCTGTTCCCGAAAGCGAACTCAGGCGGTGGAGGCGTACATTCGACTCTTCTGCTAAAGAAATCAATGGCGACAAGTGAGTGTTGCAGTTTATATGGACGTTTGACCATGGTGGCGGAAGGGGTGAAGGATTCTTTACTGACTAATTTATGCTATCAATGGCACACCCATTTTCCGCAATAGGTTTCTGGATCCAGAAAGCTTCGTAAATGCCATCGCGCCACGAGGAGACCTGACAAAAATCAGCCGCGAACAGTTTGCCATCCTCTTCCGTATAGCCGACACATCTAGACGTGGGTTGGTCTCCTGGGAGGACTTTACAGTGTTTGAAACGCTGTTGAAGCGGCCAGATGCAGATTATTGGATGGCATTTCAATACTTTGACGTGTAAGCGCGCCTTTCCATCTCTTTGTAAAGAAATGCCAAGTTTCATTGCTCGGTAGTGACAATTCAGGCTACATAGATTACAACGAGTTCAAAACCGTATTCTCCGCTAACCTCGGTCCAGATGCTATTCCTTTCGACTTCGACTGTGACTGGATCAAATTATACCTCGGAAAGAAGAACGGTGCACACGTTTTAGGATGTGAGGTCCCCCGGTTTTCTATCAGCGCATTACAACTCATTGTCGGCAATTAAAGATAACGAATTCACGCAACTCATGAAGGGCTTGCAAGGCGAGCGATTGCGCCAAGCCTTCCACTACTTAGACAATGACCAAGATGGTTTCATTAGACCTGAAGAATTTAAAAGAATTATCCTAGCATGTTTACCCCTTTTTCTATGTCGACATATTGACCAATTCTACTGCAGGAAATTGCAGGACATAAATTGTCAGATGCCGTTATTGACCGTTTGCCAACTCTTTGTACCTTGAGTCCTGGACAACGTATATCTTATTCGGAAGTAGCAGCTTTCCATAATGTTATTAAAGGCAAGCCCTCTCTGCCTTTGCGACGCTTATTCAATTTTAATAAACATGTGTTATAGAAATGGATATGGTGGAAAGGATAATACGCGAAGCTACCAAGAAAAGCAAGGATGGCCGAATAGACCAAACCGATTTCCTGAATCATGCAGCTGCAAGCTCTCGTTATTCCTTGTTCACGCCAATGGAGGCTTCCATTATATTCCATTTTACCGGACGTGGTACGGCCTCTCAACGTCTTGCTCTCATCGACTTTGCTCAATTCTTGGACCCTCGGTGGAAGTCTCCCCATGAAGAGCACATGGAGCAGAAGTTGAAGACAGGAGTAACTCTGGCGCAAAAATTCTTGCATTCGGCGTATAACTTCGTTCAGGGTGGTATTGCTGGAGCAATTGGGGCCACTGTGGTGTATCCCATTGATATGGTCAAAACTAGGCAGGTCTGCTACATTTCCACTCTGGTAGTTATTCTCACGTTTCGTTGTTAGGATGCAAAACCAACGGTCAACTGTCGTCGGTCAATTACTATACAAGAACAGCATCGATTGTGCGCGGAAGATTTTCAGAAACGAAGGTTTTGTAGGTTTCTACAGAGGTCTTGGTCCGCAGCTTGTTGGCGTTGTACCCGAGAAAGCCATCAAACTGACTGTCAACGACATCATTCGAGCTCGTGCCATGGATCCCGAAACTGGACGTATCAAACTCGTCTGGGAACTTGTTGCTGGTGGTTCGGCTGGTGCATCACAAGTGGTAAGTTCAAGTTTTGTTCGTGAATATTAAGGTTTCTTTTTCTAAATTTCGGGCAGATCTTTACAAATCCGTTGGAGATTGTGTGGGTATTTGTTCGCCGATTTGTGAAAAAATTTACCAAAAACTTTGGGACAGGAAAATCCGTCTACAAGTTCAAGGTGAAACTGCAAAGGTCGAAGGCGCTAAACCGAAGGGTGCGATTCACATCATTCGACAACTTGGCGTTTTGGGACTCTACAGGGGCTCTTCGGCATGTTTACTTCGTGATATTCCGTTCTCTGCCATCTACTTTACGGCGTATTCCCATCTAAAGACAGATGTCTTCCAAGAAGGATACAACGGGAAGCGTTTATCGTTCTTTGAAACCTTGGGAGCTGCTGCTATTGCGTGCGAAAATCATTCTCTTTGCCGTGTTACACCATTTTGCTCATGGTGATACTAGGGGTATGCCAGCCGCATACCTTACCACTCCTGCAGGTAGTATCCTAAGTATATCCCACTGCTCTGCTTGACATGGATCACAGATGTCGTGAAGACTCGCCTACAAGTCGAGGCCAAGAAAGGACAGACACATTATGCTGGTCTGCGGGATGCATTCGTGAAGATTTGTTGGTGTTTCTGTACTGCCATTCTAAGATAAGGTAATTGATAGGATTTGAAATATAGATCGTGAAGAAGGTTTTCGAGCATTGTTCAAGGGTGGTCCAGCTCGAGTCATCCGCAGTAGCCCCCAGTTCGGATTCACGCTACTAGGTAAAACAAGTGATCTCTCAGATTGTTGATGAATTTGATACTGAAATGGGCTTTGCACAGCGTACGAGACATTGAAGGATCTTGTGAGTTGGAGCTATTTCCTCCACTACTGTCAAAGTTGTTGACTAGATTTGATCTTATCTGCCGGAACCCTAGCTACCCGTAAGTTTCGAGCCTTTGTACCACTCTGTCACCGAAATTGCCATTCACTTATCCTACCTTTTCTTTAGTATCCCTGGCAAGAGAAACCAATCCAGATGGAAACGGTGCTCACTTCCAAACCTGACGACCTGTCGAAAATTAGAGCACGCAATGCACTCAAAATTTTGTTGGACGTGCATGGAGACTTTGGTGCTCGAGCGGCTGCTACGTCCTCAGGGCGACCGCTGTCATTGGCCAATCCAAAACTGTCATCTTGATATTTAGAAGAATAGAATTCCGTCTGTATAATCCTGGTCCATCAGTTTCAATTCCTCATCTTGATACTTTATAACCGAAAAAGAAAAGGTCTTGAATGCAGCGTTACATAATTTTCAACTAGCACAAAAACGAGTACGCAAGTAGCAAAAGCTTCTTGCTTATTGTATCCTTTGTATCCTTCTTTGTCTTGGGAGCTCAGGGTGATTCTTCTCTTTATGCTTTGATAAAGTACTACTACTTGCCGCATGAAAGTAACAGTCATTGGCTGGGCACGCCTTGCCCTGGAATTGGGAATGGGAAAAAAAAGCCTGCGTATATTGCCGCTGATCACAAGAATAAAAACTTGGGGTGACGAAAACAAAGTGCAGAAACTCACATGTTTCTCCTGCATGTGTTTGCCTAGGTTTTGATAGTCGCCCCGACAGACAGGGCAACTAGTCCTAGTAGTAAGACCAGAAGGAAGGGGAAGTTGATGAGGAGGGGGTTGATGAGGTTGATGAGGAGGAGGTTGATGAGGTTGAGGAGGAGGGGGTTGATGAGGTTGATGAGGTTGATGAGGAGGGGGTTGATGAGGTTGAGGAGGAGGGGGTTGATGAGGTTGATGAGGAGGGGGTTGATGAGGTTGATGAGGAGGGGGTTGAGGAGATGAGTGCTCTCGGCTGGGGGCAAGGGAATGTTGTTGGTGAGAAGGCCCGGGGGTGTGTTGAAGGGGAAGGGCTAAGAAAAATTTGACATTACTAGCCACAATAATAGAAACACGATTACATACTGCGAACGGTTACTCCATGTTTATCATTTAAGTGTTCAGGAAAGTTTTCGACAATGTCGTCACAGTCAGGACAGAATCCTGGTGTAACAGTAAAATATTCTGACATCAGCAACCAAATAAAACTATAGAATCACTGAAGATGCAGAACCTTTCATCGGTGCGGCAGCAACACTGTTGCATAGAATGAGTACGAATATGAGTATGAACATCTTCAAGATGTGTAAAGTCATGGCTGAAATAGTTTCGGGATCACAATTATTTAACTACCACCAGGGCAGCGAAAAGAATTGAATCGATTACGAGCTGGGGTCCCTTTATACCAGCAAGCAACTACTGTCGTCTAGCAACAGGGATATAGCAATACGGCTATCATACATCAGTTGGCTGAGTTGCAGGTATCCGAAACGGTTTTTTCCACTACAACATAAAGTAACTATGCAAGTGGATGACTTCCCGTAGGAATTTGAAAAAATCTGGAAGTTTCAAATGTATGAGCAACCCTATGTCCTAATTTGGCTTCCCGTCACATCAAATGTACGTTTGGACCCTTCTACAGATCATCGCGTTTGAAAGTGCTTATTTTTATTTGAAAGAGCAACCACCATGTGGTCCAGTAACTATGCAAGTCTTATGGTATAACTGTTTGAATTCAAAAGATGATTTTTATTCCTTGCATTACATGAGGTGCTTTGACTGGTCATACAATAACAATATTTCATACAGTAAATTAAAATTTAGGCTATCATATAAATTAGGAGGGGTCCCGGGTTATCCTTGCATCGAAATGGACGCGAGGAGAGGTCATCCCTCCTCCCGGTGTTGAGATCTGAATGGGGTGAGGGATGACCCTCCTGGCTTCAAAATGGACATGATCGGGAGTGATCCCTCCTTCCGGCGTCGAAATAAATGTGAATGGGGTGGAGGAGAGATCGTCCCTCCCCCTGGTGTCGAAATCAATGTGAACAGGATTGTCCCTCCTCCCGGCGTCGAAATAGAAGTGAATGAGTGAGGAGGGGGGCCATGCTTGGAAATGGACAAAGAATAAGGAAGGTTCTTAATGGTTCATTAATATTTGTAAAATCTAGTACTGGTAATCACCAGTGCCTATCAACGCTTCTCAGTAACCCTCAGATCATTATGAGTGACCATCAGTGCCAATGAAGTTGGTGGAACAATATGGGGAATTACTAACGCTCATCAATGACCCGATACGGACACATATGTCGGAAAAATCGAGAAAGGCATAAATGCTGAGATATGCAGTTATCAACACTTAGTTAGCACAGAAACCGTACGCCTTGTCCGTCACGGTCGAGTCAATATTCACAGGTTCCTATAGGTCAATATTTTTCACCGGGAGTTACCTGGGGTGTCTTGAAACCTTCTCGTGGTCCGGAGACTCCCATCTTATAATTGGATGTGTCCCATTGCTTTTCCCATGTTCTCAGGATTGATCTTCGAAGCACACTGTTTGCTCGTGGCGCTGACATTATTGACATGGTAAGTCGGTTGCGAGCTTGTCCGCCCTTTCGTTCACCATGTTATTGATATTGTGTCTCTTTCGATGAATTTGCACATCCTTCGGTGAAAGCCTGCCAAGCAGTGTGCATGTATTTCAAGTTGGCCATTTCTCGGGCTGGGGCCGCGTTGATCGTAACAGTCCTTGATATTTCATAGCTGGTTTCTCATTATGTCAATCACACTACCGGACTCTTCGAATATAAATTGCAACTAAACATCCCGGATTCCACTGCTGCTACTGAACATCCACAGCTTTCACAAGTCCCGTTAAACATATGTTTACGGTGCTCTTCCTGCTGACCATTGTGGCAAGGTTCTTTGTCAATGGGAAAATTGCACAGACTTCAGCAATTTGCACTTCTAACTATTCTTGGATGGGCAATTCATGGGGAGTGTCCCCCTGCCAAGTAGCATCTAGCTTAGGTGCCTTTTGTGATAACGACGGTATGGCAATCCTTTTCGTTCTACAATCTAAAAGAACTGACTGCGCTCTCGAAGACTGGATTATTCCTCGACTAGATGGGACGAGCCATTACTCTTTGAACCCAAATTCATCTACCGCATCACTGTGTACTTGGTACTGTTCCCCCACATGTGAAGATGTGATTATTTGCTGATTTTATTGTCAGTTCATGGGCTATGTACAATTTGATTGGCGGTTGTACTGCTTGTCAA
>QDKV01005334.1_pt1 | contig 55232 bp, 58 predicted proteins | sample 1861101 | NCBI WGS metagenome assembly QDKV01 (sample SAMN04275158, study PRJNA302643) | Fungus metagenome, whole genome shotgun sequencing project. | isolation source: fruitbody | host: Mallocybe terrigena | place: Sweden | collected 2013
GGGGTTGGGCTTGGACGACGATGGAATTTGCCGAACCGATCGAACTTAGCCATAAATGGTAACCAGACAAACGTGTGGCGTATCCGTACATACCAAAAATGGTAGCACTCTTGGCAAGTACACCATGACATCAATCGAGACGATTTCGGTTTGGAAGACGTTATTTGTTTAGTCAGACAAAACAACCGTCCCGATGGAATGCTGTAACAATATGCGTATGATTGGAGGAGCAAAGTCGAAATCTTAAATGGAATTAGTGGATAATTAATTTGCCTATATGGAATGAAATCAATCCGCTGTTTGAATAACGAGACTGAAGTCTAGATAGTAAAGAGGAGTCAACTTTGAACCTGTATCACGGAGCAAAAGTAATGCCCTGTGGGTTTTAGAAAAGAGGGTTCAAAAAATGCATGGTAAACGCTTCTCCAAATCACGGCTCTCGGAGAAGGAGACTACTTCAAAATTAGTAATCATTCTCAAACATTTAAGTAGCTGGCCTCACCCGTTCTGATTTGAAAGCCAATTATCAAGGTCAGCCAGAGGATAAAGTTGACTCGCGTGGTTCTCTACTGACATCTGGCTGCGCCATCTCACGAATCGGCAGCCAAAGCAGTAGCCCTCCGTGCGGCAGTCGTCCTCAGCAACCAAGCCAGGTTCTCATACACAACAAACGTCACACACGTCCCTGGCAGCACGCGGACGAAGTTTGCGCCCATCCCGCGAAAGAACCCTCTCAGACCTTCTTCAACCCAAGTCCGCTTGATGGTTGCTGGTATCGTAGGAAACAGATGTGCTTGGGCATCATTCTTCATCGAATGATCGCAATCGGAGCGGTGCATGAATGTCGAACATTACGAGCACGAGCAGTGCAGGTGGTCAAACAAGTGATACCAAAAATGCCGTACATTCAAGTACAACGCCAAGGAAGGATAACCATGAGCATTAATTAAGGCACGAGGTACCGATTGCGAAGTTTTGCAGACAGGCAACAAGAAAAGGGTGGAAAGTCAGTATTTCATTTGAAGGGGGAAAAGGTACAAGAAAATGACGGGAAAAGCGAAATTAACACGGAGACAAGAATGAGGGTCGTAGGTTGAGCAGGTGACTGACCTGTATCCTGGAACGTACCACCTGATAAGGATACGTAACTGATAGCGCGGCATATTTACTTGAAATGGACATTATAGTATAGGACAGGTTTGACTAGTGTTTGCAAAGATTGGAGACCCGTACAGGGACGATGATCGCAACGAAGAGCAAAAAGGGAGATGGTCAATGAAGAAAGGGATAGGTACCGATGACACCACTTACCAACTTGTCTGTGTTGATGTCGTATACTTGACCTGTCCGTTCAGCATGCCCTCGCCTTCTCTCAAAAGCCCATGCTTTCATTTTTTCGTAGACAACGAACTGGACAGCGCCATTGCTTACACCAACCAAGGCCAAAGAAGTACCGCGAAACAGACCCATCGGTCCATCCTTCCGCACGATTGTGGTTATTCCATCTGGACGAAAATGTATAAGCCACACAGTCGAATAAGAGCAAAGAGATGGTTTAAAAAAATTCTAGGCAACGTAAGGCCAAGAGGAGTGGACATTCCACATCAAAGTTCGAAAGAACAAGAGAAACCAAAGACCCACTAAATAAACCACGATATGAATTCGAAGAATCAGCAGCAGTAGTAAACATGCGGAGACGAACAAGCCAGAGAGGGTTCGTAATCACAGCTGTTACCGCGCCTAGATAGAGAGCGTGTAAAATGAGTCATTATTCCATGTATACCAGTCGAAAGACGAAGTGCGAACTCGCTTCAGCGGAGCATATTAGGTATTGAGGCGCAGATAGTGTTTTGTGAAGGTCGCCATCAGAAGCGCGTTTCTTGAGCATATTATAGCTAAACTGCATGAGAAGAAGGGGTAAAACGACTAGAAAAAAGAAACTCACAAAAGAAAATAGAGGCCCCAGCTGGAGGCATTTCCCGCAATGTTGGGTATCAAGCCACGATAGAGTCCTCGCCAACCCTGGGATCGGTGAAGTTCCGTCAAAGACAGCCATATATGTTTTCCAATGCCGCTTGTGGGGTTTGTTCTTGATACTTGGAATTTGACTTTTAAGAGGTCCAAGGGTTGCATACAGAGTGTCGTGACAATTCCAGCGCCAAGCCCGGCTGCTGCATGGTCCTTTGAATTCAAAGTTATGACGATTCATATGCTGATGCAAACACATTTATACTTGCCAGTGCCGTTGTTGGAAAAAAGCTAGGGGGTTGAGAAACAGGCGGCATCGTGTCCGACAGCGAGCGGCAACAATTTCTGATGAAAATGTCGTGTCACGTGATTTTGTTCAGGCCAACATGTTCCTAGGAAATAGGTATCAACAAATCACACCTGTTCCAATCTTCCGTAGTTGATTATTGAATTCGTTTCTGCATTTATCACCTGAAGATGCCCCTCTTCTCACATGAAACTGTTGACGGGTGTACTTGTATGATACCAGTACCACTTGTTTACATAATCTCCGTTGCGTAAAAGTCTTCTGAAAGGACCTGGCTATTTGGGCATATACGTATAGTTATTAGAATTTAAAGTCCTGTCAGGCACCGACGTGGATGGAATCTGGATTGACATACTCCCAGTGAATGTACGACAACTAAATATAAGGAGTATCACCACCCTAAATGGGCGAGATTACAATAAATTTCAGGTCGATGGTGTCACATGCGCCTCTACAACACATATACCCATGTCCAGACTCCAGAGTGACACTACCGTTCATGGACGACCGTTCAGGCCCCGAGTAACAAAAAGAGATGGCGGGACGAATGGTGGCACATGAAGATAGTCAACACGAGGCAAGCACGAGGCAGCTCGATATGCGCTCGACTCAATGAACCTTCCACTAATTTTCAGCTCTGTGGGAATACGTCGACAATACACCTCCACAGCATTGGGTTGCAAGACCCTTCCGCACCCGGTTTTAGATTGACGATTTGTATACGAATTGCGATATCCGGATTGTCAAGTTCTGTTTATCATTCAGGCACCTAAACGAAATACTTGGATCTGAAAGCTTTATAAAGATTGTTCTTGGCTTTTGGAATCCCCCATCAAGATGGTCGTCATACGCACCTTGCCTATGTCGCTCCTCGTGCTTCCCCTCCCCACAGCTGCTCTCAGTGCTTTCTGTATTTCTCTCTGCTTTATTCTCGTCAGATTAATCTATAGACTTCTGTGGCATCCATTGGCATCATTTCCAGGTCCGAGGAGAGCTGCTATCACCACCTGGTATAGAGCGTACTACGACATCATCCTAGATGGCGAATGGGTTTACCACCTTGAGTCCCTCCACGAAAAATATGGTCAGGACAATCATTTCATCATTCCCCTCTCATCATCTAATCCGATAAGACTTCAGGCCCCGTCATTCGAGTGGGCCCTAACGAGGTACTTATCGTCTCAGCATTGGAATTCAAATGGTCTCATGTATCCGATTATTCTTAGCTTCATTTCAGCCATCCGCAGGCGTACGCTGATATTTATAGTAATGCCGCACTCGTCAAGAATGGTTTGCTCTACAAATGTTTTGGTTCCAGTCTCTCTGTATTCGGTTTGGTGGACTTTCACATGGCGCAAAGGAGACGTGTGGCTCTTGGACCCCTTTTTTCCCGTCGCGCTATTTTCAAATTAGAGGGTGAACTACAAAAACATGTTCGTTTATTGGATGATGCTTTGCTTAGGTGCCAACACTGACATGCACTTTCTAGGTCGACAAACTCGTCGATCGTCTGGGAAGTTACGAAGAAACTGGACAGCTTGCCGACATCCATCTTGCTTTCCGCTCTGTCGCACTTGATATCATCACTTCCTACTGTTTCTCCAAATGTTTCAACGCACTTGACGCGCCTCACTTCAGCCACCCTGTTCCCGTCACAATGGACCTCACTCTGCACGTCTCTTGGGTTATGAAGCATTTCCCCTTCCTTCGCAGGCTGGTTGACAGCACCCCAGAATGGATTGGAACGATGTTGATGCCCGGCACTAAAGGTTACTTTGACCAGGCGAACCAACTTGGGGCACAAATCGATGAGATCATGCAGGATCCAAGTATCCTTCAAAACAGTCCACACGAGACGATGTACCATCATATGATCGCGAACTCGGAAAAGAACAAGGCGGGTTTACCTCAACTGAACAGGGAATGGCTCCTTCATGAAGGCCTCAACCTAAGGTTTGCGGGTAGCGAAACACTTGGGAATAGTACGACGACTGGGGCATTCCATATCCTTCGAGACGAACATATCAAACACACATTGATGGAGGAACTGGAAGAGGCCTGGCCCGATGTCAATGCCCCATTTGGTCTTGAACAACTTGAAAAACTGCCTTATCTCGTGAGTTTCTTCTGCCGTGGCTTAGTCACTTTTAACAATCACGGTACTACATAGACCGCGGTTTTGAAAGAGTCGCTGAGACTTTCGTGGGGTACTGTTACACCCATGGAACGAGTCGTTGGGCCACAAGGCACGACTATTATTGGTGTACAGGTTCCTGGTAGTGTGAGTATGACTTTCTCCCACGTCCATCCCAATGTGTTTCATGATGCACCTAACATACCTTCGTCTTTCAGACTGTCGTCGCGATGGGCCACACCTTTATGCATACCAACCCGGAAATCTTCCCTGACCCATTCCGCTTCGATCCTGACCGTTGGCTCCAAGGCGAAAAATCTGCAGCTCTCGATAAGTACATGGTCGCGTTCAGTAAGGGTCCTCGCGTGTGTCTGGGCATCAAGTGCGCTCCCAATTTGTCCTTTTGGCTCTGATCAAAACTTAAACTCTGTTCTACTAGTCTTGCATGGGCGGAATTGTATCTCATTATGGGCAACGTGTTTAGAAAGCTCGATTTGACTGAAAAGGGGACCTCGTTAGTATTCTTTTGATGATCACTTTTTCTTGCTTTGCTAATATCTATTTCCGTACTGCAGTCTGGAAGACCTCCATTTCAGGGAATACTTTATTCCTTTATTCCGAGGCAACCACCTGGAAGCCTGTGTCCGCAAGCAGAAGTGAGGTCAAAAGCGAGTTGTTAATGTTTGTTAACTTTCCAGTTTGGTGGAATATTTTTTACGTTTGGGTTTTTTGTTGAAATGACACATCCTGTTCCAATTACACATTTTGCCTTTCTTGTTTCTTTGCGGAATCACTTGCCAATGACTTTTCCATAGAAAAATCTTGTATTATATTCATTGCCAATATGTGCCGTACGCGGACGCCTACTCTTCTCCAGTGCTTTCCATACTCGTCAGTCGATGTCATCGACTCTTGATGTTAACTTTTAGGCAGTTTGACAAGTCTTGCTGGCTAATCTGAAGCGCTATCTACCATTTGACAGCAGTTGTTTATAAAGTTCATTGTCAAGCTTCACAAGATCTACTCTGGACCACACAGACCCTTTGCTATCGCCACATTACCCTATTCATTTCTTCAAACCGGGCCGTAAAACTGAGAAAGAAAGTCAGTAGAGTCTGAAGCAACAACCTGAGGGGGGATACTGAGGAAATGTCAGAGGACAGGGTTTGTGCAAACTCGAGAGGGCACCATCGAAGTGCCCTGATCCCTCATAGATATCTCTGTCATATAATGCTCTACCGTGACAGACCTAAATATAATTTTTACCATCTTCGTTGGAATACTTCAGGGCCATGAAACAGTGTCATCAATTTTCATTGACATCCATACGAAAGTTTGACGAAAGTCATTATTTATGGACCGAATTTTATGAAATAAAATTAAGAAATTATTAAGGATGAAGCAAGCTGTCATATTAACACTTGCGACCTAGCGAGCAGCCGGAAATCGACACAAGTCGCATTTTCAGTTTAGCAGGGCAGCAAACAAAGACAAATATCACACTTTTGGAGCGGGCGTACCCGATTGTGGGCTCATTCCGAAGTCTACCTCTATTGTTTCCCTAGTCGGTCACCGCCTATGGAAACAACATAGATAGATGCCAGCTATCAGTCCCGCCATCCATTCCAGCGTCCCCATGTCCATCTGATATGTTGGACGCACCCTATTCTCCTTGACTTGAACTCTGGCTCCAGATGAAAACCTGACTGTCTACCGCTAACCATCTAAATTGAGAGGCAAACCATTTGGTAAATTGATACATACCCCCTTTCCCTCCATGGCATTCTGACAGCTTTGCACAATTTCATCAATTGCTCGCTCGAGCTATCCCCAGAATGTTGAGTTCACATTGATATCTCTGACTCTGAGTGATGAAGAGGGTAATTAGGCCGACCAAGGCATCCCAGGAACTTTCGTATGAGGGTGTGGCTGCGATGTCTTTCAAGAAAACGTCAGTGCTAAATAAACGACCTTGATAGAATGTAAACACCTTGGTCACGGTGAGTTGGATGGGGTAAGAAATGAATTCCGAGTGTTCTTGACGAATTTTTTCTCCTCAAGGTATTCGAGCTGATCCCCCTTCAAGTACAGACAAATCTCGATGCTGAGGCCGATTGAAGAATTGACGTTATCAGGAGTGATGGCAAAGGTGCTGCCAGCTGCGGATTCCCAAATGTACAGTTCGTCGTCGTCGTGTTTTGAAACGACTTGAACGCTTTCGGCTACGAGGTAGGCTGAGTAGAAACCGACACCGAACTGACCAATCATGGGGATGTCGGCACCAGAGCTGAGAGCCTCCGTGAATCTCTACAGAAATATATGTTCAGAGGTAGGGACGAAGACAGGGAAAGAGAGTTTGGTACCTGACTTGGCGATCGTTCCAAGGTTATTAACCAAGTCGGCCTTGGTCCTACCAATACCAATATAACGGATGGAAAGAGTCTCGTACTCCTTGTCAGGAGTGATGCGGATGTAAAGCTCTGTGCGCGAGTCGAGGAGTCAAAGAAGAATGTCTGTACAAAGCCGGAATATGCGAAGAAGGTTGACTCCGTCTGGATATTCGAGGAAAAGACGGAGGTCCAAGGGCTGCAGATCATGATAAATATCAAGTAAGACCCATGAAAACAAAATGTGTACTCACCTGTCGACGTCGTTAGCTTAAAATTACTCGGCAATCGGTCGCTGCCCTCGAAGGACTTGGAAAGTCGAAACCGATTTGTTGGAAAGACCGTTTGAAGGACGTGGTGATGGGCTGGAGGGGCTGTGGAGGGCAACTTGAGGACATGCTTTCTGGGGACAGGCGTGTCTGTTTCTCTTACTCTTCTCCCGAATGTGGGACTTTCGGGCAAAATGATGCTCGATCGCAAAAATGGACAGATCAGACATTGCTAGTTAGTAGTGCACTTCAACGATGGCAGAGCCTGTTCAGGCAACATTATCCATTTTGTCCCTGCAAAGGTCCTCCCACAATCAGAAATCATCTCCACGGCTTCGTCTATCATTCGACATTATCCGTCTTTTACCTCCGCCTACCTCTTTAGTTCTTATGCCAAAGGCAATGCACGCCCCGACAGTGATATCGACATTGCCCTCTTCCTTCCAGAGCTCAACTGGGGCCAACTCAGACACATTGGTGGAGTCCACATGGATCTTGAGGCATCATTGGGCAAGAAGATAGATCTCTCCGTGTGTCCACCTGACGACTTCGTGGAGAAGATTAAGACGTCCTGGTTGCCGATTGATATTGGCGTTCAAACTGGAATGGTGAGCGTCGATGGTAGTACGGTCAATCGCAGGTGTTAGAGAGCATTCCACATGTGGGAGGTTGATCAATAGAGAATAGAAAGGCGGTCGGCCATTCGTGTTCTGTACAGCACAATATTATTCAGTGACTGGACAAATATGAGATTGATTTCATGTGTATTTCCCACCACGACCATTATTTTCGGCAGGAAACAGAAATATCGGTTACTTCGCAGCTGCACACATATTCAATTTTCCGAAATTTACATGGAGACATCAATGCTTGTTGGAGGACGCTGGTCGGTAATTCAGGACCCTCCTTTTGATATGTTTCAAAGTTGCAACTGGGGACCAATTTACAACAATCCGTAACTGGATCCAAATGTATAGTAAAAGGCGTCCTGACGCTCGAAAGCCGACTTTCGGCTTGGGGAACAATATGGATAGGGGACGGGGCGTGGCATGCTTTTGGCTGGCCCAATCAAATACACAGTATACATATAGGTGGGCCCATGGAAAAGAGCATATCTCTACTCCCACAGAGCTCTCGTTTCACGGTCATCATATCAATGATATCATTATATTCTCATCCATGTGAACATCAAAAAAAAATTCAGATAGTCGGTTCGCTGAGGGTTCAGGAGGATACATCAATCAAGCACCAATAATAAACAGGTCTGCTCTTTTGCGGTTGGCAAATCCTTACTTCAGAGTTCAAGATAACATCTTATAAAAGTAACTTAACTTCAAACAATCCTAGAGACCATCTTGATTGCTTTAAATTTGCCAGTGGGCGTTTCATGCGCATTTGGATATTATGTTTGCATCAGGTCCTCAGGTCCTTCGGCTTCAAATCTTCAAGTTTGATATTCGCTTTGTTACAGATCAATTGTCCTTCAAAATATCATTAGCGTACATGTGCGAACAATAATGCATACAGATATGAAATCCCTGGAAAATCTTGTGTAAATTAAATTTTACCGGGGGTAAACCATCCCATAATCAATTTCGGGTCGTGGCATGAAAGCAGTTGCTCAACTTCAATAACGGATATTAATCTAGGGAATACTTGTGGGTTTCGCTCCCTTAAAGACGAATTCAGTAGCTGGGTGCCAGACTGCAGACAGACGCCATGATCCTGGATAACGATTCGTTGGACATTTAGAAAAAGACGGCTGCAGGGATTTGCAGTAACCAGTTTGATCTCTTAGAAACGCTTTGACCATCAGCGTCATGAATAACGTCAAATTGCATTCTGGCAGGGTGAATTGCTGAATCAAAAAGAGGTCTACACGTGGAGTCCAGTGGCTTGGAGTTCCAGGACAGCCCATGAAAGTGATAAGAGGATACAATAGATTGTGGCATCAGATTTTTGCGCATTTGTACAGGGTAAGAACATTTCCATGTTGGGGTTAACCGACCAACTGACTTACATGTTCGGTACCTTTCCAGAACATATACGCTTTGTTAGCTTGTTGTTCGAAATCAAAGAAGATTTTGGAGGGACAAACCCCAGTATGATTTTTGCCGAATACCGAATTTTGGGGAGCAGCAACTGACCGGAAACATGAAGGTCAACTGACTTGCAAGTCATGGCAGGGTTCCGGACGATATCAAACCATTTAGAGTCAATCGAAAACCTGAATCTGTATCGTCTGTTTTTCGGAGCAGCGTTCCGAATTTGAACCACGCTTTCCAATGATCAAAGCGAATCAATTATTTTCATCAGGGATTTTGCGTAAGTAGATCGCCAGCTAGTACATTTCTGCAGGCTTGAGTAAGTTTCTTGTTACTGTGAGAATTAGCAAACAACAGTAGGAAAGGGGTTGAGGGAGAACGTGTACAATTTGCGGAAGGTGTGCCGACGGACAAGATGAATCCAGGGTGCAGACAAGTACAGAACGGAATTTGAGAACCTTCGTTGCTGCACACCTGTTGAATAAAATTTTCTTTGCGGAAAAAAAGGGTCGAAGATCCTTGATCGATAACTGAAAAATGGTGAGAAATGGGGGGAAAAACGATGCAGACCAATTTCTGGGATCGCAATATGCTTGTAATTTTCTCTCGTCCACCTGAATTACATTTTCATGTACGACCCTACTCATGTTCAAAGCGAGTCCAAGCTTAACTATAGGGAAAAATCAATCGGCAGATTAGCGCATGACCGGAAACTGCGAACAACTTGTCATATCACGCACATCAGGCCAAAGCCAGTGCAACCCTTAGAGGTTGACATTTCCCATAAAGAGAGCAAGTTTTTGAGAAGATGCTCCCACTTATCCTGCGCTCCCTGTCCTTTAGACACCCCTTCGGACGTGTTTTTACTCGCTTTTTCACTAGTTCTCTTCCTTCAGAAATGCCGCTCACCCCCTGGGTACCCAATCGGTATCCGCTCGCTAAGCGCTCGGGACATGTGGACGTTTACCAGAGTGCAAGTCGAGGAGATGTTTCTGTCAAAGACCCCTATCAATGGCTAGAGGATGACACAGAAGAAACGGGCGAATGGACCACAGCCCAGGAAGCATTCACACGCGAGTATTTAGACAAGAACCCTGACCTTGAACGATTAAGGAATGCATTCCGTGACTGTCTTGACTACCCGAAGGTGCGAAAATATCCTAAAAGTAGCACATATACCGAACGACTATTTTCAGTTCTCCGCTCCTCAGCTATACGATGACGGCCGATGGTATTGGTTCTACAACAGTGGTCTCGATCCGCAAACAGGTTAGGATACAACTTCTCTGTCTTTTGGGCATATAATTCAAGACAGTTCACAGCTTTATACCGCTCCCGCGATTCCGATCTCCCTGATTTCTCAGAAATGAAAGACACTGAAGCAGAATTGTATTTTGATGTAAATTCTCTGTTTCTCTTGACATTCCAAATTCTGACTTGATATACAGCCCAATGCACTATCTTCGGATGGATCAGTGTCTCTCGCGCTTTATAGGGTGTCGGAATGCGGGAAATATTTCGCATATGGCCTCTCAAATTCTGTATGTGCTGCTCTTCATTCATGGAAAACTCTCATCGTTTTCCAGGGAAGCGATTTTATAACCATTTATATCCGACATACAACTTCCCCGTTTACGAGCGACACTGATGTCAACAACGACCTCGGCCGTCTTCCCGAGGAAATCAAATTTGTCAAGTTCTCGAGTATTTCCTGGACGCCTGATTCCCTAGGCTTCTTTTATCAGGTACATACACGTACTCTCCTTATATAGCTCATCATCTAACGTCTTGCTAGCGCTATCCCGAAGGCCCTTCTCCCACCGCGAATGGGGCAGCCGAGAAGAAGGGTGACCGAGACGCAATGATATATTATCATCGTGTAAACACCCCGCAGTGTAAGCACCTTAACAGTTTGAGGGGCCTTCGCTTCCGATTAACCGTATGTGGGTAGCGGAAGATATTCTGATCCACCAGGATAAGGAACATCCCGAGTGGATGTTCAGTATCAATCCCACTGAAGATGGCAAGTTCCTTCTGCTTACCACCGTCAAAGATACTTCACGAGTGAGACTCCGTTTGACATAACCTTGCATATTTTAAATCATTGTGACGCGGTTGAACCAGAAAAACCTCCTTTGGATCACGGAATTTGACGCCAAAAAAATCGGCTCCAATATCCATTGGCATAAACTTGTGAACGATTTTGATGCAGAATTTGACGTGTAGGTAATATGCTTCTGTACCCTATCCGGAAACTCATATTCTCGGTAGCCTCACAAACAAAGGCCCCGTCTTTTATCTTAAAACAAACAAATCGGCCCCAAAACACAAGATCGTCGCTGTCGATATCTCCGGAGAAAACAAGCTCGAGGATGTCGTCCCAGAGGCAGACGCAACTCTCTCAGATGCCCTCTGTGCGAACAAGGACTATCTGGTCTTAACATATAAGAAAAACGTCCGCAATGTCCATTACATTTCATTGCCAACTGATCCTATTTTCATGGTATAGGTCAAAGACGAAGTTTATCTCCATTCCCTTGATGGGAAGAGAATCACTCGTCTAGCGGAAGATTTCGTTGGGGCTGCGTTTCCTACGGGAAGAGAAAAACAACCTTGGTTTTTCGTTTCGATGAGTGGTTTCACATCGCCGGGTACGATCGGACGATACAATTTCGCTGCTCCACCCGAGGAGAAGTGGTCAATTTACAGGCAGACTGAACTAAACGGTCTCAATCCAGATGAATTCGAGACAGAGCAGGTAAGATTTTGGCCCAAACCCTATGTAGCACTCTGCTGACCATGTCGATCAGGTGTGGTTCGACAGTAAAGACGGGGCGAAAGTCCCAATGTTCATCGTTCGGCACAAGTCGACGGAGTTCGACGGTACGGCTCCGGCCTTACAATATGGTGAGGGTATTTGACCTTTTTATCATATCTATTCCAACACTTCCACAGGTTATGGAGGTTTCGGCATCTCGCTCGATCCCTTCTTTAGCCCGACCATGCTGGCGTTTATGCGAGGATTCGGGGCCATCTTAGCTGTTCCAAATATCAGAGGTGGTGGTGAATTTGGAGAGGAGTGGCACCAGGCAGGATGCAGGGAGAAAAAGGTATGTCGATCTCCAAGTCTTTCACTTTTATATGTTCATTCCTTTTTTTAAAGCACAACAGCTTTGATGACTTCATCGCAGCCACGTTGGTGTTCCTTTGTTTTTCATCAGATGATTGCCGTTTACGTTGAATGATAACAGAGAGTACCTCGTTAAAAATAAGTATGCAGCACCCAATAAGGTGACGATTATTGGTGGATCAAATGGCGGTAATCATCTTCGCTTTTCTTTGAGCGGATAAATACTTACAACATTCATCAGGATTACTGGTAGCGGCCAGTGTGAACCGTGCGTCCCAGGGTACTTTTGGGTGTGCTCTGGCGGAAGTTGGTGTTCACGATCTACTCAAGGTATGTTCATACACATATTCAACTCTTAAGCCCAAAAAAATGGCTGACCTGGCCTTCCGTATAGTTCCATAAATTTACCATCGGTTCGTAAATATTGCATCACTTCAGGGCTTATGCTGTAATAATGCACCTTGACAGGCAACGCCTGGATCAGTGATTACGGAAATCCAGATGATCCGAATGATTTCGACTTCATCTATCCCCTTTCTCCCATCCACAACGTGTCGAAAGACAAAGTTCTGCCACCAATTCTTCTCTTAACAGCTGATCGTACGTTTTATTTCTTAATTCCTCCGCGTGGGGCCAACTAATATATTTGCTGCTACCGCTGTTTAGACGACGATCGTGTGGTGCCCATGCACTCTTTCAAGCTAGCGGCGACCTTGCAGCACACACTGCCACATAACCCACACCCCTTGCTGCTACGCGTGGAGAAGAAGGCGGGCCATGGAGCCGGGAAACCTACCCAAAAGAAGTAAGTGGGCGACATAAATTACTTGGAGATACATATTCAACCCTATTTCGTCAGAATCCTAGAGAATGCTGATAAATACGGCTTTGTCGCGCAATCGCTCGGCCTTGTTTGGAAGGATACCCCACCAACTTCGCACCTCTAATTCTGCGTAGGATTTTGTTTTCAGTATGTTCAAGTAATCGGGATTTGTGTCTGTGGTCCTTTCTTCTTTTTCTCATTCATTTCAGGAACAATCCACATGCATCAACGTTTACAATACCTCCATATAATGTCTTAAATTAATTACATGCAGTGTAACAATGTTATGTCTTTTCCTTTGTGATGCTTCTGGACAAATGCCATGTAAATAATGGGTCATTCGGCCAGGGGACCGCTGCTACCGTGATCTTGTGTGCGGTGACATCTCCGTTCTTAATGTACGATTTGCTTTAGACTTTGGTGCGGGGGCTTATGTGACAAAGACAGATGAGTGCCGTTGACATGAGAATGAAAAAAAAGGGTATATAGTGAATACTCCGGGACTTACCGTGGATATTTTCTGTGATGTAGAATCTACGCAGTATCATAACGGCCTCTTCTCGACAGAAACCACCTGTCGCACGGTAACCGACATGAATGGGGTGATCGAGCCTATAAAGCAATGTTTAGGTTCCATTTCGAATATTCAAGAGTGAGAAAGGAAGAGAAAAAGAAGATCCTTTTTCGAGTCCGAGTGGGATTACTTACTCTTCGTTCACACCCAAGACACTTCCACAACCCCCAAATCTATCGTTATCACAACCGTAAAAGACTTCTTTTATTCCCAACTGTCGAAGAGCAGACGCACACATGATGCATGGCTCGACGGTGACATAGAGCGTGGTCGTTGACAGCGGGTACTCGGAAATCTCTGGGGTGAGCTCTTTACTAGCCATAATCTGATCTATAGCTTCTAATTCCGCATGTCTGGTCGCCTGAAACAAGTTACGGTTATTGTGAACATAAGTTCGAGCTCATTTTCCTTAACTTGGATGGAATATAATATACATTACGAAGTTCATTTGTTCGATTCCTTGCTTTCGCAATGATCTCTCCTCCCCTGACGAACACACAACCAACTGGCACCTCTCCTGCATCGAGCGCTTCTTCTGCCTAAGTTGTGCAGATTTAGATTTGGCTGATTGTTTGTATTCATAACGCAGGGGGATTTGCTCACCATGGCTATTGCTTCCTTCATCCATTCCATATGCTCCATACTACACAATATTGCGCACCTTCTGGTCTTGGTATGAAGTATTCCCTACATATGTCACTGGGCGATAATGTATAGCCGATGGCGAGTCTCACAGAACGTGTAATTTCGGTTGCGCAGAAAGATCTGCGTACCCACGCGGCGCACCCCCTTCCGACCAATTGGACCACCAATCAGACAAGTGTTGTTCCACACCAATTGCAGCCCATTCGCAGCAGCAACATTTGATCGTCAACGTGTAAATTGTAAACCGCATTGCGTTGCATCCTTGGATCATAGGGTATTGAAAATCCAGCAGAATTCGTTGTTCAATGGTGAGAACGAAGCAGGTCATCCCTTTCGCTTTGGCAGCTTGTCCTTTAGTACCTCTAGCTCGTAACAGCGCGAAACCTCTACATTCCTAACTTTAAAACCCCCGACCATGACAATTCTGGAGTCTTATTTACTCGACAAGTTCCCCCTCCTCAGTGCCAGTTGACCTGTAGTTATGTCAGTACGAGTAAGTCGCTTTAATCCCTAGTAAGTGCTCGAGCGCTGAGTAGCAACTTATTTCAAAGAAGCGCAGTCCCACGTTGTGCTGTGCTAACCGCTTCTCGCAATCATACTTTGACTGCTTTGTCTGTGTCGGACAAACGACTGGACAAACGGACTACACGTCCGCACAGCAGACCATTGATGGTAGATCTCAATCCATCCGATATCCAGAAGCTCATGGTACATCATCCATTCATAACAGACCTCACAACCTCCTGCGCTGCTCGTGGATTCCTCATTAACAAGTTTACATTTCCTGGTCAGAACGTCAATCGAACGCTTTCTTCTTATTACCTTGGTCCAACTCTAACTGGAGGTACCATCCTGCTCACACACTCTCCCACTCCTCCGATTTCGATTTTGCCGATTACAGACACCCCCAGTTGGAGTGCCAGCATTCCGTCTATGTCTGTACCACCGAGGAGCCGTGCATCTTCGATTTCTGCAAGCTCTCCAAGTAATACCGTTGTGCACTCATCTGGCGCAATGGCATGGAAATTCAAATTCGAATGGGGAATTTCCCATTGGTTTATAATAATAACTTTATTAATGAAAGGGTTAATAGATCAATTGTCGCTGGTGCTCACCATAAGTCACGTGCGTTTCCAACATTGTCCGCTACAACAGTATAGGTAAAGTTTAAGCGACAATCGCCTGGTGAATATGTTTGAAAATTTACCGGAATAACTTACTGAAAATATGTTGCTAGGAATGTAACCTCGTATGCAATGCACCTGGCAGAACCTGGCCAGGAGGTCTTTTGGTCTACCCAAAAACATTTCTAATCGACTTGTCCCACTTGGTCCTTATTTTTCAAAACAATTCACCGACTTGCGAATATTTCCCACTCAGAGACTCTGCACTACCAGCCGACCATCCAACTTTCTCTCCCCTTCAGACCGACCGCCCTCTTTTTCGTTTTTTTCCAGTGGATTGGGAGGCGTTGAGGACATACCTTCTCTTGACAGGAAAACATCGTCTTCATTACCAGTCGAGGCCTCTCCTGCTGAACGAGGTCGGGCGGCGTCATGCGCTATCCGCATTTCCTTGCAACAAGGCAATGTCGCTGATGCATACCACGTCGTCAATTCCGTCCGACTTGCAAATTTTCAATCGGATTCTTTCTCATACCCATCCATTTCCCAGTCTATTGCCACAAAAGGTGGAAAAAATACCATCCTCTCCATTCTATCTTATCCTAAACGATTGTCGACCGCGATTCACTTACATCCCGTGGCATATGCATTCAGTGCGGACACCTCACCTCGTCTTCCTTCTCACACCCTTCTTCATGGGTTGATAAAGCAGGGTATGACAGATGAAGCTGCTTCGCTCGCCGAGCAAATGATGAGCGTTGGCATGCGTGTGCGGAGCCAATCTCTGGAAGTCTTATATTCAGCTCTGGCACAAACTTCCATTACTGCTTCATCTGCTAAGCCAAGCCCCAATTCGTCGAATGTTTCACATGCGCTTCCATCCCATCCATTGAGGCATAACGTTCTCTATATCCGTCCAGGACGTATTGCCGACCCTTCAACCCGATTTGCACTCCGTCTCCTCTTCCTTTCCCGCCAAAGCCGTCAGAGAAGAACCCACAGGATGTTCAAGACACTCATGACGCTCTGCTTAATCAATGGGGAAATCATACTTGCAAGCCTTTTGTTTGGTGTTTTGGTACGGGATTGGCAGAAGAGAGTAGGATGTGAGGTGCAGGTGCAGGCTTTGGAGCAGGATCCAGAGGAGAGACAAATCAAAATCAAATATGACACACCCTTTCCTGCATGGTCACATCTTCACGAGATGTGCGAGTTCATCAACGATTCTTTTGCTTCGTACTCTCTACACCGCAAAGCTTCCAACTTCTGCACCGATTCGGAAACATCTCTTCGATATAACTTCTCCCTTCAAGCCCTTGCGAACCTCGCTGGCATTCTCGATAGGCAAGCCCTCCCGTTTGGTGGATTAGTGGACATTATTCAGACAATGTATAAATGTCCCACAGACAAAGAGACCGTTTGGGTTTGGAGGCGTGTTGGAGTAGAAGATAAAAATAATGGAAATGGAGCCGGCAAGCAAAGGAGGGAGCCGAAGGAGATAGATGCGCGTAAATACCTTCGGGGTGTATTACGACGTCTGGTGGGGAGGTTGCCTTCAAAATCTCCATCCTCGAAGTCCGACTTGGCTCGTACTCATTCCACTTCAGAGTCGATCAGACCCCCATCCATGCATTCGTTGACCCTCCAAACATATAACACCCTCTTGCACTACGCCTTCCGGTACGCACGCTCTCAATCAATGGCGGGGAAGATCCTGGATCATATGGTGAATGAAGCAGGATTGGAACCAAATGCAGTCACGAGGAACATCATTGAGAGAGGTGGGACGCTTTTAAGGGTCAGTGATGGCTGTGATAAGGTAATGAAGAAAAAGGACATTAGCCACGGTGACCCCCTTTCAGATCTACTTGACATTGTAACCCACTATGACAAGAACCAGGGCAGAAGACAAATAGATATCGACAACCTTAATTACAGCCTCAGCACGCGCATCGCGCATCTCGTCGCGACAGGAAAACCAAATGTCGTGGTGGACGCGATTCCATTCCTATTACCTGGTATTACACCTTTGATATGTGCCGCTCCTGATACCCCACCTGCGACCTGTGGCTCGACAGAACAGGACTGGGTAGTTCAGCGTCAGCACGTCGTCCAACGTGCGGTATGCTACGGCCCTGTTGTTCTTACTTCGATCCTGAATGCGCTAATGAAAGTAGGCCGAACTGGACTTTCAGAAAAGATATGGGATGTGATGAAGGAGGCTGAGGAACTGAGCTGGAATTTTTCTGCTAATGGAAAGGGGTCAGGCTCGCTGAGTCCTTGGTGTCTTGGTGTTGAAGCATATACGGTGATGATCAAAGTCTATGGGAAGGAAGCAAGAAAAGGAGCTGGATACGGGCGTGTTATACGAGGTGTCGGTCCTGCTGGAAGAGGAGAGGAGAAAATGAAGAGGGACATGGTGGTTGGATGGGGGTACAAGTTCCTTCAGAAGCGGAAAATCCGACGAGGGACGAAGGTCACGAGAGTGGAACTGAGCCGTTATATGGGTTTGAAGATTTACCGATTGATGGGGAGGGAATGTGATAAAATGACGAGAAGAGTGGAAAGGCTTTGTTTGAGACTGCAGACGGAACGAGCCAGTAATGACAAAGCCTCCTCACACGTCCACATCGTCAAAAACCACCTGCGCCTTCCTGATCCAGACACCTATTTCTTCAACGCTATCCTCGACATTGTCGCTCGGCGGCCGGGCATGACACCCCGCTCCCGTACGCTCCAACCAAGGAGGGCTAGAGCCCGCCTCACGATCAAAAAGAGAAAGTACATCTGGGAATGCAGGGTGATGGGATCCTGCGAGCCGGATGTGAGGTTGAGAGAAGTGGTAAGGGATATGAGGAGAAATGGATTTGGGGTACCCGTGCTGGTGAGGAGGTTGCTCATTGGGACGGGAGAGGAGGAACTGGGGGATGAATGCTTGGAGGAGGGACAGGCTTGGTTAAAAGTTAGGAAAACTAGATCAAATGATACGCGACTCACAGTAAACTGAAGTATTTTTCATTGCCCTTGTCCTTTTCGCTCTTAAAATTCCCTACCCTGGCATATAAGTGAAAATCGGTTGATCTTCAAGTTTGTCACTATTGAAAAGAGTAACCCATTCTTCCACAATTTGCTCTAAATTACATCAGTAAGGATTGGTTTCTTTAACAATCTCCGTCTTGTTGGAAACTATCAGCGCATTTGTATTGCTGCCAAAGGTGTTTGTTCACCAATTTACAGTCGCGACAAAAGTGGATTGCCAGGATGAGGTTCAACAGTTTTCATTTCTCAACAAATGTGGTTACTGAAAGACAGAACTGAACAGTAGTAGGGTGAAATTGCCCAAAAATTCCACCAATCTCCTCGAGAGGTAGATGTGATACCAAACAGCTCCAAGAAGAAATCCGGCAAATGCTGCGGCCACAAGAGAGATCTCAAAGATTATACTTCCAAAACCGAGTTCCGTCAATCCATTTTCTTTGTATGTTTGAGCGAGACACCTCGTTGATGAACTATTGGATCTTCGCCGGAAATGAAAAATAGCAAATACAAGTCTCTACCCATGTCACGCCGTTCAGTCAAGTTTTAGGAAGGCGGGGATTCTCGACTCCTCTAAGTACAGTATCAACCATCAGCGATTACATCAACACCATTGACTTGCACGCAAACTATAGCGCCTCCATGAGGCCAAGAACATGAGAGCACTTTTGACAGACTATTTCTTGTAGTTAGATTACTTCAGAAGTATTAGATAGAAGTTTTACAATTAATTCGTTTTTGTCCGATCTATTTATTCTCTGTCCACCGAGGGATATGAGTCAAGAGAAGTTCGACTGTATATGTGTGTTGCCAGTGTATGATTTCAAAAAAGATCCTGATAGCTTTTCGCAAGTTTCAAGGTGGAGCCGACGCATGAAAGCCGTTTGAAACAACTTTCATACTAAATTTGAAATCAGTACACTACGAATTATGGTATGGTAACGTCGTCTCTGTCCTTCTGTAAATGCCTCCGTGATCTTTCCTTCTTTTCAAGCTCTTTCTTCGCCAGCACCTCCAGCGCACTCTTGCTCGGAACTGTCTTGGGTGGACGTACCGTGCTCTGCAAAAAAAGCCTTGCAGTTCCACGACCCGCAAAGTCCCTCTCCTTCCACTCATTACTCACATCCCCGAATGTGTCTGCGATTTTTTTTATCTGGTCATCCATCTCGAACCTCGTCGGCGCACGTACGCCCCGCTTAGGAGAGAATATAAATTCGACACGCACGTCACCCTTCTCCAGCTCTTTCCTTGCCAAACTCATTTTGTGCTCAAAGTCCTGGTCGCTCGTGAGCCAGGTCAAGCGGAGTTCCTTGGTGGAGACATTGCCCCTGTTTTTATGGGCTTTGAGCTCGGCTTTACGTTGGAGATTGTTGACGTTGTCTTCTAGATGAGTGAGCACGCGGACGATGGGTGGGCGGTGGGATATGAGCCGGACGAGGTGGGTAGAGTTATCGATGGAGGCGAGAAGGCGGCTGAGCGAGGCGGAAGGATGGAGAGTTCCGTCTAATTCTTGGAGTTGAACTACAGCATATGGAATTTCGTGGTTTGTGGGAGATGTCGATGTTTTCTTAGACAGTGCACGGGTGAAGAGGAAGACGTGTTGCGTTTTAGGATAACACGAGCGAAAGAGAAAAGTGGACATGGTATAAATCACGTGTCCTTTTCTACCTCGTAGACTTTTTTTGGGCTGCATTTACAACATTGTCACCCTCCTCGCCTTCATTCATTGCACAGGAAAGGTCGTCATAACTTATTTCCGAGTCTTTTATCAGGTGGTTGCTATATCAGCCCAGGAACAGTAATGAGAGAGAGTGAAATTCGAAAACGACTGAGAGGTGGTCAATTGAATGGCACGAGGGTACCACTTCACTGAACGACGTTCTGAAAGCCTAGCTGGCCAAACAAGCTTGTAATCCAGATGAAATGGGCCAGAACAACCGCCGCCCGGTCAAGTTTAAGCAGGGCGGGGATTTGTGCTTCTCCTTTTGCCGCTGCCTCTGCAATAACTACATGGACGCTTGCAAGTAGTTATCGTGGCATTTTGAAGGGATGATTGTGAGGTTCTGCAGATTTTGTAGCATCTCTCTCGGAGTCGAGAATAAATTCATCACTCTTCAATAGATCAACCATCACATGATGATAGCAGTACCTGGCCTGAAGGTGGAAATTTTGTTGACTGCGATCGACACGTAGTCTTATGGTATCAGAAACTTGCTGATACTCACGGTACTTGTAGAAACCTCATTAGACAAGCATTAGATTCTCCAAGCTTTCATTGACCTTTTGCAAATCAATGTAGGAGGTCTAATAATAGCGTACTGAGAAACAATGGAGGTTGGAAGAGGCAGGGTCAGAAGCCGGTGGTGCAAACTGCCCAATGGGCTAAACTTTGGGCTCGATACTGATGTCGGTGGGATAAAAATAAAAAAATAAAAGAAAAAGAAAAGAAAAGCCGAAAAAGGAAAGAGGGAAAGAAGAAAAGAGAAGGGAGGGATTTATTCTCGCTCATTGCAGTGATTGCACTTTCTAATCATCCAGCTTTTGAGTGGGCGCTTTCGGACCGTCGCCACTTGTCTGTCACTGGTCAGTCGCCTGCCATAAACGTCAATTATGAGATAATATTATTATTACTGATTTGGTCATTGATACTGAATTATTTTCTGATGTCTTTTTTCCGTTTTTGGTGGCGGCTGCCGCCGCCGCGCCCTGGATACTCGCTTACATCCGTAGATACTGGATTAGATTGTGCTCACAGTCTATCGGAAATCTCCGAGTTTGTCAACCACAATTTTTTGGGCCCTGCGGGGCCATTTATAACAATGTGACTGCTACTACAATTTTGTGCCGAGCTTTGGGCACAGTACTAGTATGAAAACCAAGCATTCAAGATATATTTAATATGAAATTGTAAGTAAAAGTTTAAACCCTTTTTTGAACTTTTTTGTGATGACCAGTGAGCACAAAAGCCCAACCCAACCCTCTCTCGTCATTTCCCCCATGCCCTGTCTTATCATCTCCATTGTCACAGTTGATATTGGCACCATAGTGCTCAAAATTGTGGTTGTTGAGAAAGATATGGGAACATATTACATAAGTGCCGAAGCTCCGAGTATCGGAATCAGTATCAGCCCACTGACATCAGTAACGAGCCAACGAGCCAAACTTTGAAGCTTGAAGCTTTGAAGGCTAAGCGTGTAACCCCTTAAAACCTTCGTCATCAACGCAGATAAGACCAAGATAAGGCAGCTATTTGCATTAGCCGTGGCACAAACTCTTTATCAGTTTTATGGAAAACTTTGAGCAAAAAACACGACCAAGTTCCTCCTTTTGTTCGTCTGGGAAAGAGGGCAAGAAAGGGCCGGCCATTCTTGAGTATTTTTTGGAAGACTTGAAATTCTGAAACTCCCTGATCATGATAGTAAGTAATACCATGTGGTTGGCATTTTGGGTACTCAGTGCGAGCACCAGCAAGTCCATCAGTAGTCTTACAGATAAGCTTTTTTGTGGTTGTGCAAGTGAGGAAAGCAGCAAATTTGAAACCCAGGTGTCTACTTCAAAAAAGCTGACCACATTCTGAGTGGCTCAATGAAAAAAAAAGGGAAGAACAGCTAGAAAAAGCGAAAAGGTACAATACATTTCTTTAGCTGAGTTCCCAGCTTAAGGCTTTATAATTATGAACACATACATTTGTCACTGTCTATTGGCGTAGTAATTTCACTAGATGTTGCTAACTTTTTATCTTTCTAGCTTTTTACTTTTCTCACAACCTTGAAGTGCGAAAAAGCGAACAAGTAGATTGTTGGATTGCTGATGGCCAATAGCCGAGTTCTTTACAGTGGTTTCAACACAAACAGGTTGGTCTGACCTTTTTATTCTGATCGGGAGTGTCTCTGCTATGGGTCTTCCGTTCTGTGTTCCTCAGGGGATTGTTACCACATAAGAACACGACGGTGATCGCGACAACTTGAGATTCAAGATGTTCTCGTAAAAATGATGAAGACCATTCCGACTCCGTATAGACCTGTTGCACCAAAAATGAGTCAACAGTCAAGGTTTGAACCAAGGCCAGAGGCTACGACGTGTATTATGCCTCTCTCGTCGCCCTTGCGAAGGCCCTGTGCATTGTTTGCTCTTTGACACTTCGGGCTCGTAGATGAGCTCTGCTGCAGCCAATAACGTGTAATCACATCATCCATGATTTTGATGGTAATATGTAACTGGACCATGCGGATAGATTACTCTGTGGCGTCCAGGGGGAAGAGGTGGATAAACCAAATTTGGGGTGTGTGGTGTGATTCGGGAAGGAAAACCAGATTGATGGTCAGAATTCATGAAAATGAAGATAGAAAACCAGCTTATCTGAGTCTGATCTCTGTTCCAAATAGCTCCAAGATTACATGCTACAGTTTCTGTAAAGTGCTGAAAGCACATCTATTAGAAGAGGTTTTTTGAACACTCAGACCGTTCGTATGCTGGTAGATTCAACACAATACGATATCTTGCTGGTTATGTACTGTGGAAGGACGAGTACCTACCATTCTCAGATTTCGCTTGCAAGCAGCATATATAGCTTGGATAATTGAAGTCTCCCCTCTTCAAGGATAGTGTAAACGCATCCTTTTCCCCATGATTGCCCCATCGTTTATACTTCTTACCGCCTAGTTGTCTATTCTTACCAGCAATGTCGCTGCCGGCAGGCTGACATGTGAGCCTCGCATTCTGTGCCTCGAGACCTGCTGTGAATTCCATAGCCTCCAGATAACCCTAACAAAAATTATAAGGAACTAGCAGCGGAAAGCGGTCAAACTGGGCTAGTGAGGCCAGTGACTTGCACCATAAAGTCGCAGGTCTTCACGCCAAGCTCGACGACGAAGATCACAGAAAGGCGAGTAAGGCCCATTCTCGTGAGGGAGACAGATTGTCTGGCAAAGGGCGTCGTCAGCGTCGTCTTAACAATTTGGTAACATCTTTGAAGGACAACAAAGTCGCCTTCGACAGCCACATGAAAAATCTGCATCGCAACAAGAAGTATCTGGGGTCTGCTGGCAGTGCCGGTTTCGCAATGGAGTTCTTAAGCCATGCAGATGATTTCCTTGCTGAAGATCCACCTAACCAAGTAGAAGCGAAAATAAGCGTAACAGCGCGTTGCTCCCAACCTAAGAAGGATAAGCATAAAGAGAGATGCGGTGCCCAAAGCAACTGATCATAGAGCAATGGAGAGAGAGTAAATAGACGGTAACAAATGGAACATGTTTTGAACGTGAACGATGAGCAAACCTACTCTTGTGCAGAGTCTGTTGAACAGACCGTCGCAGACGTACAGTATGCCAGTCCAGCAGAAGAAAGATTATTACTCTACAAAGCAGGACTTGTTATTACTACGAATTCCTTCACAGGTCTTGTTAAAATTCCTTTACTTACAAGTTATTCACACATTCTATTTCAGAGCGAGCCTTCCGAGTATTTTACGCCCGACTCCTCCCCCCGCAACTCTATGGCATCCAGAAAACCAAGTCGTAGGTCTCTCAGAGACCCTGTGCCCTCCACACGTACTCCGTCTGGCTCTGCTGCGTCCTCGACCAGGGCTATATACACAGTTTCTACATCCTCCAGTATATCATCCACCTCTCTCGATGCCCACTCTATCTTTTCGGATTATCTTACTACACCTGGTTCTGTTGAGGAATCAACTATAGTGACCCAGAGTAGCCCAAGCGAAAGGAGGAAGAAGTCCGGGAGCCAAATCACGACGACAACAAGGAGCACACCCACAAAGACGGTGACGACGACGATCGTGCCTGCTAGTGTCTATGGAATATCTGCAAAGGGTACGCCGGCATCTAATCGGACGAGAAAGAGCCCAGCAGTAGCGGGTGGTGTGTCACTGCAGCCAAAGACGACGACGAATAACGCCTCTGCGAATACCAAGCCCACTGAAGCAGACCCCTTATCGGGCGCTTCTGCGAGGTCTGGTAGGCCTTCTCCACCCACATCTACTCCGAGAAAACCACGGCAGTCGACAACAACGACGAACAGCGCTGCTGCCACTGCGAACGGAATGCCCACGACGCAGCAACGGCCGTTTAATGCTTTTGCACCCATGGCTCCTTCTGCTTCTAAGCCCGTTAATACAACGACAACTACAGCAGGACAAGACCAGTTGCTATCTACATCATCCTCTACACCGAACAGATCTACCTCTAAATCTACTACCCCACCGACTGCCGACTCCAAACCCTTCCCAAGTACCCGCGCATCTTCCGGCACTCCCAACGGTCATGTTCCACAACCCCAGTCACAACCACCTCCAAACCCTCCATCCGAACAAACCTACTCCTCCTTCCACAACCGCCGCCAGTACAGTACATCCAAGATCCAACAGGGTATCATAGCAAATATGTCTGCTGTGATGGAAGAGGACGAGGATGGTCCTTTCACTCCTGACATCGAAAGCCCGGTACGTGTGCTTCGACATACGGTTGAGAGGGGCAGGAACAGAGGCCGATCACAAGGGAGAGGATCCTTTTCGGTTGTCTCTTCAGACGCGTCTGCGTCCGTATCTAGTCTAGGTTCTGTAACTGCAACAACCTCAAAACCCACCCTCCACCGCAGACGTTCTCGTTCCCTGGACTCAGGTTCATCGCTTTCCAACACCAAACAACACACTCGCGCCGCTCAGACCCTCTCATCTGAGATCCAAGCCCTAAGTCTTGCTTCCCACACCCACGGCGAGCTGCCTTCCAACGGCACACCAGGCTACACCAGCCTTGTCCTCCCTCGTGCACCTGGAACCGTCGGCGGCGTCGGCGTCAGTGCGACAGCCTCTGACTTCACACCGGGAAGTCGTTTTGGACTGGGATCGTTCGCCAAATTCCACTTACCCACCCTCAAGCTCAACTTTGGGCTGTTAGGGACGGCGAACGAGGGGAAAGTCGACCTTACACAGTCTGGGCTTGCGCAGACGACGATGGCGAGTGTGGAAGTGGTGAGAGGGTTGGCGGGTAGAAGGGGTGCTCCTAGTAGGAGTGGAAGTTGGAAAGTGAAGGGCGTGTTAGGAGCGTTTGGGAGGAAGGGGTCTCTTTCGGGAAGACCGGAGGGACCGTTGCCTTTACCTTTAGACCAATCGCAATTTAAGACTCACCCGGAAGCTGTACAGAATGCTAGCACGAGTATCATTGTGGACGGCACGATTCTAGGGTTCACCTCATATCGCTCCCCACCTTCGTACGTACCTGGACAGAGCGTGCTCATTCAAGTTTGGGCAGTCGCTGTGGATGGGGTCGATGGGCGGTTGGTAGGTGTTAAGTTCGGGAGGGGGGTCGAGACGACGACAGGTGGAGGAAAAGGAGCGGACAACGGGCGGAATTACAACGAAGATGATGAAGATGTTGGTGAGGTCCACCAGCAGGACCAGGAGCGTGAAGACGACGACGAAACATGGGAAGAAATCGAGGCCGTGACGCAGTCCACTCCTTCGACAACAAAGAATCCGTTTGCGGCGCTCGGTAGATCGTTAAGTCTGAGTTTGAGTTTGAAGAGGGGGAAGGAGAAAGGACGACGAGAGAACGGACGCGAGTCTGCTCTTGGAACGGGGTTCTCGTTGAGAAGGAACGGACGAGAGAGTAGGGATTCGACGCCTACTGCATCTCTACCGGTGCCTCGCGCCTTATCGTCCTATGTTGTGGATAAGAAACGGTCGCTCGAAAGGGATTCTGCTGTTGGGAATATGGCGGAGGTGGTACCGACGGGAAAGGTACCGTCAAAGCCTCAGAAGCTCAAGGCGAGGTCAAAGCCTGAAGTTAGAGAAGAGGTGCAAGTTCAGCCGTCGTCGTCTTCGATACCTAAAGAGAGCCAGAAGGATCAGGGATTGACGGGGCAGAAGGAAAGGGGAAAAGAAGTGGGGCAGAGGCAAAGGCAAAGGCAGAAATCCCAAACGGTAACATCATCCAAGCCCGACGAGAAGCAAAGGCCAGGTACAAGAGAAAAAGAACGGCCCCGCCATCTCCCACTACCTGTGCCCGTGTCGACGTCTTCGCAGACTCCCAGAGCCGTTCCAGTTCGTACAGCTTCAATGTCATCACAGAGATCTACGCGTGCACTAAAAGCAGCAGAGGTGGGATATATACCTGGCCGAAGCTTTGTTGGGAGGGTGTTGGAGGTTGGTTTTGAGCTGGGAGACGAGGTTCTTAGGAGAGGCGAATGGGTTGTTGGGCTGCTTGATGTGAGGAAGGTACGTTTTTTGTTTTCGTTTTCGATGTGGGCGAGAAGATGGTTTCGTTGGATCGGTTTTTTCCTTCATTGATTTGGGTTTTCTTTCTTCCTTTTAAACCAGAAAAGGGAGGAAAAAAATAATCATACAATCATATTTTTTTTAAAAATTCTGGTTTGACAAAATCGTTGATAATCCCCACATAGGCAGGTGCTCTTGCTGAATTCATTGTCGTCGATCGGCATCGCGTTCATCGGGTGCCGCATCCTCAAAAGGCTGTTCCATTGGGGAAACCGGATGCCCCGCCGAGTCCAGTGTGGGTTTCGTCACCTAGGATGGGACATTCCTCCTTTGGGAATGCGGCGAGCAGTGTGGGTGGCAGCTCCAGGAAGGGTAAAGAAAGGGAAAAGAATCCCAAACACGATGAGCCCCAGCAGCAGCAAGCGACAATGCTGACATTGGAAGAGCTCGCAATACTCCCTCTGTGTGGCGTTCCGGCATACAGGGCCGTTCGGACGTTCATGTACGCTTTTTCTGGGCAGCTTGATTCTGCTCCGAATCAAAACGCGAAATATCTCCGTGAACAATCCCAGTCCACCGCCCCAATCCAAGGCCGGATTCAGCCCTACCGACACCGAGCGCTCGTTTTGCGCGGGCACGACGGAGCAGGTGCGATGGCGGTGCAGATGCTCGTTCTCCAAGGGTGGCGCGTATCAGTGCACATCCCGTTGTCTTGTGTGCCTGCTGACGCGTCGCAGGCTCTGGTGGATGCATTTATGCGTGTAATGGAGGATCGTGCGCGGGAATGGGGGGCGGACGAGGTCATTTTTGATGATGGCGAGGCGGTGGGTGAGGGTGGCGATGCGGAAGGTGGAGGAGGGGATGGAGACGGAGACGACGGTCGTGCTGCGGCTGTTAGAGTTATCGAAACGCTGCGAGAGGAAGGTGATACGTTTGATGCGGTGTTGGATACTGTAGGCGGAAAGGAAGTGAGGGAAGCTGGAGAGAGGTTGTTGAGGTCGCCGGCAGCAACAAATACATCTTCGTCGCAGAATTCCAAGTTGAAAGGATATTTTGGGCAGTTTACGACGCTCGTGGGTGACACTCCTGAGCGACCTATACCAAGTGTGGCCGATGCGCTTCGTGCGAATTTGAGGAGCTTTAGGACTGGGCAAGGCCAGGGCCACGGCTCCGGTACGGCGAACAAGTCCACTGCAGAAGGCGGACCCAGCGCAGAAGGTCACAGTGCTGATGCGGATGCTAAATTTCATAAAGTAGGTCATGCTTGGGTGAGCGTCGCGCATGAGGTGGAGTGGGAAGGCGAAGATGTTGGTGAGACGCTGGGTGCAGTGCTGAGGCTTGCGATGGAGGAAGGGATTCGACCGCTCGTGGAAGATGCTGGTGGAGGTATTTTGGGCAGACCGAGGGTTGTGCCGTTTGAGAAGGCTCCTGGGGTATTTGTAGATAATGGACCGTTAGCGGATGGAGGAACCGTAGTGGTTAAGATTGCAAGGTGAGAAGATGGTGTACTATTCCCGATGTTGATACTCTTTCCCTTTCTTTTTCCTCTTTGGAACACAATGCATTGTAACTTGAGATACGATACAACACATCCTCTCACTTTTTGCACATACATATGTATTTTATCTTGATTATTTCATGCCAATTGCTAGCTCCTCTGTGCTTGTTTAAAGCGAACTGTCAACACCCGATCAACACTTGCCGTGCCACAATCTACTATTATCATTATATATGGAGGTCGCTACCTACAGACATAGTGATGGAATAATGAGAATTTTTGGGATATCATCATCGACCTTGTATTATCAGATCGCCAGCACCCATGGATTCCTCAAGTTGTGGACAAGAATAGGAAGTAGTAGGTGACTGGTCTTTAGTTTCGATTCTATAGAATGTTGAGCCACAACGACTTGAGGGCGACGAAGGAGATGGGGGTACCAGAGAAAGGCGCAGGAATGATTGGACACTGTGGGAAAGACGACGACAATTTCAACATTGACTGATTAGAATGTACAAAGAATGTGATTTAAACTTCAATAACGAGTGTAAAGTAACAAAGTTAGAAAATTATGGCTCACAGATTGAAATTTTTCTAAGAAGCAAGTTCACAGCTCCAGATTCTTTGACGCGGGATTGTGATTCGAGCCAGCCCTGGGTCAACCGCGCCTCTGATACAGTATTAGACCAGGAGAAGGTTAGGAAGATGTCTCGACGGTTATTGAAGGACTACCCGAAGGTGGTTTGAAGTAAGGTATCGTTCGTAAATTTTCTGGAGGGGGACCTTCCGCATCAAGTTTCTTCCGCCCTCTATCTGTCTGGAAGGACACACGAACGTGTTGGTGTCGGGAATATGATAACGACAAATGAGACGGATATTACTTACTATTCCAGAATCTGCCATGCCCCGTTCCAAACCCTCTAATAACGTGCAAGCCTTGCATAACGGATTACTCGACATATATCCGCACCGCTGGCATGTTTCTGTGTCGTTCAATGAAGACAAAAATGAAAGTTAAAAAAAAAGAAATATTGAAGGAAATGTGGCAGTGTGACTCACGCTGAACCTTCTGTGTAGCCCTGATCTCTTCTTTAATCTCAAAAGCCTCTCCTGAGTGTATGATATCGATAATCGCACTAGGCCTTGCAGCTTCAAGATCCTTAAGGAACGCACGAGCGTGACCACGATAAGCATCCGGCGAATAGATACACTCAGTGGAGAAGTAATCTAGCTTTTTGAAGTATGCATACCTGAGAAGGAGCGCATTTGAGTCGTGATGTACAAAGCATGAGGTTAACTTACATCACAATCTCTTTTTCATACGCATACTTGAAAGGCTTTGATCGACGGATGGTGTCTTCGCCTTGGGTACATATTGACGTGCAGCGTCCAAGCCTCGCGATATCACCGCGCATTACTATCAAATGCTTGTTAATGTAAGCTTATCCCACAACCCAATGAAATCGACCCACTATTCATTAAAACTGTCTCTGCAATGTCGTCTGCATTATGGCCTGTTACAATATGATCCACGTTTAAAATTGCAGCCCCACGGTCGAGTGCTTGTCTTCGGAAGACACCGCAGAAGGTACAATTGTTCTTCCTCCCAACTTGGGATACAATAGCGTCCATAGTCCAGCCATAGAGATCGTGATATGAAAGTATCTTTAATGGCATATCGTATTGCCGTTGATTTCGTTTTACCGTCTGTCCATTTCATAGATCAGCGGTTGAGGGGAAGAGGAGAAGATTATCTTACCTCGAGCGAGTCGTCTCGATATCCGGTGATACCCTCATCTATTGAAAGTAGAAAAAGCTCTAATTCATATTGATAACGCTCATTAAGTGTTTTCATAACATATGCCAGCACGGTCGAGTCTGAGTTCGCAATCCTGAGTGAATCCCAAAGGCACATTATTATTTTTGTAAAAATTTTCGTACCTTTGCCTCCGGATGCTCCTATTGCAACCCTATCCCCGGGTTTAAAAAGATTCGCTTGGGTTATCGTATTATGAACCTCAGTTTCGAAGACGTAGAAGAAGCAATCCCGACAAATTTGTTGGCCAGTCTTAGGTCGCTTTAGCATGGCTTTTACTTTTTGGCAGAGTGCACAGTTTTTAGGCGCCATTGCAAGACTAAGTGCTCCTCTCTGGCAAGAGAGAAATTTTTAGCCGAATTCTCTCTGGCAAGCGCACTGACTTATGTAAGTGACTCAGCCAATGGTCTGACGATGGTCAAAATTCCATGTAGCACCAACACTGTGAGCACTCAGGATGTTGGAGTCACCTGTCACACCTGGCCGAAGAGTTCACATGACTTCCAAAATCCTTTACCGTTCATCATCCATGTTGGCTGGAGTTCCAGGTAACGGAGATCACTTCCGTTCCGCAGAGGAAGAAGAGTATGAACAGGAAACAGACCAAGACGAGGGAAGTGGGCACGAATATGAAGGGTTTGACGAGGGCATGGACCGTGCCGGATTTATTGGGGACAAAAGTCTGAAGCCCTTGACACCAGAGGCGTTGGCTGCGTTCAGGGCTGCACAGGGCCGTGCGGGTTTAATATACATTTCACGAATTCCGCCAGGGATGCAGCCTGCCAAAGTTCGACATTTAATGAGTGCGTATGGGGAAGTTGGGAGAGTCTATCTCCAGCAAGAAGGTATTTCAACTTTGAACAACTCTTGTAACAGCCCAATTTTCATGTTTTCTAAGATGCTAAACGTTCATATCTCAGACGAAAATATACTTCCACTAAGAAACCTCATTATATAGAGGGCTGGGTAGAGTTCAAGGACAAAAGAATTGCTCGCGGTGTTGCCGAAATGCTGAATGCTCAGCCCATAGGTGGCAAGAAGGGAACTCGATGGCGAGATGATATTTGGACAATGAAATATTTACCCAAATTCAAATGGTACATGCTAACGGAGCAAGTTGGTCAGTCTTCAAAATGCATATTGGGTTGGACTGATGTTGACTGATCTTCTGGCAGCTCACGAGGCTGCAGTTCACAGGGCAAAGCTGCGGGTGGAACTTTCTCAGTCGAAAGCCGAACAACAGCAATATCTGAAGAATGTGGAACTTGCACACGTATTGAACAAACGCGCTGCAAAGAAAAGGGAGCAGGGTGAAGGGTTTCAGTTGAGACCGAATTCACAATCCGAAAAAAGGGTTTACGACGGGGGTAATTCTAATGTTCGAAAGAAACAAAAATCGTCGTTACCACTGGCTGAAAAGACAGCGTTATCTGGCATGTTGAGTAGTATTTTCTGAATTTATGCTGGGCCTGGGAATAAAATTATTTTAATCTCCGCTTAAATGTGTTGAAGGTCAGCTGTCCGCAATTAAAGAGCCTTCATCGCGAAACATTGTTGAGCGTGTCAAAGGCAACGTTGAGCTCACTGTTGAAGCCAACTTCCGCGCTGTTTTCGTGATCCCCAAGAGGTCTGTGCTTCACTATGCTCGACCTCTCTCTCGCAGGCTCTGATCAGCGGCCGTCGTGATGTTCGCTTCTTTCTGTTCCTCAGTTCTTTTACTCTAAACAATGTCTTCTTGGTCTTCGTATCCTCCCCCACCGCGTCGTTCTCGCTCTCGGAGTCCTACAAGAGGAGGATACTCTGGTAGGTCTTACCCTGACTCACATCCAGATGGATACAGGGATTGGGAATACGAGAGGGAACGATGGGCATATGAGCGAGACCGCATTTACGATTTTGGGAGGCGTGGACGGAGCAGGAGTCCGCCAGTGGACGAACGTATGTGTATTTCTGGCAGAAATCTTTACTGCAGCTTATAACACGGCCTCCAGCTGGCAGAAAACGCAGACGGTCGATGTCCCCGTATGACAGAGAGCGGTACGACCCGCGACCCCGTTATAGTGACGACTACGGTTTGATTATATAGTCCCTTTCTCTGTTTCTTCCGTGTGTCTTACTTTATATTTTAGATGCTCATTCTCGCTACGGGTACCCCTCGTCTCCACGTCGCCCCTCCGGAGCATATGCTCCGTCTAGGCGAGCTCCACCTGACCCTCATACTTTCGAGTTCCCTGCAACTCTGAAGCAATACGCGGAGTGGTTCAGATTCTGTTTCCCAGTTCAGGCAGCGGAAGAAGACAGTGCTGACAAGGCTGCTGAACATGAAGCTGGCGATGGATCCAAACCACGTAACGGCATCAAAAGTCGATGGGAAAAATACAAGAAAGATTTTGCTGCAAATCAGGTTAGTTTTTTCCCTTATCCCCTATCGATTTTTTGTTGCGCCTACGAAGTTTATCCTGCGTTGTTTTGCTTCTTACCTTTGTCACCGCCAACCAATCATTGTGGCTAAACCATGCAATCCCGTATTGTAGCTTCAAACGATGTTTGATCATCATAGGAAGTCGCCCTGGTTTGCCGAAAGATATGACCCAGCACCAGAATTCGAAAATTTGCGCTTGCGCGTGAGAAAAGAGGGATGGAAAGGACGGCTCAACAATTTTCTTCACGATCTCGAGTCAGGAAAGTTCGACCCGGATCTTAACGAGCCTGAACTAGACCCCTCATCTCCAACGAAAGATGGTGCTGAAGGAACGAATGTTGAAGGCGTTTCCGCGGGAGAGGAGCCAAAGCCAACTGATGACGACATCCAATTCAACGTTGAAGCTGATGATGATGATCCTTTGCGAGCTGAGGCTAATGGAAAAAGTTTCCATGACAAGAGGAATATAAACCGTGGCGAAGAGGTTTCGGTTCCTCCAGAAGGAAATCAGGTCATGATTAGGACGATTCCTCCTGACATTGGCCGAGTTAAGTTAGAGGAGGTGGGTTGTTTGATCCACATCTCAACACTTAGGCCACCCTAATATGTCTTTCAAAGTTTTTAAGCAAAATACCGGGTTTTTTATTTCTTGCCCTTGGGGATCCATTACAAAAGCGTAATTATTATCGCGCCGGTTGGATCAGGTTCCAAGATGATGCAGACATGGTCACTGTGCTTACTGAGCTATCAGAGAAGAAGGTCGATTTTTTTCTCTCTCTCCTGAGACAAATCTTATTTAGCGAAATGATTAGATCGAAGGATTTAAATTACATGTTACACATAACACTCGGCCATTCACAAACAAAACCCGATGTGCACCTGAAGTCGCCAGTCGACCCGATAGGTTGGAGAAGGACCTGGAAAATGCCAAAGTACTTGCTTCTCTACTTGAGGAGCAAGCAGCGAAGCTTCGTGCTTACCAGCCATCCACCACCTCTGGCGAAAAAGCAAATGGAAGTGCCTCCGACAGCAATGGGGATGCCACAATGGCTCCTCCTGAAGACGATGACCCGGAGCCGAAGGAAAGAGGCAGTGACGCCGTGGAGAGGAGGGTTGACAAAATTATGACCGATCTGAAGGACCAGGGATTGGTTGATGTGAATGACGAAAAGGCGTATCATATGAAAAAGGTTGGAATTGTCCTCTGCTCATTTTATTCTTTGTCTACAATGTTTACGCCTCCCTCTGTTTTCAAGGTTGTAGTATCTCTTGATATGTACCTCGCGTATCTGCGGGCTGCGTTCCACACATGTTATTATTGCGCTGTCGTGACCGACCATCTTGAAGAGCTCCAGCGAAAATGCGTGAAGCATATGAGAAAGCCGCTTTCGAAGCTTTTGATTGAAGAAATCAGGGCAGCCGAAGCTGAAAAGGAGAAGTTGGATAAAGAACAAAAAGATGAGGATGGCAAGGCAGTGTCAGGTGAAGGTGACGCTGAAGAAAAGAGTAAGACCAAGGATAAAGAAACGAAGAGGATGGAGGCAAGGGATTGGAAGAGGAATGGTGTGTTGAACTTATTTTATTTTCATAGCTTTTGATTTATCTCTGCAGACGAGAGATGGCTTGAGTGGTTGGACTCCAAAACTGCGCTTCTGATCGATCGTGATGGAGTTGATCCACGCGACTATGGCGGGAAGAGTTATGAGGAGTGAGGATTTATCTCATCTTATCGATGTTTCTTATGTCCTCTTTAGAGAGCTGAGCAAGGCTGTCGAACCTTCTATCAAGCAAGAAGACGAAGGCAAGTTCAGATGTAAAGCCTGTCAAAAACTTTTCAAGGCGACGTCTTTCGTCGAAAAGCACATTGCAAACAAGCACCCAGAAGTGGTTAAACAACTTGACGAAGTAATGCACATTTGTCGTGATTATATTGTGGCTGATGTTTCTATCATTATTCTAGTTGTCATACTTCAATAACTTTGCCTTGGATCCCCATCGAATCCAACCTTTTGCTCATCCTCCTCCTGTTGTCGGGAACAACAACCAGCCACCCCCACAGGCTTTTGGTATCCAGGTGCCGGTTTTCCACGTTGGTGACTACGGTCGTGGCGGTCCCTACTACGGCAATGCACCTCCTTTTCCTCCTGGTGGATATCCTCCTTACCACAGCGGTTATTGGGAAGGAGCACATCTCGGCGTTTATTCCGGCGCTTATCCGCCGAGACGTGATGAAGGCAGTACAGGCAAGAGGTTGAGCGATCGTATCAGCGGTTTTGCTCCAAGCGAAGGTTCTTCGCTTCCGACTGGTGCTGGACTGCCTCCTAAGCCCAGGCCCGCAGCATTAGACGCTGCGCTTGGAAATGGAGCCAAGAGGCCAAATAGGTCGGGCAGCCAATCGACTGGTGGTCCACCACCTCCACCCCCTGATGCCAAGGAGGATCCAAGGGCTGCAGCTGGGAAAAGGATCAGCTATCATGATATGGATTTGGTTGCTGAGGTTTGTAGTTTTCTTCGCCTCTGAAACCAAGCATTAACTGGTATATGTTTTCAGGGAGATATCGAGTTGATGTACTGATGTTATTTGAACGTTGGGGCATCTATATTGAGACTGGTGGTGGAATGGAGATAGTTGCAAAATACGAATTTATATAATAAGTTGTTTGTATGCATTTGGGTGATTTATTTCTACATGTTCTCCACGTTCGGCAGGGTCAGGGCAGTTTGTCTGTGAAATACGTCCTTTTGCATCCACCATCTTAACTGCGCGACAGGTCGAGTTTTCGTCCTACGAGGGCGATGACTACGCCTAGCTTTCCCGTACTGCGTTCGACGGTTGGAGGCAAGTCTGACATCGACTCAGAGGGTGGCTCTTTGGAACTGCCATCGGACGTGAAGCTCGGCATATTGGAAGCCTTGTCTGCCTGTGGAAGTTCTTCCAGTGTTGGAAGTTTTCAGTCGTCTAACGGTCAGGGAAAGGAGTGCATCATAGACGACAGAGAGGATGGAAAAAATCCACAAGACATATTTGTAGGCGAAAATAGTAGTATTCCACCACCTTTTGGTTCGTCCAGTTTTTTCATGGAGTCGATTACCGAGAATCGGATCCCGCGCATATCCAGAACACTCTCCGTGCCCCTGCATTCTCAACTCAGCCAGTTGCAGAACCCTCACAGACCTGGTCCATTCAACTCGTTTCGATCAACACCCTTTACTCCACCCTCCCAATCACCCCAAATCCACGAAGTTTCAGTGGAACTTGCAGATTCAATTCAGTTGGTCATCCAAACCATGCTGCAGATATCACCCCCACAGGTGCTCGATCCAGTCCGGGAACAATTCTCAGCATGCGCCCTTTCAGTGCCTACCTCCTCTATGTCCGCTTTGTTCACTGCCATGAAAAATATCAACTATATCTCGGCTAATATGTCGACTTTTTGCGATAACGCGCTCTTTGAAGACTTTGCGTTGTTTGGAGAAGGTGGCGTGAAGAACCATAACGACTTCGACATCGGAGAGCTGCTTCAATGCCTCGGAGATGCAATGAGTGGGGCTGCAGCACAGGCTGGTGTTGATTTGGTCATCTATCACGAAGACTTCGGTATCAAGCATGTCTATGTGTCTGCAGATGAAAGTAGTATATCCTTTGCGTTATCACATGTGTGTGTATCCTTTCATTCAACATTTCACATATCTGATTTTTTACAGATTGTTCGCCAAGTCCTTAGTACAACAGAGAGGGGTGACTCTATAGAGCTCGGTCTTTTGGTCAGCCCTATTCTGGGTTCCTCAGATCCCAAACAATCTCCATCATCTTCAGACGAAGGGCTCGGTGTTCCACTTTCCAATCATATTCGAGTCATATTCCGAATTTCCCATAGATTTACATCTACTGAGGCCCCGGAAAATGCCAATGTTTCCTCGGCAAATGAAATTCGACCCAAGCCGTCCTTTTCTACTTTGCTTCTTCGGCGAATCCTTCGACAATTACGCGGCTATCTGACGTCAGACCTATCTCCACCGGAATTATTCTCCAGTGGACGTACTTGTGATCTCGAATTGTCGTTGGACCGCGCCCAATCTTTGCCCCCTGCACCAGTAGAAGTTATGGGTCAAGACCAACCTACAGAGCCCAGTCTGGAGGAACTTACATCATTCGGAGAAACCTTGAAGGGAAAACGAGTGACCTTGTACGCGAATGCCAAAGGTTCATTTGCCCACCATTTGACTAGTTACCTCACGGCTTGGGGCCTGTGTGTTACTCATGTCTCCCCTGATGGTCACGTCGATTATTCCACTGGGCAATCACCGACTAACCATTCATCCACGACTGACTTTGGTTCGTCGAATCAGGAATCCCGACCAAGTTCCCCTGAGCTAATCTTTATTGATGACGACGTTGACATACTCAAGGACCGTTTGCAGGGGTTGCGTTTCGAACCTCCACATTATCCGTCTGTCCTCAATCACAAGAAACGTCCCTCTCTCTCTTCGAATCATCGTCCACGGTCGTCTCCGCAGGTGGCTCGTGCCATGCAGTCCAGTACCCTATGGCAGACGACACCTGTTATAATCTTGCTCTTTACTAGCTTGTCCAATTTCAAGCTGATAAAGGATGTCATTCAGTCCTTCATGGTTTCATTTACAGCGGCTGCAACGCCTCTTCCCGAAATAATGATTATTCCTAAACCCGCTGGTCCACGTCGATTTCTTACTGCACTTTACACGGCGATCATGAAACCCACTGTGGATCCATTTTTCACACCTATAGCGACATCTCCGATGAGTCCAGGTGGCACCCCACCTCAGCCCGTCACGACTTCGATCATTGGTTCACCCGTCAATGAGGGTGCTGCTGGTCAAACGAGCATCCCACTGTCACAGAGTCAAACGTCCCTCAACAAACATCAGAATCGCCCACCACATACTTCCCGCACCAACTCAGATCGATCCATAAAGTTGGACTGTCCGGCAGGTTTGCCTTCAGGCCTGCCTCCTTCTCCTCTCGCCCTTTCAGATAACGCAGAGTACTTTTCAGCGGCTGCACAGCAGCTGGGTAGCTCTCCGTCATCGGGCCTGGTCGTCCAGAGTCCAAATGGTCAGACAGCCGGTATCTATTTCCACCCGAAAGTCAAGCACTCTTCCAGAACCCCGTCCAGTAGCAGCGTGGAGAGAATGAAGGGTCAGTCAGGCATGTCAGGTTCCAGAAGACAGTCTACGACCCATATGGCGTCAAATTCTAACATAGGAGATGTCATGACTTTCTCCTCCCTGTATCAAGCACCGCAGAAGCCCACTTTTCTTCCTGAACAGTCTGTCGTGTCTCCAGAAGTTGGCACTGTCAATATCCACTCACCATCCCCTCCTCCGGCTAGTAATTCTCCAACGATAGTGCCATCGCCGGCGAAAATCATCACTGCAAGTCCATCCACGGAGGGTTTACAGCAACCTCAACCTCAAACTCAACCCAGTCCAACTGCTCGGTCACCTGTTTCAAGAAGAGCAAGCGATGATACACGGAAACTCGCCTCTCCTGTCTTGCATGGTGAAGGACTGAGTGGATCGCCCAGTAGACGAAATTTTCCGAACAAAAGTGGCGTTGAGAAAAAGGATGTGTCCCCCTCTATACCAGCAAAGCCAACGGGTAAAATGTCTGCGTCTGGTGATGCAAATGTCGTTCCACCGATCAGTGTTCTAATTGTGGATGGCATGTTATCTTTCACGCCCTTTTTATTGCGTTGGAAACTGACGACATGCCCTAGATAACCCGATCAATCAGACTATTCTTTCGACTTTTATGAAGCGGAAAAAGATAAAATACGATCTTGCGAGTAATGGTCAAGACGCTGTACAAAAATGGCGGTCAGGAGGGTTCCATCTTATTTTGGTACGCCGTATTTCAAGTGTCTTGGTTCTTCAAACAACCGACTACTCTTCACTCAGATGGATATCCAAATGCCAATAATGGATGGCATTCAAGCCACGAAGGAGATTCGGCGGCTAGAAAAACTCAACTCCGATGCTGGATATCCGCCCTTATTATCGTCTCTTGATGGACGAGGACCTCCAGAGGTTCACTCTGCACCAGCAAACGCAGGAAGTTCTTCAGAGAACAAGTCTTTAAACTCACCGTATCGATCCTCTGTCATCATCGTAGCTCTCACAGCTTCCTCCCTTCAAAGCGATCGTGTTGCTGCATTAGCTGCCGGTTGCAACGACTTCTTAACTAAGCCTGTCTCATTGCTATGGCTGAACAACAAAATTATCGAGTGGGGCTCAATCAAGGCCCTTCAAATGTGGGCTGACATTCGACCTGAAGCTGTTCGGTCAATGACCAGCGGTCAGGCCCAACAAGCAAAGAATATCGCAGAAAAGTTGCAAATGCCAAAAGGGAAGAACGTACCCAGTTCGAATAGAGGCCCTACTAGCACAATGGATGAAAATGCTGCTGTTTTGGCACTTGCTTCGTCTGGGGGACCGATACCAAACATGTCCAGTTCTGGTGGGGCTAACGTGTTGTCGGCCCCAACCAACTTCACCTCTACTATTCTTGATCGCTCCAACGATGCTGGCACATCGTCCGCTCAAATAAGCAAGCCATTGTCTGAAGGAAACCCGAAGGGCGCCCCGGAAAATAGGTCGAGTTTAGCGCCGTCCGGTTTTGGCGAGTGTGAGCCTTCTGACCCACATAATGTCTAATCTACTTGACCGTCGTTTATGATACTAGATGATGGTGAGAGCTGAAATGTGTTTTCTTCTAGTGCGTCGATGTTCTTACTATGAAAACGCAGGCAGATCGAGATCACACAGTCCAGTGTTGAAATTATTTCAAGAACCTTTTCCTACCTGCCCCATCAGGCGTTTTCAAACGCCCTTTGGACCATCTCAGCCTGCGTTTTCCGATGTGATTCCTGTATCGAGCATCGATGAGTGTCTGTCACGAATTGAGTCCGTTAAAACACGAGAAAACGGACACGCGACAGGTGAGAAGCTATCCAACTTCCTGTTGCTTCTTGGTCTCAACACTTTCGATAGAAGAAAACTCACCATGACGGTTCTGGGCAACTTTGTGGATTTTCGGATTACTATTGACCCTCTGTCCCACTTTCTTCAAAGTTGCCGGAATAATATTTTTCTTCTTCCTTTCATGTATGAATTCTGGGACTTCGCTTTCCTAAGCGTGCATCTCAATTTCAGCCCATTTTCTTTTGCTCCACGATGCCTTTGCAGATATTCCTTTTTTTTCAACGGGTTCTTGGCGAATAGACTTTCTTCTCCTGGGCTTGTAGATGGTATTGCTGACTTTAGGTATTTAAATGATTGTGCACAATATAAACGATGCCAGTGTTTACATAGTAGGTGAAGGATAACTTGTCAGGCTTCAAGGGTCAAGGGTCAAGCAACAGTGGAACCCGCCAGAAATTGGCGCAATTGTTCAGTATAAACATTCCTGCCACATTATGCGGATTGCAGGGAAGGATTCTCTTTATCATTGATATCCTGTTGTACACGTTCACCAATTTCTGACATTCCACGCTAAATTCAATCTGTCCTCCGATTCTGCCCGCATATTTGAAAGGTTCATCTCGTCCGCCCGAGTCGTCACACTACTACCAGTATCTCCAACTTCGTCCTGCAGAGAGGAAAGTCATGGACTTCTGAGAACTGCGCTTATAGCATCCCGATCTTGTTGCTTGAGAACGTCATTGCCGCCGTACCGATTGATGATGACCTCTACTTGGATCGTAAACACGCCGGTTGTGAAGGATTGTGGCGTTCTCTGTGCACTTGGGTGTCCCCATAACAAACAACTGTAAGTCACTAGTTACAATGGTAGAAATGCAATTCGATCGGTTAATGTGGTTCTAATAGTTATCAATCAGTTATAATTAAAATAGCCATTGACTCAACATGTCCAGACTCGTCTCTAATGACTTTGTTGCAGTCTGGTGAGAACGTTTGCGTTGATAAACCGGTTAATAACGAGTGTGTGTAGCTTAAAAAGGTAGAAATCCGGCTGCTGCTAAAGGCCTGACATTAGAAGACGATGCCAATGTACATTTTTAAATTTTTTCGAGGATCACAAGCTGAAGTGGATAAGTGCAAGCTTTACGCAAAAGTCGGCAAGCAGATCAGCAAGGGGTGTACTTAGACGGGAAATTGAGTTGAACAGCCTGACTGGCCTGACTTCAAGGAGCACGTCTGAAGCAATCGTGCAATCCGAGGGCTTGCTCCGGTCCGGTACGTCGGATCATAAAATCCGTTACCAAAAAAGGCTTTGTTTGCGCAGCAAACACGCACCGGCATACATGTATAGCGACTCAACAACTTGAGTTATCTACTAGATAGCATCAATTATCAGGCAATGACAACAGTAATCAAAAGCAAGATAATTAACGATTTGATCAAAGAAAGGGACAAGACTAGACGAGCACATAATGTTGGGATCCACTAGACTTCCTGACCTGTCGCAATATTCCAGACCAATTTTAGTGTATCCACAGCAGGATCTTCTACACCCTCAAGCTTTGCGAATGATACAGCATATAATGTATGTGTATACGTGCGGAGGTACGGCGAGTACTAGAATTTAAATGGTAAGAGCAGCACAGCAATGAGTAAAGAAGAATTTGCTTACGAATCTACAGAAGTGGCGGTACCATCCCCACGTTTCCCAAGCATTCCATTCGTCCCGATTCCAATTGGCGCGATTGTTCCAAGCTTCTTCGGTAAAAACGGTACGGGCGTGAGGGTTCGCATATGCACTTCCGGGAGCCGGTGCTAGACAAGATATAAATCCATCCAATGCTTTTGCAAGGACTGCCTTTTGCTCCTTAGAAAGGCTCGAGAATGCCTTCAATGAGTTCGACAGAGCAGGGCTGTCGACTACAGGAGTGTCAGGCTCTGTTGAATGTTGAGGGCAAGAACAACAACGACCGGAGGAAGTATGAAGAAATGAGACTCACCTTTGGGCTCAGCATCAACTTCCATATTCTCATCCCCCGCTTTAATCTTCGCCCTAGTGTCATCGTCTTCTTTCCTCAACACTGCAACCTTCCTCCTAGCAAGAGCTACTCTCCCGTTCGCCTTGTCCAACGCGCCTCTTAAAAGGTCCCACTCGAATGCATTTAAATTCATAGGTCCGCCGATTTCCGCCAACTGCCCCACTTCTACGCCATTCATAAATGTCCAAGCGACAACATCGGTGGGATCGACGATCTGATACTGCATAAACTTATCGAACACAATGCTGACCATCTGACGATTGTACTTCCAGAACCCAGCCGCATTGCTGAGAACATCGGCTCTCGCTTCTGCGTGGGGCCCATTGGTGGCGTTGGAGATGCTTCCATTCGAGAGGTTCCGTAGGAGGGGGAGATAGCGCTCAATAGCGTTCAAGAAATGAGAGAATGATCGAGAGCCAATGTGGAGAAGCGAGTGAACGACGATGGATCGAATGAGTGAATCCACTTGGACATCGTCGGCCGTCTCCAGAGTTCCTCTTAGAGACTCAAGATGAACAATCACATCTTCAACCCTAGCTCTTCCTCGAAGCAGGTTCAAGACAGCTTGCGCAGCATCATGATGTGGGCTTGCTACTCAGGACAAATTGTCAAGATCACTACAAATTGCAACAAGGTAAATGCAACCATACCTGGATCCTCGTACTCATACGCAGGGCTGGGTGCCTGGTGAGCAATCACGTACGCCTCCTTTGCCTGCATCGACTCCGGCAGAGTTCTTAAAATCCTGTCATGATACGCCAGTCGTGTTTCAAATTCAATAGCTCTGCGCATGAAAGCTCTCCGTGGGTGCTGAACGGTCAAGGAAAGATCCGGTACCCTAGTGTTGAAGTCAAAAAAGCTTCAGCAACCTATAAACAGCACAAGAACCATACCACTCCTTCCAGACCCATTGAAACCCGAAATTACTCATGTGTACTGCAAACCATTCTGCAAACCTCCTCGAAGACTCGACGTCCAACCCATCTGAAAGCATAGTGTATAATTTTCGAATTGATTTGCCAACTGATGGGCCAATCGTCGATGGGGAGAGTTTACAGAGCTCCGTGATGAGAGCAATGTAGTACATCGATTTTTTTGTCGGTTCTGGCAAAACAAAGTACGCTCCAAGTACAGTCTGGCGCCCACCACATCCAATTAGAAGATATCAGAAAAATATGAATTTTTTTTTACGCACTTCGATCACAGTGCTCTCTAATTGCCAATCTTTACCTGGGGCAGAGTCCACTGTCGCAGGAACCCCAGGTTTAGGTTTGAACGTTCCAGGCAGACACCATTTCGGATATTCGAGTAACAACCGAGCGCAATCCTTGCGGTTGACTTCAAAGATATCAATAGTGTCTAATAGAGCCATTCGGATGATATAACCAGGTGGGGAGTTGTAGTCCGGAGATATCTGACAGAGCAGCAATGAAATGTAGATTTATAAATTGTTTGAATAATAACTCACATCGTTGGCGAAGACTCGAACAAAGAATTCAGGCCACTCTTCTTTCTTTATTTGTACATCTTCTCCTGAATCCGTGGACATGGAATCCATTTCTATCACTTCTGGAGGCACTAAGACTAAAGGAAGGTCGTATGGCAGGAAGATTGAGGAATCGAGTTCAGGATAACTCTGGTACGGTTGAGGAATGCAGTTCGCAGTCTCTTCAAAATTTGATTCTTTCAAAGCAATCAATGCGTTCAAAAGTGCATCGAGGAGCTAACGAGACCATAAACTTAAAACTTGCGGGCAAAAGCAGAAGTAGCGTCTTACTTCTACATGACTATCCTTCGGGATTGCCTTTGTAAAGGTTGGACAAACGAGCCACTTCTGTTGTGTCGTCGTGTCGTTGTACGTTTGAATAGCATTAATTATCTCATCGACGATTGTTGATGAATAATCTTTTAGTATTGGTCCAGCCTATATGACGGAGTTTTCAACTCAAACCCTCTTGAGCATGAGCGCTCAGACGGAAATCACTCACCATTAACAGACCTTCACCTGCGCATTGTGCAGCCTTCTTCGCCCGACCAGTTGACACTCCAAATTCATCCAGAACAGCGACGAACGAACGTAAGAGCGTACACAAAGATTCCACAGATATAACTTTTACTGTCGTCAGGTGTGCAAAAAATTGGATCTGCAAATGTGTTGAATTTTTCTTTTTCCAAAACTCCTAATGACTTACACAAAAACGGGTTTCCCTCCATGCCACCTTGTCAAGGTAAGACTGAAAGCCTCTCCAGAATTCATCCAGAATAAGACGGCCAATGGGTTGTTCATCAGGAAGGGACAGTTCGTTTCGATCGTGTAGTAACCGCAGAAGGGCAGCATAGTAGGGGATCTTATACGGTTGTTCTGTCACACTGTCATCGTTGGAACGGGATTAAGCTTCCGGGTGAAAGTTGAACGCAAGCAAACCCACGAAATGCGGAAAGCCTCTGCTAAACTTGGAAGGTTGCGCGGCACATGGTCCCTAATACGTTGTGCAATTCGTGGAAGTTCTTCGGTGGGGTCCTAAGCACGGCAATTCAAGTTGTAAGACAAAAAATACACCACAAAATGCCTCACCACTTCTCCGTACGATATAATTGCAGCCTTCAGTTTATCATCTGGTGTTTCAATCGGTCTACGGTCATCATAGTCGTCTGAATAAGGGACGCAATATGTGAGACTTGACTAGTCCCAACAAGCTGAAGCCCGTTGCTTCCTCACCTCTGTCTCTGTTGTACCGTTGTTTGCGATGACCCCCTCGGTGATAACTCATGGCTTAATAAAAGACTAGCTGGCTTTTTGACAAAGGAACAGTATCAAAGTTCAAAGCTCTTCCAGTAGCCTCCCTAGTCAGTGCAAATTTCAAAGACAGTTGAACTGGCTTCACAAAAGGAATACAATCACGTGGTCCGCCGCCAGCGCCTACATGTATAGGTCATCGTATAACAGAAAACATAAGCATTATTAATGAATGGCAGTACTAGAAAGAAACTGTATTTGGTGGCACCGATTTCACGTGTGCAGCACTCTACTGGCAACATTCAACGACCCTCACTCTATATAATTACATGGCCAGGAACTGGGATAGATATAGCAGACAGGGCATCGATGTTGCTCATACAGTCTCTTCTGCCGGGTTTTCAGCGGCCAAGTTGGGTACTAAATTAGGGGTCGGTTTAATGATCTCATTCAACATGTGGACAACAGCTAACTTTTTTTCTTAGTTCTCAATAGCAAGGAGTATCGCTTCCTCTGCAGTCGTCCTGACTACCACTGCCGTTGACTTCACATTTTTTGGAGGCTACACCGTTACCAGGCCAGTCTTTGGAGCTGCGGTCTCCACCGTCCTCACCATCGCAGAGCAGATCACCCTCACACCAATTCATCTCGGCGAATCCATAACTTCAACCTCTCTCATAGCCGCTCACAGCTCTATTAACGTTCTTTCCGCCATATTTCCTGGCAGCAGTGACGCATCATTTTCATTAGCATCCTTCATCGATCTCGTCCGCCGAGAGTGGGCAGCAGGCGAGATCACGCCTGAGAAGCATTACGGAATAACACAGGTTGCTCGTGCAATAGTTGGATGGTCTTCCTTGCAGGGTGTAACTCAAGAATGGCAAGAGAAGCGGTGGTTCAGATATCTGCGGGAAATTGACATTAAAGAACCCCCCAAAACTTCTCGTACTGTTGGCCGGAAGTACGGATTCAATTTATTTTTCTTTGTTTACCATTCTTGCTCATAACGAATCACAAAGATCTCGCATTCGCGTTACATCAGACATCATATTTCCTGGGCAAGGTCCCCAAATTGTCGCAGCCGACATTGGTGAACCGGAGCCCCAAAGATCGCGCCAAAATTCATTCTATCACACTTGCACCAGATCCATTCTTTCGCTAGGTCGAAACCATGCCGCTCGCTCAGGTATCCCACCTGAGTTTATTATCCAACAGCCTTCAATAGCGGAACACAAGGTTAACCTCCGTCGACTATCCAAGATGGTCCTGGCGGGATACGGTGGTGCCAGCCTACTCTTCTTTGGTGTATCTCCCACTTACTTCAGTAGTGCCACTAAAAACTTGATAAATTCATTCACTACTTCTCCTGATGCGATGGTACGAGCAAAGAAGTCGGAAGAGACTAAACTTGCCAATGCAATCGAGGCGTCCGAAGCTGAAGCTGCTGGAGATGCCGAAAACCCAGAAGAAAGGAAAGAATATTCATGGTGGGATGTTTTACTGGGCAGACACGACCAAGAAATATTCGAACAGTCAACAGCCCACCATGATGATCAGAAGGGAAAAGTGAAAGCCAAAGCTGTAGGCTACTTCTATTCCGGTTTGACATCAACTCTTCACGAATCTCGTATCTTTTTGATAGGTAATTGGCAATGAACACTTGATGCCAAGATTTTGGGTGCTAACGGACCACGGTAGACATGAGATAGTCCTGGTAATCCGAGGTATACCTCTCTTCTTTGGCTCCTATCCCTCGATTCCAAGTCACGTACATTCACATTAGGAACTATGTCCCTCAACGAAATAGCTGTGGACCTGACCTGCGATCCCCAAGATTTCCAGCCCGCAAACACAGCCCCACTACGCTCCGCCTCTGATGACTCTGATGACGACGAGACCCCAATACCCGGTAAATTCGTCTTTCCTGCTATCTCTGAAGAAGACAGGTCCAAGGAAGATGGCCCGCCACAGTATCAAGTTCATGGGGGTATGCTAAGAATGGCCAAGGCCATGGGTGACATTGGAAAGCCTGTACATCTGGCAGTTCTGGAAGCTTTATATAACAATCCTGATTACAGTATGTTCGTATGTCATTCCCGGACGCCAGCGAGTGACATTTCCACTCTTAGACATGATTCTATGTGGGCATAGCCTGGGTGCTGGCGTTGCCGCGATTCTAGGCATGGTCAGATTTTGTTTCTATTCCCCTTCGTCTTTCATCAACTGTAACACGTAATCTCTATCCAGATGTGGGCCGACCCCAAAACGTGCCTCACAGTCCGCTCAAGTGGATTGCCTGTCGGCCGTCGAGTCCAAGTATACTGTTTTGCACCACCGTATGTGTGCCTTATACCATTCAAATTCCCATCGTTGACTTCTTTCGCTCTTCAGATCTCTAACAGACGCAACCCTCACTAGTTTTACCGAAAACCTTATAGTCTCCCTCGTATACTCACACGACGTTGTCGCACGGCTTTCCCTTGGTTCAGTCAGAGACCTCCGGAACGCAGCGATGTGGCTATGCGAACTAGAAGCAAATGAGAATCGTACCGAAGGTTGGTCTGCAGTTACGCAAAGAGCGAAGAGTTGGAAGGATGGACAAGGTACCAAGGAAGATATGGATTGGGTAAATCCTTCCCGCCTGTTTTTGTCTTCTTTTTCGGTTTCTAACAAACCGTCAAGTTCATCGCCATGCGCAAAACTTTGGAAGCCAATATGCAAAATGCAATTTTGTTTCCTCCGGGTCGAGTCCTCTGGGCTATGAGAGACGGAGACTTGCACCCTACGCATCAGAAGTACCGACCAAGTGCTCCGAATCATAGTTCGTCAAGCACAGGCCAGAGACTCCGTGTGTTCGATGTTGCTGATGTGGAGAAAGTGTTTTCGCAAATTGTTTTTGCCAGAAATATGCTGACGTGAGTCTCCGCGACGGGATTATATTAGACCACTAGATGATGCTCACCTTCACTCAGTGCTCATATGCCCCATAAGTACGATCGGGTTATCCACGATCTGATCTGATGTTCGTCCATTCGTGTACACGCCACTGGTCTTTCGTCTTCTATATTTTATCTCAGAACCTGCAGTCTTTTGGTCTTCGTTGTATTTTGACCTTTACATCAACTTTCCATTATTCCCCACTATAACACTTCGGAACACAAGACACCATAGTTTCCAGACGCATTGTATCCCTAATACCCCTCAAGGTCTCGCTGTCAGCGTATTCATTAAATTTTTACTATAACTCGCCACTGGCATCGTTTATTAGGTCCTGAGCCGCTCCTCCATTAACTTACAGATACCTAAAGATCGTCGACGATCGGAGCATCTGGCATGCGTGTTCAGAAGAAAATCGAGCCAATGTACGTTGATGTTGTACTTGTATTCACTAGTCACTTTTGTTATGTGTATTGCATTCTATGACATCAATGGTCTCCCAGCCTATGGTTCATTTATGCTACAGGTGTATGATGCTCGTCATTGCTCGAACTTTCGTCCAGCTGGCCACCCAACGCTTCGTCGTCGTCATCCATTTCCGCCTCCCTCTGGCTGCAGGACTGCCACGCAAACCACATCATCGTTCGGAGCTGGAGAACATCTTCCTTCCATGCTTTGCGCTGATTTTGCTCTCTGAATTCTTTAGTGAGCTTTTCGCAACGATCAATATTCTCCGGGCTAACAAAATCAATGGCGATCTTTATGCAATCGGCCAAATTCGCCACCTAAGCACACAAGGTAAGTCAATAAATGAATAACAATCCCATGAGGAAACAAACCTGGTGGGCACAACCTGCAGGTATGAATACACCCTCTCCTGGCCGCTGATAAATCCTGTAACTCTTCACGCCATACTGCTCCCAGAGCTCTTTCCTCAGCTCAACGTCCAGGTAAAAATGTTGACTGTGAATGGGATCGTGTACCGCGATCGCCTGGTGTAGGGCGGTTGCTTTCTCAGCCGGAGTCTGCATTTGGCCATTTACCGTAGCGGCAGAGCCAGGTGTGAACCTCTTCCGTAGGAATGCTCGGATTTTGTCGCTATCCTCAGCCCGAAAGAGGTCCCAGACTGCATATCCAGGTGTTCCGTCTTCGCAGTCCGTTGCGTACAGCATTACATTGAAGGCATCTGCCATGTCCATGTGCAAGCGGGTTGACCCTTTGCTGCCTTGCTCTTGTGACGATGCCAAAGAGTTATACATCTTTGGACCTACGAGGAGATTAATCATGGACGCACTCTAACCTTGATGATATTCTTACCAAGGTCTGGTCCCAGTGCATTTACAGGGAAATGGGAACCAATGTTGTATACCCCATCCCGTCGAACATAGTCTGGCACAGGCACAGCCCTAATAAAGTCTTCAAATAACTTTGGAAAAGTTGTCTTAAACTCCGCAGTAGGAGGCCAATCCTAATACCGAGAGATGGCTCCAGTCCGTTTCTCGGCAGCATGAATTAAAACTGACCTTCAATTTCCAGCAATTCGTCCGCTCCTCATATTTACCAAACCACCCGAAGAACTCTCGAACACTCACACGCTTGTTTTCGTCAGTCTGACACTCCAGAATGAGGCAGCTCTCGTCGCCGTAGGTTTCGATGAAAAAATCAGGATTCCAAGGCATGTTGAAACGGGGCAAAACGTCTTTGACAAGGAGTGGGACCCCCCTTTCCCAGAGGGATGCGAAAGACGAGGAGGAATTGGGAGGGGAGTTCGGCGATGGGGGATCATATAGCGATGCGGGAATGATTTGAGCGTGATAAGTGGGAATTGACGTGACATGAGTGCGGACGTTGGAAGGTGTGAAGTCATCGAGGACGGGGGTAATGAGTGGGTCGGGGAAAGGAACATTGGGATCCTTGACAAGATCAGTATAAGTTAAGGGTTCATTTTGTGTTTGACCCTCCACAGTCATTCCTGCGGAATCCCTGTCCAAAATGCCCTGCATCTCTTCAATGGCCTTATCCAGTTCGGCCTTGATAAAACGTGTCACTGGCACGAAGTCCTTAAATTCGTGGTCGTTCCGCTTCAAGCAGCTCAAGAAAAATGGGTTCATGAGCGCGTGCTTCTCTCGCGCTTTTATGAGCGCAGGAAGCTCCTCAGGTGTACATTGCTTCTGAGGATGGTAAAGCTCCTTCACGATCTGGAAACATTCGTTGCACACTTCACGCCCACAATGGCGGCACATAAACGAGGTTGAGAAGAGTGAGGTCATACATGTGTCTGGGATTCCGCGGTTAACGCAACGACCGCTGAAAGTAGGGGACAAACTAACCACAAGTGACTCTGACATCAGTCTCACGCGGTCGTCGAACAATTTCCAGAACTTGCATATGTATTTGCTCAGTTCGCAAAGTGGGCAAAAGGGCTTTGGCTATTGACAACTGGATAAATGAAGTTGAGGTTAGCGATTTCTACCAATTACCGTTCGGGACTTACTTTTGAACGGCGGGTATGTTCCCGTTCAATCTTGCGGTTCCATTGTTTGGGAAAGTCCATCGTAGAGATCTCGTTCGACATTCTATTTTCATTGAAAGTCATCGCGACGACTTCACTGTGTTCGTTCCTCAGGAAATACCTGATACCTTGGAACCGACAAGTGTCACCAGCCCATCGACGTGTACAAGAAACGCATCGTGTAGCATTGTAGTTGCGATACCGGTTGGACATGCAACGTGCAAATTGCAGTTCTCGAAACAACCTTTCTCCATCTGCAGTTGTGCACGTTGACGCTAGTAAGACGTATGTTGGCATTACGTTATGAGATTCATAACACTGACATACCGGCATCATCACCTGGTCCTTGAACATTCGGGTATGTGTTCGCTAGAATAGGAAAGAAGTAGAATCAGTATGAAAGTTTATTCCGACATCTCAATAGCAAACCCCAATGGGATGGCGGAGCTTAAAGAGAATCAAAGCCACAAAGGGACACGTGTATAGGTATGAAAGGAAGGTATAACATACCATTCTGAGCCGCGATAATGGCAGCCACTTTCCGTTTTTTTGCGCTGTAACCCCGTCGCGAGGAGGCTTTAAATAGTCCGTAGTCAGCCATCTAAGCGAAACACCACAACCATGAGAGGAAAGGAAACACTTGGGCAAAAGCTAGAGTTACGAAAGGGCGTTGACAACAAGTCAACTGCGAAGAATTCCGAGGCGATTGACGCTTCAGAAAGAACGGCACAAGCCACAAGGTAAAATGACGAGCAGAACAGAAGATCATATAGAAAGGAGAAACTGACTTGTTGATGTCGATGCTTCCTGCGATTTCGCTTTGCCTTTACCTTTGACTCGTTTAGTCTTCCGAGCTGGGGGTTCCTCTGAGTCGGGAACAGGTCTTTTGGAAGTTGTTGCGGGGACATCGCCAGATTGTGGAGGAGGGGGTACTGAAACCGAGGCGGAATGTTGGTTCATATGTGACGTTCTGCTGATAGAAGGTAAATCTTGTTCTTGGCTGACAGGATGAAGGGGTGAGGGAGTATAAACGTCTGGCATCTGCACCGGCGGAGTTCCTCGGGCGGCCAATCTTACAGAAGCTCGTTCTGATGTTTGCCATACTGGCAATTACGAGATCATATGTCAAAATTGAATAACACACAAGGAAAAATGGTGTTACTTTGCGGACCAGAAGGAAGTTCAGAATAGCTCCGATAGTCGGAAGGGTGTGCACCTGGACGACCAATATCACGTATTGGAAGCAAAATAGTTTAGGAAAAACCAACTTTGGTGATGGTAGTAATTGTCAAATTGTGCTAGAAAGAAAGTGAAAGAGGAGAACCTCATAAATATATGGTTAAATTTCTTGCGCATCGCTTACCATTTCGCTCTTCAGAAAACGGTCGGCCGTAGCTCGAGCTCTGTTCAGACAACCAACGATCATTCGCAGTATAACTGTCCTGTCGTGAGGATAATCTGGGGGCGTAATAATGATGGTCAAAGAATGAAGCCGAACATTGCGGCGTAGCCACTCGAGGTTGTTCATCATTTCGATCATAGTTACCGAGTCTTCCATGTGAAGAATGGCCATCTATATCCCAAGTAGCTGTTCGTAGGCTATATGCACCGTCACTGGCAGGATGTGGATGGGGGTACTGGGGGGCATCACGACACACATGTGAGTGGCTCTGACTCGCGTTTACGCCAGCGGAAGTAGCGTGTGTTGGAACGGAAGAATCCTCTGGATTGAGCAAGGAATTTATAGAAGCCTTCTTACTTGGACCGTGCAAGGTATGCATCCTGATAGACGAGAGCACAAAAGACACGGAGATGGGGGTACGAGGTGAAGGAGGTAATCGCGGAGCTGGAATAGAATCAGCCAAATAAATACGCACGTGCTTTCCGGCGCTAGTGACTTTTACAGTGCGACCCTGACGAGTATTCATACCTTACATAATAGTTTATCTTACACATTTCGGACATGGGACCCTTGGTGAACGGTCACATCAAAACTTAAGCTTAACCTAGTGAACCATAGAAGTACACCAATAATTGTTTGGACCCAGAGCAAACTTGAAAAATTGAAACATCGGACGATGCCGCTCGACTTGACTCCGAAGTGCAGATCCTTCCTTTTTCAATCAGTTGTCAGCTGAGTTCAGATTCGCTGGGTTCAACAATTTATCGCCAGAAGAGGAATGAATTTGTTCTTGTTTTGCCATCGAAGTTTATTTGCTAGGACCATCGGGTTAGTCCTCACATCCCAAGGTAAGCGAGAATCAATGAAAAGAGGAGCGTATGTTGTAACAGCTCTAACAGGTAGGAACAGAATTGTTCCTGTTGGACTAGAAAGTTCATTTATCTCGTCATCCCTGCCATCAAACTTCAATCGACTGGTGCTAGACTCGAGGAGTATTAACCCGCGAAACTTGTAGCATTATAAGGCAGGCCCGAACACAATGCAGAAATAAATACTCGAGTTCACTTTCCGGCTTACGCACTAGCTCGCATTCCCAAGGTTGCTGATTATCAAAGGCCCAACCGCAACCATCAACTCGGATCAGGCGATGGTTCATTGCGCTTACTGAACTGCCACCTCTTTGTCCAGACCATTTGCTGCCCGGAGAATGTGTCCAACACCCGCGATTTTGACACATTAAGTTCCTAGACGTTGTAAGGTGATAGCTACTGATAATTATCAAACTTGTGGTGCCATGGTCCACCGTGTCAAGGAATGTCGAGAAACTAGGATTATGTCAAAGAATCTGGACATCCTCATGGAAAGCATAGTACGGCACGATGGCCAGAACTACGTTATCTAACTCCATGAGCCTCTTTCCTCTGAATAACTAAGTTGTTAATCAATCAAATTAAGTTAGACAATACGCCATCAGTAAACCCACTTTCAATATTTTCTAAATACATTTTTGTATGTGAAGATCAGAATCCAGATGATATGCTGCCCGATGCTTCCGGAATCGGTTAGGTCCGAAGGTGTTTCTCACGATCTTCGTGCGAAAGTCATTCAATCCACACAAAATTGAAAAAAAGGTTGTCGAACAGAGACCGCGCGATAGTTGTCGTTGCTGTTGTCAACCTTCTCCAATCTAATTTCTGAATTCCATCTCAATTACCCAAGATTCTCCTCACACGATACACATTGCTTTTCCAAAATGCTCGTGTTATACGAGACCGCCATGGGCTACTGCCTGTTTAAAGTCACTGACTCCGCAAAAATTGAGAGTGCAGACTTATGGAAAGAATTTGAAAGTCCTGAGAGGGCTGGTAAACTGTGAGCCTTTTCCTCTCTTTGTATTACGAGGATTGATTAGCCTTTTATTTTCTTTTAGGTTAAAGTTGAAAGCCATCCATCGATTTACATCAACAGCGACCGCTGTAGAAGACATCACCGCTATACAAAGCGGAAAGCTCGGAAAGGGCTTGAAGCAGTTCTTGACAGATGAAATTGTTGATAAGGGAAAAGGAAAGGAGTCTTTGGTCGTAATCGATCCTCATCTGGGTTCGTTTTCCTCCTTAGCTGAAGATGGATTTCCCTAGTTTTAAATCAGTCCCTTTACCGCAGGTCGTTCAATTTCGAAGAAACTGAGCATAAATGTCAATGCTATGGCGGAAGGCAAACATACCGACCTCTGGCGTGGAATTCGCGGTCAAATAGCTGCTTTGCTCCAGGGTTTGGACCCCAAGGACTTGGCGACAATGAGTCTTGGTCTGAGTCACTCGTTATCACGGTAGGCTTCATGAATTCATGTCATTGTTCCCTTCCCTGACGTACTTGAATAAAGGTTTAAAATGAAGTTTTCACCCGACAAAGTGGACACTATGATTGTGCAAGCCATTGCCCTACTTGATGATCTTGACAAGGAAATCAATATTTACGCCATGCGTGTGAAGGTACAAATTTCGTTTTTTTTGCCTTTTATTTATGTAAGTTGAAGGCCTAATATCGAAGGAATGGTATGGATGGCATTTCCCCGAAATGGCCAAGATTATCACGGACAACATCGCCTATGCAAAAGTTATTCGTCTGATGGGTATGTTTAATTGCGCACGGTCAAATTTTTGCGTGGTACTCAACCTCGAAATCCGTGCTTTAAGGCTTCCGAACAAGTGCAGCCACAACCGATTTTGCAGCCATCCTCCCCGAAGACCTTGAGGCTGTCCTCAAAGCAGCTGCAGAACTTTCCATGGGTACAGAAATTTCCGATTCCGATATATCCCACATCCACGCCTTGTGTGACCAAATCATTTCCATTTCTCAATACCGGTCTCAACTTGCGGAATACCTCAGAAATCGGATGAACGCTATCGCTCCAAATTTGACGGCCTTGGTTGGAGAACTTGTGGGTGCGAGGCTTATTAGCCACGCTGGGAGCTTGTTGAATCTCGCGAAGCATCCTGCTAGTACAGTGCAGATTCTTGGAGCCGAGAAGGCGCTTTTTAGGGCATTGAAGACGAAGCACGATACCCCGAAGTATGGTCTCATATACCATGTAAGTTCTTCTGCTTAAATTGCTAGTTTCACGGGTATTAATGTACGAACAGGCTTCATTGATCGGTCAAGCCCCGCCGAAACTCAAGGGCAAGATGGCCCGTATGGTCGCCACAAAAGCTGCACTTTCTATCCGTGTCGATGCTCTCACCGATGCAGATGGCAAGTCAGAGCCGACTGCACCTTCCATAGGTATTGACAACCGTGGCAAGCTCGAGTCTCGTCTGCGGGCATTGGAGCACCAATTAGAAGGCGGCACGGTCCGCCGGTTTGCAGGCGAGAGTTCGGGGAAGAAGCAGCAAAGATTTGAGATGAAGGGCGAAACGAAAACGTATAACATTGCTGCTGATCAGGTAGATTTGGTGCCAACGCAGCGGGAATATGTCTCAAATGCGGCGGAAGCGGCAGTTAAAACGGTGCTTGATGTGAAAGAGGAGAAAAGGAAGGCAAAGGAGGAGAGAAAGGCAAAGAAACGGGCGGAAAAAGAGAAACAAAAAGAAAAAGGAAAGGAGGAAAGTCAAGAGGTAGAGGACGAGGAGGCAATGGAAGTAGATGGCGAGCCAAGAGAAGAGAAGAGGAAACGGAAACGGAGAGAGAGAGAATTGAATGGCGCTGGACTTATGGAAGACGATGAACCAGAACAATCATCTGTGAAGGTTTGTGGACCAACACCTATTTGAACCATTCCACATTAACAAACTAAATTTTTTTTTTCTAACAGGAAGTGACAGAAGAAGGGAAAACAAGAAGAAAGGCGAAACAGGAAAAAAAAGCTGTTAAAAGTAGCAGTGATTCGCCGAAAAAGAAGAAGAAGAAATCCGATTAATTTTCTTGGTTTATTTTTGAATTAGTTGCGGCATTCCTTAGATGGCACAGTGATAAATACACGCGAGAGATGGGCCAACTTATAAGCTCTTAGACACAGCTTTAAATTAGAGCATAGGGCCACGGGCCTGACAATAATACCACTGAATAAGCCTGTGGGCTCATTAAGTAGAGAGATATCTCGTGGGACATCACGCATCAAGGTTATATGCAGCCTCTTTCACACCCAGGGCCACTACTATCCCTTTCCAGCTATTTGCGGGTTCGCAGTGTTTGCGGATTCGGTTTTGCGCCTCACTCTCACATCGGAGCATCCCTC
>QDKV01005333.1_pt1 | contig 55121 bp, 65 predicted proteins | sample 1861101 | NCBI WGS metagenome assembly QDKV01 (sample SAMN04275158, study PRJNA302643) | Fungus metagenome, whole genome shotgun sequencing project. | isolation source: fruitbody | host: Mallocybe terrigena | place: Sweden | collected 2013
ATATATGGTCAAAAGCGTGTTGTGAGTCTATCTTCATCATTTCTCATCCGTTTTGGATGATTTTGGTCTTATTTTGCAGGGTAAACCTGTGGGGTTCAGGGTACGGGTACTTGCGGGGTCGGGGTATGGGTTATTTCCACGATACCCACAGGTTTATCCGTGCCATTTGCTACACACAGCCTTCCAAAATTCAATGCCTTGAGCATATGCCAGAAGTTAGCAACTTCCTTCTAAGTCCACTTTTTCACCATACCACTTCTTCAGGTATTTAGATGGCAGGAACTTGAAGGAGAGTCTGGGAGATGATCAACAGTAACCTTTGTTTTAATTCCAAGAAAAAAAGTTCTCCACAAGAGTAGCTGAATAGTATGATAGTATTTTAACATAACATGGCATGAGGTGTCATTAGAAAATGAACAAGCGGCAGAAAAATAATTAAGTCAATGTTTCAAAAAAAAACCTCGGATGCTAGAGAGATATGAAATACATAGTGGAATGCTTGATGATCGCGAAAGCTGTCGGATAAATAAAGTGTGAACTCTAGACTTTGGTTAGGGGGGATATCTGATGCAAAGCCAACCTAAAAGAAACATGTGATATAGAATGACTATAGTATGAGGGGGGATGATTCCGATAGAGGAGAGGATTAAGGTCAATGTCCCTGGTCTTGTGAGTTCGATACTTTCCTCCGCAGGAAAATGCGTGGCGCAGCTAACGCATTGGAAATTCTTTCTCTCTGTCTCCGTAACGATCCAGACCCTCTGGGAGGAGGGTCTGTTGCTACATTTTGACTACTCAGTCGGCGTTCGGATAGATTGGTCTGCATACGGCGAATAGCAACCCCATTTTCTTCCGTCGAGAAGTCGAATCCTCGATGGATGGACCGTACGCCTGTTGACATATCCGTCCGACTGGCTGACCTAAAGTCCGTTGACGGTCGTGGAAGCGAAGCAACACTCTCTGTACGTGCGGCACTCTCTTGACGCGAATGTGAAACCACAGACGACGATCGGTTGAGCTTCAAAGCAACCAAAGGGTTGTCCGATCTCGCCTCGTATGCAATGTTCCTGTCTGGCTCAGTCTTTCTGATGTAGCGAAGAATATCTATGTCGTCCGGATAGAAACAGGCACGCCACGCCTTGTAGATATAACGCGGAAGAAGTGACAGAAAAATGGTAAGAGGAAGACAGAGCCAGAAATAGGCGGATCGGAAGAGGAAAGTATTGTTGCCCCAAACTGGAGTGACAATCCAACCAGGAGAAATGAGGTCGTAGAATACCTAAGCTGTACTCAGAAAATGAAACACAAAATGGATTATGCTGCCTTACAGTATAAACCCAGAGTAGGGCGCTCCCAATCAAAACTGCGAAAAATACCCAGCCTGTCCAGGCGGTGGTGTTGAGACCATTGAAAAAGTTAGCGGTGAATACCGCCGAGAACACTATGACCTACAGAAAATTCGGTCTGAGCGAAGAAATATGCAGAGCACGGACGTCACACCTACAGTTGAGAATTCGTACAGTCCAACTTGCCACCCGTCTTTCCGGGCTGATGTTGTAAGGTAGGTGTATGTGATGAGGAAGTAAATGATTGCTGACTGTTAAATGTTTTTAGTATATATGTAAGGAGAAATTCATATGAAGCATACCTGAATTAATCCATCCAACATATAAGCAATGAATTGTCCGATCCCAAACCACTTTCCTTCACGTCCGAACCAGTAAAGCTCGGGAACGTCCATCAATAAATGATCATCTGTACAGGGGTAGATAAAGAGCAACTAGGGCAAAGAACAAACACACGCACCAGCAAATCTGTCGAATAAACCTATGCCAATGACCGGCGCAATCGTCCAGAAAGAGTTCCAGAAAAGGAGATATGTATAATCAAACACGCTGCACAGATGTGACGTTCGTAAAAACACTTCATTCAAAGTGGGTGAACCTACAAGTTTGAACTCCAGCCACAGTAGATCTGAAACCACCATAGAACACCAATACAAACAATGTTCTTGTAGAAGAAGTTTAGGATCCTAACGAAGATAATTCAGCACTAGGTCGGAATGAGAAATCAAATCTTACATTGTTCCATTTCGTGCATATGACCAATGGCCGTGGACCAGCAATAGACGTTTCAAAAATCGGAACTGGAATGCCACCATACGTTGGGTCAGTCACCAAAGCGCTTGAATCGAGACAAGATAAAGACCTGAGCAATGGCATAATCCGATGAGTTGACGGCTTGTAAACCCTCTTCTCCTGATATACCAACGCCAATATCCGCTGCCTATTAAGTAAGAATCTTTGTCAGTCTCGTGGACAAACAATGGAGAAGAGATAATTCCTACCTGGATCATGCTCACATCATTTGCACCGTCTCCGATTGCAAGGGTCATAGAACCAATACTATCCCTGATGAGCTTTACCATCAAGGCTTTCTGAAGCGGCGAAACTCGACAACAGATGACACCTTCGCATAGCATTGCTAGTCTCAATAGGAGGGTCTTGTGCGCATCGTCAGCCAGAGCTTCGCTTAAACCGGCACCATCAATAACAAGCACGAATCCTCCAGGCCTATCACCATTGTCAGGGCCAACGATGGACGAAATGCCTGTATCAACTCTCCGTAATGGTCCGCCACCTTCGTCTTGCTGGACAGGAGACTGAGGTCCTTCAACGACTTCGGGTTTAGCCGTAATTGGGTTAGTAGGCCGCCCATTCTCATCAAGAATGCCACTATCAGGAAAGAACTCTTCAACCGCATTTAAGATCTGGTCGTATACCGGTTTGCCCGTTTTGCTCCCCCGGATGACAATAATATTTGACTGAGGGGTAATTAAGTTTGTACTATGGCCGATAGCTTCAAAGCACAACGGCCGATGTGAATATTTTTCGTCGTTCGTATATCACTGCAACGTACCAATAGCTGTTTCCAACTTATCACCCGTTGCCACCCACAGCTTGATACCAGCAGCCTTCAAATCTGCGATGGTCTCTGGCACGCCATCTTGAAGTCGATCTTCAATTGCCGTGGCACCAAGTAACCTGAGATCACGCTCAATCTCGTTAGAAACAGCTTCGATCTTTTCCTCGCGGTTTTCCAAGGATACTGCGGCTTCATGATACCGTTGACTCCATTCATGGTATTCACTTTCTAGAGTAATTTGTCAGAATACGCCAAGTTCCTTAAGGATGACGCAAAGCGACTGACCTCCAATAACTTTATAGGCCAGCGTGAGCGTCCTCAAACCCTTGCCTGCAAACTCGGCTAGATGCCTCTCGGTTATGCCTTTCCATTCTTCACCTGCACCCTCTTTCAACCGCTCAAAAATGACATTATCCGCACCCTTACACAATAAAAACAACCTTCCATCCTCATCCAGCTTTCGTAGGATAACACTCATCCTCTTCCTCGCACTCGTAAATTCTAGGATGTTTAGCAGCTCATACCGCTCGATCGTGCCTTCCTGTCCAGTGGCGGTGCCACTTGGCACGCCACTATCCCCAGCACTCAAGATAGACCTGGGTGACCCAGGAGCAATCGCGTGCCTCTCCTTTCCCTCTATATCAGGTTTGCTTTCGTCGATCGCGCCTTGAGTCCCGAAAGGTGTCTGCAAATACAGTATCTCCTTCTCCCTGCCTCTAAACATGAAACCAACATCCGCTGCAGCCTGCACAAGTGCCGCCTCGTCTGGACTTTGAGCCTTATACTCCAACTTGCCGGTCTGTGGATCTATGCTTGTCAACACCGTGTGACACAGCGCCAACACAGTGAAGAACCCATTGAGATTCCTCGCGTGCGCCGCAGACATGGGATCAAGGTCAGGTTGTATAGCAACTTGCAGGTCTCTAGTCAACTCGGCATCCTGAAAATGATGCGTGATTTTCGGTGGAGCACGCGCAGTGCTGACAGGTTCTTCGGACACAAGAGGGTCAGACTTTTCAAGGTCAACATTTGCAGAGTTATTGCTATCTGCATGGTTGTCTCCTTCGTGGTGACCCGGTTTCTCTGGGCCTGCGGACAAGGAGCTGGGATTGGACAAAACGTCAAGAGGTACTGCATGAAGATGTCGCTCTTTTTCATATGCAAGTGGCGGAGAATCCGGAGACTGCGTAGTCGAATCACCCCGTTGGTCGCTCTCTGAGATTGCATCATCGCCAATGTAAACCTTGCCACCAATTGAACATTGTCTGAATATCATTGAATTCTGCGGCTGTTGTAAATCCGAATTTCCCAGATAAGCAGGATAAGAAACCTACCTGTGTCAAGGTGCCCGTCTTATCTGAAATTATATATTCGATCTGTCCCAAGTCGTCCGAAAGATTCCAACTTCTCGCTAGCGCTGGCTGACCCATATAGAACATGTCCGGATCAAAATATATAAAAGCTGCTTGACAAGTCCGAACAAATTCGATAGAGATATACAATGAAATGGGGATGATGTTTTGGAAAATAATGAGGGCGAAGAAAAACGTGACAACACCGTTTGTTGCAGGGTTTCCAGCGCCATATAACCAAGGAGCGGGGTCTTGTAAATGTTTGTGTTCGAGGGCAGATTCGACAATGCCACAGGCGAGAGCCGCGAGGACAAGAAGTAGCAAATTGATGAAACTGGACGCAAGTCAAACATCTTAAAATGAGAACAGATGAATAAGAAACCTACACTTGTGGATTCATTTGCCTTTCTACTTTGCTCCTCTTACTAGGTGTTCCACCCGAATTAAGCACAATCTTGGTATCTTCACCGGTATACAAAACAACTCCAATCACCCACTTGGTATTTCTTAACACAGTGCCTCGAAGCAATACCATTTGCATGTCCGCTGGGTAGGTATTTTCGCCCACCCTGACTGAAGCACTGAGTCTGAACATGTTTGTATCCGGCCTACCAGCCTCTATGCGAAACGAGTTGCGTGGTGAAGTACAGTCATTGGCAGACCGTAGATGTGTGAGGGCCGAGGCTGCATTGCGGGACTTAAGGTTCGTCTCTCCATCAAGATTTTTGGTCTCGACGAATGCAACATTCTCCTCTTCCGAAGTGGAGCAAATTAGGATATCAGCGGGGATAGATTCGTTATCTAGGATCTTGACAAAGTCACCGACCGCAATGTCCTCCCAAGCCGTCTTCTTCCAGTGTGGGCGATCCACACTCGTACTTGTTTCTGTAACATTTTCATAAGCGCGGGATGAGGACCGCCGATGAAAAAATCTGGGGCGCTCCTCGGTAAAGTCGTCATATTCGACAAGTTGAGGCGCTGTATCGTTAACTGCAGATGTAACGCCTGCTAGTTCCTCTCCGTTCGGATTGTTCTTCACCGTTTTAATATGACGGCCATAAGTACGCATAACACCCCTCACAAAGGTCTTTCTCTTGCTTTGCGTAATATTTGGGTTTACGAAATTGCCGCCGGCGAGTATACGGACGAGGGAATTGTTAACGCGACGGTCGGACTGATGTCGTTTGATGTCTTCATAGCCATCCTTGAGGGCAGTTATTAGCAAAACAATGAGAAGGGGGACGAGGACAAGGCCAGGAGATATCGTGGAAAACTTTGGGAAGAACTGAAGGATATCAATGAAAAGGAAAAAACTTTAAAGGAGGTATTAGCTTTGGCTTTAATTACGGAATAAGTGGATGCAACAAAACAGCATGACCGGATCAGAAAGACGCAGCGGATCTATGTACACGGTGTAAGGGTCGTCTGCCGCAAGGACGCGTAATGGCGCCACCCGAATCACTTGCCGAGCTCTCCGACAGCATAATACAGATCAGCGCCGGGGTGTAGTATAATGCACAATGCACGTATGCGCAGCCGCATACATTGACACCACGTAAAGCAAGGATCGCTTTATGCGCATATACCAACAATCGAAAGAAACATTAATTTACTCACACATTCGCAACCCTCCTAAACTGCTCCAATAGATTTCGGGGCAAAAATGTGACCACCGTGTACTTCGAAGTGATAACCTGATTCGTCGCATACATATGTTCAGGTCTGATTTTTCCACGTGCATCGTGATAGTCGTCGGGCAAGTCCTTGTTAACGAAGATGGTCCTATTCTGACCAAGCGCTTTCTTTCTGGAGAAGAGATCCTCGACTTTGAACGCTGCTACCTTTGCGTACCATTGAGCGAAACGTGAGGGTCGGCGGATGGTGGGGGTCATAGCCAGTGAAATGAAATTATCAAGTGCAGAAGTTGGTTTAAATTGTGTCTGGTTCCTTTGCTGACCAGTCTTCAAAACATCGTTTCGTTTAAGGAGAACACAGCTGGTGTTGGTTAGGAATCAGAAGCCGCTCGGCTGACAAACTACTCTGCTGAGTTGACGTCATATCAGTTGACTGCTGATCCTTATCTGGCAATCACTTTTACGCAAAAAAAATTACGAAAAGACTAAAGAGCGTTTAAAACTTTTAACAAGCACAAATCTAATCCAAAGGAAGAAACTATCAAGAAATAAAATTCAAGGAGGGATTCAAGAAGCGGGTATACGCAAGTTCGATTTTCTCCCATCTACTGCTGAGCCGCACCTCCAGTCGGCCGCTGCTGGTTGACTCCCTCCTTAAGCGCAAGTAATTGTTTCGATCGGAATGCCTCGTAGTGTATTTGAGCAGTCGTTTCAATCAGGTCCTGCAAGTGTGTCCTCGTAAGAAAATTGCGGAGGTGGACAAACTCGCAATGAGTCTCGTTTTCCACATTGACAACACCCCAGCGGTTCTTCCGACCCCGTACAGATCTACCATCAATAATAACATTGTTTTCGGAACCAACGACAGCGAATGGAATGATTTGCTAGAAAATAATTCAAAACTAATATCCAGACAAACAAGACTCCAAACAACATACCCTGATGGATTCATTAAGCTGAACCTCTTCGTCATCGTCCTCATCCGTATCAAAAGGATACAGACGGATATTGTGATATACCAGCTCTTCTCTTATCTTCACCTTGAATTTCTCCCTCTCGTCAAATGTCAAGCAATCGCTCTTCGCAATGACAGGAACAACGTTGACAACTTCGCTCAATTTTTTCATCACAATAACATCAATGGGACGGAGTGAATGGCCAGTGGGACTGATAAAGTAGAGGCAACAATGAATGCGCGTGTCCTGAATGTAGCGGTCCCGCATAGCTGTCAATTCTTTGCGAAGGTATGCAGAATGCTGATCCTTGATGTATTTAATAATAGGGTCCCAGCTACAAATCGGTGAGCATTACGGCCTTCATAAGATAGGAAAGATAACCTACCACCCTTCATTATTGATTTGGTCACCGTATCCGGGTGTGTCAACGATATTCAATCTTAATCTGACACCGTTCTCAACAATGACTGTAAAAAGGGGTTAGCTAAATCAATCCCAAAAAACTATGGCACTAGGCGAAATAAATAGAGTTTTAAGTATGACCTCCAATACCACGCTAAACGCAGACACGTAATGAGAAGTCTCCGAACTTCTCAAACTCGCCAGCAATGCCAAGATGAAAATTTAAACTCACCATGAGATGCAGCTTGGATCTCGGTCGTTTGTCTCACGGGCTCATCCGCTACAAACCGACCCTTCGATTCAATCAGGTGCGATGCAAAAATGGTGTTGATGAGCGTCGACTTCCCCAAGCCGGTTGGCCCTACATGATGCAAGCTGTCAGAAGTTTACTCAAAAATTTAGCCCAGAAAAAGTGTTCCACGGCTGACTATATATCTTCTCAAGGCTTGCCGTGCAATGCAAGGACTTAACCCAAGACCACTAAGACGAACGTAGAGCCCGGAAAACGATAGAGGGGGGTAGAGAAACAAGTTTCGAAACAAAGAAATAAACTAACCAACAACAATCACATTGAATTGGAAACCGCGCTTCAGGAGCTTGTGCTCAATCTGCTGCGTAATACTGTCGAAACCAACATACGACTGAGCACGAATTTCTTCTGCAGATGTGGCCATTTTTGGTCAAGGTCTGCAATGAAAGGGTATCGTGTCAGTACGAGTAAGAACGACGCGCAAAATTGGAGAGACCGAGGGACGTGTGCTTCATGTACACAGAATCAGTTCACTCCAACAGAAAAGGAAAATGACATGGAACTGAAATCCCTGCCATGCCAAACGCTACACACACAAGCAACGCGTGCTCACAACACCACAGCCATGGATACGAACGAGAAAGCAACTCACCTAGTTAAATGACAAGTTAACCAAGAGAATTACGGAATGGAAAGAAGCGACTGTGGCCAGTCGTACGGTTCGAAAACGACACGTAGGTAAGTGATTGACAAATAGAGGTAAACAATTTCGGTGGCTCCATAACTGGCGATATAATTTCCAAATGTGCAATTCAGAGAGCCTGAGGAACGTTTTCTATCTGCTGCTAGTAAATATTTATTACCAGTCCATCTGGTTTGTTTCAATCTCAACTTGAATGTAGCCATAGATATCCCACTGTTTCATACATCAATTTTCTTATTTCCCAACCATTTGCAAAAAAACTAAATGGCACCAGACGATGCAAAACCCAATAACCGCTGTATACCACGATTACTCCTTATTCAGAAGTTTCTAAGTAATCTACTTCTACTCATCCGTCTCATTCAGCCAAATCATTGTCGTTTCTGTTTCCTCGATCAATGTTTCTACCTCTTTTCAAATAACTAATTAAATCGTTGATCAAAATCAGAGATATTTGGGCCCTTAGACAACGTCTCAGCATCGGCAAAGGAGAAAGGAAATAAGAAAGCAAACCAAATAAAACTTGCAAATGCCAGCAATGCCTTGCGCAACTGTTCACAGTAAGCTCCAGATTTAGAACATCTGAGTCTGCTTTTAGGAAGAATTATTGTAGCTGATACTGCCAGCCAAAGGATCCAGGTAACGAAAAGGCTGGCAAGCTTCATCAGCGATATTTTACTTAACCAAGAGATGCGGTAGAAAGAAATATAAAATGTGGGGATGGAAAAACTTACAACCCAGAACGTTGCACACAACCTACATACGAATGCATTACCGCATATGCTGCGCAGAATACGATCGTCCATCCTGACGAGAAAAAGATGAAGCCAAGCCATTGTTGTGCCTGAGTGTCCGAGGGCGGAGGCGCTGTCACCGCTGCCCATGCAAGTACCGCCAAAATTAACTAGACAAGTAAGTCATATGGAACAAGTTGCAGAGGGACCACTACCTCGACAAAAGAGAAAAGTATTAACAAGCAAAAGACGACTTTTCAATAAGTCTAAAGTTGAAAGAGACACAGAAACTGGACTTACTGTCCCTCAAAAGTGAGGATATATCCCTGATGTCCATAGGACAAAGCTCGTTCTCTGTTAGATTAAAATGTCGGCTAAGACTTGGGGGCAAACTGACTTGACTCAATCAAGTCACCTTTAAACCAAACGCACTTGTATCCCCCAATCGGTCCTCAAACGAAAAGAAGAGTATGAGAGGGAAACGCCCGTCATGATACTAGCTCGATGAACCAAGATATCTGCCAATTTGACTCGTTCGCCGGGAACATTGACAATGGCACTGACACCGACAAAGCAATTTCATGGCTGTGAAACTTTATTCAACACGATGAACGTACCAAGGTGACGTCGCATCCTTGTTCGGTCATTATCAGTCATGACCAGACCTCTTCCATGGTACGATGTCTACGTCCAAGGAGGCGCGTGAAGATGGAATTGAGTTGCTTGAGACTCAGAGGTAGTATCGAACGTTTCAAACTTGAAATATGGTAGCCGGCCCAATCTCAAGGGGCGCAATGCTGATAAGTTCGGATCAGGGCTGGGAATTCCCATAACTGCCAATTTTTTAACACAAGTAGTACGACAGACTTCCGTGTTTTTGAGAGATTCAACGAAATACAGAGGGGAAAAGATGGACCACAAGATCTATGGGCAACTAGTGACGAGAGTCAAAACTTGCTGTGCAGTAAGATTACGCGAAAGTTCATTGGAGAATCTGTAACCAAGTGCCTGGAAGTCCGAAGAACGTCGGCTCTGCAAGTATTTACATAGAGTCACTCCGGGGGTGAGGCCCTTTGTTGGTCCCACCCTTATCGGTCGCCACCGTCCCTAACGTGTCATAACCCAGAACCCAGAAGTGTTTTTTTAATTGCGCCAAAGGAGTAGACAGTGTATGTAATAGATCTGCACGTCAACAATAACCATCACACACTACTGTACTATTTCGACTGCATCCATTTCACACTTTTTTTTCGACTTGACACAAGCGAGTTATAATGGTGCAAAGATCAAAGGTTAACGGCAAGTAAATCCTTTCATAAGAATCGAAATTGATAGCTGATCTCCAATGCGCAGGACCATCTCAAGCGGAGCAGCTGCTTCGAGTAACGTCTGGAATAGCTGCGGAACTCATCAAGGCTCACAACTCCAATGAATCTGTTTCTTTGAATGAAATACGAGCAAAACTTAGCAAGAAATACGGATATGGGGGTGTACCGCGACTCGTTGATATCATAAGTGCTATTCCTGACGAGTACAAGAAGGCTCTGTTGCCCAAGCTAAGAGCACGTCCTATCCGTACAGCTAGTGGGGTAAGGTGTTTGATTTAGATCGAGCATCAAACATTGGCCAGGTTTTTATTCCTTCACGTAGATCGCCGTCGTCGCTGTGATGTGTAAACCACACCGATGTCCGCATATTGCCATGACTGGAAACATTTGCGTGTACTGTCAAGGCCTGTAGCGATTCTACTCCACATTTCTGATCTGTTCGTCTTTCTAGGTATTGTCCCGGTGGACCTGATTCAGATTTTGACTACAGTACTCAAAGTTACACGGGATATGAACCCACGAGTATGCGGGCTATTCGAGCGCGATATGATCCCTACGAACAAACGCGAGGAAGGGTGGAACAATTGAAAAGTTTAGGGCACAGTGTTGATAAGGTTGTCTTTCTAAAATGTTTAATTTTGCACGAACAGGCTGATTGGTTTTCTCTTAGGTTGAATTCATCGTCATGGGGGGTACCTTTATGAGTATGCCAGAAGATTATCGGGGAAAGTTTATCGCCCAACTACATAACGCTCTTTCCGGGTTCACTGGGACGGATGTGGATGAGGCTGTAAGGTCAGATTGTCACAAAATTGGAGTTGTTAAGGGTATGACGCCGCATTCCATAGATATTCGGAGCAGAGTAAATCAAAAGCCATTGGCATCACGATTGAAACAAGACCAGATTACTGTCTTCGACCTCATCTAAGGTTAGCTTTTTAGCCGCATAAGGATTAATCATCATTTATCATGCATACAATTTCAGTCAAATGCTCAGATACGGCTGTACACGACTTGAAATAGGTGTCCAGTCGGTCTACGAAGATGTAGCACGCGACACCAACAGAGGTCACACCGTCCGTGCCGTGTCAGAGTCCTTCCATCTCGCGAAGGACGCAGGGTTCAAAGTTGTAGCGCATATGATGCCCGATTTACCTAACGTTGGCGTTGAACGGGATCTTGAGCAATTTAAGGAGTACTTTGAAAATCCCGCATTCAGAAGTGATGGACTCAAAATCTATCCGACTCTGGTGATACGTGGGACGGGCTTGTACGAGCTGTGGAGGACGGGGAGATACAAAAATTATACGGCGAATGTGCTTGTGGATGTTGTCGCACGAATTCTTGCTCTTGTTCCCCCCTGGACTAGAGTGTACAGGGTGCAAAGGTAATATATGTGTTTTCGGATCGATGATTACAATTGCTCATTTTGCTTACAAGGGATATCCCGTTACCCTTAGTGACTAGTGGATGCGATAACTCTGGAAATCTTCGTGAATTGGCTCTCAATCGTATGAAGGACTTCGGTGCGGTGTGTCGTGACGTCAGATATCGCGAAGTTGGCGTGAGTAATTATGTTGTTCTTCCTTCGCATTCTTGCGTATCCATTGAACGATGACTGTAGATCCACGAGATCCACCATAAAGTTCGCCCCGAATCAGTTGAGCTGCTTCGAAGGGACTACAGTGCAAATGGGGGTTGGGAAACCTTTCTCTCCTATGAGGACCCTGAGAAAGACATCCTTATTGGTCTTCTGCGGTTGAGGAAGTGCTCCGATGAAGGTAGCTTCCGCCCAGAACTGACGAGAAAGGACGAAGGAGGCTGTAGCATCGTGCGTGAACTACATGTGTATGGGACAGCTGTACCTGTTCATGGGAGGGACCCCACGAAGTTCCAACATCAGGTCCGTTTGGCGCCTGCCTGTTTCCCTTTTCCCAGAGTATATTTATTCGCACATCGCTGACACATTCAAACGTTCTAGGGATTTGGAACGCTTCTTATGGAGGAAGCAGAACGGATAGCGAGAGAAGAACATGGCAGTGTGAAACTGGCAATCATATCTGGTGCGGTTTCCCGTTATCCTTCATTCTTATCACCCGTCTCTTCTATTTAAGGTTATGATGAACTAACACATGTGGTTGTACAGGTGTTGGTACACGCGACTACTACAGAAAGTTGGGGTACGAATTGGATGGGCCATACATGAGCAAGTCCCTGATATAGGCAATTCATGCTGTATCATTGGTCCCTTGCTCCTTCAAGCAACGATCTATGATCCTTATAATTATAGTGCGAGTTTACATGACAGCTGAAGATAGCGTAGTGGAATATCACAAGCTGTTCACACCCTAATTAGATCACAAATCGGAAGAGTTCCAGAAAGAAAAATCAAGCCTTTCAAAGATCGCCCAGAAGGAGTGTATGGAAATTAGGAAACACGAGTTCCTCTTCCACCGTTTTGCGAATGACGTCCTGAATGAATCTTTCTACCCTGGTTACATTTTTTAGGACATGCTTATCTGCTTGTCCAATCTCACTTTCTATGTATATAGATGGAAGGAGCCGTTGTCCAATCGGCAAAGGTTTCGATGACCTCGGCGGAATCGTCGTTGGTGGGGACTCGTCTTCAAGTTCGGGAGGAGTGAGGCTTGACCCAGCGGATTCACGTTTGGGACGCTCAACCGCCGGTCCGTAAGGATCTAGATCGTCCAGAATACAGATGTGTACCCTCCGTCGTTCGCCTTCGTATGCTACGGCGACTTCGCCGTCAAAGACGAGGCCTGTAATGGAAAGTTTGATGGGAAGGGACATGAACATCGGAGATGGGTAGTTAATGAGAAGAGACGTGGTAAGAGTCATTCGAAGATTGGAGTGCCAATTGATACGGAGGTGGAGTTGGAGGTTTGGATGAGGATTTTGCAGGGGCTCTGCTGCCGCTGCCGGAGGAGGAAGGTCCTTTTTAGGAGGCAGTTCTGAGTGCCCTGGTGATGAATCGCTAATAGAATCGTCGCTGTGTGGCTCCAGTGTTTGCGAAAAGGTACCTTTTCGCACGTATTCGTGTGTGTTGTGTCGAAAGGGACCGGCTGTAAAAGGAGTTGACGGAGCTGGATTGCGATACATCGGCGTGCTCTGCCAAAGTGGCTGAAGCGGTAGTCTGTATTCAGCGAAATTGGGTGTGAGTCGATCCATAGAGGCAGAATGTGAAATAGGGCCTCCTATTGCAGGCATCGAAGCAAATAGTTCACTAGGTCCGCCTCGCCCATAACGAACATGGGGAGGGAGATACTGGTAAGCTAGAGTTTCTTCACGTCCTGCCGCCCGCCTAGAGACCCATTCGAAGCCTTCTACGTCTTCGGGGCCTTCTGTGACCTTGACAGGCCCTCTGTCCAAGTCTTCGTCGTCGTCCTCAAGGAAATCACGATAAATATCGCGCAGGTCGACCAGTTCTACGTCAGGAGCAGTAGATCCAAAGTCTAGAGAAGTCACTTCAATTGAACCAATGAATGATGGCCTCGCAGCAGCGCTGAGCTGTCTGTTCAGGACCTCGACGACATAGTTTGCCAGTGAAGAGTCTAACTTGCCCCATTGTAAGTCGATCGACATGGTTGCGGTAGCTCAAATTATGTAAAGGCCTGTCGAAATCTCACGAGTAGCACAAAGCCAGTCGCCTTCAACGTTTCCTTTTATAAACTCCAAATATGGTTTGGATAAATGTCTAGGATTAGGATTGTCATGTAAAGTACAAGGGTCCATTGCTGATCGTGAAAAAACATAACACCAGACATCTTTCAATCTGGGGAGCTTTGGGATATTCTTCATAAAATCGTTGATCCCAGTAGCGGATTTACACTCCAGTTTAAAAAAATATATATCTGGAGAAGGCAAGAAAGTCCTGGACTTGACCTTTGATTGGAACGTGTGCCATCGTTGGGTCCGAGAACACATTGTGGGCGAAGATAAACCCCGCATCCAGTTTTTCGCTCGGGTTCATTGACAACTTCTTCACATCTACTCCGTTGCCAATTTTCCATGAAAATGATGGAGGCTATTCGATCTCGAAATCGTGTTAACCCGCACTCCAGCCATACCCTGCAAATTAATCTGCGAAGAATTTCTGGAGCGCGACGTCATCAAACTCTGGCTCGCAGAAAACGACACACTATTATTGTCGTCGGCCAAAGCAGCCGGAGAAGGTGAGCGTGAGATGTACTGGGTTGAGGTAGCCGTGGTATGAAAGTCATTAAGCTGCACAAAGGTGGATCGCGTAGGTGAGGGCCGTGTACTATGACTGCTGCCATTCGGTAGGATGTGTCGGAGAATAGGATTGCTGGAGGTAGCGATAGAGAGCGAAGGCATGGGAGGATGGGATGTCCCAAATAGCCGACGAATAGGGTATAGCAAGAAACTGCCTGATGTAGGAGATGGGGGTCGGGCGTTGGAGAAGTATCCTTCTTCCATGAGATCTATGTGGACAGCATCGCGTCTGGTAGCTGCCAAAACCGTCCGGAGACACGAGGCTCGTAGTCTCCGTCGTTGGGGGTAGGCGACGAGAGCCAGAACAAAGAAAACGAGGACATAAAGTAAGAACAACACAGGAGAAAATCCTAGGGAGTCCCTGTTTAATGGTGACGGAAGATGAGGTGTTATTCTCTCCTCAAGACCATCGATTGAGAAGAAAGGTGGTCGGATCGGTTGTATGGGGGAATTTTCAATATCCTCGATATCGTCAATTGGGTCCACAATGGGCTTCATCGCTTTCTGAATGGGTAGTACCTCTTTGCTCGCTTCCAGCACCATCTTACCAAGTGTCCAACTGATGGCGATGTCCCCTACTGTGTCCATGGACTGGAATGTCGGTCGTCCAAGACCTTTCTTTGCAGCTTGAGTCACTACCTTCTCTCCGTCCGTCGAGGAATTACCTCCAGGATCCACAATACGCGGCATTTTAATTCCTTCATGAAGGACGTTGACAACCCAAGCAGCTTTGAAACACTGCATCTGCAGTCTAGAAATCTCAACTTGACGACCCCACTTGCCCGCCCCAACAATTTTGCCACCTTCCACCACCTCACCGTCACCACCTAATCTGTGCCGCTTCCAAGACTCTTCGTGCTCTTTTAAAATGCCGTTCCAGGTGTTCGAACAAAATTCCGACGCAGCACGCTCGTACTGAACAACGTCATACGCGCCTCCTAGACCGAATATATGCTCTGAAGAGTACCAGTATTCGGAAACGCCAATGAAGTGCGAGACAGAGAAGTCTATAGGAGGGACGTGTACGCCATTCATGAGACACGGCGAGTCGGGGCAGGGTTGCGAAGTATTGAGTAGCGGAGCAGTTTGCTTCAGGCACTCTTCAAAAGATCCTGTTCCTATCAGCTGATGGGACTTCATAAGATGCGCGCTTGCTGGTGTGGTAGCGTGTACAGGGGATTCTGTAAGTACTAATCCTTTTGGCAGACAAGGATCTGGGACGCGGTGTTGCGTGTCCTCTTCCTCATTTTCGTCTTCAAGAAGCGATGAGTCGTACTCTGTGATAGTCTTTCCAACATATCTTTCCCTTGCCTGATTTGTCCCGTAACCAAGCCATGTCGTCACGAAGACCTTGTGATGAATCTCTTCTCCACCCAAGAGCCGCAGTCGGACATCGACAAGGTTGTTCGTCTTCCTCTGGTTTTCGAGACTGGGCTCAAAGGCAATTTGTGTTGACGCGCCACCCATATCGAGAAAGCCATACGTCGTCCTGTCCTCACTAGAGCCTGTAAACCCGTCCATAAGATAGTTGACGGCGATCCATCCAAATAGACCCTCTTCCTCCCCGGTAATGATTCGGACACTTGAACCACAAGGACCAGCTTCAGATGACTCCTCAATCTTAAAATTTGAGTGCATAGACAGAAAACGACACGTCTCCTGCAATATCTGTGCTTGCTGTTGTGGAGATTTTAGACGCATGCCAGCTGTTGCGAGTAGAAATAGAGGTGTATCCTTATGCAGCGAAGGAGGAATATGGTCTCGAGCGTGACTCAAGAGAGGGCGTAAATATGCCCCTACTGCCTCTGGATTATCCGCAAAACTTGACAAACCTAACATCCAATGATCTGTTATTAACATTTGTGGGATATGGTCCGATTGATCCAACAACAATACCTGGTTCCACTTTGGCGACCCATATATTCTCATCCTTAGTACCCTTCTCAACCTTTGGTAATTTAGCGGCCAATGGGCTGCCTTTTGGGATGTTTAAAGACCGTGGATCCTTCCAGCTGTATATTTGCAACCTGGAACCCGACGAACCGGCATCGATGACGATACCGAAATGCCGACCAGCCAACCATGGGTCGTTTGCCGTTGGAGGGGCCATTATGAGCACTAGCTCCTTTAAAGAAGATGACCGATAAGGAGTGTATAGTCTACGAGGTGGCAAGTGTGCACACACTTGATTGCGGTTAAGACGCTTGCACTTCCATTTTTGGTATTCGGCCGAAAGCGGTGAAATACAAAGTACCCCCGAAGAGTCAATTAATTTTGTGGAATTAAAAGTTGGGGGGCAGAAGGCGGCAAAAATGTTTTGTAATAGGTTGAAGCATTCCACCACAATGGCAACTTAATTCTCGGATTGCAATAATTTGTCACTGGGTCAAACCCGATGACAGAAAAAACATTAATTAATCACCGAATTCACAATAATCAACCTTGGCTCGTCGCCTGCCGGTGGAATTACTGCTACGTTGAAGGCGCAACCTCTCCGCTCTCTGTCGCATCCGTTGTATGTCAAAAACCCAATCAGTCTCGTTAAGCAATTCTTCTCCTTTATCATAGAGCTCTTGTTCTTCTGATGGAGAAAGGAGTTCTATCGAGGTTCTTAGTCCAGTTTGCCACAATAATATTTGGCGGATGCACTCTGGAAGGAGAACGGCTGTGCAGTACTGTTGGAAGGGCACATCTGAGTCAAAATTAAAATCGAAGAATGTGAAAGATACCGACATGCAGTTTCTCGAGATCAGCCAACGCCTCGTACCCCTCGCATCCTTTCTGTCTGGGTAGTCGACGAGTTTCATGCATCGTCCCATCCTCATCGAGGTCTGTCACGTTTGAATTACCATTGATGTCTATACCAGTGACGTCCAAAGGCTGGATGGGGATGGGAATCAACCTTCCAGAAAGATTATAAACGGACACACCTCAGTGGGAGCCCTGCTTATCGGCACAAAATCATTCGAGGACGCCTTCGGAGAGGGTGCAGTGAAAGATTCGAAGATCAGAGAATCATGGTCTGTAGTTGACCGAAATGAAGAGCTTGGAGGAACTTCGTCCTGTGAAGCTGGCATAATGTCGGTCATAGCGGGAGATAAAGACCGGATTTCGGTACCACTGTGCCCGATGGCAGTACCATCGTCTATCTCTAATTTACCATGGGTATCCTGTGTAGTTTGTAAGATGTGTTCCTCTTCCCGTTGTTCCGTTTGGCTTGTGATTACAACGACGCCTTGATTCAGGGTATCCTCTTCATTCTTGTCTGTATCAATCTTCTCCGTGTTTGTAGACATCCCACCCCGAAGACACCATTCTTTGAGATAGTTTGTGAGTTCTTCGACTTGCTTTAAACCCATGATTCCCCTTCGACAAGAATGCTCCTTCAGACTTTCCCTCTTCGGCCCACCAGCTACAAACAGCTTATGAACTTCCATTACCGGCTCATAGTCCTCGTTCAGAGTTGCCTTCAAAACAGGCTTTGTGTGCACGAATTGAAGGCGAGTAGATAGCTCTCTAAATCTCTCCATGGTGGGAGGGGGATGAAAGACTTCGGGGCTCGGGGATCGTCGGGAGAAGTCCCAATGAGCTTTCGACGCTTCGATATCCTCATTCTCATCATCATCCGCAACCTCGGTAACCGCGCTTTCGAATACGCCCAGCTGAGAAATTACGCATTTATCAATAAAAATATTACATTTACTATTGATGGTGAAAATACAACCTTACCTTGCATATGGCAAATTCTTCTTCGGCCAAACTGTAAAAGCAGGACCTTGGAATTTCTGCCTCCGTACCATCTAGCCATTTGACACGATATTTTGGAACTTGTTTCCGATGTGAAGGTGGGACATACCCTAAAATCTTGGCAGGCCAATGCCCCATGTTGTGAATCGCGGAGGCACCTTTTTCTCCCCCCTCACGTCCAAGAACGAGTTCTCCAGGAATCTGGAGGGTATCGTCCGGCGGAGGCGGCTCCCAAGCATCATCGTGGGATCCCCCATTTAGGTCATCTCGTTTCCGCTTTCCTTTTTCCTTGTCTTGACCATTGAATTTTGACTGCAAGCTTCTGCCTTGAGATGTAATTCGATCAGGTATTGGAAATGGATTCATGAACGGGAGGGGGCATGTGACCATTTCTCCAACATCTGGAAGGTCATCGCTACCTTCCTCCTCTCCTTCTTGTCTCATGGCTTCAACGGCACCCTTCCACTTCTGTTTGATGCCTTCTCGACGTCTGAGTTCAATATCAGTACGTTGGATTTTAGACTCCTTCCTAGATGAAGGCATAGCTTGCTGTGAGAATGATACGAATGTAGGGCTCGTATATCGCCAACGACCCAAATTGTCCAGTTTCGATAAAAGATTTCCCTCGTATGGAGAGTTGATTGTGACGGTCTTTTGTTTGAAAAGTTTGACTCGCAAAGAAATTTTTTTAGGATGTGAGCTTGTAATCTAGATCAATATTAGGGTTTTTTTGGAATGAATATATATTGAATACGCGCCTTTCCTGGCCACCAGAGTCTGTACGGGCAATCCTCATTATCATTCGCTGGGTCGTATACACGTACAGTCTTCGGGTCAATGAGGACCCATACGTATGAACCTAGAGCTTTGGGTGACAATGCAACCCTTTTACGTTGATTCGTTTCATCGATTGACCGAAGCTGCTTCAAAGAGCTACCAGCAAAGTGTGACGGAAATGAAAAGGGAGCAGGAGAAACATCCTCCACAATCTCAATTTCTGAATCAACGCTACCAGCACGCGTAGAAGAAGGAACCGACGAAAGATCTGACGGACCGTCACCATAAACCTCTGGAGCATCTGGCTGCATCTTCGCTTTCTTGGGAATGGGAAGTGCTTCATCCGCTTCTGATTTCGTTTCATATTCGCCATGTTCAACGGCCAGGCCTGCGCTAGATGGTTGAGGCGAACTTTCCATCCGAGTGTCAGCCATCCTTGCAATTGAATGTAGTCTCGCAGGGGTAGAGGGTGAGGTTGTCCTGGCCGCCGCCCTGGCCCTCTTTCCATAAGTCCGTATTGGCTTGCCAGCCCTGTCGGGTCCCTTTCGCAAAACTATTTTATCTGAACCAGTTATTTGGGCATCATCATCCGTCGATTCCAGCTGGTCAGCCAATGCTCTTGCAGCTTGTGCAGCAGCCTTTCGACAGGGAAGAAGCACTTCGGAAAGGGTCCCCTCCATATTTCGGGGCCTTTAGAGGAACATGAGGCGCTCCGTACAAGGGACTGGCGCGTCGCGTCACTATGTCAGTGACGTGTATCAGTCACGCGTTCGCCGCCAGTTCGAAAGAAGCGACCGTCGTGATCAGCACTGAAAAAACCCTGGCCGTTCGAGCAAACTAACAGGATAAGATTTGAATAGGTTTTGATAGAATGGTCGTCCATTTTGGTGACCCATTCAACCTGCTCAGGGATTTGAAATTAGGGTTATCGCTTTGTATGTCGTGCGGTAAGTGGTGCAGACAATTAACTATATCAAATAGCATGTGAATGACTCTATTTCCGAAGGTTCTGGATGGCTGGGCCAATTTAAGTTGCTGCCACGTCGATCTGGTCATAATGGTAAGGCCTAGGTATTTCGTCAGTGTACCTTAGTGACGTACAGACAATAGAAATTCTATGTGTACATGTACTTGGTTTGAATACAAAAAAACGTCGACATGGAACACTAGATCCAAACTTTCGGCTCTGTGTCATTAATTTCACTCGACCCTTTTCAAAATGGGGTGAGCCTTCGTCGTCCAATGAGCGGGCTCGTGCTGTTGTCCCGAACATGTCGAGACTCTCTCTCAGCGCCTTTTTGAGACCCTTCATGCGGACAGGGTGATACCGATGATGTTATAGCTTTTACATCCCAAGTAGACATGACCACTGACAGGTCCGAAGTCCGGAAAACTATTCTTGTTCCATCACTAAGCAATTTTACAAGAAGTGCGGAAGTATTCGGTTTACACAGCGTTAACGAGAGTTTGGTGAGATGCTGGAAAGGAGGACAACAAAGGAGATTTAAAAGTTTCTCTAAATTCAGGAGATGGGCGTCTAGAGCGAAAAAATTGCGACGGTAATTCTCGATAGGATTTCCATCGATATGTAAAGTAAGGCTAATAAAGAAAAAAATGTAATCACAATCCCAAGAATTCTAATAATCGACAAAAATAAGTATGCTGCTTTTCGTTTCGTTCGTTTCATTACAATTCGTCACTTCGATATTTCTCATCCGCTGTTATCTCTTTACTTTTTGAAAATTGCTGCGGCGTCGCAAGTCGGCAGTATCATCAGATAACAACTTGGTCTCTGATCAGTGAGGATGGTCGACGTTTTCACCTGTGTCGAGCCGATGCTCCCATTGAATGACGCCTAGACCTGGAGCTGGATGACCCATGGGACGAACCCGCAGATTTATTAAAATTGAACAAACGTTGGAAGAACGGCTTCTTCCCAGAGTGAGGAGATGAAGCGGATTTAGTTGTGGATATAGCTGTTATGATTGACGGAGCAGGACTCGGAGCCTTCATACAAGATACCATTAGCAACCCGACACCATCGCGTTCGGAAGGAGATCGGACTTACAATGACATGCACCTTGCGTCTATTCATATGAATATAGTAAGTTTGATCAGTCCCAAGGGATTCAACTGATGCACCAGCGGGATTGTACCGCGCCCTGGGACGCATTGGCGCCGCAATCTGCGGAGGGTAGTATCCAGTAGCAGGAGGTGCCGAGTGACTATAAATGACTCCATTCGGACCGAATTGTGGGGGATGGTGGAACACACCCGGGTGTGGAGGATAAACAGCTGGTTGTTGCTTTTGACGATGCCATGGTTGGGAAGGCTGAGCAGGTGGGGCAAACTTGACTTTATGATGTGATGACGAGGTGCGCGACGAGTGCGACATATGAGGTTCTCGTCCTCGACCATGGTCTGCGGTCCGAGGCATTGACTTCGAACGGACATGTCCATGGCGCGAATTCGAATTTTGAGTCCCATTTTCAAAGGATGGCAGAATGCGGATCTCTTCAGGAACTTGGTCGTCACGACCAGACCTACCACGCCCGGGCGGTGATTGCAACATTCGTGAGCGAGGTTTTGATGAATATTCACGGGGAATAAGAGCGTCTGGCCGGCCGTCATTATAACGCAACACCATTCTTGGCGGTGTTGAGTCTGTCTCTGACGGGCTTGACGGTACGAAACCGTCTGCGTTAGAAGGCGGATACGACGGTGAGTAGAAACCCCCTTCGAACGGTACGTGAGACTGAACCCAATGGGCAGTACGGTCACGAGAAGACTTGTACATCTGAGAAGTTGAATACTCAGCCATGTTCAACGAAGAGGGACAAGAAAGAAGACAACTAACAGTTTTCGAGGATGGGAAAAAATGCACGGTTACATGACAGCATCTCAGTTATATAGTATCGCGTAAAGCCGATTTTTTTGCTGAAATGGTGCGTCTTACGGAGTTGCCGCCATTGTTGGTGTCCCGTGCACGAGCAGATTAAGATTCGCAGGGCTTTGCCGAGAATCTAGCAAGGACAGCGAGATTTCGTTGTAAAAGATCAGAACGTGGCCACCTCGAGGCAAACGTCGGTCGACACTTACTTCTTTTAGCTGCAGCTCTCAACTCAACCCGGATATTCTTCCACTCTCCCCGGCAAGATTACCTCCAGTAGTATCGTGATATCATACCTGTCGTTATTTAGGCTAGTCCTTCTTCTAGATAGACATGTACCAACAGCTTTTAGAGTGCCAAAATCCTGACTTGCTGGGTATCATACCATTCGGAGCGCTCTGAACCTTTGAGTCCTACACGGAGTCCAAGGATAGCAGCTGACTTGAATCAATATACCTTGTACCGATTCAGTGCCGCTTAGGAGGCCTTGACTAGGCGGTCCCGGTTACGATAACTTTGGCATACAATTCCATGGAGTATATGACTTATGGACGTTTATGGATTTGTAAAGGGTATGCGCTGACGTAGATCGTTACGGTACGTTCAATCCGTCTCGGGTTCGCTTGTGGATGAATTAGGCAGACAGGATAATTCAGTTGTACAGTTACAATGACAGACCCAGGTCGCACCGGTCCCCGAGAAGATAACAGAGATAACTAGGGAAAACAAAGATGTCATAGTAGCGTGTAACTAACCAAGCAAAGTCAGAGTCCAAAAAAGCAAGGAGAAGATTACGGTACATGGCGTGTACAAGCGAACATTTTACAATTGGTGCAAGAGAAAATTTTTGACACTGATGTTAGAAAATTAATGAACTTCATTCGATACCTCCCTTTCTATTCCTGACGCGTGGCCCATCCCATCAAAGATACCAAGGTGTGTATGCGAGAACCCAGAAGTATGATGGTTACCGTAATTTCTGATACTCGGAGAGTTCGTACCGCTCGCCACAGGTGAACCAGCGTGGCAAGGTGTAATTATTCCACTGCCACCTGCTCCGAAGACAAAGCCACCACTAAACCCATCCAGGGTATTGTACCCTAAGGGATAAGATCGGTGAGAGGCATACTAAAGCAACTAGATACTTACCAGGTACAACCATGCTGTCCCAAAATATACTACTAAATACATTTTCCATGGCCAACGCGTCTCCCATGTTATCTTCAGCAGGATTGATGGGTGCCATCGTGGGCGGGAATGTGGATATATCCACAGCAGGGCCCATCTCACTGTTGAATTGGTATTCATTCAGCATCGACATGACCGTTGGGTCTTGTTGTAGCTGATAATTCGACGAGGAGGAACGCTGTTCTGCATATGGGGCTCCGGTGGCAGTTGACGTGTATGTCGAATTATCACGTTCACTTTCAACAGTGCTTCCATCCCCGTGGCCACCATTTGGGGGTTTCGTGTCACCGCCGACTGATGGTGTCCCTTGATTGCTTTGCGGTTCTAGTTTGGCAGAAATGATAGCACGAAGGAAATTACTATACAAGGCAGGCGTGTGCAGCGGGTTTGCAGCGATTTTTGCGAGAACATCGGCGACGTCATTAACGAGATTTATGATCTCTCGTTCGTTATGAAGAAAGTCCCGAAACTCTGGGCGGATAAGCTAAAAAAATAATGAGGGTGCATAATTAATAACCGCTTTGGGAATGCCAACCTTTAACAGACTCAATACAGCATAGCTCGTCTGTACAAAATGTGAATCTGGAGAGTATTTCAGATGTCCACTCGGTCCGAGACGGTCCCTGACCAATATTGCACAACGGTGTGCAGCCATGTATACACGAGAGAAGAAGTAAGGGATATTCATGCCTTTTCTTTCCAACGCGTCTTGCAACCCAAATGAATTGATCACAAGGACTGCGTAGTTCAAATAGAAATCGGTCATCATGCGATAGTATTCACCTAGATTGAGAGCACCAATCAGGAGGGCAATGAATTCAATTTGGACGAGATTACCGTAACGTGATCGTAGCTCAGCCCAGTCCGCCCGCCAACGCAGCAGTTGCGCATCAAAGGATTTGATAATTTGCATATAATCAGATCGTAGCTGCAACCCAGACGGCGAGTCCGTTCCGCTGTATAGGACGTCCAAACAATGCGATATGATTTGTTGTAGTTGCTAAATGCGTTTCAACGACGTCAGGAATTCAAAAGAGTGTTGCAAGACACATGTGTACAGACCACATAAGCTGATAAGGCCATGTCAGACTGATTGGCAACAGGTGCAGAGTAGAACTCTTTAACATGACGAATGATGTAACTGTTCGGAGAACGTGAAAGTGCGCAGTTTCAATGAGAATGTGTCACCCACTCTTCTCTAATAGTGTGCGGCTTGCCCATCTGCGAGCTATAGCTCCGGTCAAGTACAAAACAAAAAATCCAGGTCCTTTCCCGATTGTGAATTTCGACGTCCAGAGCTTTCCCATTTTGCATGTCAGCAGTTACAATTGTCGTCTTCCGATGCAAATTAAGGTCTGTCGCCATCCTAGACAAGTGAATGTAAGCTCCAAACTCAGAACTGCATCACAAACACGAAGTTACCTGATGGCCATCCCCAACATCAACCAAGTTTTGTCTATTTCGTACCTTTCCGCTGTACCACATCCCCATAGAGCCAACAACAGATAGGCCTGTACAATCTCTACTGACTTGTATCCTTTTGCCACGACGCTGAAAGCAAGCTGCTTCGCAAGCTCCGTAAGTTTCGGATGTAACTCTGGCTTAGCAGCATAGAATTTGCTTGCTATAGAACAAACTAAAACAAGAAAATGAGAGCCAAAGATTGACGATGGTCGGGCTAGACCCACCAGTCGTTAACAAAAATGGCGACCGGGAACAGACCAGTGACGGACTGTGGAAATTGGGGTCCAAAACACTTGCGTGTATCTAAGAAAGGTTAGGCGTCTGAGGTATGTCAGGTCTCTGGTAATATACTTGCATGTAGATGTTCAAAATAACTGTGACGCGGAAATGAATCTTATCAAAGAATGACGAAATTTCGAGAAGGTGCCTACATATCGAATAAAGCAACAACTTCTGCAGTTGTCACAAAATTCAGCATTTCAGGCATAATTTGCCTCTCAATAAACAGCCGTCTTAATGGTAAGATCGTCATTGGTCCTAAAAACAAGAAACCGCAACAACTCAGACAAAATCTCATGCTCTTCATGCATTAATCACATACCGGGCTTAAAATAATTTCTACTTGCTACACCCACATTCGGATGATTATCGTTAGACGGAGCGGGCAACTTTGTATTCGCTAAGCTTGCCTCCGCAAGCAACCCCAGCGGATTCAGAGTATTGTCTGGCAACGAATGAAGCTTTGGCGAATTGCATGGTTGGAGTAACTTTCCTCGCTGTTCTGGAGTTGAGTTTGCAAGTGAGGGCGTTGGTGAGCGGTCAAGAATGCCCACTCGATTGGAGTGGTCAGCGGATGAGGCCCCGGCAGCGCCAGCGAAAGGGGGAACATTATCAGAGGTAGGGGAAGGAGAGCGAGAGATAAGGCCAGCAGCGAGAGTTGGGTTCCCCATGGATCGAAGTACGGTGTCGAGAGTGCGTTCCATCTTCTTTATCGAGCGGGTGAGAATTTCGTGTTTCCTGCAAAATGCTCGATTGCTGGATGAATAAAGAAATAAGAAAAGCATACTTGGTCGACCTCTTTCCACGGTTGGATTCCTCAAATACACATTCATGATTCCCTGCCTGACATCTTTTGCAGGGCGGACCATTTTCCCCTCCTACACACTTCATTTTCAGACGTCGACAGACCATACAGGCACTGAAACGTCTCAATCGTCGGCCTTATGACTTTATCGATAAACTCACCGTGAACCTCGAGTGGACTTGGACTTTGTCGTTTCCTCCTTCTCTACTTTCACTGCCGTAAAGGTTGGTTCGTCATCTATCCTCGCTTTCTTCCTGCTTTCTAATGGAGTGGCAGAAGCTGGCCGTTTCCCTGCCGCACTTGAAGACAACGCGCCGACAAAAGAATCATTTGGAGGACTACCCAGATTCTCCGATGCTTGGGATGACGGTGACGGATAATTCATCGAAGTCAAATGCTGAGGTATGCGCCCTGCTGTTCGCTGCTGGTGGTAGTTTGGATAATACTGCGGGTACAAGGACGGATCAACCGGATTTGAAGATGATGGGGAAGGATGCATTGCCCGCGAATCGTCGTTAAGACCCGAACAAGAGAGCGTGAGCTCCCTGGATCAGACAGAAAGATTGGAATTTTTAGGTATGGAGAGACCGGGGTGAAAGCTTGCGCTCAAGCTTTTATTGATGGCCGAAGTCGTGGGCTGCTGCCGTAGTTGGTATGCTCAATTTCATGCTAGCCAAAAAAATCATAGAAAATCACCTTTAACTAAGTCTGAAAATTAAAATCACTTGAATGTTGTCCTGGTAGCCTGGATGTAGACGGAGAGAAAGTGGTGAATGAATTGTGCACACGCCCAGAGGAGATGCCTGTCACGAAACACGAAGTCACACAGACATGTCACGTCGCCAAGGATTCTAAGTAGTGGAGACAAAGGTTTTCCGCTCTTTCTGTATCGCTACTTATACAACGTTAGAAATGTGTGATTCAGAGTAGCCTGAGAGCTACTGGAGTATTTACAATTAGATTCGGTATCAATCAAAGAAGGATATGGCCGCACTCAAGCGCCCATATTCTGCTGTTCTCAAATACATTCAATCTGATCAGTGGTATCACCAAAACGTCGACAGAGGGGCCACATTTCAGTGCCTTATCAAAACTGGATGTTCTGTCGACATTCCCGTATGCATTTCCATGAGACGTTTGGATTTGAAGAAAATTTCTGCTTACAATTTATAACAAACTATATGAGGTGGAATCGTAACTTAACCTTTTCATGTTTTGCTAGGACTATGCCAGTTAAATTAATTGGATTCCTCGAGGTCGACCCGGGTTTTTTAATCTGCACCTTTCCAGAACGTTCGGAGAGGACGACTGCCCGATGAAGCATCTCAAAATCCTGCAAGTTGTTATTGAGAAGGATCGGGATTCGGAAGAATCCTAGAATGAGTCGCCGTGCTTTTAGTTTTCGATGCCGTTTAATAGAAGTTGAAGGCGAAAAATGCATCTTCTACTTCTAGTCATCATATATGAAACACCACGAGACTCTTACTTCAAAATTTTTTGAAAATGTGATGCTCAAAATTTAATGGATGAATCGTGAATGTGACTGACTACTTGGGGATACGAATCATTCAGACGATGTCCATGGACTCAGAGTCAGAGGCCTCATTCCGTATGACGTCTGAGGTATAAATGCTCCAGGAGGGAACCTGTGGAAGAGGATCTTAACAGAATTAGAATTGTCGATGTGATACCAATATACAGGGCAGTAGTGCAGACGACTTGGAAATTATAATTTCCAGCTTACGACGTAAATTCAGAAACACTCAAACAAGTATAAAGACACCACATGAGGCCAGGGTTGCCAGTGGACCAAGAATTGAATTTCGTTTGCTTTGCAATGATGACTGTCCGAGCGCTTTGCCTTCGCATCAATATTGTGAGAATGTTCGGATCGATAAAATTAGCGCCCTTCCCGAGCCCTGGCCCTTTACCTTCAGTCCTTTTGCTTGTCTCTTGCCTGATGTCTTTCGTTTTACATGCTGAAATAATGATAGTTTTTTTGACTCGTGATGTCATCTCAATTTGCAAGCAGCCACGCTCCTGAGCTCGTCTCCTTGACCGTGACAACGAACACGCTCAGATTGATGAGTAATATGAGTACGAAGCTTTTTACCCAATTCTATCCTGATCATGATAAGCCATTTCAACCTGCCCGTGGTTCTCCCTCTGTCTTGCTTAAACCTCCAGTTCATGACTCAATTGGCATCAGTGAGTGACATTGTGATGGTACCCGAATTAAGCTCGCATCACAGATGGATGTTCTTATTGTAAAATTGTATCACCCATAATAACATTGACATGTGGCACTGAGAAGGTGAGGGGGACCTGAATGTGTGATGTATCGAATTGTTATGACAATGAGTCCTCGTGCGATTTACAATTGATTCGTATACAATGAAGGAATCTCTATTTGTTGAAAATGAGGCAGGGGTTGATCATTGTATTGAAGCCTGGTTTTCGTGCTTGCGGTTCCAGAATTGAATGGAAATCCACGGCACGGAATGCGCTTTAGTAGGTCATGAGATACGAACGATAGCTGACAATAATGAAGAGTGGGGTTCTCTTGCAAATGTAGTATGATTCAGTAAGGAAGTCTTTTGTGGGATGGAATCACCATAGGGTTCACGTCCGACACGAACAGAACATGCGAAAGATGATGGTAAGAGAGTCGAGTGTATTGTCACTCGCCTCGATGGTGAAATATTTGCTGTAGCCTAGTTTTACTGTCCACCTCTAAATCAGAGCACAAACCATGAACCGAGCAGTTTAACCGCAAGATGAATAGCTGAGCAAAACATAGATGAGATTGTATTTTAAACTCCGCTCTTCCTCCTGCGAGTTCCATCTCGGACCAAGTGACCAACCTGTTGGAACTGTCCGCCACGATGAGTAGCCACCACCGGCCAATTGTTGTTCTCCAGCCATCGATTAACACTACTACGTACGTATTCTCATTTTTGTTTTCTGCACCGGTCTTACACATTCTACAGGGTGACGACTACGACTACTACGACGACTACCTATGCACCCATCCAACTACCATCTCTTCCTCCACCGTCATCACCTAAAGACCCAAAGAATTACCCTCTACTACATGCAAACCTGCCTAAATCACTGCGTAATTTTCCCCTGATCTTTCCGAACGGGACGCGTGCCACCTTTTGTGATGGCGATGGCGGCAACGAGGAAATGCAAGAGGAACAAGAAGTTGCATCCGGCGTAGGCTGGAGAATGCTTAAACGAGAAGAGCCGACCCAAAATATGAACGCCGTTAACCTTGCAGAGGCGATTGAACGCTATGGGAAGAAAAGGTCCCATAATTCAGACAGCTTGATGGAAGGAATTGAGCTATCAGGCTCCAGTCCTTCTGAGCATCCACCTAGAAAGAGAGCTAGGGCAGCTCCTTCGTTACAAATCAATACTCTTAATGCTGCAGCACCACCTTCGCCTTTGCCGTCACCACATGGATCACCTCCTCCTGAGACTATTTGGCCATCTGCGCCTCCGAGTGGGGCCGTGTCGCCGTCCCCGCAAGCCCCTTTTCAGCCTGATCTCGCTCTCACAACGCTCTTGACACTCCCTTCGCTGCTGAACCATTTCTCAGCCCTTCCATCAGACCTCCAAAGTCATTTCCTACTCACCCTTCTCCGCCATTCTCCTTTACCCGTTCTCCGCACCCTCCATTCCGTGTTAACACCGACACTAGCACGAGACTTCTTGATCTTACTCCCTCCAGAACTTGTATCACACATCTTAGGTTATCTTCCTTTCCCTACACTGGCTCGTGCATCTCGTGTCTCCAAGTCCTGGCAGTCCATCATCGATTCTGATGCTGTTCTCTGGCGCGACCTGCTCAAAAGCACTAAAATATGGTTTGGCGGGGATTCTGAATCTTCATTCGCCAATGCCATTTCCGCACGTAGACGTCATATTTTGCGACAACAACATCGCCAGATGTCCGCCTTACCATACTCACTCACCCTACCTCACCCTTACAAGATGTTGTTTAAGTCTAGACATCTTACACGTACCCGATGGGTCAGTAATCCCGAGCCTAAACATACCTCCTTCCCTGCCCACGGTTCAGCAGTTGTAACCTGCCTCATATTCTCTCATGGACGCATCATCTCAGCTTCTGATGACCACTCTATACATGTCTACTCTCCTGTGACAGGACTTCTCATTCAATCTCTTCGAGGTCATGAAGGTGGCGTCTGGGCTCTGGCCGCCTGTAAGGATATTCTAGTCAGTGGATCGACGGATCGTACAGTGAGGATTTGGGATCTGGTGACGGGGAGGTGCACACATGTGTTTGGTGGTCATACGAGCACTGTGCGCTGCTTGGCAATCGTCAAACCCGAGATAGTTGATGTGAACCGAAATGGTGTGGTGGTGCAGGAGAAGTGGCCTAAACGGCCACTAATTGTCACAGGTAGTCGTGATCATTCTTTAAGAGTGTGGACTCTGCCACGGCCTGGAGAAGCAGAGTTCAAGTGCTTTGGTTCCGATGATGCAGAAGTGGATCTCGCGGAAGTTTGTGTAAGTATGATTTAAAAGTCCAGAAGAATATTCCATCGTTGTTGATAGTTCTTTCAATAGGATGCGGACGAGAACCCCTACCACCGGAGGTATCTTGAAGGTCACGACCATGCAGTTCGTGCTTTAGCGGCCAGAGGTCGAACGTTGGTATCCGGAAGCTACGATTGCACCGTTCGAATATGGGATATCGTCACTGGTGAATGTAAATGGGTTCTAGTGGGCCATACTCAAAAAGGTTTGGTCCAAGCCTTCGATATTTGTATCACACTGACTAATCTATATTTTTATTAACAGTTTACAGTGTTGTGCTTGACCTAAATCGCAAACAAGCTTGCTCTGGCTCAATGGATGGCACTGTTCGTGTTTGGAATCTAGTGACTGGTCAATGCCAACATACACTAACAGGACACACATCTCTCGTCGGGCTCCTCGGCCTGTCGCCATCCTTCCTCGTTTCTGCCGCTGCAGACTCCACACTTCGTATCTGGGATCCCGACACAGGTGAACTTCGACACACCCTTGCTGCTCACACAGGCGCGATCACGTGTTTTCAACACGACGAGTTCAAAGTGCTCAGCGGGTCAGATGGGAACTTGAAGATGTGGAACATACACGACGGCACAGTCGTACGAGATTTACTGACGGGGATCACGGGAGTTTGGCAGGTGGTGTTCGAAGGGAGGTGGTGTGTTGCCGCGAGCAATCGGAATGATACGACAGTGTTGGACGTCTGGGACTTTGCCACAGATAAGGACGACGATGATTGGCTTGGTGAGCCACCTTCGGGGTTATATGACGATGATATATTTAGTGAGGACGAAGACTCAGAGGACGACGAGGATGATCCCAAGTATAAGGGGTTGCACATTTTACGGGAGGATGACGACGATGTGGACCGGCAACCGCATGATATAGATGCAATGGATCAGGACCTTGTCCCTTCGGAGACGGACTCGATCCTGGAGATTGAGTTGGATCGGAATAGCTCTAGTGTTAGCAGGGAGGGGTCGAGGCGGCCCCGTGGTTCACCCGAAGATGTGGATATCGAGATTCAAGATGTTCGAGCACTCGAGGGAATGATTGAAGAAGAGGTTGAGGAATCTCAGTCAGAAGCTATTGATATCATTGGGACGACGACTATAATTCCCCCAGCACGCAGTGCGATGCATACCAGAGGAGCTAAGACTATGGAGCAGGGAACGTCTGCTGAACTCTCGAGATTACAAAGGACGACTGTTGACGGTGCTTATTCTCGTTCCGTTCAACCGAGTACATCCAACATCACCTCTTTGTCCAGTGGGACGAGATCACTGCCCAGTAACGATGAAACGCCTACACGACCACGCCCACGCATTCACCACATGGGTCGACGAAAATGATTGTACTACATCTGCCGCTCTTCTCTGCAGAGAAACCCCTTATTGATTACTTTGGTGTTTCTCGTCCTTATACGACATTTTGCTGACTCTTTGAACACCAGCCCCCGAACTCATGCACGGCTAATAACACACCACTTCACGCTTTTTCTTAAGTAAATTTCTGGTCTGTCTGCGCAAGGCTCTGTTAGCTTCCACAACCATCTCCCATACCATATTTACCTGTTGTACTATATTGTACACAAACAAGAGTCAATCCATGTTACTGCCACTATCATTTGAGTATTATCCTCGGGCTTGGCTTCTTCCAACACATTGCTTGGGCTTTATGTTACCAAACATCAACTGACGGGTACTCGCATTGCTCCAGGTATTGATGATATTAAGTACAGAGAGTCAAGTTCAAGGGTTGCTTGGTTGCTCAGTTGAACTTGGCGACAAAATATTCCTTTACTCGAAACGAGCTCATCCTGTTTGCTATAAGCAACTAGCCTGCCCGCCCTGAAGGACTCCTTTTTGAACTCCGAGTCCATCGGACGACACTCGATTTCACTGCTTGTATCCCACACATAACTTGCTTCCCTTTTTATGCTGCAGTTCTTTGCCTCAACTTTCCTTTGAAACTGAAAACCAAATCTCAGCCATAATTCGCTATGCAAGCCGACGCTCAGATAACTTTCAGTGACAACCAACAGCAGAATGTACGTTCTGCGCCATATTTACTCTCCCAATGCGATTCTGATAAAAATTGTTATTCAAGCCCAGGCACACGAGCGGCGCACAATGGGATGGTAGTACTGTCCCTAAGCATATATCCTTCCCCATTGCCCATGGCTCAGAAATCGTAACATGCCTCATGTTATCTCACGGACGCATCATCGCGGCTTTTGATGACCACTTTATACGTGTCTACTCCCCTGTGACAGGAGAACTCATTCGGACTCTTCAAGGTCACGAAGGTGGTGTCTGGGCCATGGGCGTCTATAAAGATACTGTGGTCACTGGATCAACAGATCGGACGGTGAGGATCTGGGATCTGGCGACAGGGATGTGCACACATGTGTTTGGTGGCCACACGAGCACTGTACGCTGCTTGGCGATCGTCAAACCCGAGATAGTCGATGTGGATCAAAATGGTAATGTAGTGCAAGAGAAATGGCCCAAACGGCCTCTGATTATTACTGGCAGTCGTGATCACTCTTTAAGAGTATGGACTCTACCACGGCCTGGAAAAGCGGAGGGAAGTTGCCTGAGTGTCAATGGTGCGGAAGTGAATCACTCAGAAGTGTGTGTATGTACCATATGGGCGTCCAGAAGAATGTGCCATCGTCGTTGATCATTTTTTTTACCAGGATGCGGATGAGAACCCTTTCCACCGAAGACTTCTTGAAGGTCATGATCAAGCAGTTCGTGTCTTAGCCGCAAGAGGTCGAACGCTGGTATCCGGAAGCTACGATTTCACCGTTCGAATATGGGACATCATCACTGGTGAATGTAAATGGACTCTAGTGGGCCATACTCAGAAAGGTTTGGTCCAAACCTTCGATATTTGTGTTACATTGACTAATCTATCCATATTTTCATTAATATCAGTCTACAGTGTTGTGCTTGACCTAAATCGCAAACAAGTGTACTCTGGCTCAATGGATGGCACTGTTCGTATATGGAACCTAGTAACTGGCCAATGCCAGCACACACTCATAGGACATGACTCTCTTGTCGGTCTTGTTGCCCTCTCACCGACCTTCCTTGTCTCCGCTGGTGCAGACGGTAAATCGTGTGTCTGGGATCCCGACACAGGCGAACTGCGACAGACGTTTGCGGCACACACGGGTGCAGTCACCTGCTTCATGCACGATGATATCAAGGTACTCAGTGGTGCGAACGGAGATTTAAAATTGTGGAACGTACGCGACGGCACACTCATACGAGATTTGTTGACGGAAATCAGTGGAGTTTGGCAGGTAGCATTTGAGGGAAGGTGGTGTGTCGCTGCAATCGATCGAAGCAGCACTTTGATGTTGGATGTCTGGGATTTTGCAACCGAGCCCGACAATGGGACGCCCTCTGAATTACAAGAAGATGATACTGTTAGCGTTGCGGACTCTGAGGACGAAGACGATCCGAAGCATAAGGGTCTGAAGACTTCAATGAAGAATGAATTGGGTCCAAACAGTCACGACAGTCTTGTCAGCAGAGACGACTCGAGGCAATCCGAGAGTGCTCGCGTAGATAAAGCCGTTGAAAACCAGGGTGTTCAGGGGGTGGCCAATGAAAATATCGAGAGGCCTCAAGGGGCGTCGCATGCTATCGATGTCGGAGGCACGTCTGCCGCAGTCCCTTCGGATTTGGCCAATGGGACACATGCAAATGAACCCGAGACGCAGTAGCAAGCTAAGTTGCAATAAATCGCGGTATGACCTTGTTAAGCGGTCCAATTAACTCAATGCCCAACAAAGTCACAACGTAGTCACCACATATCTTCTGCCTTCTGGTCTCCAAATAACATTTTGCTTTACCTCAATCTTTGTCCGACTCACAGTTAAATGCCACTTCCTGGTGGATATGTAGCTTTATATTTAAACCCTGGTTTACCAGAATAGTTCCCCAACAACTTGCACTATATCTACTTTCCAAACAAATTCACTCTCATCAGGTTATTGTACATGCCCGGGATTTGAAAAATATTCTTTTCCTAGGACAAATGATGTTTTCTGAGCTTAATTCGGATGGTTAATGTTCTGCTGTCAAAACAGAATGAACCCAGTCCGATATTTTCGCCACCTACAAAGAACCCTGTGTTATTTGTTCAGATAACACGCGCTTTGTGAATCTTAACATCTTCCTTTGGTCTTCGTAATTTGAATTAAACTCGTCAAACTAGAAGTCGAAAGAGACAATGGCGCACCGATCTTGTGCATCAACTCCGACTGACCCAAGCCGCTGAACTACGCGCATGCCAGAGCTTACGCGACCAAAAATAGTGTGTTTCTTGTCAAGATAGGGAGTAGGGCCTAGTGTGACAAAGAACTGGGATCCTATAGGAATAGTGAGTATTTTTTTTGATTTTCTGTAACATTGGAGAACGAACCATTGGTGTTGGGGCCTGAATTCGCCATGGCGAGAATACCAGCGCCGGTGAACCTCAGCTCGGGGTGTATTTCGTCTTCACTAGGGTATATCTATCAAATCAAGCGCGCAATAGAAAAAAAATGCCCCCACTTACAATTTCTGCCCATAGATACTTGTTCCTCCTCTGCCCGTGCCTGTCGGATCGCCACCTTGAATCATAAAATCCTACATAGTCCCAATTTTAGAAACAATCTGCATAACTTAATATGGGGTACATACAGCTACTATCCGATGAAACACCACGCCGTTGTAGTACCCTCGTTTAGCAAGTTCGGCAAAGTTTTGGCACGTCTAATTCGAAATTGTGAAATTATAAGGACACAATAAATGGCTTCATACCTTTGGAGCATGGTCCCAGTAGAGCTCAAACTGGAAATCCCCCAAACTTGTCTCCAAAACAACCGAATCCATCTTGGTTCGAGTCTAAAGTCAAAAAGTGATCGTGATGCAGCGGTCCGGGCCAGCTTGTCCGTATTCCAGGGATAACTTTAGCTTTCCACCATAAACAGTAAATGCGAGCCATCATCCAACGCGTCTCTTCGGCTTCTGTCACAGGCCAGTTTCCTCTATTACTTCCCAGAACTCCCTCTTAAACATTTTTTGAAATGCAGTCGATAATGAGGTAGTTTCTCGGATTTCAAAAGGACTTATGGTTTTAGTTGGGATTGGAGTAGGTCAGAGCTGTCTTCATCTTCGTTTTTTCCAAAGCGCCTAACGTTTGTCTTCTCTTCAGAACAGATGACACCGCTGCCGATGTTGCATCACTATCTAAGAAAGTGTAAGTAGTTCTTTGTCCATCATTTTAATACTCACACTGTGATCTTCAGCATCTCCCTCCGTGTCTTTAACGACCCCTCAACCGATCAAATGTGGAAAGCCAGTGTAAAAGACATTGACGGCGATGTTCTCTGTGTTTCGCAGTTTACCCTCATGGCCAACACAACAAAAGGGAACAAACCAGATTTTCATCGGGCAATGGCAAGTTCTCTCCGGTTTTCACAGATGGGGCGCCAGTCCTCACATTCTACTAGTCAACAGAGCCTTCTCGGCAATTATACTCCACATTTCTTGATGCCCTTGGATCACATTACAAACCCGACAAAATTTGTGGTAAGGACCTCGTTCCTTTCTTCCTCACCAGATTAATGCAATTGAAAACCTCCGTTAGATGGGAGGTTCGGTGAAATGATGAGTGTAAGCCTTACAAACGAGGTAAAGCAACCACCTTCCTTGCAATTGGTTGTGATTCAATATGCTACTTATAGGGACCAGTTACCTTCACCATCGACTCGCGAAAATATGAGTATACCGACCCAGCAAGCAGTAGCAGCAAAATTCTTGCTAACCCAGCTAATTTGGAAGAATAAGTCAAACAATCCAGAACCTGTTATTCTGCAGATTGCGACGTCAATCTTGCATTCAAACTCTAGACTATCAATGACCATTTCTACGTTGTTATTATTCAGTCGACAATTTGCATGAGACTATAGAAGATGATATGTCTACGGAATGTTCGAGGGATCAAGGAAGTATGAGATCAATACAACCGGGGTGAGAAACTGTCCAATGGTCAATGCATGGTAATCATGATCAGAACTACAATTCAGCTTGCGTGCGTTTTCAAGGTCGCACGTCACTACCTCCGCTTGATGTATCACCAACTAATGGTTGGGTCTGCAACAACCCTTCTGCGTTTCCTGTTGCCGAACTCTCTAGATCCACTACATTCTTTTCAACGTCGCTTGGTAATCTAACCAGAAGTAAGAGAACGAGAGATATGACAATGGTTAAGACGGTGACAAAGAAGATAGTGCGAGGGAATGTAGCGACAGTTCTTGCATAAACGAACCCATAGAGGGTTGGACCAAGGATCTGTAAACTGAGCAGGCGTCAAATGAGGACGCGCAAGAGATAGATGACAAGGTACCATAAAGCTTGTATCACACTCAAAGCACCAAAAAGGCGACCGGACTCGGTTCCACCTCGTCGAACATACAGCCCCAATATTACACTTTGCATAGCGGGATTGAACCCCATTCCCAAAGAGCCTAAGGCGCCAAAGATGGTGAACTGCCAGCCATTCTGAGCTATTGCCACCAAGAAGAATGTTATGGTGTCCGCCAGCAAGGATAATCTTGCAAGTCCGAGATCGAATGAGGGCGAATGGATTACCTTGGTGGTTGTCTGTAATGGAGAGCTGGGCATGGAACTTGGACCGGGTTCGCTGCTTGAAGACTCAAGAAGAGGAGTCGCCTCTGTGATACTGGGGTTTAAGGGGAAGTGCACGACGAACGGTTTCGGCTTCAAGAGCTTAATTGCAACTGACGGAAAACAAATCAGTGTTGAACATCAAGTCCAGTCATCCTCCTTACCAGGCAGAATGGCGATCATAAAAATTGCTCGAGAAGCACCCATAAGTCCAATCCAGTATCCAATCTACAAGGTGTTGAAATAGTGGGAATATATTAAAGAATTGACTTATGCACCTTTTCTGAAGTCCACCCAAATTGAAATGCGGCATATTGGAATTTGTATTGATATGAACCCTAGTATCAATATCAATATCCATTTTTCACTCTCAGTGAGGTCATAGACCAACCATGACAGACAGCATAAAACCATATGCTACAGCAAGGAAAGTCATGTTCCAGTCTCTCCTCCGGTGATTGGAAGCACTCCCATCTATCTGTTGCTGCGATGGCACAAAAATAGACAAAGGACTGAGGAAAGCAGAGAACCACTTGATTATGAATCTCTTGAACAAGCCCGCAAGTGAGTCGCGTTCGCCTTCAACGCCACCAGTCAGCAGCTCAGTATCATATTTAGACCTTGCACGGTCCATCTGCTTTTTGGTTATAGATTCTGGAAGAATGAATAACACAAGAAAGGAGTACAAGACGTGACACATGGTGGCCGCATAGAAGACGGAAAGCGTTTGGCCTGTGGAACGGATCAGAAGACTTCCCAAGGCGGGGCCAATGGCTAGTCCGGTGAATAAAAGACCCATGTTGAGGGAAAGTATTTGAGATCTTGTGACGGATACAAATAGTTTGAAAAAGACTTTAGAAAAAGAAAGTGGGTGCTGACCTATTCTGTTCATCTGTCGTATCACTAAGATAAGTATAAGTAGCAGCGAGTCCGGTGGTGAACCCTGAATAAAAATAGGTCGGTACCGACTCCAATACTAATAGAGAAGGAAAATACGCACCTCCCAAACAGCCTTCAATGATGGGTCCTATAACGAGGAACCAATAATTCCCCGGAAAATGTGTTGGAAAGTTTGCCACCAGGATGAAGTTAATGTCACTGAGGAGAACCCCTAGCGTAGTGATGCCAATGACACGACTTCTGCCACGCCGATCAGAATACTGTGATCGCCAGTGATTTAGTCTCCGTGAGAATAAGCTCAACTGTGTAACTCACTGAACTCCACCATCCAGTTGTGAGCAAGCTCAGAACTCCCATACAAGCGGAAACAACTGTAGATGGTTCGGAGCACACATTCAAGGTTTGGTTGCAAGATAAAAGACAAGTATCTGACCAGCAATAAATTTGGCCGTAGCAGCCTGTATAACGGGATCAGCAGCACACAGATTCCGATTTGGAGAGTTACGGTTAGCTTCGCTAAATGATTTATAGTTGAGGAAATGATGCGATTTAGGGAAAGTAATTTCAATGGGATCATGGCTACGTGCGTGAAAGTCTAGTGTAGAGCTTTCCGAGTCGCGAAGAGCAACTCGGTGGCCAAGAGCAACGTCAGAAAAGCTTTGTTTAAGAATGTCTGGTTTGTGTACAGCACAAGCGAGAGTAGTGTAAACTTCAACGCGGGGTGCCAACGTTGCGGACATGGCAATTGAAGTGAATGGCAATGCTGATAACAGCCTAAAGAGATAAATCTAGAATATTAAATCTGGGTCAAACACAGCAATATATACGCACCACCACGGAGACGCCTTCTTCCACCACACTGTTCGTCTTGTTGCTTTATCTACTGACATTGAAAGATTTTCTGGCTCGTCAGCATCCATGACGGTATTTTCCGCAGAGTGCAGATGGTCTTCTCCAACTATTCGCCGCACTGGAACCGACAGACTTTCTACTGCCATCCGAACACGAAATGGAGTGGAATTTGTTAGTAGTCGGCAAAGTGTCTTTTCAGATTTCATAATGTTTCAGTATTTCTTTATATAATCTAGGAAATGGAAAACCCTGCAAACTAAATACAATGTAATTTGTTTTACGATATCTTGTTGTCACGGTTTCCATGGGTTTCTGTGGTTTCCACTATTTTTTTACGGTAATCAGTTTTGTATTCAACCCGCAACAAGAGTTCAATCACACCATGTCATTGTCAACAAGATTGACGCTTCCGTGCCAAAGTGACGAAATTTTCATCAGACATCAACGAGCAACAATAATGTAACAAGGGCATCGACAGAAAAACGTACCAGCACCGCAATTGTAACATCCTCGAGCAGACATTCTACTTCTTGACGATTGGTAAATATAGATTGTAAAAAGTTTTCTCTTTCTCTTGTGATCTCTAAAAGAGTGATAACAATTAGTCAATAAGGTTGTCATTTAAGTTGTGTTTCAGAGGAAGTATGCCGATGATTCTAGTTAACACCTGAAGGCCAGAAAATTAGGTTTTGTTTTCTTGTTGAGATCCACCGATCGCGGTCGTCGTTCTCACGCCGTGAGACCATGAAGCTCGCTGAAGAATTGGGACTTGGGTAGAATGCATGTAGAGATCACTGACGAGTCGTATGAGATGTCGATGGTGTTGTAGCGAAGAGAAATAAAAGAGTTTTCTAACACTGAAGACTCGAGAAACGGTTCTTGAAGTGGAGACACAAGATGGCCTCGAAGAGAGGACGCCCAGAGGAGCCCGCACGCAGCTGCCTGCATTCATCGGCCAAGGCGTAAATTTTTATTATTGGGTCCGTAAGGACAGAGCTTATCATGAGAGTTTGCGGCGACAACAAATAGTAATACAAACAGGGAAAATACCAGATAACCCAGCGATAAGATCATCTCAAGATTCATCTACAATCTAATCTCATAATTTTGGACTCATTTCTAGAAGGAAGTTAGTGCAGGCGTTTGGATTTATTTGCCGTCCGTGAAAAGACGACTGAGGCCCCTTGCTGGCTTTCGCTCCGCAAGACTCGGGGACTCAGGCCAATTGGCTCTGAGGGGTATGGTCATTCTGGGGCTGAGCGGCGTCCATAACGGAGTTTGCATAATTTGTTCCTACTACTTGTTAAACGTGAATGGGGATGCGCAGCTTGTACGTTCAATTCAGATGAAGGAGCTGCGAACTCGGAAATAGCTCAGAGTTTCAAGTCCCCAGTCCAGCCTGAACGGAAGTTGACATGGTCCTTTGAACGTTTGAATTCATTCATTGGTCCTAGTAGCTCAATACAAGTTATACAACGCAGATTGGGATTCAGGAATCCCCGAAGGACCTTTGTCATGAATCCGATCGCCATGGCCCGTTTCCCACCTTTCTCGCCATAGCTTGCTATATAAAGAGGGCCCCAGAACACAACTTGAGTCAGTTCAGAACGCTCTATTAACTTGAAAACCTCGAACACAAGCAAACATGTCCATTAACGGTCAGACTGTCCAAAATGAAGCAACCGACCTGTACGCCGATGTCCTAGGCTTCAGCGTTGCTCCTGGAACAAATATCATCGTCTTCAACCTCAACCAACCTGGTGGGACCCGAAACCAAAATGTTTGGACTATTTGTTTCGTCTGTTATAACTTCTTTGCTGATGATTTACCAGTGGCGATTCATCTCTGTTGATTCAGACAAGAACTTGTACAAGATTCAAAGTGTCCTCTCAGGTGGATATGCTTCCGTCGATTCGGCTGCGGCTGTCAGTGCCTCTTAATTCGCACGCCATTACTGACCTGAATTTGGATTTCATAGGGTCAGATAGTCAAGACCAGTCTCACCTCCACCGCCTGGCAGGTCACCGCCGTTAGCACCACAAGTCCCAACTTTACGTATGTTCAATCGTTACGGTCAATGGAACTGAATTCTTACTCCCATGGTCAAAAATTAAAGTATCAAACTTCCGAACACCAATCTCGTGTGGACTGTCCCCACGGGTTCTGCGCCCCTCAGCAATGTTCGTGTTACTGCCTCATACTCCAGCTTTGTGCTGACAAATTCATCAGATCACGATCGCTGCAGGCATTGCCAACAGCACGACCCAACAGTGGAAAATGACAAATGTTTAAAGGTCGACGTCGAGTCAGACGATTCGGAGCTAATCGCAAATCGTAGTTTGTTTCCTTATATGGTAAAAATGTATAATTGAAATGGAGCTGATAAGTAGTAATCATCATCAAAGTTGTTTTCAGTATGACTGGTATATTTGATAGAGCTGATGGTAGAAGAACCTGATGAGTAAACCCTGTCGGTTGTAAGGCAGAGTTATTTCTGAAGAATCAGAAGGGGTCAGATAAGACGATAGCAGAGATAGTACTAACACTACCGATTTCGTGGCAATGTGACGGTCACGAACATTTCCATCACTATCCGTGCCATGCTAGAGCCCCAGTCGCTTTGCGCTTGTTGGCACGCGTCGACGTTTCGAGATGCCAAACTGAAAAACTTGAGACCTGTTAGCTAGGGGGCATTACAAAAATTCCGAGGAATCAAGAAAATGGAAATGAAATCAATATAATCCACCAGGGTAAGAGAGTATGCATGGTATTCATGACCAGAACTACTACAATTCAGCTTGCTTGCGTTTTCAAGGTCGCACGTCACTACCTCCGATTGATGTATCACCAGCTAATAGTTGGGTCTGCAACAACCCTTCTGTGTTTCCTATTGCCGAACTCTCCAGATCCACTACATTCTTTTCAACGGCGCTTGGTAATCTAACCAGAAGTAAGAGAACGAAAGATATGACAATGGTCACGACGGTGACAAAGAAGATAGCACGAGGGAATGTAGCGACAGTTCTTGCATAAACGAACCCGTAGAGGGCCGGACCAAAGATCTGGGAACTAGACAGACGTCATATATCAGTTTCCAAGTGAGGACGCGCAAGAGACAGATAACAAGGTACCATAAAGCTTGTATCACACTCAAAGCACCGAAAAGGCGACCGGACTCAGTCCCACCTCGTCGAACATACAACGCCAAGATCACACTTTGCATAGCGGGATTGAACCCCATTCCCAAAGAGCCTAAGACGCCAAAGATGGTAAATTGCCAAGCACTCTGGGCGATTGCCAAGAAAAAGAACATTATGGTGTCCACCACCAAGGATAATCTTGCAAGTCCGAAATCGAATGTGGGCGAATGGATTACCTTGGTGATTGTCCGGTAACTTGGACCGGGCTCGCTGCCTGAAGACTCAAGGAGAGGAGTTCTCTCCATGACACTGGCGTCTAAGGGAAGCCGCACGACGAACGGTTTCGGCTTCAGGAGCTGGATTGCAACTGATGAAAAACAAATCAATTCTGGTGTTGAATTTCAGATGCAGTCATTCTCCTTACCAGGCAGAATACCGACCATGAAAATTGCTCGAGAAGCACCAACAAGGCCGAGCCAGTATCCAATCTACGAGGTGTTTAAAGAGTGGGAATATAATAAAGAATTGACCTATGCACCTTTTCTGAAGTCCACCCAAATTGAAATGCGGCATATTGGAACTTGTATTGATATGAGCCCTAGTATCAATATCACCCCATCAATACTTTTTAGCTGTCAGTGGGTCGTAAACCAACCGTGATAGACAGCATAAAGCCATATGCTATAGCAAGGAGAGTCAGGTTCCAGTCTCTCCTCTGGTTATTGGAAACACCCCCATCGATATTTTGCTGCGATGGCACAAAAATAGACAAAGGACTGAGGAAAGCAGAGAACCGCTTGATTCTCCAAAACAAGCCCACAAGTGAGTCACGTTCGCCTTCAACGCTACTATTCAGCAACTCGGCATCATATTTAGATCTTGCACGGCCCATCTGTTCTCTAGTGGTAGATTCGGGAAGAATGAGAAACACAACAAAGGTGTAAAAGAAGTGACAAATGGTGGTCGCATAGAAGATGGAGAGCGTTTGGCCTGTGGAACGAATCAGAAGACTTCCTAAGGTGGGGCCAATGGCCAATCCGGTGAATAAAAGACCAATGTTGAGGGAAAATATTTGAGACCTTACAGAGACAAAATAGGTTGTAAGAGACTTAAGAAAAAGAGATGGTGAGAGCTAACCTATTCTGTTCATCTGTCGTATCACTAAGATAAGTATGAGAAGCAGCGACTGCAGTGGTGAACCCTGAATATGGAATGGGTCTGCAACAACGATAATAGAAAACGAAAGATATGCACCTCCCAAACAACCTTCAAAGATGGGTCCTATAACGAGGAACCAATAGTTCCCAGGAAAAAGTGTTGGAAAGTTCGCCACCAGAATGAAATTCATGTCAGTGAGGAGAAGCCCTAGCATAGTTATGCCAATGACACGACCTCTACCATGCCGATCAGAATACTGTTACCAGTGATTTAGGCTCCATCATGGCAGATAAACTTGAGTGACTCACTGAACTCCACCATCCAGTTGTGAGCAAGCTCAGAACTCCTGTACAAGCCGAAACGACTGTATCAACAAAAGGTGGTTTGGAGTAAACATTATTTAAAAGGTTCGCAAAGATAAAGACAAGTATCTGACCAGCAATAAGTTTGGCCGTAGCAGCCTGCACAACGGGATCAGTAGCACAGAGATTCTGATTTGGAGGGTCGGCTTCGCTAAACGATCTATAGTTGAGTAAAGGATGCGATTCTGGGAAGCTGATTTCAATGGGGCGAAAGTCACGAAAAGCAACTCGGTGTCCAAGCGCGATTTCGGGAAAGCTTTGTCTAAGGATGTCGGGTTTGTGCACTGCGCACGCAAGAATAGTGTAAACTTCAACACGGGGTGCCAACGTTGCGGACGTTGCAATTGAAGTGAGTGGCATTGCTGCTAGCAGCCTAGAGAGACAAAATCTAAAATGTTAAATCCAGGTCAAAAAGCAATACATACGAACCACCATGGAGAGGCCTTCTTCCACCAGGCTGTTCGCCCCGTTGCCTCATCTAATGAAAGGCTGACTGGCTTGTCAGCATCCATGAAGGTATTTTTCGAGTGGTGCAGATGCGCAGCCTTTTTCGGGGGGTCTTCTCCAACTTTTCGTTGCACTGGAACCGAAAAACGTTCTACTGCCATCCGAACCTGAAGCGAGGAAGGCGACTGTTGCGACTCCGTTTTTCCTGGGCGTTTGCCTCTAGCCTTGAACGATAAAGTGGTGTGGAAATTGCATCACTGACAGTTATGTACACACGTTGCTGAATGACAACACCCATTGATAATTGCATGCGCGATCAGAGAACTGTATTCTCCTGTTACCTCTACCACGTCCTTCGCCATAAGAATCATTATAGACGGAGGAGATTGAATATTGAAACTTTATATAAACACTTTAGTGCTTCAGCTTCCATTCACATAAAGTTGATCCGCGAAGTTCAACAATGCTTCGTTGAGTTATCTTATCTCGAACCACCATGGTCAGCGTCATGCCCTCGTCTTCATATATCAAGTTTAACATTCAATAAGGCTACCGTAGATATTCCTCAGACAGTCAAAGACTCCCTGAGGAAGTTCCGCTTCTCGAAAAGGAATTCAGGGAGCGCGGCCATCGTGATCAAGATCATTAAAGCTAAGCTTGTGATGGAGGTAGAAGAACAGTATGATAACATCAGCATCGAGGAGCTTGCTGAAGGCAAGTTCACACCCGATACTTACGCAGATCAGGAACCGAACGATTGATATACAGAATTGCCGGAGAATTCCCCGAGATATGTCGTGCTTTCTTATGAGCTCAAGCACAAAGATGGGAGGATTTCCTACCCTTTGGTATTAATTAACTGGGCGCCGAGCACAAGCGAGACAGGGATGCTTACACTTCACGCAAGCGCACTGCTCAATTTCCAAATTACTGTGAGTCGAAACGTTTTTTTTTTGGTGAAACATGGGTAACACTGCAGCTTCGCAGGCGGATGTGAGCAAGACAGTCGAGATTCGAGATGGGCCAGAGGCACTCACAAACGAAGAAATCGCTTCCAAACTATCTTCATAGAAAATTTCTTCTGGCTCATGATTTTTCAACCTGTACTTCAATACTCCTGCCCATGTTATTTGCCACTCTTCGTCGTACCCCACATTTCAAACCCAACTCGTCTATGCCTCACAATACTCCTGTGCAGTCGGATCAGTACAGCATGGTGACTCCGACGACGTTTCGGGGTCGATGAACTGAGCTTCAGTAAGTATTTGACTTGATTCACCAAACATGAATTATCGGATGGATCACCCACAACGGGTAAACTTCCCTTATTCATACTTCTATCGTGCAAAGTCTCTTTGCTGGGCGATTTCGAAATTTTGCAATGAGCAAAGTCCAGGCTCGATGACATCGCGCTTGAGGCAAAGTGAGCGGAATAAGTCGATTGAATTCAAGTTGCAATGGGACCCTCATTCACAAAAAGTCTATTTTGGTTGAACATTGGACTCTTTTGTTCCGATATCATCCAACAACGTGCTTGTGAGTTCAACCAGTGAATCTGTATTCTTTTGCAAGGAAAGTGACTAATTATAATTTCGGTCCTTAAAGCCACGCGACTTTTTTTGGACGCCGGGCAGCTCGGTTCAACCGTTACAATAGGAAATCTCAGATTGGTCGTGGAGAATGTTTTTTTTCAAATCATTTTGAAAATCAACCGCTGTATCACCTTAAGAATAATTATTGGTCTCACGCTAGTAGAGGGTTTTTGTGGGAACTAGCGCACTCATCGATGGTCTCTCCAATCACAAGGCCCACGACTAGCGACAACCCATTGAAACATATGGACTTCCCCAACTATTCCAATTTTTGACCCCCAGATATCCCCCGCACTACGCCGGAAGTCGGGGAGTGGTCCTTTCGGTTTTCTTAATTTTCGACTGCTTTGCACAACTCCAGAGACTCATCAGTTATCCTAAAATTAGATACACTGTTCTGGTCCTCTCCTATGTTGGTTGGAGCAGTGTAGTTTTCCTGCTTTCCAGAGATTCTTTTGCATCGTTTAAATCATGATCGCGACTCTAGTTAGCGTTTAGGATGACAATAAAATTACACCAAATATGGTCTTTTGTTACCAAAGCCGGTGATAGCCCTAAGCCATGTTCATCCCACTGTATCGGGTTTTATACTTACAGGAGATAGATGGAATGATGAGGACGATCTTGTAGGATGGTAATTGATTTTTCCCGCTTCCTTTGAAACAACAAAATTTCATGGTGGCGAATGGTTAATCAGCGAATGGCATCGTTTCCCTCGCCAAATTTATTCAATTTTCCCATCTAAAAGTTTGACCGGAAAATGCTCGTGGTAGATATTCTGTTGTTGAATTCTGACCAGGGATGTATTCTGGGGAGGTGTCCATAAGGGACAAGAAGAACTCAACCACCATGTTAGATCAACCGGATCCACCCTCAGCCTGGAGTTTATTTTTTTGTTGAAAAGGCTGATAAGTAGTGGAGTGTCAAGCTTAAGCTTGATCCTCACCCCTGCGATGGCTCCCTACTTTATTCGTAATCTTATCCCTCGTAGGGAGAATATACAAAATACAAGACCATTTTTGGAAGTAATCGCGAGCATCACTTGGATTCAGTGGCTGCAGTTCTTTTCTGGGTGAGTGGCGGTGTAAGCGCTCCTTGGCAGGACCCTGAACTTTCCTAAGCTGGATCTCGTGGACTGTCGACGCCATCGACTTCTTCTCCGTCTCTCTCAGTATCCCTGCTCTTGAACAACAGTTCAAACAGGAGGCTTCGCAGATTGTGGGTGTTCGCTGTGCTTGAATTTGATCATATTTGTTTTAATTCCTCCTTTTAGACAGAATCCATCACGTTGACGCTTTTATTCCGGTCTGTGGGTGCTGTACGTGTTTTTTCTATAACTCTATATCCGCTAGCATGTTAATTACAAAATGTAGGTTATATTCGGTGTAATTTCCGATCGCTACGGTCGAAAATGGCCTCTCGTTGCAAATCTACTCCTCATTGCCGGCCTTGAAGTTGCCGCTGGTCGTGCCTATTCTTTCAAAGAGTTCCTCGCTCTTCGAAGTCTTTTCGGCGTTGGCATGGGTGGTATTTGGGGTTTAGCTGCATCAACAGCGCTTGAGAATCTTCCTGTTGAGGCGCGTGGTATTGCCAGTGGCTTCATTCAACAGGGCTACGCTGCTGGTTATCTCATTGCGGCAATCATCAACTTGTTCTTAGTTCCGAAGACGTCTGCTGGTTGGAGGAGTATGTTCTACGCTGCCGCTTGCATTTCTTTTTCCTCTGCACTCCTCAGGGCAGTTCTTCCGGAAAGTGAGGTATTCTTGAGAGCCAGGGCAGCGGAAAAGGCTAAAGGAGGGTCGGACAAGAATAAGACGAAGATTTTCCTGCAAGAAACGAAAAATATGTTGAAGACTCACTGGCGTCGGTGTATCTACGCTGTCTTGCTCATGACTGGTAAGTCTTCCGCGTTCTTTCTATCCAGTATCGCTTTGTATCCACTCATCACTTTCCCCGATTTACCAATTTCGCCGTTTGACGTTATTCACTTGCAGGCTTCAATTTCCTTTCTCACGGATCTCAGGTAGGAATCACATAGCTCCGCCTTCCCAAACATTGTCCAATGACACTTCCTTCAAGGACCTTTACCCGACATACCTTCAAGCAACCAAGAATTTCAGCCACCATGATGCCACAATCGCAACTATTATTGGTAATTGCGTAAGTTATTATCCTTTTAATCAGTGATAGTTGTAACGAGATTTGAACTTTCAGGGCGCCATATCGTATGCACCTCTATGGCCCTGAATTGTAGCTTCACTGAATTTTTAATTAGTGGAGGTGTCTTTGCCGGGTTTATAAGCCAATACATTGGGCGCAGGCTGACAATCATGTATGTGGCCATTCATTTTGTACTTCCCATCAATGAAATAAAGGTTAATGATTTATTTGCTTTCGAATCTAGTATTTTCATCTTACTCGTTGGAGGTACAAAGTCCATTACCTAGTAGGACGGATTTCTCATAACTGACATTTTGTTTAGTCTTTATTCCCTTGTGGATCCTGCCGTCATCGTTTAGCGCTCTCGCGGCTGGAGCATTCTGCCTGCAAGTTGGCGTGCAGGGTGCTTGGGGTGTTGTGAGCGTTATAAAACCCAGTTCACCGGCTATTATCACTCAATTAATTAATAGATTCCCATTCAATTGGCCGAAATGTCACCTCCAGCTTTCCGAGCTACGTTCCCAGGCGTCTCTTATCAACTTGGAAACGTTCGTCTTCCTAGAACTCCGAGATCTAATTTACTGATAATCCAACAGATGATCTCGTCGGCTTCAGCGCAAATTGAAGCTAGTAAGGACTTTTCTTGGAATTCAGAAGAAATCCTCACATGTGTGAATCCGTAGCTGCCGGTGAACATTGGAAAACGATTATAATCAAGGATGGTGTCCCAACCCCTGTGCCTGATTATGCAAAGGTAAGTCTCCTTTTCCCCTCCACGTAGACCTTTCTCACCGACCTCCACCAGGTGCAAGGTATTCTCATTGGTTGTGTGGCTGCATTTGTGATCTTCATTACTATCATCGGACCCGAGTTAGTCTTCCATTTTTGTTACTTTTTCTACTTTGAAAGTAACACCTTTACCAAGGAATCATGGTTCAAATTTCGAGCAACATAAGACTGCTTTCGAAGAAGGCGCCGGCCACGAGATCGAAGATGTTAATTCGCCGGAAAAGGACAATCGTGGTAGCGTTCATGACGACATCAAGCTGATTGAGATTGAGACCTTCAAGTTGAAGGTTTAACAACGACGGAAATCGCTACTAGTACAACGGAATTCTAACTTCAGAACGCCTATCTCGATATTTTGCCCTTTCGTTTTTTTTTTCTTTTTCTTAGTGTATAACTTGCGGGGTCTCCCTGCCGTCGAATGTAATATACCGAAAGATGTAGTATACTTATTCAAACCACGTTTTTCAATCTCCGCTTTTGATGGCAACCGATCTGGCGCCTGTTTCTTGTAAATCTAGACTCTATAGTGGTAGGAGCAGAAGTCTCGACATTGCGCGACATGTCACGATCAAATGGGAGGTTAGAAGCGGAGGTAATTGTGAATGTGAGCGATTTTCATCCCTCCCCATTTGACTGGAGCTAAAGTGGACCACTTTTACTTGCGTTCTAACGAATCAGTATGCAGACGGATTTGCGTATTCGAAACACAAGATGGAGGAGGCCTTCCGGCCGGGAGGATTTTTGGATAGGCCCCCTGCGAAATCACCCCATGTTGGGACAAAGGATGCATCTGCTCCCCCGAAAAGGGAGGATGTCGATCTCATTGTATGTTCGTCTGTCTCCTAGACTTAAATCTTTTGTTTCATTTTTATGAATTCAGATACATGAGTTTGAAATCCCTCGGGCACAAGCCGAGAGAATCTTGTCGGAGAGCGGTGGCGATTTGAAAAAAGCTCTTGTTTCACTGGTTGCCTCGAAATGAGCAGTAACTAGCGTTCAGAAACATGTTTCAAGCAAAAGTTGGAAACTTGTTATGAAAATTTCATTTTGAATGGTATACCTTGTCTACCTCTGGGTTTGACTGACTGCGAGTAACCATTTGGACATAACTGTCGTCCTGAATTATGGCTGTTATCGAGTTGGAATTTATAGACGCCAAATACACATTCACGCCTGCTGTCCTCACTCTTTGTCTACTTCTCTAAGACGACGACGATCACTCGACGAAGACACGGAATCCGAAGGACTAGGCATTTTCTCTGGTTCATGCGTGAAGCAGAGAGGGGCTACCTTTTTTCAAGTGCATATGAAATCTGCTACGGCGTCTTCTGCTTCCAACTTTGCTTACCGATTCGCTCCGCGTCTTGTACCAACCTGTTTCAAAAAATGATATCCTTACACAGGAAATAGAAATTCCGAGAATGAGGCTGTAGGCATTCCGGGGATTACGTTTTGGGTTGATGAGAGAGCACAGCATCGATTGGAGGAAGCTTGGATCTGGTCAGCGACTGCCTCGCTCAAAAGGATTCGCGTTACAAATTGACGACTACTTATGACTGGATGTATCGAAGACTACGTCCACAGCTTTGCCACGGCAATTTATTTGCGCAGCAAGAGATCGTTGTTGCAACCATTTAACACTGTCTTTGACAGCACTCCAACAAGATAATATTGGGACAAGGACTGTACAAAGACAAAGTCGTACTGATTTGCCGTCGTAGCAAATGGGACCAGACAAAAACTTTAAGTATGTACAATAGTTCGAGTTAGATGCAAGTGCCTTGTTTAAAGTCAATTGAAAGGGACGAGTGACCAGATGACAGATGGTTCATATAACCGTGGCTACAATGTTAGACGCAAGAAGACAAAGAAGGTTCCGACCCCCACGCGATATGAGCCAAAGGCGATGGTAAGTATCTCGGCATGACACACACCAGTTAAAGTTCCTCATGATTCCCTTTTCACCAACTAAAAGAAATGGTGGAATTGACTTTATAGGAATGGAAAGAGTTGGGCGTCTTCCTTGTTTCTTGTGTGCCTGTGCGCAGCGTCAAATATAAACGAATCACAGGCTCCTTCCCTCTTTACGAAGTTCGACCGCTTAGACGCCCCCTGGGTGAATACCCAATCAGTAGCAGTAGTGTTCATACCCTTTCAGCGTTCAAACGTTCACGGACGATGAGCGTGCCTGTTGGGATAGTCTGCTCACCAGAAGATTACATAAGGTCCATTGATCAACCAGACGCTCTCCATTGTCTCACGAGGGGAGACACGATCGGTTTGACGGTAAGCCAAAGACTTTCTGTTCACCAGCATCGAACCAAGCTTAAACTTGAGCAGGTCATAGCGATAGCAAGTTTTGCATCTGTAGCGGCTATCGCATTTGTTTTCTTTGTGATCTTAGTGTGTCATGCCGCCCTTCTACGAGCATTGGCTTGGGACTTACAGCTATTCAGCGAAATGTCGTCCGGAGACGGTTTAAAAGCCCACGGCAATCGCTGCGAATATTCCGTCTACCAATAGACATTATGATGGTGAGGAAACTTGAAACTCCTTTGAATACGTCTGATATTCGGTGCAGTTTTCCCTTCTATTGGCCGAAGCGCTACAGGCCATTGGTGGGATAGTGAACGTCAATTGGATTCAATCGGGAATGGTGGAAGAGGGAAATTTCTGTCGTGCACAGGGTTTGTACGACTACATGCTTCATAGGTCCGAGTTAAAGTCATTCGTCAATAGGAATCATCCAGAATATCGGCGAGACGGGTGTCGCTTTCAGCACTCTTGTGTGTTTCTTTAAAATCTACCCTTATTCCAACTTTGCTTATTCTGGTTATAGTCCATTGCCATTCACACCTTTCTTGTGGTGTGGGTCGGTCTGGTCATTCGATCCATCACGACCACTTGTGTTGCCGTTCTGGCATGTTGGCTTCTGATTGCCGTCTTGGTGATCATTGGCAACACGGCCAACTCCAATTTCATCGCGCCAACCCCTGTAAATCTTTTCGATTTGTTCTTATATTTCAGCAAAGACTCAGTTTTCTTAGTATTGGTGTTGGATTCGTGGACCTTTGGTTTGGAAGATCTTCAATGAATACCTCTGGTTCTGGGTTGCGCTTCTTGTCTCCTTGCTTGTGTATTTCTTGCTTTACTTCTGGATGCGTGGTAAAATTGCCCCTGCTGGTCCGCCTTGGTGGCGTATGAGACGTGTTGGTGATATGGGTAATAATACATCTATGATCATTCGTCGCAAAGCTTATATTATGGCCCTGTAAGTCTCGACTTTGGTCCAAAACGCTGTGCTAACAGAGACGTACAGATACCCACTGGTCTACGCGATCAGCGTCCTTCCATTAAGTTTTGCTCGATGGATAGGATTTGTGCAAGAAGCCAAATACGGTAGCAATAAAGTCCCTGCAGCAGCTACGTTTGCTGTTACCTCAATATTCGCACTCAGTGGATTCTTCAACGTCGTGTTGGTCTTGACCACACGACCCGATATCAAGTTGTTTGGAGGTTTGGTTTCCGAAAGCCAAGCAGGACCTCTTCCTCCTGCTATTCCATTATATACTTTGCAAGTCAAAGAAGACGATCGCAACCGAGGGTGGTTGCCGTAGACAATAATTGCTCCTTTTAGATATACATTACTTCGAAATTATGAAAGTTGTATGCTTAATGCTTTCGTTCTTTAATGAGATTGACCCCACAGAGTTACCTTGATATTGTTTCCTACATATTTAGGAAAACCTGGTGCTGGTCCTGAACGAGGTAATAAGTCTACCTATATAAACATTTAGATGACTTGATACGGCCTTTCTGCTGTTCACCGAGGTCGGAAAGGGTCGGAATAGTCATCGGATCGATTTCGATGATCACTTTGGTGCATCACATCCATCGGAAAATTCTTCACGTCTCCGCATTATAGACCCGGAAGGTATTCATTCTTGTTTCTTGGACCGAACTGTCATGTATAGTCTAAGGCACGTACAGCATTGCTGCATAGTATGCTTAAAGTTACGCCCTGCCAAATATGTAGTCAAAACGGTTCTGGGGCTGCGCACCATCTGAATCGGTTTGTATATCATTGGAAGTGCGCACACAGGTGATGACAATGCCTTTGTAGCCAGTCGTACGTGATTTCACTAACATCCTTTGTAAAAGAAATTCAAATGCATTTTTAGGAAGCAAATGTCACGAATAAGCGCCGTCGACTCGCAACTCGTTGGCGTGAGAGTGGCCAGTTTGGCCGTATGGGGACTTACCAAGCGGTGAGTAGCGGTGACTCCGTTCACGACTGTTAACATGCCATGATGGTGTTATCATGGGGCTTGTTTTTTGTGCCTGTCAGAGAAAGGCTGTGTGGTGTGTCGAATATAAGGTCCTTGTGCCCTTCAATTTCATTCTCATTGTCGAAAGTCCGGACATTTGAACGCTCGTCGCTTGCCCCTTTTTGGTTTTCAGAAGCAAATCTATTACACCGTGACGTTACCTTTTCGTGCCTCGAAAACTCCTTAGTATGAGCGTGCCTTTGGGTGTTGTCTGTACGCCAGAAGAATATGCGAGGTCCATTGTGCAACCGGAGGCAATACACTGTCTTAGAAGGCGAGACAATAATGGTTTGATGGTGAGCCAAAGATTTCTCGCAAAAGCATCGAACCAAGCTTAAGTTTGAATGTGGACAGGTCATCATTTTCACGAGTATAACCTCGATATCTGCTATTTCTTACGTGTTCTGTTTGATTTTGGTATGTCGCGCTGTCCGATTTACGAGTATGTTTATGGTATTGATATCTATTCAGTGGAAACTTTACCGGAGGAGAGAGAGTCTTCTGCGGATATTCCACTTACCCATAGATGTGATGATGGTGAGGAATCCTTGCTGAACGGTAGTTTCTCTGAGTCGGGAGCTCTGATCATTGTATTCCAGTTTTCGTTGTTTTTGGCCGAAGCTTTGCAGGCTATTGGCGGCATTGTCAATATCTCTTGGGTCCAGTCCGGGAAGGTGGAAGCAGGAAGTTTTTGCCGGGCCCAAGGTTAGTACTACTTCACGCTTCATCATGAAGGGTCCTAATTGAAGGGATGTGTTGATAGGAATTATTCAGACCTTTGGCGAGACGGGCGTGGCGTTCAGCACTCTTGTGCGTTTCCTCAAAGTCTATTCTAATTTCTAATTAACTCATGTTGATTTTATAGGCCATTGCCATCCACACCTTTCTTGGTGTGCGTGTAGGCTTGAACATTCAGTCCATAAAATACACTTGTGTTATCGTTCTGGGTTTTTGGCTTTTTATAGCCATCCTGCTCATTATCGGCATCACGACCAGCCACGATTTCATTGCGCCCAGTCCTGTAAGTTATTTCGATTTACTTCTATCTCAGCAAAGACTCAGATGCTTCAATATAACAGTACTGGTGTTGGATAATTCCTCTTGTCTGGAAGATATTCAATGAATATGTTTGGATTTGGATATCACTTCTGGTTTCTTTGTGCTTATATCCAGTGCTTATGTACTGGATGCGTGGAAATCCTGACAACGTCATTCGTCGTCAAGCCTTTATAATGGCATTGTGAGTCTTGAGTCCCCTGATTCTTGACATCATGCTAATAAAGCGACATGCAGATATCCACTTGTATATGCTATCAGTGTCCTTCCGATGAGTGCCGCCAGGTGGTTAGGGTTTGTGCAGGAGGCCAAAGATGGTGTGAATCGGGTTCCTGCGGCAGCTACGCTTGCAGTTGCCTCGATATTCGCCCTCAGTGGATTTTTCAATGTTGTGTTGCTGTTAACAACACGGCCTGAGGCTGAATTATTTGGTGGTATGGTTTCTGATAGACCCCAAGAGGGTCTTCCTCCCCCAGGGATACCAGGGCTACAACTTCCGGACTCGGAGTTTCCACCTCCCGCAGTGCCACTACAACCCATACCGTCTCCTGGCAAACGAGAGGACAGCCGCGACCAGGGCTTCTTGCCTTAAGTTAAATACCTAATACCCCTTTTAAATTCTGTATACACGATTAATCACGATGGTCATTGTTCGAATCTGCGATTATTGAGGTGTAATGGCAGCATTTGAAATTAAGATAAGGCTTGGCAAACGCCTAGCGAGGTAAGTACCTTGGTCCTTAAAGCGATAATTGATCATATAAGGAAAAACTTGGCGAGCTTGGAGTTTCCAAACTAGGCAGATGGTGCGATCATCAACTCACGTAGTTCCTCTTTGTATCCGACGACGAGGCCTGACAGGGAGTGCTCTTCGTGCCATTTATTAGTATTACCTTTGTTGAGTAATCATAAAATTTAGCACGTTGGTGGTTCGGCAATCCCATCGTTTATATCTTTGATGAAAAACATGACGGTGCACAATATATATATTTTCAAGTTCGGTGATTAAGAAAGCTTGAAGTGTATTTTCGAGTTAAAGGAGAGCAGCCACAATTTTGTGAATTAGGCCGGATTGAAGTCTTAAAGGAAGATGAGAGCGTGGTTCTGCTCCGTCGTTTTAAACTTGCAAATCCTAGATGCATGTTTACGGTTTTGCGGAAATTATTATTGAATAGGGCGACGCCGATACCGATCCCAGATCTTGGTATCTCACCTCCTTCAAACCATCATGATTAAAGGTGCGCGACGAAACGAAAATGTTAACCGTGCACGGGACAACACTGTGTACATCATATACGAATTCAATAACATTGTTATTAACAAAAAGGAGGACTTGTCGCTTCCTGTCGTAAACGCCAAGTAAGCGCCCTTTCCATTGACGACAATAGATTTTT
>QDKV01005332.1_pt1 | contig 55118 bp, 56 predicted proteins | sample 1861101 | NCBI WGS metagenome assembly QDKV01 (sample SAMN04275158, study PRJNA302643) | Fungus metagenome, whole genome shotgun sequencing project. | isolation source: fruitbody | host: Mallocybe terrigena | place: Sweden | collected 2013
GGAAATGACGTCTTGTCAGAGAACTGAGCACGGCTTTTAGCAGCACAATAAAAGTCATATGGGTTGAGTATGACGATAGAGTGGTTGAGTATCCAATGCGTCAATGATCATTGATCTTCCTGAGCTCTCGAATGCACGCACTGGGCCATCGAGCGGGGGGTGGGCAAATTTCTAAATATAAGATCAATTTTGACACAACAGTAGAATAAGATTGAAAAGTTAAATACCTCGTTTTTTTTCGAGTGCTTCAGCAATAAGATCGAGCACGGCACGAAAACTTGAGGATGTTCGACGTCTGCACGGTTTCCGTAAACGGTTCCTTGCCAAGTACACACCAGGGAGACGTCGCGCCACAAGCCTCAGCAAGCTCTAGAAAGAGTTATTACAGTAATAAGAAAAGCAAAGGAACTGGCAACTGACTTTCGTGAAGGTCTCCAGGTTCACCAGCCTGAGTACGTCCCTGCTTCAATGCGATGAGGATGTCGACACTTTGGCACGGTTGCGGCCCACCGTGACGGAACCGGAGATGCCTGCTCAAACGATGTCTCGTTGGTACCCCTCCTCCTGCCAGACGGGAGCCATGAGCTTCCGCATTCGATCAAAGATAGACTACATGTAATTGGTGAGCATGTAGAGTAGATCTCTCAGTGAAACTTGAAGCCGAATGACCGAGGGTACATACACAATTGTGTCTCTGAATTGGAAACCGAACGCAAAAGTCGTCGCTACATGAAACAGGTTTTTCAGGTAAAGTATTTAGGGGCTAGAGCAAAAAGGTCCTGCAAAAAAGGTAAAAGACATCATTAGTGTTTGGGCAGCAACTTGAAACATTTCGATAATCGGTGCCACTGGCCTGAGGTACTGTTTCACTTTTAGAGCAACCTCCGGCGAATGGATTTCATATTGCTCGTCGCCAATGTCGAATGGGATGTAGTGCGATTTTTCGAGCCCAGTTTTTTTCAAAGAGATTTTTCTCGAATTCGTCCATTCGTATTCAAGTTGTCGACGTCGCCAAAAAGCGTGCAAATTACCACTGGTGGATCCACAAACTTGTAGCCATAGACATGTCGTTTGTTTTGTCGAGTGAGCGCCTTAGGTGCCTATCTGATAGAATTGTGGAAGGAAAGCATTGACTCGGAAATGATATAAAACAATTAGAAGAATTAATAAATGCGACCAAGAGACATACATTTCTGGTATCCAAAAGAAAGTCTATACCCAGAATTTCTACTGTCTACACTCAGGTTGATTGCATTCAGATCAGGCTAATATCGCAGAGCTAATCGCTGACGCAATCAAAATAACTTTATGCTCAGGCAACCTGCCTAATTTGTTATATCTGTGGTTTGCTACGTGTATTCAGAATTCAAATGCGTATCCTTTAATATGCGGGAATGATCTCAAAGTTAGTTGAACGTCCTTGAGTGACCAGCAATATTCGAAAGAGAGTTTATGGACCTGCATCAAGGCGAGGACTCCATGTGGATATCGCCCCTTGAGGGAAAAGAAAAGCACACCACCTTATCAGTATGATAGTCATCATAATGATGTAGTCGTCTCCACATTGACCGTGTCCCTAACTGCCAATTGTCAATGGTACAGCAGACAGCACTCAAAATTCAAACCCATTACTGGTGCCTCATTGTAATAGTTTATCTGTAAAGAGCTCAGAACTGGTCCGTTATGGAAAATTACACATCACAATATGAATATATTGAACGATCTCGGGCCCAACTCCTTGGAGAAAAAAACATCTCTGAGGAGGTTTGAACTCACTTACCCGCTTGTATTAAATAAACTCTAACAAATGAGCGCCAGGTTACAGTTCCGAGGGTTCCGAGTTGTCGGTCCAACATACCCGAATCGGATTGAACATCGAGATCGCACTTTCCAAACTGGGAAATTTTTTTTCTTAGAGTAAATAATGTTACGTCACGTTTGTTTACTACTCGACGGGGTCAATAGCGCCGATTGTTTTATCCGGAATCCGCAACTTCCGAACGATGGAGCCATTGCTGAAGAATTTGATTTAAAAGATATTTCTTGCTTTTATTACTTTGGGGGGAGGGAGGGAGGTTTAATATTCCTCTCATTCGGCATTGTTGGATTTTTGGTGGTGAGTTTTCAATTTCCGAAGTGTTCGGAGGGATTTGTTACAACGACAACGACCGCGCCACTGCCACTGCCTTGCTTGTTTGCCGAACATCCACCAACAACTTGGCATCTCACGGCGTCATACCGACAACGTAGACACGTTTCATTGGTAGAGTGCTGTTGCTAGGCATCAACTTTGTTTCTGCATAATCATTTCTGTATATTGCCGGCACGTGATGCCGTATCTTTGTTGAAAGGTTGGGGGGGTTATTAATTATTGTACACCTCATCAAGCAAAATCTTCAAGTAGATTCGTCTGTTGGCGTGTGATGAACTTTTCTTCCCGAAAAAAAATGATCACCACAAGAGAAATGGAAGGATGATGAAGGAAGGCGCATATTGATCATTAATTATCTCAAATATATTCAGCTGCAGGCACGAACGCTCCCAAAATCGTCAAGTTGGGATATAGGATCCGGCTTTGTACATAAGTAGGCAAGTGATCATTGCACTGTGCCATGCCAGCGTTTCTTGAATGATCGTTTGACAAGGACGTGTTGTGTTGTGATTGGGTGCATTGCAAATGCAGTTCCTTTTTTTTTCTTTTTTGCAAATTTTTTGGATCATATTATGTTGGTAGATAGGTGTGTGTGTGTGTGTGTGAACGGCTTCTTTAAATTTTTTTTTTTTTGGTTCGAAGCAAAGGTGATTCATGCATCGGACCTAAGTGGGCAGTAACGTAAGGACTCGCACTCTCAAGTAGCAAGTGATTATCGATTAGTAGTGAAGCGATCTGCATTCGCGTTGATGCTTGCTCAGAATCATGATCCTTTTTTGCCTTTTGTTTTTTTTTTTCACACCTTTGTTGTTTGAAAGGGCTTCCCTGAGTTCGAATGTATATTGTTCAATGTTGGAAATTGAGGGATATTTTGATCGTGGCCCTTACTTACTCAGGGTCCGGAGCATTATTAACAAGGCGCAGTGTCACCAAGAAATGTGGCATTACCCTTTCTGCGTCTCTGCTTCTTTATCCACGTCTACCTAGTTAATCGGTTCATAACCTACCCCAACATTGGGGAACCAGAGTAAGGCGACGCCCACATCGAGCTTCAAAGCCGCCGTTTCACAACCAAATTCGTTTGTGAAGGGGAGGATTCGCCCTAGCTACACGCGAGAAAGCTTGCCAACAAAGCCGTCAAAAGATTTCTTGTGAAGCTTCCCGTCTATCAATCGAAGTTTTTTTTATATTTACAAGGTCGGAAGAGAACCCGTGAACTGCCTTTTTGTCCCAAGAAAAGTTCCAACAGCTTCGAATTTGGAGCTTCTGGTGTCGTGAGTGTGGATTTGGGAATCTGTAAGTTGGAGAACATCTTAGAGAGAGAGAGTTCATCTCAATCTATCAGTTCATTTATCTGGAGTTGCTGGATCTGAGGACAGGACGGAAGTACACGGGGCGACAAGGACGATATTTTTATAACTGGGGAGTTGGATTTGTGTGCGGAAAGGAGACCCATTGGAAAGATGCCGTTATCCTCACCTCAAAATAGCGTTTGGGCGGCGCAGGGTTTAACTCTTACCGCAACTACCACCTTGGTGGGCGACCGGATGAGCACGATTGGAACAACGGTGGAGGAGATGGTTGCCACGCAGTCACGGGTAGTGCGGGTAAGCGTCGGTGATTGTACAGGCGAGAAATGGAAAGCTGAAATGTACAGATGGCCGGGACGGATGTGGGTCAGTTCGTGAGAGCCGTGCACCCATGTGTAGCCCAGCTGTGTGAGAGCGATGGAACAGTGTTCGCGTTGTTGGGTAGCCACGAAGAGGTGTGTCATGTGATCATTCCTATGTTTCGATTTCCTATGTTTTATATTATAGGCTCAAAATGCGCTTGTGCGATGCAGGCACATCAGTTCTGTTGGTGTCGCTCTCCAGGCTGACTTTCCCCAGGCCATGTCTGCGGAATATACGCTCTCCACCAACCCTCCCAATCCCAAATCCAATTTCAGGCTGGGTGATTGGATGTAAGTTTTGCCATGTTTTTTCCATTTTTACATCTATGTAATCACGGTCTCGCCACAGCTGCCCTTCCCCGAAATGTGCCGCTCACAATTTTGGGTGCGTATATATATATATATATATTTCAAAGTCATCTGCTTCTTGGCTCACCCAATGATGTCCTCCACCAGGCGCAACTTGTCATGCATCGGTTGCGGTTCTTCGAGACCCACCTCCACTCTTTCTCAAAATTCTACCGCTAATTCTGCCAACACACGTCCGACGCTGTCTTCCCCTCGCTTTACCCAGAATAATCCCACCACCTTTTACTCTTCCGGCCCGACACCGCCTCACTCTCACCTCACAAGTTATCACAACCCCATCGGATATCCGTCTCAATCGCCTACCTCAGCCTCAGCCTCACCCCCAAGCCATGTTCTCAGTTTACCCAACAAATCTGCACATCCCCTCTTGACTCCATCTGGCCGTGTCTTCGCCGTGGGCGGAAAAGTCCAAAACATTTCATCCGATCCTCTCAATCCCTGCATTATGTATTGGCCCGATAACGAGCCCTTTCCCGAGCAAGGTCAGATCAGGCCAAGTGGACTCGCTGGCATCCCAGTAAGTTTTTTTTAGCCTTTCTTATCGCCTTTCTTCTTGGAATTCTTTCCCAAACCCAAACCCAACCTTTAGAGTTTATCTTTTGAGATACATACTTGTGGTTCTAGCCGCGGAGCATCCAATGGGGCACTAACATACCGGATATCAATTGCATCATGCTGACTTGTCTTACTTTTTCATTGTTGTTAGCAGCCGCCCATTTTAAACACGGGAAATCGGGGGCCCATTTCACATGTACGTCGTGGAACTCCAAAACTGACGGAGATCTTTTTGAAACAATCGTCCTTTTTTTTTAGCAACCTGGCGATTGGATTTGTCAAAAGTGCAACTATCTCAATTGGAGGAGGAGGAAAGTGTGTCAGACATGTTTACCCTGTGTGTTGTTTCACTTTTTTCCATTTCTTTAACGTTTTGGATTAAATTCCGGTGATTTCGCAGATGCGGAGGGCAACGGTGACTCGATTTCTGCCGCTGTTCAAGCCGAACGAATCGCCCTTCTCACCAATGTTTTAGCTCAAACAACAACGAATGGGAGTACAGCTCCAAGTTCCCAGGTTCAGGGTCAGGCGCCAACGTCGCTTAGCTCTTTGCAACAAATTTCTACCAGCCAACAACAGACGCCGCGGTCCCATTCCTTGACGCCACCTCAACTGAGCGAAAGGCGGTCATTTTTGGACGTTCCGTCTGCCCATTTTGGCCCGACGAGAGCGTTGAACAATAGCAACAACGGGAACAGGTCGGTACATAGATCACAGAGCCACTTTGCGCTTGGACAGCAATATGCCACTTCGGCTACAACGCACGTTCCAGCGAGCCCGAACATGGCTAGCTTGAGCTTGCATGCTCAGCAGGCAAGGCACATCGCGTCTAGTCCGATTTATCAAACGCCTTTGCCGCAGACGTCTTCTGGAGGGATGTTTGGGCAAATGCAACAACACCAACCGTTGCAGTCGCTCCCGCTCTTGGTGCAGAACGAACAGGTGTCGATGCCCCTGCATACGCAAAGGCATCCTTCGCCTTTACTGTATGCAACGGGACCTGTTAACGAATTCGGGTCAGGTCGGGCTAGGGTAGTGTCTAGTCCTGGTCCAGGATATTCGAGTATGAGAGTGGCCTCTAGAGCATTTGGTTTGAGTGGGAGAGTTGGCGTGAGCGCGAGTCAATGTTCGTCCGAATCGACATCGTCTATCGGTTCGATAGGGAGTGAGTTTGAGTTTGGATTCGGATCCGCAGGACGGAATGATAAAGACGAGGCGGCGAGGCGAAATGACAGCACCCCAAGCGATGGTGGGATGGAGAGTGAAGGAGAGAACGAAAGCACACCTGCCATTGCGGGCCCCCTTTTGCCGGCTTTCTTGCAGGATTTTGTGAGGAGTCCTGTTTCGACGGAGACTGCAATTGTTGGCATGGAAGAATGTGAATCTGCGGTCAAGGAGGAGAGTCCTCGAGAGTCGAAGATGACGAGCGGCGATTTGGGCGTGCTTAACTTGGGTGCCGAATCACCTTCGTCTTCGTCGAGGTCTGCGGCACTCCCCAATGCCACCTACGCCCATCACCCAAGATTCGCCGAGTTTCCGCCGCTCCCGCGCACGCGGAACGACTCTGGCTCCTCTTCCACCTCCAGCTCAGGCGGGTCGGTGTCTGGTTGCGGATCTATCTTGTCTACACCTTCGTTGAGCGGTCTTGGTGGCTTGACTTTGGGACGGGACGGTGGAATTTGGAGGATGGATGGGGAGGAGAGTAAGAGTCTTAGTCTGAAGGGGGTAGCTGCAGGAAGCGTTGGAAGCGGAGGAGGAGGAGGAGGAGGAGGAGGAGGAAGCTATGGGCTCAAAGGGGATGTGAAGCTACCGCTACCCTTGCCTATCGGAGCAGAGAAGAGGGTTTAAAGATTTTTGGTGGGTGGGGATGTGGACGGTGGATTGCAACATCTTTTCTTGCCTCGGAATAACTTTTTTTTTTGGATTGGAACAAAGAAACCCCGCTCTGCTAGCAAAACTTTTTGGAACCGATCGATTCATTGGGGAAAAAAAGCGATCGAATTGGATTTTTTTCTTTCTTTTTTTTTTTGGAACGGAAATACCGTATTGGAATCTGCAAAAATGAGGCCCTTGCAAAAACGTTGTCGACATGTTCGGTTTGGTCGCATCATTCAGGATCGGACGGTCATAATTTTTTTTTCCCTTGAAGAACATAACATAATTTATTGGATTAATGCTTGCCTTTTTTTTTCTCCTTCCTAATGCTTGCTTGACCGTCTTACTTTCTTTTTTCTTTTTTTTTTTGGAGCTGGAGGACGAATCATGTACATATGTACTGACGTTTGTATTATCTACAGCGTCGACTCGGTGACTGAGCGCATGGTTATATATTTTTTCCATTACATACTTACATTAGTCATTTATTCATATGTTGCTCAAAGTTTGAGCGGTTTTTTTTATCTTCTCTTCCTCTTTCAAATTGTCATATTTGGAATCCCTTTCGCTTGCGTGGATTTAATTCTTGTGTTCCCTTTTTTTTTTCTTCTAATTTTGCTTTCGCAATCACTGCACTGGCTTCCTTATTTGATCGAATCACTCTTCGCGCATGCATTCACACATGTTTTTTTTTTTTCCTTCGCAACGAAACAGTTGTCTCTTGTCATAAATACATATTGTAGAAACTCCGTTCTCCGGTGTTCTTATTTATTCATCAGAAATAGAAATGCATTCAAATGAAAAAATGTCAGATCTTTGTCTTATCAATGCGTTTCCAAAAAAGGCTCTGGACTCACATTGTTTATACGCACCGGCAGAAAAAACTTGAAGGCGGCTTGGAACGAACAACTGTCCTGGGATGACGTTTGAATAACATGTTGTCATGCTGAAGGCTATGCATGTTGAATTTACCATACCACCAACAGAACAAAATTCCGCTGAGACCGGATTGGCTGTAGGCGAACAATATAAAGTCTCCATCATTCAAAGAGTCAATGATGTCGTTGCCACCAGAATGGTGTGGAGAGGATTCACATAAATATAGGCACAAAGCTTACCTTGGATCGTCTGGGGACAAATCCCAGCTCAAGATCCAAAAAAAAAGAAATCGATCTAGAATATCAAACTGAATTTACAGAATATTTGTGGGGGAAATTACTGGAGTTTTTTCCAACACCTAGTAGTGATAGATGACTACTCTTTGTTGGGGAACAGACTCTTTCTTTATTGCTGGATCAGGAATCAGTGGCGTCGATCGTTCCTGACTTCCCCGTCGCCCACGTGGCTTTTTCTTTTGGTAAATAGCCTTGGCAATAACTGAAGACGGCCAGTGAGCGGAATGAAAACGCCGTGACATGTAATCTGTATTATCGAAGACAAGGTTTTAGCTATCTATGTGGTAGGTGTGCCCCCCCCTCCTTTTGAGACCAGTTGTTGAGGGGGTCAGGTTAGAAATGCCAAGAAATTGTATTTGGGAATCCTTGCCATTTTGGGATGATTACATAACCAATGATTAAATATCTTTCAAACAAAATAATTTTAACCATTCGATTGTCCAATCGCTTTTTGTAATTGAGTGTAGAGAAAACTCAAACTGGTTACATAAGACATACGGGCATACCCGACAGAGAAAGTGAGAAGTAGTCGCCTTTAGACCTGGAAACGTTGACTCTGGCGTTGTTTTTTCTCATCCGCTTAAGCTACATGGTCAAGATAAGCCAAAAAAAATTTCAGTCAAATGTGAAGCCATAGATCGATTGAAGTCCCGAGGTACATACATTCATATAATAGGAAGCAGAAATAAAAATTGAATGTCGAATTGTCAATTAAGCAAGAATGATCTGCACAAGTTAATTGAAGAAGGCCGCTGAGCCTGAGAGAAAATGATGGTGGATTGTAATCTGTTTCCTTTCGCTAATTCTCGGAAAGCTATTCTCTGAGTTATACGAAGGTAAAAAAGAGTCATGGTCTTCCCCATATACCACCAAGGATTGGAAAAACCAAGTATATCTAGAGCGCAGACTTATTCACATGAAAATTAAAAGCGTAGAACCAACTTGGCGAAGAGTTTATTCAGACTTTCCAATGCACTTATTACCTGAAAGCATTGGTGGAGACCAGGAACAAGGATGCAAGGAATAAAAGTAGTACATATAACGGCATTTTTTCTCTTCAAATAGAATACACTGGCTACCGCTATAAGTACCTTCGATTCTGAAATTAGTGCTGTGATTTGGCTGTGATAAAGATGCACCTTGCTGAAGCAACTTGAATGGGATGGAGGTTGCAAGCAACTAGAGAGCATTGCACGTCACCTCACAGAGGGAACGGTCACCAGTCTATGGGATGAGCAACTTTCTTTTCTCCGTCTGCAAGCAGCTCGTCTCTGGCAAACGACACATTACAGGTGTCATCACACCTCCGCGAAGGGATGCAGGACCATCAGTCCAGCCGGACTTGTGAGCATTGAGCACTGGGTACTTATTATGGATTTTTATGTGGAGTGAGAGGACAATGGGAATGCTGGATGAGCTGGATAAGGCAGTTTAAAGGAGGAGGTTGAAGGCGGTGGGTACTAGGTAGGTAAAAACTTAAGAGGGGGGCAGGAAGTGAAGGGGTTGGGGAAGCGAGTGTGAACCTTCCAGTAAAGTTAAAAAGTTAAAAAGGAGACGTGGTACCCACTTGTTTTTGGTCCTTAAACACTATGTAATGATTCTCTTTTACGAAGGAACTTCTGTCTGGCTATTCCTATACAAGATATCGTGAAGCCTTGGGGACTTAGGTAACACCGATTCCTGCTTAGCTTAGTCCATAAGGTTCTGATGCAATCCCCTGTTGTGCAATCCTTATTACTAGTAGTACTAGTCCTCCAGGAAGGAGATATATCATAGGAAAATGTACATTGGCTACATAACCTTCTTCATGTCCATTCATAATGTGTACTGTAACATAGTTTTATCGTTATATGGAATTGGGAACAGACGCATGTCTACAACACTTGCTGTATGACCTTTATTTTCCAGAGGCCAGATGTTATGCGGTATAGATACTTTTGTAGCTCAGGTTGGCCTCAAGGTTGTAGAGAGCCAAGTAAAAAACCAACATTACATTCAAGAGTATTACGACATTTTACGTCAGGGTTCATTAAGCTTCCCAGCAAGAAAATGTATTCGTGTTTGGGGTCGCTCGTGGGGGGAAACGGACAGCACTACGGTCCACGGAGAGGGGAACAGCTTGTGACAAAAAATCCGGCACTAGACAAGCAATTTGAGAGCGGTCGCGCACACTCCTGAAATTCCAACAAGACGTGATTGGTTTGAGGGGGCCTTCAACGACGACGACCGAAAGCCAATTGACGATAATGAGTGGCTTGATCTTTATGGTACTGTGCAGAGCCGTAATGCCTCGAAGCCTCATTAGTATTATGATGGACGGCCGCTGAAAGTTCCGATTTTTTATTTAGGTTGTTTGTAAGATGGGCCATATCTAACTGAATGCCCGCAGTGGCCTTGGCCAGATCTCCAACTTTTTCATGGTATTGTTGAAGATGCGAATGTCTATCCGCTTTTTCACGGTATTCAGCCGCCTCCTGTTGCTGAGGATGTGTCATTTCCCCATGATGGCCAACTAGTGGACATGCTGAATAACAAGTCCCATGGAGCGAAAATGACGACCTACAATGATTCGGAAGTGCAACGGCATTGCTAAGAAGAAGAAAGACGACAGAAACACATATCGAAAAATGTCGCATGACAAAATATGTAAAAAATGTACTGACAAAAAAGAGGTCAGTTAATCGGCAAATCAGATTGGGATGCTTACCTGTTGTGCGACCGGAGCACGGTAGTAGCAAAAATAGCAGTAGAAATTTTTGAGGGAGACCTGCTCTGAGAAATCTTACTTGGCCATGACATTACATTATATCTAGTTTTGAAGTCACAGAGCATGGAACGAAACATGCACCACACGCACGCACCACGAAAACCTTGATGGATTGGAAACATCATCAACCGAGTAACAGGCGACGCAGGTCATGCACCATGCGAGACCATGCGACGAACTTACAAGCTGGGATAATTTATCATGTGCATCAAATGCGATCAGTTGCCATCGGTGTTGAGTACAAATGCACGAAACTTAGATGTACTACGGACAACTTCGCCTGCTCAACGTACACTTCTCCTCCCTCCCTCACCTGAAATTGCAAGACGGGGCTTGGATTTTAGCGTTTTGTACTTTTGTATATAATATACCAACCACAATTAAAACGAATGTGAATGCTCTTTGAGTCGTTTTTGGGTCTGGATATTTAAATTATTTATGTATACCTTACAATCGACACCTCTGGATTCTAATGCGAGTGCTGTGCGCTCCTCGAAGAAGGGTGGCCCGCCCGACGCCAAAAAATTAGGATGTGCCTCAGGTTCCATAAGTATTTGGGTAGGTAGAAATGTATACATACATTATGAGACTATGTATTACTATGTTGTCACCAGAGGAAAAACGTTCAGAAACATATACGTTCGCAGAATTTGTCAAACAGATACAGTGGCATCGGGAACATAATACCTACTGTATAATTGCTCATCTTAGACATCACTATAGTCTATTCTTACACGCGGCGGTTTATTGTTGCAACTCATATTTCCCAGTCTCAACCCTCTCCCTCGTCTGTTCAATCGCGCGGTACAAGTCCTTGGCTGCCAGAGAGCTAGGTTCTACCCCAAACACTTCTATAAGCTTCGGAACGGCATCTTTGGTAAGAAGTAATTCCTGTTTGAGATCGGAGTGCTCTGATGATCTGGATAAAGAAGACGAGTCGGCGTTTGTGGTCGTCGAGGCGACAGACTGAGCTAAAGGAGGAGAAATGTTGTACACCTCGTCTAATGGTTCGCTTGCTTGTGGGATAATTACGTTGTGTTGTAGAAGAGATTGCAGGTATTGTGAGGATTTATAAGCTGCAAGCGGAGGTTTACAAAAGTAAGTAGAACATTACTTTTTCTTCGGAACACTACGAACCTCTATAATGGGACCAAGACCGCCAGGCACAAAAGAAGAAAGGGATATTGGGTATTACAGCTGTTCCACCAGAAGGTAAGATCGATTAGCAAAACATATGTTGCCAGATGGAAAAAAAGTGCGGTACATACGAATGAGTTTGAATGGTGCTGTAAAAGGTGTTATTATCATCCAGAGGTAAAAGCCACGCTTATGCCGTGGTATTCGGTGTTCGGTGTACGAGTGTAATTCGGATAAAACGGTTGACGAAGAAATAATCGACGGTGGGTACATGAGTGGGATCTGCGGAGGCATTAAAGGTGGTTTTTAACCAACTGACAATGAAAGATGCGTACCTTTAGCGACTGTTGTTCATTTTCAGCTTTATTTTCTTTCTCAACTACTACAGGGTGCTTCCTACCGTGATTAGTGATAGAAAAGCCTCGCGACGGCTCTATACTCTGCAATGACAACTCTTCAAATTCCAGGCGGTCGAGGAACCTTTCCCCTGCTCGGTAAACCTTTAACTGTTAAAGAAAATGCGCTCTCAGAATTTCGAGAATCGTTTCGGCCAAAAAAGGGTCGGCACACACCTTCCAGCCTCCTTGTGCCTTTCCGAAGCCCGCCCAAGTCTCCGCAGCTTTTTTTTTCACCCAGTTGGCGACTCCTTCCTCAGGCCACCCAAATATTGACTTCACCTTTCCACTTTTGCTTTCTGAGTCCTTGTTGAGTTTATGAGAACTGATTTGAAAGTGGTAATATGTTAACCTGTTCAGACCAGATTGAGGCACCGGGATTATCTTGGGTCTTGTCAGTGGAACAGCTATAATTCGCAGATTCTTAGTGGTTGTCGAAAGCATAGTCTTCACAAAGAATCCGCAACGTGCGGTATTGTTGATCGAGGACTATACAAAAGCTGGTGTTTTCGATATTTGTTGTTGGTCACGTTGTAACTGCGTGATTTCTTCCATGCCGCCCATTGTCATTTCAGAGCATGGACCTCCTGCATCAGCAGCACTTGAATTCCTTGCAAACACTACGCAAAAGCCAGATTCGTTTGCTAACGACAGTCCCCTACTTAAGGCAATAAAGACTGTTCTTCGCGGAACAGATGCAGCTAGTCAATCCTCAATTCACACGACGCGCTTCTTCACTGGCAATGATGCAAAGGACTACGAGCTTACATGGAATGCACAACACGCTATCCTCACATACTCAGGTGTTATCATTAAGAGATGGTGCTTTGATCATGAAGGGGAGTCTATTCAATGGGCTTGCTTGGGAGAGATTGAACAGGTCGTCGTTCCCAATTCAAAATCTGGCCATAGCGCGGCGAATTCTGCCACGTCTGAGAACAAGCAGCCAGCTGAAATGGATGCAGGACGACCAATATTTGGGCCATTTCACAGAGAAACTCTCAAACGTGCGAAGAAAGACGACTCTTATACCACGATCGTGTTGTGTGTTTTCATCTTTTTGAGGAGTGTAGGGAAGATGTATTTGATGGATGGGACGGATTACACCTTTTCTCTGCCCTTTATAGTGAGGAGGGTTTGGTCTGTATCTCCTCATGGGGTTATGATGCAGAGGGTGCTGGAGCCATCCGAGTTGATTGAGGCAGAGGCGAACGGGGAGGAGGTACTTCCAACGATATTCACGTTGACCAGTCCATTTTCAGAGGCTGCGGCTGTTGGACATACTGCAGGAATCTTAAATGCTACCCAGGATCTGCCTGCGACTTTGAAGGATGAAGAGGAGCATTTGACTAAACCTTTGAGGTCGATTCCCCCTACGGAAATGATTGTCTGGGTTTCGCATTGGAGTTTGGTAGCAGGCGCGTGCTTCGTGGTTACTGTAGACGTGAAGAAAAGACTTCTATCGATATGGCACTACGTTCACATCAAGTGGAAAGGTTTGGCCTTCACTCGTAATGCTGGCGAACGACCAAGGTTCAGTGAGAAAGCCAAAGGGAAGCAAAGACAGTCATTCTCTGGCGCTGATGCTGGGAATCGGAGGACATCTTTGTTCGATGGTGTTGATGGTCGTCAGCGAACGTATCCAGCGTCTCCTGGTGTCAAAATGCCAGACCCTCCCATGATCCCGCTAGAGTTCTTTGACCTTCCCGATGCTCTCCCATTGGCTTCCCTTCCCGGCATGCCGCCTTCGCTTTCAACTACAATGACTATGGCTTCTCTCGTTTCCAGTACTGCAACTCAGAAAAAATCTACAACAGCACTGGGAAAGGGAAGGAGGAGTTCTTTGTCGAGGAATGATCTTAGTTCTACGATGGACCGTATGGTGCTTGGGGGGCGTACGGATGACAGTACGCTTTTGCCGGTTGATCTTGGTCGGATGAAGGCCTCATACTGGATGGAGTGCTTATTCACACAGCAGATTTCAGAAGAGGAGTGTGTAAATTGTTTGCATTCTTCGCTATTTTTGCTTACTAACGTATTCTCAACAAGTGCGAAAGGATGGTCCAACATTCTTGTGAACTTATTTGACACCCGATTTGATGGAAAGCAGCATCGTTGTCTTATGTCCATAGGCGTACCCAAAAGTCAGTTAATTCACATTTTTTCATTGGCCGGACTAGAGGATAGAACTGTGCAAGTATCACGCGTAACGGAATTGCCCGGGCTTTCTGCTGCTTCTCTTCGTGCAACCCGGGCTAATGTTTGGGATCTGTTATTCGTCAAACCTCGTGGGGAGCTGGTCCTCCTTACGCATGGATTACAAGAGATACCTGTTCAACTGCGTCCCTCGCCGGAACTATCAAGGACGGATATTGATATGGATGCATCGACCAGTCGACCACCCCATGGCATGATTACTTCCATCAGAGAAGCATTCTGGGGTAATGTAACTCTTGTTCATGAGGATGGATGGGAATCTCTGGCTACATTTGACATCTTTCCACAAAATAAACTCGTAACCGAATGTTTTCAACTTCTTGCCTTGACCCTCCCCAACGAAGTCACCTTTGAAATACGTCGCCTTTTCCTCGAGAAATGGTGCGAACGAGGCTGGTCAACTTGTCGAGATGTAGAGTTCAATTGTTTTTCTATTACTCTGCTTCAAGTGTTTGGCCTAGAAGTTGAAGGTGCGACGCTTCCTGATGACCCCTGGGCACGCCTGGCAGCCTCCTCCTCGTATTCGCGATTCGTCGAAGATTCTGTTCTGAGTTTGCTCCAGCAACCTCCTACAATTCCTGTTCCTCGTCCGATACCAAATACTTCGCATCCAACCTTGGCACCTGTTTTGTATGGCTTCCATATCTTGGCTGAGCAATTTCGGTTTTCGATATCGAGACATCAAGACCTCCTGAAATTTGTTCCATTGTTGTGCAGGATCGCTGTTGCCGTTCGTCCGGAATGGGCCGACTACTGGAAAAGACTCGTACCTGACGCCATTACCTTCTGGTCACCTTCGTCGAAATCTTGTAGGTTCAAGCTAAGCTTATTGATCCGAAGGCTTACCACTAATAGCTCTCAAACAGCGCCAGAATGTCTCGATGATCGAATTCCTGTGTGGCCCCCAGATTTTTCTGCCATCCTACATGGGCATATTAGCAAGCCGGATTGGAAAGTGCCATGGCAGGACGTTCAACATATTGTCTCGCGTTTTTGCATTACCCCCTCCTTTGAATATGGCCTCATTGATCCACTCCGCGAACTCCATGAGCTCAGCCTCCTATACAATTCACTTGCGGATGACAAAGTTCCAGAGTGCCAGAGAAGGGCGGAAAATGCTGTATCAGGGATGGTCGCATTAAGCCGCGGTAGGAATTTCATTGCAAATTTACCTCTGGGAATTGCCGCACCGTTGTGTGAAGCAACAAGAACGTGTCAGCTGGCGCCACCGACGGGCTGGTCACATGAGGCTTATCAAGTAGTCGGAAGGAACGATCTTGCTGCTTCCATGACTAATACTCAGGATGTATTTGTTGCCAGGGGTTACAAAAGGAGGAAGGAGTTCATTGTACGATGTCAATTCCTTGTCACTAAATCATTTTGCTGAAAAGTAGACACAGAATCCTTCTAAACGTCGCGAAGAAATTAGCGAAATTATTGCTGAGACGCGTGCATTGGCCGGGGATGGTGAAACTTCTTTTTTCGGTGTGGATCCCGACCTCAAAGAGTTTACTGATATTCGCTTCGGCTTGGATCGTCGACTTGACGAGGTAGCGCGTATGTTATGCTCTTCGGTCATCCCTACTGTCAAGGGCTTAGACCGGGAATTAGTGTAAGTCTTTGGTGTTTTTCCTGTACTCGATGCTTATACTTCATAGCAATGAACATGATCAAGCAAAGGAATATCAAAACCACGCCCTTCGTGTGGCAGAAAGAACATTTGCTTTATCATACGGCCGTGCCATGTTCACCTTTGGGTCAGTCCCCGTCATCAATCGAGAAGCTGTTAGCGTTCCGAAAATTGAATATTCATTCCGAATCCAACCCCACAACATTCTCGTGACGCCTGAACCGGGCAAGATTTCTCCCGAGTCTATGGCTTGGGGTGAATTCCACAATGGAGTCGCAGCTGCTTTGCGCATAACTGCCAATGCTCCTGGCGTTGAGAGTTCATGGATTGCCTTCAACAAACGAGGAGATTTATCACCGGAGCATGCGGGTTTTCTTCTTGGTCTTGGGTTGACTGGACATTTAAAGGCACTTATGACATGGCACACTTTCTCGTATCTCACACCGAAACACGACTACACTTCGATCGGCCTGCTTCTCGGAATGGCGGCAGCGAACGTTGGAACTGGAAATCAACATATCACAAAACTTCTTGCGGTTCATACGCCTGCTCTCCTGCCAACCCAGGACGTGGATCTCAACATATCCCTAATTACTCAAGCGGCCGGGGTCGCCGGGGTCGGGCTCTTATACCTTGGAACGAAAAATCGACGGATGGCGGAAGTCTGCCTTAACCAAATAAGCCGCCGCGACCTCGTTCAACCAGACCTAAGCAATGAGCATCGTGAAGCATATACCTACTCCAGTGCCCTTGCATTCGGGATGATTATGCTCGGAAAAGGGACAGTCATACCAGTCGACTTAGAGCTTATAAAGCGTTTGAGCATACTTATACATGGAAGCACCAACGCCACGCTGGGTAAAGAGACGAAGACCTTTGACATCAATCTCACATCGCCAGCCGCATCGATGGCTCTTGGACTCATGTATTTGCGAACGGGTCGCAAAGATGTCGCAGATATCTTGTCAATACCGGAGACAGTTATTGAATTGAACTCCATCCAGCCGTCCTTCCTGCTCATTCGAACTATTGCGCGATCTCTCATTATGTGGGATGTCATCAAGCCTAATAATGAATGGATAGTAAGCGAAATTCCTCAATCGATCCGTAATGCCTTAGCGTCAAGGCAGAAGACTGGAAATCCTATTGACGATGCCATGGATTTAGCTCATTACAACATCATTGCGGGATGTTGTTTCGTAATTGGATTGAAATATGCTGGCACAGCGCGTCAAGAGGCTTACCAACTCATAATCAAACAGTTTGATTTGTTCTCCAGGATGACGTATGCTTCTGGTAAGACAAGCGGTTCTGTGTGATCATTGCGTCCCATTAATTATGTTAGGACCTGCTTTCGATCACAAGATAAAACGCTCAGCAGTCCGAGATGGACTCAACTTGATTTCCATCGCCCTTTGTATGGTAATGGCTGGCACGGGGGAACTTACGTGCTTGAGACGCCTCCGATACGCCTATGGGATGTCTCAACAAATGATGTACCTTCATGGCTTCAAGTATGGCGTTCACATTGCAACTCATATGGCTCTGGGACTCCTTTTCCTTGGTGGGGGTCGCTACACTCTTGGAACGTCAGATGCAGCCATAGCGGCTATGGTTATGGCGTTCTTTCCCCGCTTTCATCATGTCTCGTCCGATAACAGGAGCTACTTACAAGCCCTTAGGCATATGTGGGTTCTGGCCGTGGAACCTCGGTGCTTGATTGCTCGGGACGTTGATACGAAAGAGGTTGTTTATTTGCCAGTTAAGATCACAGTGAACGAAGAGGACGGTGTCGAAAACACTCAACTCATTTCGCCTACTCTCATTCCGGACATGGATCGACTTTTGTCTGTCCGCGTGGATACACCCCGTTATTGGCCATTCCACATCCATACAGCGACGCCTTCTCGTGAAAAGGAAGCTTTACTAAAAAATCAAACTTTATATGTAAAACGTCGAACACCGTTCTTAAGTTATACTGAAGACCCGAGGGGCAGTCGAAGCCTATTTGTTCGCTCTGGCTTATCTGCTGGTGATTCTGCCATTCTGGACTTTCCGCAGCTGACAGATGTCAAGACTCACCCTGCAGGCGACTTGGGCGAATTCATCACTTCTTTCTCAAATAATGTTCTTTTCTTAGCCTTTGCGGATCACTTCTCGCGTCCCAAAGGGGGAACCGATGGAGAGGCCATTTTCCGAACTTACTGCCATGCAACATTACTCGACAGCATCCTTCAAGACAAGCCTCAAACGCTTCAATCGCATCTGACGTTGTACATGTATCGTAACATGTCCCTGAAATCTCGCTACTTCTATCTCAGCTTACAGGACCTGCGATTTGCAACAGACTTTTATGCTAAGGTCTATAATCGACGCTTCAGGGATCGTACGGAAGGCAACATTCGGTCGCCACTGATCAGGGATACCACATTGCAAGGTGCACTTCATGCCCTTGATCGGAAGGTTGACTCTATTCATACGTCACCAGGTCACTTGCGGTATCTGGGTCGTTATGGTAGAGGGGACTTATTGCCAGATGACCATAATGTGGCTGGGACTGTAGACACAGAAGATGGCGAAACGGCCAGTCGATATCTATCGTGGTACCTTCTCCGGAACGAAGTCCCAGTTTCGACGTTGTTAGTTGTTCTCCGTCAACTTGCCAGAGACGCACATAAACAATGTCTTGGCGCGCCTACACCCGATGGGACATCCAATGCCCGGCAATTAAGTTTGGGCATTGAAGAGGTTTTGCATGGGACTAAAATGACACCGTCTCTCGGATCTGGATGGAGTGTCCGATCACTTGGTGAAATAATAGATGCGTGGAACACTACCTGAGAGTCAAGCCATAGTCAAAATATTTTATTGAACGTGTACAGACCATTAAATAATAGTATCAGTTGGAATGAAGGCAATGAAGGCCGTTAATGCAGTTCCGTATAATGGGACAAACGGTTGTGCAGTTCAGACAACTTTCGCCACATCCCCCAGTGTACGTAAAACTCTTAAAACCTTGGTGGGCCCAGTTGGAAATCGGAAAAAGACATGTGCACAAACCGAATCTTTTAGAACTCTGTAAAATTGATAAGGGATTTGAGAGCAAGCCGAGTTCCAAAGATAAGATATATTCTGGCCAACATTCAATAAGAAAATTGTATTGGATACAAACAAAACTGATTGTGTGAAGCCGGCGCCTGCAGCCCAACGACCAGTTCAATCTGTAGTTCAACAGGAGACTCTACGTGAGCGTCACCCACACCAACTCTGAGAAAAATTATACCTCGAGCTACTTCTCAGTGATTTGAAAGGACGAATGAGTATAGTTGATTTCCAATGGCCTGATCCGAGCCTCGTGAAACCATCGGTCGATACGGATTATTCCAGCCAGAGCGTTGAACCTCTCATTTTCCAATTAAAACCAGCTCAAGCTCGACCCTGCAAGCACGAATGATCCAGTTTTTTTCCAGCACAAGGGGTACCGCCACCAACCACCGATTTTTTGTGTTTGATAGAGGAAGCATCCATCATGTTTTCAAAAGTGCGGAACAATGAAACTTCTTGGCGGATAAGAAGTGACTGAATGTCGGGCTGGAGAGGGTGAAGAGGAAAATGTTCGTATTGATTTTGATGTCCTCCGACAGCTGCCTCACGCCAAGAACAGATTGTCGGTAATGTAAAGGACCAAAAGAGTGATCAAGGCGCGATGATTCCAACATTGAGCCAAATACTTCGACGAACCTTTCTAACAAAGCCAAATATTATGACGAACCTTCCTAACAAAGCCAAATATTTGATAGTGATCATATCCTGGAAGGGCCTATTAAGAAATATCCAATGAATTTATAAACGAGGGGATGTTGATCATCCAGCCCATTAATGACCTAGATTTATTTTCTGGTATTATGCAGTCTAATAAATTGAAATGAGTTCTGATAGGCCAGCACACCAAGTAAATTTCCAAAAATGGATACATTTTTCTCGAGGGGGTCTACAAATTCCAGCCTCTTGTTATACCATATTTTTCTGATGAATTACACAGCGCTCTCTCTTGGGTCAGATATTGCTGATGGATAGCCTGAGTTGTAGTATATAAAAGTTACATGAAAAGAAAATGAAAACCAAGTTATCACTGTTCAATTTCTTCGTCATCTGATGATAATGCATGTAAAGCATCAAGACAAGTTGCATTGAACTTCCAGCTTGATTGTTCTAATCTGGCATAATCACCAGGAATGATTCCCACTGTTCCTTCTACTGGCAGCACATCCTTGTCCTCATCTCTGTTCATCCTGCCAATGCTTCCTATTTGTATTTTTTTTTAAAATTATTTCCAGACATTGAGTGAAATACTAACCTTCTTCCATATGCACCATATCATGGTGATTATTGTCCTCTGTGCTTTCAGAAACATCTATCATTTTTAATAGGACTAATATTCGCTTTCAAAAAGGAGAAACTCACCTGCTAAGTTCTCCCTTTGGCCTGATAACCATTTCTTTACTTCCAAAAGTACCTTGTTTCTGCGTTTCTTGTCCATTTTCCTTGGATCTTCCATTTTGTATGCCATTCCAAGATTCCAGAAATCAAGGACAGCCCAGATATTCTCCATCTCCCTATGCCACTGATGCCAGTCCCTATCTTTTTCCGGGGAATAGGCCTTCAACTCCATTTGTTTCCCATCAGATTTGAATTCAATTTCCAGCCATTTCTTCAAAATTTCCACATTTCCACTTCCCATCACAATATCCAAAATTTTCTCGTAATAGAGAATGTAACCTCCCAACAGCGACGCTGATTTAGCAGGGAGTTTTTTCATGCAACCCTCCCAAGTTAATGCCAATAACCACTGCTTCATGGTGACCATCTTCAGTAAATCAAAATCTTCTATCTTGAAATACAACGGAGCTCCAGATTGTTCATCGGCAGTCTTTGCACCAATAAAAGTATTTATTGCCTGAACCTGAACTACACCCTTTCCACCTTCCTTCTCTTCAATCTTCTTCACCAAGTATTGGATTTGGAGTGCATTTTCCAGAGGTTTCTTTTTTTTCTTTATATCAATGAACCAGCAGAAGTCAGGAAAAAGTTTGTTAGCCATTGACAACAACGGTCTAAATTACAGCGGTTCATAAAAGTCATATGATGAGTCAGCAGCAATCCCACGTAAACCGAAGCTTTACCGTCCGAGTCGTCACCTTAGTATGAATCATAGATGTTTGCTTATTGTGAAGACCTTTGGCGAGAGCATCTGTGCGATGCTTGACATCCTCGCAAGAGTTTTACATAAACCATGCCTTCCTTGCCCCAAGAAGCTAGTAATGAGTAGCTTAGAAAAAAAAGAATGTTGAAGCATCTCATGAGACTTGATCTACGTCAACAGTTTGAACATCCCATACTCTGTTCCCCTGTAAAATAAATTCTTGCACAAATTTTCTCGCAAAGCAGACTCGCAAATGCGCATTAGTGGGGGGAAATGACAGTTCCAGTTGCTGTGACTTCTATGATACAGCACGTCGAGGCGCGACAGAAGTATTTGCGTGCTGTTTCTGATAGTACAAATGATAAATGACTCGGATTGGTTGAGAAAGAAAGGAAAGTAACAATTAAAATTTGTTATCGGATCCCTAGTGAAAACGATGCAACGGCCTTCCGAACTGGTTTGCTTCCCCAGCGATACAGCAACTCTCTGTTTCAATGATGACAACAATGCTTCAGAGCAGCGGATTCTTCGGCCTCTCACAGGTCGAGAAGTTGCACCGAAAGGCCAGTGATACAGTAACCTTCTCTTTCAAGCCGTTTCAATCCCCATGTCGGACGAGGCTGATTCCTCAGCCGAGAAGATGCACAAATCTGAATATGATATGAACTGATATTACGGCTTCCGTAAGGAAAGAAGACGCTTGCGCCTAGGAGACCTCTGCTTCTCCTTATCCGGCTCCTTTTTCGGCGTCTTCAGAGGTTGCGCGAAATCTCCAATCAAACTGATCAATGGGCAGAACAAGTGGGGTGCTTTGGAACATATGCAGCTGCTCTTCCAAATCTTCCTGCAACCATTCTCCTTCTGGAAAATTCAACAGCCTGGTTGGAAGCCCAAATGGATGTGGGACGTCCATTGTTAGTAACGCCTGGTCGACAATCTGTGGGACCACAGAACGCGCAGAAGTTGGGGGAGTTGGTGAAAAAGAAATTTGAGCGTAAAAAGACGTGCAAAACTTCTGTATACCACGCGACCGCAAGTCAAGAAAAGTAGGTAGAACAACGAGAGAGCATGCCAGTGACCGGTGAAGAAAAGGGATGATATGCCGTCTCACAAAAGTTGGTCGGTTCACAGGAAGTCTACTTATCGCTTTTCCTAGTAACAGATCCCCCTTGTTCATGGGCAGACAATCTAAGTAGTAGGCGGTGAATATTTGAATTGCCAACCGCGAATAATATGATCATGTGACCCCGTTGCTTGGACTAAGCGCTGTGGTAAGCGCTTAAATTTTACGCAGATTTCATATTTATATCTGGAAGCCAAAAGTTGTCACCGACTTCTGACAAGTTGACACAACTGCTTGATAATTTCTGACCCGGCAAAGCCCAAAGTTTCAGTCTATCGCGTACACAAATATTTTCGCAGCATGAGTAATTTACTGGCCTAATAGTTGCCCCTTACTACGCGGCAATGGATTCATAAACTTTCTGGATCATCTTCCGACTTACCTAACGTTTAGGACGAAAACCCAGGAACCCTAGTGGAAATCTGTTACGTCTAGCCTTGGAGGTCCGAGTCAAATTCAAGGATGTGCCAGCTTATAAACGAAACGAAGGGCTACACTTGCTTGCGGTTGTGGGCCAACGCGAAATCTTCCTCGGTCGTGCGACAGCTCACTGAGGGACAGTGTCACGATTTTAATTCTTCAACGAATGGCCAACACACGTTCGCGTTAAACTGTCGGCAAAATTCAAACCCTTTAAAGTGGCGACTGAGCAATCACACATCCCATGAATCGTAGTCACTAATGATTCACCCAGTTCAATTCCATCATGTATACATAAATACTGCAGCATTGCGATACGAATCCGCCCGTTTCTGTACCTAGAAATTTCTGATGTAGTTGAGGAGAGGTTCGCCTTCTACAGGCCGGTTTGCGACGATATCCGGAAGTACTTCGTCGCGGAATTGGTGCCAGAGAGGCACATCAGACAAAATAGAGTTCATCGATCCGCGTACCCTACAGAGGCATCTCCAAATCAGCACAAATATAAGAGGCGTTTTCGATAGCACTCACCACCAGTCATAGTCCGACCACTCCCGCCATTTCTTCTCAACACTCGAGTCCTTCTCGGTGGTTATCACCCAAGAAGGTACAAGTTTAAGAAATTCACTACACATGTCGTCAGTCTGGGTATGCAATGGAAACAGCAGAAACATTTACCTCGGAAAATGTTCCGAGTTCAGTTCATTCGAACCGGCTCCTGCCTCATTATCTGATGTAAAATTTATTGTGCATGCTGGTTTCATTTTGATACCAGCAGAAGGGTCGATCATCTCCATCTTCTCGAGTGCACAGCGAAGCCTCTCGAGTGAGGCACGCAGGCCAACAAACTGCCTAACCACGTACAACGTTCCTAGGAACCCCTTCTCAATACTCGCTCGCCAGAATTGAATATTGGCGCCAACAACGACCGCCAACTCCGCCCGTGGTATGTCGACCACCTCAGGCTCAACACTCTCGAAGACAAGTGTCTGGAGGAACCCTAGGAATTCTAGGACCTCCATCCAGTCGTGCAAATCTGCACGGTCACAGCGGTGTTTCAACCGACCGAATTCAAGGACCTCCTGCGAGGTCGCCATGGTGGAAAGAATGGGTGGAAAATTTTCTAGGACCGCTCTCCTTTTTAAAAGTCCTGCCGTGTGCCCCAGGGACGCACTAGCGTGTGTCTTTCTGTCATTCGGGTATTCCAACGATTCCTGACAGGATTCTCGAATATAGTCTCCCAGATGGAGCAACCACCAAGAAATTTTTATTTTCGAAAGTCGCCACTCAGACGATTTTCAATGGACATTCTGCGCGGCCTACCGTGACTACTTGCCTGTGGTGGCTGTCATAAGCACCCACCATATAGTTCAGACAGTGGTTTTGTTCAAATTTTGCATTCGTTGGATTTCAAGTTGATGCGTACATTTGATGGGAGCGTACATCTCTGTCAGTGGCGTAGAGATGCGACCTTATTCTCCTATGTTCCGGTTCTCAGGCCTTTGGCTGGGAGGGGGGTTCTCTCTAAACATCTCGGACTCCTGAGTATCATGATGCTTCGAGACCGGGTTCTAACCTTGAAGGAGCTTGGGTTCCCTCTCCCAACTCTGATCAAACCGATAAGAGCAGCCAAGGGATTTTGAAAAGTATACAACTGCTCTCTAGTCTCTCTCCTTTGGACGAACTCACACTTCTAGTATCCAATGAATGAAGAAGTCGGTAAGGAAGCGCAAAATGGCTTGCAAAATTTTCGTATATTACGCGACCGACAATCAAGCAAGGTGAGTAGAACAACACGAAAACATGGAGGCTTGTGGGGGAAAAATCGAAGCATAAGATGTCTCACGAAAGTGGCGGCGCTCAGAAGGTAGCAGACCCTTGTTCATCGCGGACCAAATTTGGTGGTTGATTTCTTCTCAACACTCAAGTCCTTCTCAGTGGTTATCACCCAAGAAGGTACGAGTTTCAGAAATTCACTGCAGAAGTCGTCAGCCTGGATATGCAATGGAAACAGCAGAAACACTTACATCGGAAAATGTTCCGAGCCCAGTTCATTTGAACCGGCTCCTGCATCACCATCTGATATAAATTTTATAGTTCTTGCTGGTTTCACTGCAACAGCAGATTCTAGGGTCGATCATTCCCATCTTCTCAAGCGCACAGTGAAACCTCTCGAGTGAGGCGCGCAGGCCAACAAACTGCTTAATTATGTTTAACTTTCCAAGGAACCCTTTCTCAATGCTCGCCCGCCAGAATTGAACATTGGTGCCAACAACGACCGCCAATTCCACGCGAGGAATGTCGACTCTTGAAGACGAATGTCTGGAGGTAATTGAGAAACTCCAGAACCTCCAACCAGTCATTAAAGTCTGCGCGGTGCAACGGTGTTTCATCCGACCGAACATTGTTCGTGTATTCCAAAACAGCGGATTCCTGACAGGTTTCTCGAATACATCTCCCAGATGGAGCAACCACCAAGAATTTTTTACTCAGGCGAATTTCAAAGGACAATTTTTTTTGGCGCGGCTCATTCCTTGTCTGTGGTAGATGTTATGAGCACTCACCATATAGTTCAGACAGCGGTTTTGTTTAAAACGTGCACGGCGCCGATCGTTATTATGCATTCGTTGGATTTCAAGTGAGTGTTCCCTTTCGCGTACCTTTAACTACCTTTGATGGGACATCTCAGACTGTCAGCGGCATAGAAATGCAACCCTGGCGGGATACGAGATGTCGACCGGCTAATGCGAATTTGTCAGTGGAGTAACGGTGTAGATGATACCACGTACTCACCCGTTGAATCGGAGAGTGCTCAGGTGCCTGTTGGAATGACAAAGGCGGATGGTGAGGATATTGGATACAAACTTACGCCGTGCTTGTTGAATAGGTTGGCACTATCTGGAGAGCTACGCGTTCCTTCTCTTGGAGTCGACAGATTAAAAGGTACAACGAGAACAGTGTTTTTCCTGTCGAGTTATATTAGCTGGTGCTTTAGGCGATGGTTAACCCGATGGACCAATTTCTGACTAGAAAGGGGCCGTCCCGCGATATCTTAAGTGTACCGAGAATGTTGCATACTCCTCACAAACGAGGAAGAGTTTTATGGAAGCTCAAAGAGTGAGGTCGACCATTGAGTAACCCTTTCTAGTTACGCTGTCGACGTTCTGTGTTCACCGAGTCTGCGCAACGTTGAACCCTATGTTTGACCAGACAACACTTGAATTTTTACTCCATCTGGCTCATTCCTTCGGCTGTCTTTGGATTTTTTTATTGCACGGAAAATAACAATAAATTGAGTTTACTGCGATACGTACGCAATCCATGCATTAAGGTGGAAAGCTTACTCTAACTCAATTTTCTCTCCATTGGAAAGCGCAACTGACGCATCTGCATGTTGGGACATTATTCAATAGACATTTAATCCTTGGATTATAGAAAACACACCGATAAACTGTCAAGACATATCCATAAGAAGTGTGATTTCGCCAAATAAGAAGGGAAGAACTTACAGGTAGTCATAGGTTCATCTGCAGATCGAATCTGCAACTGGTAGAAGTAAGCCTCATTGAAGTTGCATTTGTCACAAGAGGCTGCCGGAGTGGGACATCAACACAGAGCCTGAGTGTTAAATTAAAGGCGCACCTTGTGTCTTATCGGCGTGAACCCAGGCCTCGTCTCCTCCTAAAACATCATCTATTTCCTTGCGCCTCAACCTCGTTCTTGATGTCATCTACATTCTCGAACTAGAAGGGTTCAAACTGGGACAATCATGGTCGACATACTTGCTTGGTGATTGGGAATTCATAAGGACATGTGTTACACGCCCACTTGTTGACACCGGTTTCAGAAGAAATGACCAAAAGATTGGCACATGTTGGACAGAACAACATTGGTGTCGAAGCGTCGGGTGCAATATTAGTGACTGAAATGGAAAAGGATGTGATCAGATTCCATATCTTATCTTTGTTGAGCATGGTCACTGCTCACTAGTATCGGTGGCACTGAAATACAATAATGTAACCCACATCTTTCGTCCTCTTCTCATGGGCCTGCTTCACTTTTTCAAAGACAAACTGACGGAGCACTCAGGTAGTCCCTTTAAAAGTTCTGAACTTCCTGCATGGTCGCCAGCCCCTGAGGAGCCGGTAAGTTACATACCCACAACGACTTTGAAATACCTCTTGAAACCGTCTCCAAGCACGAGCACGGCAAATTCAACGAAGCACCAGAGGAAGATTATGAGTCTGCAGAAGTATTCTGTCGCCAATACCCCGTTGACCCTCCGCGCCTTCTTCCCTCTGATGCAGTCGACGCAATCAACGAAGTAGGCTGTAGTGCCTGGGGTATTGAGTACCCCAATTCTCCTCGCTTTGTTGGTCAGATATACAAAAATGCAAGGAAAGATAGTTCAGGTGGTATTACCGTCCGAACCTCACGGCGATGCAAGGATGTTTGTCTGCTAAGCGATTTACCAATTGTTGCGGGGCTTTACGATACACGAGGAAAGGTTGGTGTCTACTACGAAATCTATATCAATAAGATGGATGGCATCATCGCCGTCGGTAAGTGGTAAAGGCATTGGATTATCGTCACAATTGAACTGACAATACATTTGTAATTTGCAGGTTCTGCATGTCGTCCCTATCCAGTGTGGCGCATGCCGGGCTGGAATCGCATGAGCGCGGGTTTCCACCTGGATGATTTCCGCAAATTCTTTGAGGACCCAGAAGGAGGTCGTGATTACACTAACGATATATCTCGCATCAATTCAGGAGATACGATTGGTTGCGGTTACGAATTCTCAAATGGCGTTCTTTTCTACACTTATAACGGCTTGCGTCTCCCACCTGCCTTTACTGGCATTTATCTCCCGCGACAAAATCAAGATGTATTCGCTGCCATTGGTGTTGAAGGGCAGTGTGATTTCCTTGTTAATTTTGGAGGAGAAACTTTTATGTGGAAGGAAGGGAACGAGTGGGCTTGGAGGGTTGAAGGTCACGTTGGAACCATGCATGGCTGGCCTTCTGCCAATGTTGGCGACGAACTTCCAGCTTATCAATGATTCCAATTGTACTAGCAAAATAGAAACTACTGCATTGACAAAAACCTGAAAGGATCGACGAGACTTCACTTTCCAGAATGTTCAGAAGCTCGATGGCCAGTTTAGTTATCACTTCCATTGTATCCATAAACGGTATCAACCCGCCTGGTGGGTGAAATTAGACGGAATAAAATGAAAAGGACCAACAGAATCGTTCTGTGAGATTTTTCGAAAGGTGGAAATCAACAGTCCGCCAGAAATATCAGAATAGAAATCCATTGTTCCAGCAGTGTCGAGATAAAGCAACAGACAAATGCCAAACAATGACTATCATACAATCAGTGACCATATTTGCTTGTCACCCAAGAACCATCTCAGTCTCTCAATACTTCACGAGCAACCCCGCCTGCAACTACCACACCCCGCTCCTCAGGATCAAGATCGGAAGCGCCTTTCTTTGATAGGAGCGCCGATCTAGATGAAAAGAGTTCAAGACGACAACCTGACTGTGGCTCAATAAAATGACTTACTCCAATTTCGAGATATAGTTTCCATCCATTTCGAGGGAAAGTTTTGGGCCTTCGTACCTGACAATAGCCCAGTCAAAAATTATAGAAATTTCATCATAGATTGGAGAGGAACAATACGTACAGCTTATGCCGCAGTGCAAATTGCAGGAAAGCCTTCCAGTATGGATCGTGCTTACTGAGCATAACGGCATTCCCAATGACGACTAACAGCTCTTTAGCGCGCGTAATCGCCACATTCATCCTAGTCGTACATTTGAGCGAATGATTTTGAAATGCTACTGAACTGCTCACCTCTTTCTTTCCAACACAAGTCCCAGTCCTTTCTTGCGATCATCTTCCAAGAATCTGGGGTTTGATCTCACACAAGAGATTATAACAACTCGAGTTTCGCGTCCTTGGTAATCCTAAAAGAAAAGGCATTGATTTCATCAGGCCACTCAACCACATCGAGTCAACATCCTTGATATTCATCCCTAGTACACAAAGTCCAGATCCGAGCCATGAATTTTTGACCTCGGTTAATGACTCTGCAATCAAGTTTTGTACGGGACGGGTACAAGAGGAGGAATGGACAGAGATGAATCCATGAAATTACTAACCTCAACGGTTCCGACGTCAATAGCATGCAACCCCTCTTCCCTGAGCTTCTCGCGGAGTTTTCGCACTTGCAATCTCCAAGGTGCCATGATACCGATTTCGTCAGGCTGGAGGGGTGGATTGCTTGCACTGGCTTCGGCAAGCAACGATTTCACCACTGAAACAACTTTGTTAATTTGTCCAAGGTTGAACCATGAGACGCGCTGAGAAGAGTGAGAATGCAAGAAAAAGGAGGAGAAATCAAGCAAACCTCATCATCTGTATCCTCTGAAGACGGGTCACCCACGAATTTTAGGGGCATGTCTGGATCACGCAGCCTGGACCAAGATATGAAACCATTCTCTGCGCGGGGTTGCAGACTGTCGTTGTAGAAGATCGCCGATGGTGGCATGAGAATTACCGGATGGCTGCGGTAATTCTGATCATCCCATCCGACAAAGGTTATCCACAGAAACAGGTCAAATGAAGTTTTTTTTTTTTTTTTTGGGGGGGGGGGGTGGGATCGTTAGCAAAATTAGCTTAAGCGCAATGCCAACTACAACCGACCTTTACAAGACGAGTGAAAGGTGGCAATGGAGACTCTTTGTTTGCATTCTGACCAGCGAATTTTCCAACACCTGTGTGAACTAATTCCCAATACTGAGAATAAAGCTCTCGTTCGAACAGTCGTTCTAGTAACGACATCTCAAATTCCGCAGCTCGTGCTTCCTCTGAGGTGATGAGAGGACCAACTAAAAAAAAAGAGAGAGTTAAAATCTCTAGCCAGATGTAATTTTTACTTAAAAAGCACGAACGCTGGTTAATATCACCACAAAGTGTCAACTGTGGCATAAACACCTTCCCAGTTGTTTGATTGGTATAGGGCGGAGGAATCACAACTGAAATGGGAATCAAAAGCTCCGGTTCGGACCCTTGGGCGGCCTGCCAGTCGATAGATTCGTAAGCTTCGATGAAACGACACGGAAAAGAAAAATTGTACCTCGTCGATTAGAAGATGTGTCCAATGTGGCTGCACTAACTGCCGCTCTTTCCGATGGGGATGCAGCGTCGAGATGATTTCCTCCTCCATCGCCATCAGGGCCGTATTGGTGCACCGTGCTCCAACTAGGATACTAGCATCCAGGCAAGAGCATACAACCACCCTATATTGCATCAGTTTCTTCCACGGTGGTATAGCAAAAGTATTATTTTCTATATCTGCGGGAAAAAACACAGGGCTTTTCAGCTTCTCCTCTCCCCAAGCTTCCGGATAGGAGGATAGACGTACAGCAAAACGATTTAATTGAATCTGGAACTTCAGCGAACGTCCTGTGAGGATTGTTCAGTCTCAACATTTCATGCTGCAATAACCGTTTCTGCAGGCGCATGACAAGCGTATCCGTTGCTGGGTGAGAAGGTGCACAGACGAGAATACAAGCCTCAGGCTGCACACGGAAGATCTGTAGGACGGCTTCGACGACTGTTCTAGAGAAAACGTGATACATATTGCAGAAACCCCACTTGAAAGGGTATTCACATACCTCGTTTTTCCTGTTCCGGGTGGCCCGCTAATAAGATGTGGAATTGGTGATTCATACAGTGCTACGGCCCTAACAGCCAACTGATGATAAAATCGTCCTTCACAAGTCGATTGATGCAGTTAACAAAAAAATCACATACACGTTGTTCAGCGTTTAACCCCGAGTCGACCCACTGACTTTTTTTAACCCCCGCATTTTCTAGCTTCTGTGAGGGAGCTGTAAAGAAATCCTTTGGTTCAGGGAATGTCCACTGCCTTGCAAGATTAATTTGTTTCGTGTCTTCAGAATTCAACAGATCTGCGACAGTAGATACGGCAGATTCCATCAAGCAAAAGGGACGGGCGTTTGTCATAAAGGAAATATTGAATTTGAGAGGAATGGCATCCTCTGGGCCGAAGATAGCAAATCCATCTTCCGTCTTGGTATTCGACGTCAGCTGGACGTAAGTCTGGATATGCTCCTTCAAAGGCTGGCTAGATATATCTATAGAAACAAATCCTTCAAACGGCACACAATGTATTGACTCATGAGGAGACAAACTTACGAACAAACCCCTCCCTCTTCCTTAATACCACAATTCTTCCTTCCACTGCTCTGTTGCTTCCTCTCTTCTCCGCCTCCAATACTTCTCGCATGTGGACCAAATCTCCGATTTCCAGATACGGATCATTTTCCCTGATTCCAGGCAATTCAAACTTGAATCCGGCATCTTTCCATGCTGCCACTTTAACAGGTTTCTGCCATAATATAACTTGTTCTTTCTTTAATGTTGTCCCTTCAAGTTCCCAGCGAAGAATATCAGCCCAATGTTGGTGATAGGTTTCCAATTCCAAGGGGACTACCTTCGAAGAGGGCGGTAGAGGAGGAAAAGAAAGAAGGGCATGCAAATTATTAGATTTCCGTACAGATTCATCAAGTGAGGGGGTAAGGAACGATTGTAGGTATGATTCAGGAGGGAAAACAGGAAGTGCTGGGAGAGGCATTAATGGGTGGGATTCACGTTGGATTTGTTTGAGATATTGTGGTACAAAGCTATCTGCCTAGACACCCAGGGTATTAGCATCGTTGAAACGTATGAACAAGCAGAAGAACAGACAAATTTGTCAAGTTTTTTATTTTCCTGTGGTTAAACACTTAGTTTTGTACTGACAATGACAACGAATCCATAACTCACCATATTTTTTTCGCCGTTTTTCGAAACATTAGGTTTTCTCTCCACAGTAGGTGGTTTCTGGAATTCCACCCCAAAAAGGGTCATAGATGTACCGACTTCCTGTTCCACCACTGTCACTTCTCGCATTGGCGGCAATATTTTTTCAGAGCGATAGCCAGGTAACGGGGCAAGCCTCCCCTTCCAACAGTCGTGTATTTCAAAGTTTTCACGGGGCGGTGATGGACCAGGTGTCACAGGAGGCTGAAGAGATCGATGTGCAATAGGTAGTCCAGGCGGATGTTCAGGAATGTTTGAATGGTTATAATCATGATCGCTTCCGGGCGCTACATGGCGCTGGGGGTTCTGTGATGACTGGTAGGACACATCATTCACAGGATAACCAGGTCCCGGTGGTGTTGGATACTGGTGTCGCATGACGAACGGTGGAATGTTGGGATTCATGTGAGGGGGTATATGAGGTGGTGGATAAGGGTATACAGGATAAGCGCCGTTCTGTGACGAAGGAGAAGCTGGAACTCCATATTGGGCATAAACAACCGGAAGCTGCGCTGTCGGGAAATTTGTTGGACTACTGGGTCCAGGAGATGGAAAGACGACTCCTGGAGGAAAGTAGACAAAATGGCCGTTCATTGGGAACACTGGTTGCCTTAACTTTACAATAAATCCATGACAAAGATGCGGACGGAATTGTACTTTTTGCAAATGGGGTTATATCATCAGTCTCCCACTTAGGTCGAAAATTGCATTCACAACATGGAACATTTGTCTTTTTATTTCTCCCAATAGTGTCAACATCTGTCGCATGATCTGGAAAGCCGCAGGAACCTCGAATCTCTTCTTGGAAACGATGAAGGTAAATACCGAAGAAAAACTTGTCATTACCCCTCTATCATTGACTTTTGTGTCCGAAATTACCGCCTCGGAAGCGAAAACCTTGAAGAAAAAGTCTTGGGAAGAGACACGAAATACGCTGTCAGATCCGAGTAGAAGTCCGTGCATCACAAACGGGCATAGGAAGAGCATGGCGAAGAATCGTGGCGACGGTTAGTATATGGTTAACCTATTAGTCACTCGGGTGCAGGGGAGAGAGAGTTGTATGGAGTGTACCATGGATAAAGGATTCTCGTCTTCTTGTCTGGGTGTCCTTTCGATTCGAATTTGGTCATGGTGTCACATCCAGAGTCGCAGGAAAACGTCGAGGCGCTTAACAAAGTGCAGTATCCATGCCTAAGTGGTATCGCACGTAAGAGGGCTGTTAACTTCAAAATTCCTAGAGATTCCGAGTCACCTTCTCAGTATATAAACTGATGATCTTAGGTTGACTTCCAGTTATAAGGCATTGGAAGGATGGGTCATTGAAAGAAGAGATGTGGAATTCGCGCGGGAATGTCTATTGATGATTCTTATTGTAAGAGCGCAATGTATTATGAAACTGTCGTTATAACCTACCTCCGGTACATGCTTTCCGCCAAGAGTATTGTAAGTCTAGAAATCGTCGAGTTATTATCAATATAAAATTCAAACTGGACCAACCTCAAGGACATTGATCCACTCAAATCGTAGCAAATACGCACTCCCCGAATCCAAGAAAGCGTGGCAATGATCATGATCTAACGTCCCTCGTAGCAAAAGTTTCTCTCCGTGAGCAGACGCTGCAGTTTACTCGTCGTCGTTCCAGGACACTCCATGAAGTATGGATCCGAATGAAGCTGAAGGCTTCCCAAGGTTCGCCAAATACCCAGCCAGTTCCCAGTGATGGTTCTCAATGAGAGTATAAGAGTTAGGCGCGATCACGTGGATATGTCAGCTGAGGACTCGACTTCGAACTCGTCGGGTCTCGACGGCGAACCGACCTCGAGATGACCAGCAAATCTCCTCCGAAGGCGTCCAAGATTCTTGCGACTCCAATAAATAATGTCGAGGAGAGCCGTGCACAGAGGCTTCAGCGCCAGCAGTCGCGCTTTCGCGACCGAGGCGGGTAAATTCCAATCACCCACTCGTACAAATTCAGGATTTTTGTTCTAATGCAATTAAACTTTAACAGGATTTTTGTTCCTTCAAGTCGAAACACACTGGCTGATATTTTACTTGGTAAAGCTTCTCCACTAAAGAAATCCCGTCGTAGTGTATCTGCATCACCTACGAAGGGACGCGGGAAGTCTGTTGCAAGGCCTCTCGTACCAGAGACGCCACTTTTCAATGCCAACCTCAGACGAAGCCCTAGGAAGCAAGTCAAGGATTTGTCGACAGCTGAGGATGGCATACGGGCAGGTAAGCCGTGATTTCAATGTTCAATTGATAACCAACTGATACTTCGAAAGGTAAAGAAAAAGTCAACAAAACATTGTTGCATGGCAATTCCAAAACACCAAAGGGTCAGGACATTAAGTACGATCGCATTGGACTATCAGTGACGTATCTACCCAGGTCCTTCAAAAGTTTCAAAGGGCAATCTCGAGTCAAAACCTTCGGAACCAGAGGAGGATGTAACTGGATCCTCCAGCAAAAAGCCACGTAGTAAAAAGAAGCCTGTTCCAAAAAGAACGAAATCTTCCAAATCTAATGCCTCTAAATCGACCAAGAACACAAACGAAACAGTTAAGAGCGGCTGCGAGGATGTACGAGAAGGATCTGTCCCTAACGAAGACAAGAAAAGTGACTCTAGGGCTAAATCTAAGACGAAGGTAAGTCCAGAAAATTGAACATGTTTATATTAACCTGAGGCTTCTATCATTCATCCCATCAGTCAAAATTAGAGACAGAAGAGCAGCGATGTAGAAAACAGTCTCAGACGTCGTCCTTCGTTACGCCTGCTCAGTTAACGCCTTCAAGTTCCAGCAACAAGGTTTCTCGCTCGAGGAGGAAGTCCGACATATACTCTTGTGGCGAATCAGAAGACGAGTACGTTCCTAAGGTTTCAGGAAGGAAGTCTACAACCCCCAAGACGCAAACCAAGGGAAAGCAGTCTGTGTCGTTCAGGGACAAGTCTGCTTCTAATCCGTCTGTCGCTGCGCCTCCCAGACAGTGCAAGCCGAAGACTGGTGCTCATCAGCTGCCCGATATTATGGAGGAGGACGAGGAGAATGTTTCAGATGTTGCACAAGCGCCGTTGCCATCCAAAACACCGTCAGTTAAGAGGGCGACCTCGAAGCATCACTCTGCGCCTGCTACAAACAAGAAACGGACCATTAGAGACGAAGAAACTTGCACCGAATCGCCTGAGCGACCCCAAAAGCGCGTAAAGCCCAACGCTAAGGAAGCCGCAACCAAGGCCAAGTCGGGTGAAGGACGAAAGTCTGGTCCTGAGAACAATAGCAATACATCGCATTCACAAAAGGCGTTGAAGAAACGACCCCACACGGAGGAGCAGGACGACGATGGAGAGGTGCAGCATCATGCCAACGGACGCAAGCGAAAGAAGGTGGACGCTGAAATGGAGGAGGATGAGGACAAATCCAAATCAAAGAGACCCGTTAAGGCAGCCAAGACAACGGCCAAGACTCGGGTGACATCTAAGTCGGGTGCTAAGCGCGGCACGAAAGCGACCACAAGAACAGCGTATGTATCCTCGATTTTATTGATTTCGGTCTGATTAATGACCCTTGTTTGTGACAGTAAGCGAAAGGAGAATGCTGTAGTCGCTGATCCAAAACCTACAGAACAGGTCAATTTCTTTCATTCGTCCTATTATTCTTCCGTTGCTTAACGACTTTAGCAGAAGCAATCCAAGGCCCTTCCCACAAGAGGTCTGCCCAAGAGCGTCCTTCTACGTATCCGGTCTTCAGCACCGCATGTTGTGGATAACGATCCAGATCCCATCGACTTCTTATCATGACCATAATCATCTATGCATTTCAATCTTATCTTATATGGTCTGCACATTTCGAGTATGTTATCTTTGGTAGGCCTTTTCCTTCGGCCGTTCCAGGAGTTTGGACGAGTAATATTGCGCCTCATCTCAACCCTATCTTCATTCGGATTTACCATCTTTGTATCATACATAGCATCACTTAAGCATCATTTTTGCATTTCATGATTCTTTATTCTTCACAAGAAAAGCTTGTTCTGCGTCATGCAATAGTTCTACCTAAATAAGTGAAGTAAAATACAATATACTGTTCATTTCATTACGAAGGTCGTATTACAACCGGTGGGCGTAACCGAGGATCAGAGTCTCTCTGTATAATTGGTGTCACGATCAAAGAATCATCGTCCGTGTCCATCCCATCCTTTTCTAAAGCGTCTATCCGCATCGGCGACTTTGCACTCTGCAGTGTCATAGCCACTGAGCTCAAATTAACAACCCGCAGTTCTTCCTCCTGCCCATCCTCATCCTCCCCATCATCGTAATCTCCCTCCCCATCCTCGTCAGGATCCATTCCCATAGCCTCTTCAACCGACATATGCATGCCTGTGTCAACAGTATCGTACATATTGACATCCCCGTCATCATGTGAAATTGGTGACTGCACTGTCGTTGAAGTAGAGGGCGTATTATTGATGTTGCCATTGCCGTTGTGCTCTCCATGACGATGTCTTCGTTTCCCAGACTTTTCCATCTTGTGCAGGACCTTGGCGATGTACTCTTTCGAAAACTTTTTGATTTTGGCTGTTTTATCGTCCGAAAGGGAATCGAGTCGTCCTTCCCGGTAACTCGAAGACTTTTTCTCCTTCTCGGCGATTACTTGGGTCAGCTGGGAAAAAAGAGTAAATGTCCAAACTCAATGAAAAGAATCAAATCGAACAAATCATAACACACCTCCCTCGCATATTTCTTAAAGTTGTCCCGGTCAAGCGACTTCGCATACTTAGACATACACTTGACCACGACTACACCAACCAATTTCAAAAGCCTTTTCTCCTTCAACGCCTCCTTCTCCTGCGGCGTCATCAAGGCTTTCTTCTGCGCCTTTTCCTTCCGCTTTGCTGCCTTTTCCGCTGCAGCCTCGGTCTCGGCAATTGCCTGAGCTGCGGCAGTAGCAGCAGCATCTTCCTCTTCTGCTGCCATTTTTGCCGCATTGGCGATAATTTCTGCTATCGTCTGCTTTTTTTTTTTTTGCAATGTCATCCAATCTTCTTCCTGGAGTGAAGTGAATAATTGGTCACGGCGTGCCGAATCGGGCACAGTAATCATAAAATCGAATCGACGCTTTTTCCTGTCTCGCCAAGGCTCTTCCTCCTTCTCCGTTATACTTGGTTGAGGGTCAGGCAGGGGTGATTCTTTAGCGGGAGTAGTTAGTGCAAGTATTTCGGCTTCCTAGAAGGGCGTCGTTTGCCACCTGACACATGATATGAGGCAGTGCTTACTTGGATTTGTCTCTTTGGTATTCGATTGTAGACAGGAAGGGCATTCCAATGCTCCAGGAGCTAAAAGCAACAGAACCGCTGACTAAACCATTTAAAGCGAGCAATACACCTACTCACCTTCTCTGCCAGGTTCTTCACAGCTTCGTTCTCCAGAGACACAAATGACTCTACAGGGACATGGACCTTCGAGTCTGACACCTTATTGCGGTTTAATAAAGGCCATGTCGTCATACATTCTAAGGCCTGGGAAGTACAAAAGTTGAGACCCACACAAAACAAACGAAGAGAAGAACCAACCAAGGTAACTAATTCCATATCCGAGGCATGGTCCTCCAGCACGTTCGTCATTACGCTGTACCCTCGTAATCGCATAATTTGCCTCAGAGCCGCCTCGTCCTCCGTTATCTTGATCCTCAAGAGCAATTTTGCAAGGACTCTTCTACTGGTTGTTTGCCGGATGGCCTGAACAACCTTTGGTACGTCTTTCTCAGAAAGCGCTTTAAGATTTGGCTGCCAGAGGCGTAAATAGAAATACTTGAAATGCGAGAAACAGGAAAACGAGTACCATGAAGTCAGGATCGTCAATCTTCTTCCCTTTCTTCTTCTTCGTACCCTTTAGCTCCATCAAATCTGTCTCGTCCGTTATTCCAAGTGCATCCAGATAGAGATCGTCCATAGCTGCAATGTCGGTTTGGGTCTTTCCCCCAATGAATCCAATACAGTTGGGTTCTCCGCAGAAACATTCTTGTGCTTGATGACTGACCATCGAGCCGGGTTAATATAAGCAATGAAAAGAAGCTACAAATGAACACACCCGTAGCGATCGACATTGTAGTTGAATGTCAACTCCTCATACTTCTGGATACTTCGCTTGGAAAATATTCCCATCCGTACATGCGTACCAACGGTCCACTTTGCAACATAACAGTTTGGATTACAGCTGTGGTTGGCAAAACGGCCGATACCTCCGCTTTTCGTTGCATCGACAAACTTAAGGCGAATCAGAAAGTGTGCTGCGATGACTGTAGTGAATACTTGCCTCGTCCTTTTGCAACATCATAAAGTAAAAATGTTGAATTCCTTCTTCTGCATACTCACGCATTCGCTTTTTGAAGGAGGTCGGGTTAACAACGTCTCCTACGTACTCGTAGATGAAGGTATCTCTGCGGAAACAGGGCCGTTGAATAACCCTCATCGATGAGAATCTCAACACGCACTTTGACAAATCCTCCTCCGCTCTCAGCCCATATCCTTTCTTCTCGGTCAGCACAATGTCAATGCTGGCATACTGCTTCTCCTGAAACCTGGTTACACTGTCAGAATGCATACAGGGCGTTGACAGACAAACGAGTTTTCACCTCTGGTTCTGGCATGCAGACAGACAGCGACAATCATCCGGAAGGCATTCAAGCTGTGTTAGTCTATTGATGCAGTCGGAATAAGGACCACAAGCCTTATCCTCGCTGTCGACACCTGTTGGTAGTACGTAAGACACTCTGAATATCGTGTGCCGGTAAGACGAAATTTTGGGGTGGGCTCATGCATGGGACGAAAGCACTACTAACTACAAGAAAAATAGAGGTTTCAAAAAGGATGATGACGAACCAGGCTTAAAGGTGCAGTCGCATGTTGTGCTCTCAAGAAATTCTCTTGACCGACCTAGGGATTTGTTCTGATAGTTGTTGTCCTGAATCTCATTGAAGCTGGCCAGGGCCTCCTGTCTTGCAACAGGAAGGTACCCAATAAGTTGTACAGGTGCAGAACCTGCCTTACGTTGTGTTTTTCCTGGTGTATTAATGGGTGGTGTAGAGGATTTCGATATGACCCCACGTTCTGGCACAGGTGACTCCGTCTGAAGAGGGGTCGGTGACCGAGAAGTTTTAAATTTCTGAGTTGGATGGTCGACTATGAGCGTTGGGGACTGGGAAGGAGAAGCATCTCCCTCTAGCTTTATATCTAGCTTGACGTCGACATTCGTAAGTGTTGCAGAGGTCATGACGGAAAGTGTGGGGATGGCAGTCAAGAATGACTCTTTGGGTTTATGTGTCTGATCAACAGCGTCTGCATTGCATTTTGCGTCGGCAACGGTCGGGCTCTGTACTCGCTGCTGCTTCATCAAAGAGTGAGATTCTATCATCGAAGGACAGTACTTTGAGTGAAATATAGAATATGACCGGTGGCAGTTATGTAGTATGTTCCAATGGCTGGAGGCCAGGACCTGTGGACAGATGACAGATTGCACCTTGTCTCGCAGACCAAAGGGAAAGACACGATCCCAAGCTGAAAGTTAATCCTCGTTTATCTACAAAGCAGAATGTGAGTATAAACCGAGTTCCTTTTGAACTGTCGCAACATACAACTTGTGTAGGAGTACTAGTAAGGGTTTACAAACAACGGTATAAAACGCATCGTAAGCCACACCATGACCAAACTTTGCTTTCCATCCCAAACATTATTTGCTATCCAGATCTTGCCAGAAGGCCATTAGCTCAAGCAGTTGTGTTATTATACATCTAAACCAGAAAATGACTACAAAATCCGTATCCAAAAAAAGAAAACGGGATTCAAGTCCGGAGGCGCGTTTTGAGCTTTCCAATCTGGCACCTGGTAAAATTGGTCCACTGCTAGGTGTGTTGACCAGACTTATTCGAGAGCCCACGAGTTTGACTTTCTTGTAGTGAGCTTTCCTGCTCTTCAAACGCCTCCTTCAACCGCATTCAAGTTTTACACCCGGAAGCGATCGAAAACTCTGGACGGGTCAGCACGACCGACGGATGACGGAGATGAGGACACGTTCATTGTTGGGGAATCTTCAAGTGTGGAATTTGTCTCAAATGAGGACGAGAGCAAAAAAGTCGCTAATTCCGGCTGTCAGTGAGTCCTTGCTAATTCTCACTTCCAATTAGCTGATATCCACTGCTATCCAAGATATCTTCTCGCTCTACGAAATAAAAATTCAGGAAAAATTACCTTGTTTCCTTCACCAAAATCACCATATGTATTGACCCATACCGTGAAGACATTAAAGTCCCTTCCGTCCTCTGCTGCCCCTTCAAAAGTCCAATACCTCGAAGCGAAAACTGCACTTGGCGAGACGTTCGGGACGAAAAAACAAAAGGCTAACATCCGAGCGCAAGAAAGAAATAAAATTAATGTTAGCGCAATGGAAAGTGTCATGAGCTATGTGATAGATAGCATAGAAAAGGGCGCAGAAAATCTACCGACTGCAGGTTCGTATTTCGCTACTTCAACCTTTGCTGGTTCTCATCATGGATTATAGAGGAGAGTCAGGAGGCTGTCGACAACAATCGTTTGATTCCTCCGTTCTCTGTTGAGGCAACAGACCCAGCAGATGTTTATCCCCTTCACGGGATTATTCCCGAGGTAGAATGGAAAATTCTCCCTGTCAATGCTCTCGAATCAGCGCAGACCCACCGCGAACGAATATCATTGCTCCCGTACAGAAAGTCCGATTGGATTAATGATCACCTCGAATCGTCGGCAGGACTTGAAAGCAAGCGTAGGAAAAGGACTTTGTATGTCTTCCCTGCTGAATGAGGAACTGTACATTTTACTATTATTTCTATAGCAAAATTCTTCTTTATATCTCGGCCATGCTCGCCTTCAGACAGGCCGGGCTCAAGAATTCTCTGAACAAAGAAAAGTTGTATGAACAATTGTCGACAATGCCGGGGATTGTCGTTGACAGTCTGCTCTCGCGATTTGCTGAGATGCCTAGAAATTCTTCAAAGTAAGCTAAGATTTACTTCAGCTTTGTATATAGTGATTGACTCCCTATAGCTACCAAATCACATCTCCCACAAAAACCAGTTTATTGACACATCTACTTGCGCTTTGCCTCAAATTGGATAATTTTGCTACAGACACGAAGGTTATTGCGCATGACCTTAGCATGTCGGCGACAGAGTAAGGATACTAAATATTAAGTCGCGTCTGACCATGCCGCTTACCATCCTGCAGAGTGAACAAATTATTTAGATCTCTTGGTCAGTTTCAATTTTTTTTTCCGCCCTCACGCAGATTCTAAGATTCTGGTTTAAATTACAGGGTGCAAGATTACGAAACTAGGGGAGAGAGAGAGGGCAAGATTAGGCCTTTCTGACAGTACAGCAGTCGATAAGCGAGCGGTTCTCAATGCTCCCGTAGAATTCCCCAAGCCTAAGCTCGGAAAAAAGACGAGGAAATAAGTTTTATCCTGTGGTGGTCTACCCTCTTTATAGTAACACACAGTTAGATATGGGTAGCGCCCAAATTTAAATATGGCGGTACTCGGCTCTTCATTCACAAAAATATCACTGCCTGAGAAGTTAACTCAAGCGTCTAGAGTTTGGTCCTGCATAAGGTGAACCGTTGCCAAACAGGTTGTATTTATATAACAAGATTCGGAATGCGAAGAACGTTCTTGGTTGGTGGTGGCTGCACGGCCTTTATCAAGGTTTGCGTTGTTGCTCTCTACTAAAGATTCGGACCATGGTTAATGTTGACAGCCAAGAGGGACGAGGGAAACGGAAAAATAGGCATACTAATTTGAACTAATTTTATGGAGTTTCCCCCTAGATGGGCCTCGAGGCAGCGACTAAAGCCCTCTCGGATGCTGGTTGCGTGTTGCTTTTGTATGTCACTGATTCCTTTCGCTGATAAAGTTATCAGGCATAACTTATGATGAAAATAGAAACCGCCTTCGTTGGGTATTGCTACGGAGATTCGACTGCTGGGCAGGTATAGTGATGCTTTTTCAACAGTTTCCTACATCTCGGTGAGGTGCCATCGACCGACAGCGGGCGGCCTTGTTATAGCCTTGGCTTAACCTACATTCCCATAATCAATGTGAATAAAAATTGGTCGACGGGTTCAGCAGCATTCTACCAAACAAATAACGCTGTTAAATTTGGCCAAGCAGAATGTGCACTAGCTCTTGACTTCGAGAAGATGAAGCCTGGAAACAAAGGTCAGAGGATACGGAAGAATACATTGGGAAAATTCATGGCCCAATGCCAGCTCCCAGGATAGTTGACAACGCAGCCCAAGAATACTTTATCAAGTACGGTGGTCGAGTTGTGCATCTTGCCATGGATCGGTGTGTGCTAGTCATCTCTCAGAGATTTTCCTTGAGGCTGAAAAGGTTTTAGAGGCACCGAAAGTTACAAGGAGCCTCACAAAGTTCATGTGTAGCCCTACATCCGGCGTACGCTTTCTCTCACTTTTGTAGCTCGAATTCTGGTGTTCATCATTTTTTTCTGCTTTTATTTTCAGGACGGCGCTTCTTCAAGCTGCATTCTGGCTTCTGAAGACTTTGTTCACGCAAAAAAACTCGAGGACCAAGCCATGGAAATTGCCTCTGCACAGATGGCCTTGCTACGCAGTGCCATGGACGTTGCTGGGTATAACATGACAAAGACGTGCGCTGATCAGGTCTTCAAACAAGCAGGTTTCGCGGAAGGACAAGGACGAGACCTGGTTGGTGTTGTCGAACTATGACTGCTTTGCAACCAACGAAGTAAGTTGTTCTGAACCTGTAGTTAATCAAGCCTCAAAATTTTTGGTTTTTTCCAGCTGGTCATGTATCCTGCTTTGGGTCTCTGTGGCCAAGACGATGCCCACAAACTCATCGAACGAGGAGATAATACCGTCAGTTCTACTCAAATCTTATTACACGAATCTTCGTCTGACCATGTCCCAAAGTATGGAGGGAAATATGTGGTCAACCCTTGGGCCAGGGAGGCCTGGAGGCTAAAGGCCATCCTCTTGGCGTGACGGGATTGGGCATGCATTTCTACCTTGTCATTCGATACTGTTTATTTCTGACGATGCCTGTCCCTAGTGCAATTGAGGGGCTTTACGTTCGCTTCACTTCATGTGTTTTATCTTTCTCATCTCTGGCACGCGGACTGTTCGATATTCCCGACAAGCGGGGGAGGTTCGAGCTCGTCCACGATATTGGTCTTGGAGGTGCTGTTGTTGTTTCATTTCTTAGAAGATCTGAGTTTTATAAATTAGGTGGCGCGGATGGGAGAACGAGGCTAGTGCACATCAGAGATGAAAATAGTGTTATACTTTGACTGTTTCATAGAATTGGCTACAATCACGCCCATGAATGTCGGCCCATCACAATGAACGACGTCAACGAAGTCAAATCCAAAAAAGCATCAGCATACGTATTGCATCATGCCAAACTGTAAGGATAGGTGGATTTTGCAGAATCAAAAACTACACATTGGAGACGAGGCATCTTCAGTTAGTGTCCGAGACGTGTTCCAGCAGTGAAATTCAGGAAATAAATAAATGTTTGTGGGAGGGAATTCATTCGAGGTACAAAAGCGATATGAGTACGACCAAAGTAAAGAGATCACTGTCAATTTGATATCAACTACAACGAAATGTCTATGCGAATGAAAAATCCTTTTGCTGGGGCGGGCTTCTTGGGTTTCGTCATGAAGTCCGTTTATTCTGACAAAGGGGGGGGGAGGAGTGTGGTTTGAACCCTCAGTCAATTGCTTCCGCTCGATTGCATTAAATTTCGCGTATATTTGAGCATGGAAACGGAAACCGAGTGTGCTGTTCCAATGCAGAATGAGACAACGGGTATACAGAAAGTAAAGAGGAAGGCGTACCGTGTGCGTGTCGGGTAAATCGTTGGGACACATCGCGTCCTTGTAGCAATAAATGCGGCATATATGACACCAGGTGTGATGAAAAGCGTCATCATTGATATGCATAGGATGTGAAGAGGGACGGTCATTCAAGCAGCCACAACGAACGAGATAATGATCGTCCGCGTTGTGTTGGCAGTTACAAGTCGTGTTCCGTGTTCGAGAGGTGGCGACGGAGTCACTAAGAACCATTGTGATAATGCGCGTAGTTCAAGTTGGTAGGCAGATTCAAGGTTTATCTGGTTGTAGACGCCAGCATTTGTACTCGTCCGAGAATTGTTATCATGTTTTCACATGGCATAATGACATGCGAAGGTGCCACGACTCGAAATCTGCGAGCCACCGTGGTGGGTATGAAAGGCTGTTGTTAACCAACATCTTAACCCGAAAGGACTTTTGAACGGAAGAAAGGCCATACATGGAGCAGTATCGACCAGGTCGGATACATTGGCAACAAGAAGCTCGAGCATGAGGGATCCCTTGGCCTTATCGATTATCCTGAATCCGATGAATGGATGTCGTTCCTTAGACAGAAAAGATTAAAGGACGGGATCTTCGACTGTAGTAGTGACCTCAACGGTCAGGAGGTTGGAGATGAACATTCTCGTGGCATTCGGAGCACAGCGTCCAGTACAATCTATGGGTAGAGATACAAATGGCGGAGAACGTGACTGTTTTGTCATGTCTTCTGTTTATAACACTGACTTGTCAGCTTTATTACTTAGTGGAAAACTTTAAATTAGACTCATTCATCCATGGGATCCGGATCTTCCTTTGCCGAATTGTCTCTGATTGACTGAATCAACGACTTATCTTGTTAGCGGCACTTGAACTTAAGTCGTTGCATGTCTTCCATTCCATCAAGGCACTTGTACTAGCTATGGAATGACCACATGGAACAGACACCGACAGGTTGAATTGGAGTATACGACAATGCCACCTTAAACTTGCTGTTTGAATGTTGGAAAGTCACTTTTGGATCAAAATCGATTTCTGAAATGGGATATCTGTCGCTTGTCTGCAATCCTTCACGGAAGGTTAGTTAATATAAACAAGCATCAGAGCCTCAAGCTTCAAAGCTTCACGCTTTAACTGCAGGCGAATTAATCAAGGACCTTTTGAATGTACGGTGTTTCCTTCCGTATTGGTTGTATTCCGCTATTAGCACCAAGCCCGATTTACCATGTTCCAACGATACCTTGCTGCAACGTATGTTCAAATGGTTCTCCGTCGCAACGGTGTCCTTCAAATGCCAGACTCAAATGATCCTTAAATATCTTTGATCTCGTCATCTTTGAGCCGAAATGTTGGCTTGGAACTTCTTCGACACACTACTCAGACATGGGGACAAATTCTTTCTCTAGATTGGTCTCACATCATACTCACGCCACACAACAAGTTCCGATGGTTTCCCTTATCATATGCTGCTTACACGAAAGCGACGATTACAGCGTCAAATGAGCATATATCCTACTGCTCTGAGATATCCACCAGTGGCCACAGGAATAACACATGTTTCTTTCAAGAACTTGGCCAGCTCGCTCGCCTGATCCAATAACGAAGCGTCCTAATAATCAGGAGTTAAAACCCAATCAACTCACATTAAACACCGGGCCGGAATATGCGGTAAACACATTTGTATCCTGTTATCACCTGTGCTGCACTGCTGTTACGGATGTCTGAATAAGCCAATCGCCTCGGAGTCTCCTGGTTTCAGTCGTTCTCTTACTCATCTCCGCTCGCAAATGAATTCGAACGCCATGCGGTTGGTACATTCATTCAAATTTCAATTTAGATGACCAGACCGTACGCGCTTTCGATTAGTGCATTCTGTCGCACACTTATGGCCTTTATCGGAGTCTCCGATCCTCCACTACGGACGGGGATCTGAACACGCAGGATTTCATTGTTAAGATGGTGGCCAGAATTTTCATATCTCATAATCTGACGTCTTGGGCTTTCCAGAAGGTTCAAGTTGTCCGCCCATTCATCAAATTCACATCGGGGCAATGAAGTCGGAATCATAGGCCTCCATGATGCTGGTCACTTGGGTAGAGCACTACAAAAATGGTCAAAATATACCACCCATTGAGTTGCAATACCTCTATTCTGGCTGTGACTTGCTATAAGTGTTTTCAGACAACACTTCTCGATGTCGATGTGACGGCGGCCGCGTGCCGTTGACCAATGATTGGATTTTGGGTATTCTGGGAATTGGTGATACCGAGGAGTCGGCGAGCGTACGGTGTAGCACGTGAAGATTTGCATCTTCGTATTCTTTGGTTTTTTTGTTGACTCCTTGCTCTACTTTAGATATTTGCGTTCTACAGTTGGTAAGTATGAGATTCGAAGACTCGTAATGCGTTTAACTACGATGTAGTAATAGATGCGACGACCTTTCATTATTAAAATTAACTCTGAATTCCTAAAATAAGCGCCGGAACTATTTTAAGCGCCCATGGGTAGGCAGCTGGGACCCCAGTGATTATGCAATACAAATTAGCGGCAAAGCAATTAGCAAAAAGTACATCAATCGTCAATCGGTGAGGGTCACTTCTCCTCTATCCAGAAAGTCAAGATCACCCGGTGCCAGGTGTGACCCGACTTTTAAAGACACCGCCTGATCACGAGAAGTCATCATTGTCAAGTAGAAAGGGCAGAATCAAGGCAGAATTTAAGAAAAGTCTCAACGGTTTTGGATATTGAATATTCTTCGTTCTTTGATTCAAAAAATTACTGAAGCCTCTGTGATGGCCGATAGAAGGAATTCAGATTGATACCCATAAAAGGCAACTACAATTCATTACTTTACAGCGAAGTATGTAAAAGAAGACTTTGTTTAGTTCTCAAATAGGTTATAGGCCCACTGTTTTTTAGTACTTTATTTCTCTCGGGCTCAATGACAGGCTAGCCGGCTGTAAACAGGACTTCTTCAAAAATTGGAAGTGGATGGCAATGTGTTTTACATAAGGAAGTCGCAAAAATGCTTGATACCAGTTTATATCATAAGAAACCCGTATACACAGTCCGTTAAGCTGTGGCCACCAGATGAAGCACTTGCAACCCCAAGAAATTCTTTTGGTCGCGACGTCCATCGAATTATCTACGTCGCTCAACCATCAACGGCAACCGCCGCACAGATGGGTCATCAACAAGCGCAGGAGACGCGATTCCAAAGGTTGTCCAGACTAGCTTCTTAACGGACAAAGAAAACGTGAACGATTCCAGCAAGAGCGATAATACCACCTCTGTACAGGGCTTTGAGTAGACGCCAATGAAACAAAGATTGAAAACGAACTCATTTCCAGTTGAGAGAATTTAAAGCCTCTGGAAGCAGCATGAGCGTTCAAAACGAAAACGGACAACATAGATACTGACATGCACGCCCTTCCTCCACCAAAGAACGTCAACCTTTTCATATGAATCAAAACCAATACAAGCCAAAAAAAAAAGAAAGGACCATCAACTCACAAATTCGAATAAATGCCTGGAATACGCGCAGCAGTCACCGTTTCCGGTAAAGGCTCAAGCCACCTCTCGGGCTTCCACTCATTCGAATCCGGGCCCCATATCTCCGGATTAACATTCGACGCGAGAATGCCCACCATCACCCGCGTCCCCTTTGGAATCGGGATCTCTGTAATTTTTTGGCCGTCGAGACCTTTTATAGGAGCCCCCAGGGGAAGGATGGTGTCCTGCGTGGTGCTAAATGTAGAGCATGACTTCTTGTACTCAAGAAAGAAGGCAGTGCTCACAATCGCGAGGCATTGTTGACTGGTGAATACCTAACACCGCACTAAGAAGTGGCTGAAAAGAAAGAAAAAAACAAACTGACAATCTCAACGTCTCCCTACATACCGCATCCAAATACGGCAAATTAACCAATTCATCGTAAGTAAGATCACCACCCCCCTTCCCCTTGCGCGCATTTCTTATCTCATTACAGATTTTGTCTTGTGCGTCCTGGTGCTGGGCAAGAACCCAAAGAGTTCGAGAAATTGCCACCGCGGTCGTGTCCGTGCCAGCAAATGTAAATGTTCTAAGATACGGTTTGCGCGGCTTGAGTGTCAACGAACGAAGGGAAACGTGCTACTCACGTCAACTGCGCGATAAGTTCTTCCTCGGAAAATTTATCTTCCTCGTTAGCTTGTTCATTACCACGCACTACATATATACCCATCATCACCAAACCAAACCATTAAAAAACAAACACGCACTCAAAGTACTCAGAATATCCTTTCCCCTCCCAGTCTGCTTCTCTACCATTTCATCGCCTTCCTCTAGCGCCCTCTTCCTTGTCTCATACACTTCCACAGCAGTCTCATGCATCACATCCACAATGTTCACAAACTCCTGCAACGACTTCCACGGAAAATGGTCCACCACGAAACGCTGGAATCGGCGCGTGCCGATCTTGGAGAGCATGGGCAGGAGGAAGACCAGTGTGGCGATTTTCATTGTGACTGAACTGTTTTTTGGTAATGTAGTCAATCAACGTGTTATTCAGATAAGAATGGGAAGGAGGGCTTACGAAAATCCTCTTACAACCACAGCATAGGGATGCGACACTGCATCTTCAGTAAGGTCATCAAAAGAGTATCCAAACCCACTCTGCCCAATCAATTCTAGCGCTGTCCTCGAGATCCAACTCAAAACATCTATCTGTCGTATCGATTCAGAGGTCATGTCCAAAACAGAGACTAGTGTTTGCTTTAGAAATTCACCTCTTGAGGTCCATCTTTGGTTTTGCTAGCAAAAACATCCCTGGTCTAATTTCAATGTCAGAAGAAGTTGGGTTAAAATATTTTAGTTTGTGCAAGATTTAAGATAGGGACCTTGTACACAATTGGGTAGAATATTGGTACTGTCACACAACCGTCAGATTCATGAAAAAAAGTAATAGATAGATGAATATGAAGCGCACCCATTTCGCGCAGATGGGTGATTGAAAAGACAGGATTAAGCATCTTCCTTTGTTTCCTATGTACTTCACCTTTCATTTCAATCAAATAAGAATGTCAAACTCATTGCAGTTACAATATGTGGAGGGGGAACTTGCCTAAGCTGCTCAACAACCCAGGCCCAAACATACACCGATTGAATCTACAACCACCAGTGCCAAGAGTGTTCAACTCTCAGCGAAAAAGACAAAAAAGGCACGCACTGTAAATTCATGGGAGTCACATCGTATGTATGTTGATCCTGAGAAGAGATGGTTCCAACAATCACATTTGGTGGTGGTGTTGGGGACCTTGACAAGCATGCAGTGTAACGCCTTTGGATCAGAGACGTAAAGCACCTTCTCCTAAAGAAGCGAATGAGCTCGGACGACGAAGGGAGAAAAGAATTTGAAAATGTACCCCAAAGAAACTTGTAAGTTTTACGACAGGCCCATCTTCGCCCAGAAAAAAAGGGAGATATTAGACAGACGAAGAAAGATGAAAAAAGAAGTACATTGTTCAAGCAATTCTTTATGATAGTCACTAGCGTTGGAACTGAGAAGCCTTTTGAACATTCCTAAATACAAAAACAATAACGATGTTAGACCATCAGTAGATATATGCCGGGGCATGAAGTCAGCCAGGCTACACTCTCACCAGTCACAAAGGAATCCGACGGAGGGCCAGGAATGTTATCCAAAGGAGAACCCAAAACAAAACGCTGAAACCATTTCCATAAGACCCATGCGAGGGCGCACAGAAGTGGGGCGGAGATGAGCTGCGAAATCAGTACTGGCATAAAAAATAATTGAAAATTGGAGAATTCCGGATATTTAGTTGTGAGGATGAACAATAGAAAGGTGGAATCGGAGTACGAAGTGTTTTCCATATTATATACTTCCAACTGCCCCGTTCCCTCCCGTTCCCTTTCTCATCCGGTCGCAGGAGGGGCGTAATTCCGCAGAAACTGAGTCGAGAAAAAAATGTAATCTCAGGCCCAGGTTCCGGAATGCCAAGAAAGTTGGAATTCAGTGGCACAAGTGACAAAAGCCGTAGTACGGCCATAAGACCCCAGAGTTAAAAATGTAGTGTGATATGTTTGATGTTGCAAGTCGGAAAATTTCTTGCATCCCGGGCTACGGTACATCCAAGTTGGACAGAAACTTGAAGCGTCCAAGACTTCAACAGAGTTGCTGAGGCAGGAAGGACTATGAATTTTTGTTTTTTTCGACAAGTATGGTAGCCTGGCAGAACCTGATTCAAATATCACAAACAGAAAATACGGGACGCACTTCGATTTCCACGCGGCCCGTAAGAATCCCCTATAAGATGGGTGTCTCATATTTCTAATTTACACGCAGGAATCTACAAGGAGATAGGCTAATAATGAGCGGACTTCTGTATATATCAAATACACACGGAAGATGCGATGGTAAGTATATGCGCTCTGATGAAGCAGTCAATACAACGCACCATTTCAAAATGTATAAATAAAAGTAGGGCCGGCAAGCGGCAATGCCCACAAGTTTGAAAAAGACAGTAAGCTCTGCAATTGTAGACACTACGTTCTATATTGAACAAGCCGTCATCTGTCAGGCAGAAACGCAGGCGTAGAGTTTTTTTTGGAGAGATATGCATCTTTAGTTGGCATGAGCTGATGGGGGTACAAAGAACGAGACTGGGGAAGAGCTCATGAGATCGAAAAAGCTATATATAAGAGACAAGATAAGCGTTGAGCATGTTAGAGGGGAAGCAGAAATATAGCCGTACGCGTGGTATCTGGCCAAGGCGTACTGAAGTACCCGTTCGTCATCTGAAGTATCAAAAAATCCAGGATGTGTCCATCCCAAATCATACATCTTCCTGACGAAGGTTTCTTGTCTGAGAACGGCTCCAATCAATTCGACAGAGTAAACCTTCTCGTTCGCATAGGCGGATATAATCCTATCAAGTCTAGAAAGAGCCATACTATATAAGGCCAGACGAGACGCGTCTCTCACGTCGAAGAATAAGCATGGCCATCCTAAGTGAATTCATGGAACAGTCGACATATTTTACAATTACCTGAGTCAGTTTCTCGATGTATTCAGGAGATCCGTTCGCGTATTTGTCGAAATCCCCATAGTGTTTAGACTGATTGACCACTCTAGATTTGATTATAATGCTACGCGCTAGGTCGACATCTGGAGACGTGGTGAAAACGGTACCACTGTATGAAATCTGCTTGAGCAATGAGGAGGTCGGTCATCCAACATTGGTACGCACCAAAGACCGTCCGAAGGGACTCTAGCAAAATCCTCTGCCAACTTACTAACCGCAAGAGTCTCTTTCATAATTTTGTGATCATTGGGACATTTGAAAGAGAATGATTTCTGTATGCAACCTGTCCCTTCTGAATTTATAAGTTCTGATGTAACGCCTTAATATTGAATAGAAGGAGAACATGCATTGGCTTACCCCCGCATTTCACATGTTTCGTGTTGATGGCATCGACACCGTCAATGCTGTACTCGAAAGGTTGAGAGTTCTCCTCTTCCAGAAGTTGGCACTGACACGAGCCTCGGAGTAGGGAGTTGCGATTACGGTATTGCTTTGTTGATGAGATAAGGGAAGTGAAAGAGTCCAAGTCAAAGCACCGCTCAACAGCACATCCGACGAACCAAGTTCCTTGTCTGAAGGCTTCGCTTGTTTGTCTGTGGGCCATACTCCAAGATACTGGTCCATCGCTGACTCGAGTATCAGGCGAGCGCGATCCATGAAGCATTTCAGCGCTTTTCGAAGGCTCCGGTCCTTGGAGACAAGTGACTCGTGACTCTTACGCCCATCAGTAGTTTTTTGTCGCCCCGCAGCCTCTTTTTGAGCCCTTTATTATCACCGAGGATGTAGAGCTGACGAGTGCGTAATTGGTGCAACTGTTGTTGTGGTTCGTGACAGCTTATTTTATGGACGCGATTCTCAGACAAAGGTGTCTATGTATTCTAGCCCCGCTTTGCTTAACCAACCCTATTTTCGAAGCTCTGCAGTCCGCCTGGCGTGGTAGTTACTTTGGAAATAATCATCGACTCCTGTTCGCCAATTTAATGCAATCCCACGAACAGAAAACATATTCTAACCAGATCGCCATTGTTCAGAGTTCCGGTACAGGAAAGTCCACGAGCAAGCGAGCCTGGTCTTCACCATCCCATTTAATCAATCTACGAGAAAAGGCACTCAAGGTCCTTGCTCTGTTTTTCGTTTTCTTTAGGCGCTTCTGATACACGAACAGATCTGGCCTTCCTCATCCCCGATGATACTGTCCACGGCTACCTCATCACGACTTCTGTATCGGATGATCAGAACATCTTGAAAACCAATTACCTAAAGTTTCTCGGTAGTGTGTTCACGCAGGTAAATGGAGCTGGAGAAATGCCGTGAAGAATTGAGTGAGGAGCAAATCAGAACCGCTGAAGATTTAGCCCAGTGGTGGTCAAGCCGCCAGTGAGCCCATTTAGGTGCGCATCCGTGAAGACGGCAAGAAACATCACTGATAGTCATTGCATTGGCAGATTCTTCCCAAAATACAGAAGAGGCATGAAAAGTTACTCGCAAAATGTCGATCGAAACCGGAAGCTTCCGAAGATACTCATTATGATGTGAGGACAGTTATTGAGTTTGCCGCGGCGGAAGCAGCAAGAGACGCACTGGGACAACTCATTAGCAAGCTGGACGGCTCGCAGCGAATCAAAGTCATAATCTACTTTGACGAAGCACATCCTCTCACGAAGGTGCCCAAGTACGACGACGACGACGAGAAGACCCTTTACAATTTTCTGTGCTTGTGTTTCAACCAATTTTTGGGTTTTCCGATGTTTTGCATTTTCCTATCAACAAATTCGAGCTTAGCCCAGTTCGCTTCCCCACTGGCCCTTGCAAAGTCCGCTCGCATTCGCGGCGGGAAGCCGAAACACATGCCCCAAGTACTGAAATACCCTTTGACTGCTGTGGGGACCTCGTGGTCAAGCCAGGCAAGTTGAGTATTTGTGAGTGGATTGTTTTTAACTGTTCAAATTGACATACTCGACGACTTGTTGGTATAGATTTTGGACGTTACGAGGAGCTGGGATGAAGGCATCTGAACTTCTTACAGAAATCTTGGAATTGGCACGCGCGAAGCTTATTGCTTCTCGCGAGATCAACTCTAGCTACGACACGCTGCAAGGCTGGCAGTTCTAGACGCATAACACAATATACAGGTTTACTGTGAAATGTACCTGGGGATCGAGGTTTCAGGTTTCTTGGGTTTAGAGGGGTTTTATTGGGTTTAAACTTGGAAAACTATGGCTCTTCATAGCACCTCTTAGAGGGAACGGTCACACCTCTCGAACAAGCATCGTATTTGGGTCTAGAGACCTTTTGCCAGTGAACTGCTGTTTCCTGAAGGCAGATCAGTGTACCGAGTGTGTAATACATCAGCCTTACAAATTACAGCGCCATTGAGACAATGTCCTCAGTCTCCCTCAGTTCATTCTCTGTCGGACCAGGGTTGCAATTCATGAAACACAGGTGTCTGCCTTTTTCCTCTTTCTTTCCTCTAGTATTAGTACTAGTAGTAGCTTCATCGGAATCGCACCGGATTGTGGAATGGAACCATTTGCGAAATGCTATTGTCGGAAAGAGTAATTACTGATTATGGACAATGTTGCCAAATATGAGTTAATACGGGCTAATCAGTTACAAATATGGAACCTTATAAGTTAAACATTTTTTTATTTTTTTATTTTTCCGACAATAACCCAGGTTTACAAGTTTACTGGTTCCATCCCTGTGTTATACAACTAGTCCATTGTGCTCGTACCATGTCCACACAAGTTGCCATTCAAAACCAACTAAACCAAATATTTGAGAAACTTCAGCAACGGGGTAACCTAATCAATCGACTAAACGATCACCTGGTCCAACAAAATGCCCTGCTGGTGGATCTCACTACCCAACTTGACCTACTCGAGACCTCGTAAATATCATTTCTTGTTTAAATTATCTCATGCTCATTGAGGACAGCCAAAATCTCCTTCCCATGCGCATTCAAAATGCCACCTCATCTCTAACAACCCCGTTAGTTTTCCCACCAGGTGTAATCTTGCCTCCGAATGGACCTGTAACCAAACGGGAACTATTGGATATTGATCGTGAGTTCCATTCTCTGCTATGGTCTAAACTAACGGTATACACAGTTGCTGCTTGCCAGGCAACCGCACTGGCCCTTGGCCTTCCTTTACTCGCTGGTGCACCTGGTCTTGCTGTTCATCGGCAGCAAATAATGGACTACCTTGGAATGCCTAACCACGCAAACTGTTAAACCGTCAGGTCTCATTTCCTACTATGTAATCAACACCCCTTTTTCTGCCCAAGACTCAATGTTCCATGATTTCTTGCCATGCACAGTATTTGACCGTCAAATGGTTTATTGATTCTGCTAAGACAATTTAGTTCGTTTGTGCAATACTCGCTCAATGATGACACCTTCATATATCAATGTTTGTTGTGATGCTTTGCGGTTTACCCAGTAGTTCGCAAACCTCCATGATAATCTTCTGGGATACGAAAGGTGACAATGTAGTAGCTGTTTCCACTGTCGTTCCGGACGAGAAAACATGAACGAACTCCATATTGAAGTGATACTCTTTTATGAAGTTGGTGCTAAACCTGAACATATGGCTCCAAAGTGTTGTCCCTTTTTTGACACAGAAGTTTATGTAGAGTCGCAAGTCCCAGTGCAGAGATGTTCGGAAACAGTCTGCCTATCTCATCGTCCAAACAAAATCTCGACCCCCTAGCAAACCACATAATTTTTCTCCGAAGAAGAATACGCGATCCACAGACGCAGCATACACCCACGACATCTCCGTCGCCAACATCTTCACCATGCTCCCCGCCGGTAACCTCTGGGTATATTTCCCTTGAAAATATATCTTTGATCTCTGGACGAACATCGCTCGTGCCAGGTGATGAGTGTCAGCGCTTCGCTCTCTTCCCTCTCGCGTGGTTAAGCCATTTCGCCTACACCATTTATGGCAGCGTGGGCTACCTCTCGATGTCTGAGGGTGGAGATGAGGTCGACTGTCACACCAGCAACTATGCAAGCCGGAACGAAGTATTACTACGTGTCGCAGGGCGAGTTTTCCGAGGATCCACTCACCTTCAATGTCAGACCCGCGTTTGCTTGACATGCTCTTGGGGATATGGATGCTCAATGCCAGGGAGGGTCAGCGTAAAGCCCATGCCATGAAAGCAGAGAGGGCCAAAGAAAAAGTCCAAACATGGCTTGATTCCGCAGTATAGTTGAAGGGGAGATGGTTCGGTTATGGTGTGGATGGACCTCTGACATCCCTAAATCCGATGGATTGACATGCGTCGTTGGATGGACCTCTTGTCGAACCGCTCAGACACATCTCGACAAACAGGCAGGTGAACACATCTGTATATTGGTTACCTATCTACCTCCTTCCAATTGCATCGTGTTCCTACGAGGAATATAACTGACATAAAGGGCCTTTTCCTAAAGAGTGGCGAATGAGCTCCGAGAACGAAGGGAACCCCCAGAGTAACTTGTAAGTTTTACGACGGTCCCATCTTTTTGTCCACAAAGAAAAGGGAGATATTTTAGTACAA
>QDKV01005331.1_pt1 | contig 54713 bp, 63 predicted proteins | sample 1861101 | NCBI WGS metagenome assembly QDKV01 (sample SAMN04275158, study PRJNA302643) | Fungus metagenome, whole genome shotgun sequencing project. | isolation source: fruitbody | host: Mallocybe terrigena | place: Sweden | collected 2013
TACCATTGATTGAGTCCTCGAATGCACCAAGGGCTCCAATCATAGTACCCAAACTTGTCCCTTTCCGACTATTTGAGTTTTTGTTCTGTTCAAAGGAAAGAAAACAAGTGTTTACCAGGGACAGTTCCTCTGTCTTCCAATACACTGAACCATTCACTAAGGCAACGCAAAATCTCAAGCGGTATATTTTCTCCTCCACAAGCAACTGTGGGGCGAAATTTGAAGCCGAGATTAGAATCTTTCTTCCACTTTCGACGAAGAAGTTCAGGGGAGTAGGGATCAGGCTGCTGGATCAGCAAAGTGAGCAAAACATGCATGTATTATAACCAAAGAAGGTACCGCTACGTTTGGAAGCGAGTCGTCGACGCGCTTGCGTTCGAACACCCTCATTGCGGAGGCACAGATACTAGCAAAGGGGATGAGGTCTCGAGAGACTTTGGTCCCTTCTGCCGGTCGCTGCACAGATGGGAGGAGTGGTTGGTGCACACTTCGGCCTGAGTGGTCAGAGGTATGAGACTCCCGTGATGGGCTGCGCCTGCCAGATGGCGGAGTGGGAGGGCGCAGGGAATGCCCACTTGGGTCGAATGCTCCATAGGCATTGATGGACGGAATGACAGGATCAGCGTAAACAGGACTAACCGAACTAGTCGCCACAGGTTTCGTTTGTTGAGTCGTGATAAGAGGGGCTTTCCGAGATTTAGATGAGGTAGGAGTTATGTCGTCGGAAGTGTGAAAATGCTTTGAAGGGGTCAACAGCTGGGATGCAGAGAAACAACGGTGGGCACTCACGTCGTGCATAGGACGAACCAGGTGATAGAGGTCATCATAATAAATTCCAGATTCGCCTACGGAAGAGTGGGTAAGACGGTAGGAATTAAATCAGGAGAAAAAGAAGGAACCTCTGAGATGATGTTTCAAAGCGAAGGCAAATCTAAATTAAATCATGAGTGCATAGAAAGGTTAAGAAGTGAGCAAGGCACACCCTTCAACAAGATCCAAAGCCATGTTTTTTCCGCCATAACTTTCTTCAGCTCGGCGACTGGACGCTGAACTTTCCCTGTGGTGAGCTCATCTGCCGTTTTGGCAGTTAGAAGGAGAGGAACGTGAAACCATATAAGACGTCCTAGCGATCTTGTATTGCGTATAACGTCCCCCCAGGCAGTTTTACCCATCCAATACCTGTCGTACCTGCATTTGTCTATGAGAAATTTGAAAAGACAAGTATTGTGGGTTGAACATACCCGCTGACTGCCCGGTATGAAATGACAAATCCAATGACCACACCTGAATCCTTGAAAAGTAAGCACTAGAAAGTAAGAACGAACGCAAACGACTCACCGAGGACTGTGAGCATCACGCTCGGAATCTCCAGAACAAAGACATGCTGCAGATCGAGACAAACAACGACTACGCAACAGGAAATATCAACCAGAATAAACTGACAAGTCAGGCTAACCTGCAGCAAATAAGGAGTGAAGAAGAACAGCCGGCCAGATTCTCCATATCTAATGAGGTCACTGTTACGCGACAACCCGGACATGATGAACCGTAAACTCACCACAGAACCTCTACCAAGCGTCCAACTTACGAGAATATATGCTGGCAAGGATGGAATAGGTTCGTACATAGAGCCAGGGTTAGAAGTTGGAAGTGAGATATGATTCCGCAGAGTATTGAACATTATCCAATGTAATAAGAAAAAAGGATAAAGAAGTTGGATACAGATGTGGCAAACGATTGGCTAGGGAAATAGTTCGTGAAGTGGAAGCCTTAAGGAAAACGCGCCTTCAGCGCGAGACGTGCTTAAAGCTATTTATTTAGATACAATGAAGACAAGTCGATAGACGGACCACAGCTGAGTTTACTGTAGAATGCACCGCCACAATATATAGACGAAATCAAACATTTCGAATCATAGATGGATACTATTTCTATTCTATCAAGTTGAGGGTCCACTTGAAAACAAATAAGGATCTGCAATATGTTGCACCGGTGCACACCTCTGTTGTATTTTCAGCCTGGAAGAGAGGTCATTCGCCAATTAAATCTGCATCATATGTCTGGCAGCAGAGATGATCATGTCCGATCTGAATGAGGGCCCAAAATTCCATGTACTGGCGTCGTCTTTGTCAAGACGAATTGAAGGTGAGTGATAGTAACAAAGTACCCGAAAGACATACCATCATTGTCATCTTCATGCAAGCTTGGTGCTGAACCTCCAAAATAGTTATTTGCTCATTCAAGCTTATCATCAACCAAGGTTGAAAATGTTGATGCAATGTCCCATTGTTCTGGATGGATCCCATAGGGTCTTTGCCATGAGACTATTAATCGAAATCGTCACAGGGGGATGAGATCAAATCCAGACACTGCTCACAATTTTGATTATCAGAACAGTCTTCCCGACAGGGTTTCTTGCGTTGGGATTCTTTGGGCCTGGATCTACGACCGTCGGCCCCACCACGACCACGGCAACCAGCCCCACGACCAGCAGCTCCACCCCGGCCACCCCGGCCACCACGACCACCACGACTCTCTCCAATATCGGCGGCTCGCCGGTTGCGGAGATGAATATGAATCCGTTCTATAAGGCGAAGTCATCCATAGTGTCGTCAAGTCGGTTGATGACCATCGCAAGAACAATTTTTTATCGGCAGCTGCCAGTACAATTGGGGATTGCGATGTGATAAGTGTATTAGGGGACCACGTGTAGGCGCGAGATTACTGTCTGCAATGTGGACGGGGCTGAATATCTGAACTACATTCGGGTTCGTTAGGGCTGCCGTGGTCTCGAAAAATTCATCAACACGGAACATGAAACGCTGTGGTCGGACATAGGTGGCAAGAGCTAGTTCAGCTAGAGGCTCGAACTGCAGAGCGACTACAGCGTAGAGGTCGAGATAAGTCAAAAACGTGCGATGGGTCTGGCAAGTCGGCTACTTCCCCTGCACGGAGTAAATCGAACACCTAATGGTCTGAATAGTTGAATCGTTATGATTATATAGATACATACCTCATGCAAGGGTAATTGTTCAGCCACCGGTGTGTCGCTGAGGTAGTCATTGATGTGCTGAAGTAGGGGTACGGGTGGGCAAAAGGCAATGTAATCTGGAGTGAAATAAATCAAGTGACAGGTGGGGCATAGTTCTTTCCGCTAAGTAGAATGCAGCTAAGCAGGCAACGAAGTGTACGCACGAACCACCCCATTGTCCATGGAGCTCCTTTCAAAATTCATAGGCAAGAGACCCAAACGCTGAGCCTGGAAAATCTGAGAAATATATGCGACGATGATCGGCCTATGAGATGCGCACATTGATCACCACCTGGGGGAAGACGGACTAGGCATAAGACACAGCGCCTTCCGTATGTCTCACGAAGGGTATTTCTGACACAGAGGGGAAGAAAGAATCCCCCATGTTCAGCGGCAGCTGGCGGTACACCGTTAACCTCAAGACTTCGCTGCTAATACGAACCCTCGAAGCTCCCTTTGCTGAAACTTCACACGCCAACAGCTGATCAAGACAAACAACGACTACGCAACAGAAAATATCAACTGGAATAAATTAGGCAAACCTCTCCATATTTAATAAGGTGTTACGCGACAATCCGGACATGATAAACCCTAAACTCACCACAGAGCCAGAGGTCTACCAAGCGTCCAGCTTACGAGAATATATGCTGGCAATGCCTTCAGCGCGTTATTTATTTAGACCGGCGCCAATGAAGACGGTACAGATAACAGAATGCACTGCCACAATCTAAATACAGTCGAAACTGTCTTAACACCCTGCTATTTAACCTTACCCGAAACGACCAAAAATGGCGGTGGACGGCCAGGGCTATCTATAATCTTGTACTACAGTGTTCCGGCGGTCTATGGGACACCATCACTCATTGGGATGATTGGCCATGACTCCGTCAAATTACATTCAATCTCTACAATATCTGGCAGCAATCAAGTATTAATATAGCAGAGCTTAAGTTCAAATTTTAGATTTTTTTGACAAAGTGGAACTTGTTAGCTTGACACAGTGCCTCGTCGCGTGACCTATTATATTTTTCGTATGTGACTCACATAAGCGCTCATGTCCGGTTTCAGCGCAAGGGCTTATATAATCATCGGGTCTCTGTTTTATTCAAAAGTGCTATGAAGTTTCGTCCCGCAATGTAGTGGACCAGGGACCATCGAACAGACTCTCCGGGATGCCATCTTTTGTTTCAAGGTGAATTCGTCGTGACTCGTGATGAATTTTTCATTATGCCTGCTCAGTACGTCCAATGTCCATCGCCTCTGTACGTTCCTGTTCCCTGATGATCCACTATTACTGGCAGATAGGGAATGTTCCATATATGACAATCTATCGTTTTAGCCAAATTGTTAGGACCATGACGAAGCCTATTATTCTATGCGGTGTCCACCCTGGACTTCACTCGAGATCTCACAAATAGTCGATACATTTACGACGAATCTTTCTCTGCTCACGCTCCCTGCTACCTGTCACTGACTCTCAAAGGAACTTGTTTAGACCGAAATGGTGTATAAATCCTTCCGCTTTCTAGTAATAGGTATGTCACCGTTTTCCTGGGAGATCGTGCCACTCTTCGTGATGGAGAATAGCAAAACCTAATTATTTGAACCTGCCACTCACATGAGTTTCTAGTGGTGAACATCACCAATACCTCAATCTTGCTCGTCAAAATGAGGTCTCTGAGCTACATCTATTGGGAATCGCTAGTAGACCCCTACTATGGAAACTTGGCCTTCAACGCTATATTGTCTGAACTGTGTATCTTCCTATTTCTATTGTATGTCTGGTTCTTCATGTCTACACCATTCATAGTAGTCACTTGCAGTACAGAATGCATCAGGCTTTCTATGGAAGCTTCTTCTGCTCTTATGAAATAATCTGGACATGTGTGTACCTTGGCACATGAATGTATGATTTTTGCTAATACTAACCACTGTCCTCAGTCTGTGCTTGGGTTGTATGGTTTACTTTCGGTATCATGGCAGCAAAATTTGACTGTTTAGGTTAGTGTGACAAAGCCTCATAATAGTCAGGAACTTCAATAGCATATTCTTCATTTCTATCTGCAGGAATTCAGCCAATCTGCAAAATAAGGTCAATGCTGGCTGGCTTGTGTTTTTTAAATTGGTTCCTTCGTAGGTCTTCTTGTCTTGGAATTCTCATAATTTCACATAAGTCTGCCCTGCCTAGTTTTAGTGCTTAACATTTGGATATCCATATATACTGATATGCAAGACAAAGGCGGTAACCCCAACATATATTCCCAAATGCCTTTCCCTGCCACCGTCGTCGTGCCGACCACAAGCGTTGCTCTTGAACTGCAGGCACCAGCGTCGATACGATTCGCCCTCTCGAGGCTCTCAAACGTAAATCCTGCCACAGTAGGTGATGGACGTGACGAGGAGACACCCCATGCCCTTGACGCCAGACTGGGAGATGGCAGAGATGCCTAGCATTTTTCGCGCTGGAATCCAAGGTGGGTGATGCTCCTGGTGAGCTACTAGTACTAGTCCGTTCCCTGCTAAACTAACACTCTTCCCAAGTGGCGTAGTCAAATTTGTATCAGCATATAAGTATGATTACTTAGAATTATGCTGTTTGTATCCTTTCGACTGGATAGTTCGCCGTCTGGACAGATCACATTGACCTAATCTTTTTTTTTTGACCTTGCGGCCAAGTTTTACTTGAAACAAGTGAACATTATGATTTAGACAGTACTAAGTAGATCACAACCGTTGCAGTCCCTGTTGTCCAGCAACTCGTTGCGCATTTTCATGAAAACTCTGCAGTTTGGATGCACACTCTGGTGCTCGGGGCAGGGAGGATTTCAGCTGCCTACGAGGTTAATATTGACTGAGTTGCCCAATCTCCGATCCCGCATATCTCACTTGCGACCGCCTGTAGATAGTGGAGTCACGGTCCTAACTGCCCTAAAGGGCTGCTCACAACAAACAGTGGGCACACAAGTGGGTTTGCAGATTCTCTCCAACTTTGCGGCTAGAGTGCCCACAACACGCCAGCAGGACAAAAAGAAGCACACAAACATGAATGCTTGCATAGTGCCGCAGAACAAAGGGATGATGCACAGAGACATTAGACGTTCTTGCGTAGAGTGCCCACAGGCCCTCGAGTCACAGGGATGTTCAATAAGTGGAGTGCCCACAGATAACCAACAGTGTAGAGAACCACGATGCGCATTGCGGTCCCGAGATGATTTTGAATTTTAGTTGTAGGAAAACAGAGTCGACTCATATTGGTTGTGTCACATTGTCACAATCACGGCCGTCACTTTGAAACCCTTCAGCAACCTCCTTTCATTCACACATCCAGTATATAACTTCCACAAACTTACAGTTCACGATACTACTTTATGAAACACATAACTTTTGCGGTTTTGGCTGCAGGTGCAGCGCTCGGTGAGTCCTGTTAATCTATAGGTTGCTGGATACATCGGTTGAAACTGATTTCCGAAAACAGTCCATGTAAGCGCAGCACCTACACCCTTCCGCCTCCTCGTCATTTCTTCTACCATTGAGGAGCCTTCTATCAACGGTTTACGATTCGGGCATGCAGTCCCACCTCTGCCTATGCCCTCTACCGTGGCTCTTGGTGATGAGGGCAAGGGCCCTCTCCCGTATGGCGCCGTTGAAGGTACTCCAGGGATTCCACCCAAGCGCTTCCGTCATCGTCCTGGCTGTCTCGGAAAAGTCAAAGGACACCCCCGTCTTCAGATCGTCAAGATAAAGGCCATTGAGATCTCCAACTACTTCAGGAAAGTCCTTGGTTGGCCCTTGATCGAAGTCGAGCACCATCGCCACCATGGACACCATCACCACCATCACAACGGAGGAAAAGGTGGTTCAGAAGCTCCCGACAGAGTTCATGTCGAAGGAGGATTCATCACCCTTTCTCCAGACGGCTCTCCGTCTCACCACAATCACAAGTACTTCCATGGTAATTCCTTCATGTCAAGATTACATTACTCGTTGATGAATCTTGGCCTTTGGGAGGGCAGGGCCGTTGCTTTCGTTATTGGTTTGTTTTCAATCTCCCCTCTTAGAAACACTACCTCACGACGCACACATTTTTTCACAGGTTGCGGTATAGGAGTTCTCTTACGCATGTTTTGGGTCCTCTCCATTGTAGGCTATCGTTCGCTCAGGGGTCGTAACGGCGATGAATATACGCCTATCTCTACTATGGAGGAGTACGATTCCGATGATGAAACGGTCATTTCAGTTCCTTCCTCAAAGATTGAACCGCCCAAGTATATCTATATCGTCGATGCGAAAGAAGCTATCGAAGGGAATTAGGGTTTCCAAATACTGACATTGAAGGATGATGACGCTTATCTTCACCTCGTATCGTTGGTTGAATAAGTGTAGCAAATTATCTTGGAGTTGTTACTTTCTGTTTCCAATCACTGTTGCTGGCCTAGCGCTCTGACCTTGTTCGTTCCTTTCTTGTTTTGTTGTTCCAGCTTGATAGTACGCGATGTGAATAAGATACACCTGGACTGTGTAGTACGTTTCCAATCTCTTACTGAGCTCGCAAGGGTTGAGGAAATAATGACATCGTATTCCGAATCTACATAGCGTTTCGGTACCTCAGTCTGACATTCTTAACCCTTTCCGCAGTAACCCAGAAATCCCGTCCTCCTCTAATGCCAATCTCCCAGTCGTCAAGGTGGCTCATGACTGATCGGAGAACCACGACACGATAATCTTCTTTCCACTGCCAGCTCTCCAGCCTTACCGCAGCGACATCGTGTGTCGGGTTGTCATTATCAAGAATCGCACTATCATCAACGAACACCGCATCTTCAAATAAAATAAACACCTGGAGAAATTTACATTCCTTCAATACCATAAGGATGAATCGAGTCCGGTTTCGCCAGGCAGACACCGCAAGGTGAGTCAGATGGGGCATATCCGCGATCTGTGACCACTTTTTCCAGCTGGAAGTCGCGTTGATAATCTCGAGATGGGTTAGGCTACTGAACGCCAGTTGGGCGAATGGGATTGGTATATCGTCAAACATTTGAAAGAAATGAGATGGGTCGAATGATAGTAACTTCAACACGCGACGCCGAGCAAAGTCCTCAAGTGCGGGAAGTAGAGTTTCTTGACATCTCCCGTGGATGATCCAGAGCGAAAGACTCTGTACGTTCGGACAATGATCCAGAACTTGCCGTATTTCCTTTGAGCTGCGATTTTGGAGGAGGATATGGCGTACATGAGGACCAAAGGCCGCAAGTCGATTGGTGTGGATCTCCAGCTCAGTGAAAAGCGACAGGCGCTTAAGCGCCTTGCTGGGAGGGTTGAGATACAGAGAAGGTGGCACAATAACATTATCTTCACCAGCTCGGATGATGCGATAGAGCTCTGGCTCGAACCTAGGAATTTCCTCTCGCTTTGCTTTCTGAAATTTTAAGAGAGAGAGAAAAAAAACTGACCATTCCCGGAAACGGCGAGCAACTAGGATAATTGTAGGTAGTATTGGGTACCCCGAGGCGCCTAAAGCCATTTCACATATCTTATGCTCGAGCTCAAATGGTAAGCGGCCCATTTCGAATTAGATATCGATGCGACTTCATATGCTGTCAACAACTTTGAATGGTATGATTTGGTGTAACGTACATGAAGCCTTGATGTTCACGGGCCAGTATCTCGACAGATCATGACTTTTCATGAGCATTTTGGAGATAAGCATTTATATACTTATGTAAGATGCTAAACTCGTTTGAAACTCGTAAAAGAATCCCAATAAGACAAACTACACGCTCACAAGGAAATATATCTTCTGAATTTCTCTATTTAATGCCTTTGTACTTCATTCTAACATCCTTAACCATTTCTGCAGTAACCCAGCAATCTTGTCCACCTCTAGCACCATACTCCCAGCAGGCAAGGTTGTTCACGACCGAATTGAGGACCACGGCACGATAGTCTCCTGTCCAGCTCTCTAACTCGCCTACTGTAGGTGTCTCGCTGTCGTCATCCAGAATCGCGCTATCGTCGTTGTCGTTCGGGCTGCCCGGTTTGATTACAACAAGCAGCTTGAGAAGCTTGCACTTCTTCAACACTTTAAGAATGAACTTAGGCTCGCATGTCCCCCCCACTGGATCCACCGAAAGGTGTGTCAGATGTGGCATATCCGCGATCTGTGCCCATTTTTTCCAACTGGAAGTCGAGTTGATGATATCGAGATGGGTTAAGCTACTAAAGGCCGGTTGGGCGAACGGGATCGGCACATCGGAAGTGAAAGGCATCTCAAAGAAGCTACATGGGTCGAATGACAGAAGTTTCAGAGTGCGACGATTAGAAAGGACCTCAAGTGCGGGAAGTATGGTATCCAGACCGTTCCCATGGGTCCACCAGAGCGAAAGACTCTGTACATTCGGACAATAATCTAGAACTTGTCGTATTTCCTTTGAGCTGCGACTTTGGAGGAGGATATGGTGGACATGAGGACCAAAAGTTGCAAGTCGCTTTATGTCGAGCTCCAGCTCAGTGTTAGGTAGCAGACGAATGACAGCCTTGTTGGGAGGATTGAGATACAGAGAGCGAGGGACGATAACATTATCATCACCGGATCGGATGATGCGATAGAGTCCTGGCTCGAACCTGAAAGTTATCAACCCTTGTTTTCTGAAACCAAGAGAGAACTGACCATTCCCGGAAGCGACGTGCAACGAGGATGATTGTAGTGCGAAGATACCATCGTTGTATGGCTATTTCACATATATTGCGCTCAAGCTCGAATGGTAGCCGGCTCATTTTAAATTAGATATCGACTGTAATTTCGAGCTTATAAACAAGTAACAGTTTGTACTGTTCGGAGTTTCATGTGGCCTCACCGCCTTGCGTTTAATCCAGTGGCAGTTCAAAGCATTGGTCTCTGATCTCTTGGTTGATCCCGAACTCGAAGGATGAGCAAGACACTCAGCAACGGTACACTTGGCCTACGTTTCATGCAAAATGCGCAACGTGCGAAACAACTCAAAGAAGTCGAGTTTCAACGTGCGGAGGTAGCTGACGAAGGCAAATGGGAGATCAGTCAGGCCGTTAAGAATGCATGGGGTTTAGGGAGAGGGGTCTCTGAGGGGCAGTAAGTTAGTACTTGTCATTTAATATGAATCTATTCTTCAATTTTTTAGATCCACAGACGTGCACGAAGCGTCGTATCTACCCTTTCTTTATTCCCGTGGGGATGAAGACAGTCCTGAAAATGTCACTCGGAACCTTGGGCGAAGGTTCTTCAATAGGCATGAAGAAGACAAGGTCAGTTTCTCAAGTTCTTTTATCGTATCCACATGGGATTCGACCCTATCTTATTCAAGGACAAACCTCCCGTTGCTCCAACTTCGGAATCTGCAACCACATCCGCCGTCCCGTCCAACAGTAACAAAGGCCGCATCCGTGCTCATCCACGTCCTATTTCTATCTCTACCCTGAACGCAGGCAGGGGAAGTTTATTGAAAGGTTTTGACCAGCTCAGCGAGGACGACAGGAGAAAGAAACGCAGGGCTAATGATAATAGGAATGACCCGCACGTTTCGAAAGCGACTGCGAGACAGGCGATCTTCGAGGGCGGGAACGTGGGTGTGGACCTCCGCGCACAAGGGTCTGCCTCAATACCAACGAAAGCGTTCATAAAGCCTGCTGGCATAGATGACCCCAAGGACGTAGCTCCTCTTGCTTCTTCGACCAAGAATAAAGTGAAGGCGGAGTCGAGAGATGAAATCATCGATGGCGCGAGACAGAAAGTGAGAACACCAAACGGGAACGCGAACTTGGACGCCTCGATGAAATTAAAAAGCCGAAGAAGAAAAAGAGGAGTCTTGAATCTGAGGACTGAAGGATCGAATGTTGTTTTCACAAGGTTTTTGTTTACAATTAAAAGTTCAAATGTTACTGATCAATCATTCTCTCTTAGACTGATATGCTACCTATGTGGAAAAACGACAACTTGATTTGGTCTGATTTGATGCCCTCGGCCTACTGCTCTGAATTCAGCCGACTGTGATTCTCTTCAAGTCCAGAGTTCAACAATAGCCTTACCAGGTCATTAGTTCTATTAAATCCCATTCTTAGATCACAGCCATAGTTTGGTCAAAATATCATACCATCAATATAACAACTATTTGAGCTCTTATTTCGGATCTGCGGCAGAATTATTCCCCTACTTTCCTGCTCTTCATAGCTCCCAATCCCAGCCTGGAAGTTTTGATAATAGCAGGCAAAGGTGCCGCAAGACCTTTCATTGATGTACCAATACGATCACCCTCCGACCATCCCATCATAGTTAACATCCGAAACCCAACATTTGTTTCATCAATTTTCGGCGCAGCCTTCCAGGCACATTAGCAAAGCGAACGAGAGAGAGAGTGTGTGTGTGTAAAATACTGACCTTTCCAACCTCGTCTCCTTCTCTCTGTTTCGGCATCGTCACTGCGTTCTTCCTTTTCCATCCCTCTGAACTGAAAGATTCACCTTTCAAACCTGGCCCACCACTTCTCCTCATAATTTTTGCCACCTTTGCCTCGTTAACCCTTATGCCCGACAAGGACGTCTTATACAACGTTGTATATCTTACGCTCTCTTTGCCCTTGCTCTGACTCGTCAATCCAAACGCCAATGCTATCTCATGTATATCCTTTCTAGTTGCTTTATTCGTCGGGGGTAGTGTCATCGAAGACGGCCCACCTATATCGGCAATAAACCGCCGAATTTGTTGGACGAGCGTCGTCAGGTCGATGACTCGATTGGGAAGAACAATGATGGTTGGGTTGGAGGAAGCGGCAGCCAGCATGGCTTTCCGACCTTTTTTGCCACCTTTCTTTCGACTTAGCGGATCAGCGGCCCTGGCGAGTCGTTCGATCTCGCGCGCTTCTCTATAGTCGGCTTTTTTGAGACGGTCTTGTTCCCATTGGACGCGGAGCTCTAGTGGTAAATCTCTGTATCTGTCTTTCTTGCGTTCTGCAAGCCGGTTAGTGATATAATTGTATGTCTAAAAAAGTACTTACTTCGAGGAGTGATGATCCCTTCCATTCCATTGACACCACCACCTGGAAGATCACGAAACAGCTCTTTCCTCTGCTTCTTCCCCTTTCTTTCAAGGATGTCCTCATTCTCGTCCAGTATACCCTATAATGTTAGTCCAAATTAATTGGGCAGCTATGCGCGTAAAACAAAGAACATACATGGATTTGGTTGATCAAGTCGTCATCTTCCTCCGCCCAGGCCAAATTTTGTTTGAAGAGGTCATCCGAATCTTCCTCGTCGTTGTCCTCGAAGGAAGCATCCCCATTTCTTTGTAATGCCTTGTTTCGGAGTCGCTCCAGCCGTGCTTGGAAGCTTCTCTGAGCAAACTGACCATCATCCAATCCCTCCTCGTCATCTTCGTCCTCCTCGTCGTCCTCAAAGGATGCATCTCCATTCTTTCTTTGTAATGCACTGTTTCGGAGTCGCTCCAGCCGTGATTGGAAGCTTCTTCGAGTAAACTGACCATCATCCAATCCTTCCTCGTCTACATCATCATCGTCAGAGCCATCATCATCTTGGTCCTCCTCTGACTCCGCCATTAGCTTAGCCTCCTCGACTCTTATCGCTGTCTCAAACTCCTCATCTCCGGTTTCGTCATCGTCTTCACCTTCATCGTCGTTCTCACACGAACCTCTCTGCCCATGCCAGTCCATTTCATCTTCCATCCTCATAGTGTCTTCGTCTTTGACCTCATCCATCGTGACATGCTTCCCTGCATCGGGTCCCAAAAGTCCACCTACAAACCTCTTCAACGCATCCATATCCAGGTCAGCATCTTCATCCATTCCATGATCTTCTAAATCCTTCTCTTTATCCGCTGGAGCTTTACCTTTACCCTTTTCCAAAACTTCCGGTACCACCTGCATATCCGAGTCTATTTCCTCTTGACTTACACTCTCCTCATTGTCATCGTCCGTGTCACCCCACTCCAGGTCCGAATCCCCCCTCCTCCTCTCACCATACCTCTTGTCGCGCTTCTCTTCGAATTTATTCAACAACGCCTCCTCACGTATTGCGCCGAACGCCCCAAACGAATGTTTGGATGACAATGCAACTCTTTTCTTCCGCTTGTTTGCTCGACCGAGCTTCTGCTTCCAGAGTTTGGCCTGTCGGGTTGTCGTGATAGGTGGAATGTGTAGACGTGGAGTTGTAGGCGTCGTGCTGGTCCCATTAGAAACACCTGTCGTATGATTGACAATTATAGGAGATTTGGCAAAAGAGAAGTCGATGGAAGATAAGGGCGGTGGATCTGGTATAACCAAGGTCGAAATTGAAGTGGGGATTTGATCAGTAGCTTTCTCTAGTACGTCTTTGGGCCTTGATAATGTATTGCGTGGATGGGGGGCAACATACACAATGATGTCGTCGTCATCATCATCGCTGCGGAAGGCCGAGGTTTGGCCCACTTCAGTTGGTGCCGGGTTTCCCATGAGAATATCATGAGATTTCTCAGTCACTGATAGCGTTGCGTGAGCTACTTGCGCGAGGTCTTCAATATTCGTTGAGGGTTGTTGCGACTCAAAATTTACATGAGCCCCAGATGACTGGTTTTCTTCGTTCGTCATGGAAACAGACAATTTGTTTTTGCGCGCCGCTGTTGTAGATTTTGAGGTTTGAATTGTGCTGTCGAACAGTTTCCCAACATCGTTGAAATCGACGACTTCTATCTCTTCGTCTGAATCGTCTTCTGAGCCTTCTAGATCAAGGGTATTGTGTCCGCTGAACACTCGAGATACACGATCGGCTGTAGGAATATGACCTTGCTCTGTATCATCTATCAGACATTAAAAATAAAGAAAATGAATGTGAATAACAATGTCTGGAGGGTAATCAACTCACCGACTTCTTCAACAAGAGGTTGGAGTAGATCTTCTTCATGTTGGAAAAGCACTCTCGTGTGTACGGAAGGCACAAATTTGACCGGCCGTAGTAGAGGACGCTCTTGAAGCAAAAGCTCAGATAAAGTCGTTTTAGGTCTTATTGGACCCCCACGACCTCTCGGGGATGCACCAATTCCCTCAGAGTATCTTCTGCGTCCACCAGGAGAGTCAAATTCTCGACCTCTACCCCGGCCTCGCCCACGACCTCTATATGATGAGCTGGTGCCTGCATTCGGATTAGAGAATTGTCCCCTTGAAGGGCCAGGACCACCTCGTCCTCGTCCTCTTTGAGGTGTCTGACCTCTCCTTCCGCTAGCAGAAGGTCCCGGTGGAAATGGGACTGTAGGTGCTGCTGAAGACAATGAAAAACTGTGTCGATACCTGACTGAGAGATTTCACATACCATCAGCGTACATCTGTACGGTAAAATCGAGGTCTTCTTGAAGGAGGCTGGATCCTGGTTGACCCCCTCTGCCTCGTCCTGTACCCCTGCCGCCACCTTGAGCTCGTCCCCATCCTCGACCTCCTCGATAAGGACGGCCTCCACGAGCGCTTGAATTTCCTTTTGCCATCGAACTGGTCGGAATCCTTCGTAAGTTCTTCATAATCAATTCAAATGGCCCCCTACTGACCTTTCCCTTGCAAGCAAAGCTCAAGTTAGGTCTTTTCAGACACTTGTGTGGTGACAAGACACTGTAACAATTGTCGTAGAAAGCGCTTAAAATGCTTTCACACGCCTTTTCTGCAACTGCATCCTTCCATCCTGCTCCGCTCCTTGCTTCACGCCATGGTTTATGATAATTCACAGTTTTCTCATGATGAAATAAATCTGTTACGACTGTTACGACGGCTGGAAAAATCTGTTGCAAGCATTGAAAAATGGACACCTAGCAAATCAATAGTGGCAGAGGACATCATCCTAACAGCCCAGAAGACAAGTCAAGTAAGTTCTATGTATTACCCATTGATGGTTCGTCCTCAATACAGCTGCAGTATGTAAAGTTTTCTCGGGAATTGGTGAAGACAATTGAGATTGAGTGCGAGGATACACCGTTCGCTTTTTCCAAAACAGTGATAATTTGTTTGCTGAGGATGCACCCTACAGGAAACGGTCAAAGCGGTTAAACGATGCGAAAATTCAACTTGACCGCATAGATTCTTTCTTGAAAGGCGTTCAATTGTCTTTGCCACAGAAACCTGTGAGGCAAAACTCACTCCTCGCAAAGCTTCCGCTACCAAAACCACCACCGCAATTGGAGGAGCTTTCAAGTTCTCCTGGAACTAACATTGAGGACGATACGTTACTGAGTCCCCCTTTAGACTCTGGTTCTACAGTTAAATTGGCCCCCTCTTTGAAGCCGTCTGTGTCTACGAAAGGATTATTCATCGTCCCTCCAGACCCAGCCGAAGTATCCCCTTCTCTTATCAGCACCGCTCTTCCGTCCCTCTTGCCCATTAACCCTTCAGAAACGGCCAGAACATCCGCATTTAAGCGGACGTTTGGTCCCACACCAACCTCTCGTAGGGATGGCGCAGCTGGCAACCAGGCGACCACAGCCCTGCACGAAGAACTCTCATCCCAACTGGAGCTTATGGCACAGCAACTGAAGCGGAATGCCATCCACTTCTCTTCGTCTTTGGCAAACGACAAGGCGGTCATTGAAGAAGCGTCAGAGAAGATCGAGGGTAACTTCAATGTGATGCAAGGCCAGAGGATTAAGCTGAGGGATAGGACGAGTCAGAGTCGGTCCAACACCTGTCTGATCATGGGGATTATCTTATTGGTCTTCCTTTTATTTATGCTGATGATAATGATTATTAGGCTTTTATAGCATTTACGTCGTTGGCCAAAATACGATCTATTTATTTTTCTAGCTCGGTGAAAAGCCATGCGTTCTACGACCCTGTTCTCTGACGTGTAGTGCAACCTAACAAATCTGTCAACGAGCATCAGACTATCCAACCCTTTCAAAGATACTCTGCAAGTATTGCAAACGTGAAGCAATATACTAACATGTCGTCCTGTAACTAAATCATATATATATACGTCAGAGATCGAACACATGTTGTCTCCAAAAGGAATAATCGATATCATAGATCAATCACTATCTAGCCTTGAGTCGGCCACACCATGCAAGATATACATACTTGGTCTGACAGGCTCAACAATCTCTCCCCTTCTCTCTTTATGCTTACCACCATCTGAATTACCCGCAGGTAATCTCCCAGCACTTTCTTACTCATTCGGGTATCTGATCCATTTATCTTTTTCCCTAGGAACAAATTTTACAAAAATGGCCTCGTGCTTTCTACCTCGCTTGCCACAGGAACTCGTAGACCACATCATCGACCATTTAAATGATGACCTGGTATCCTTGAGAAACTGTGCACTTGTATGCCAAGCATGGCTACCCGCAAGCCGCTATCACTTATTTGCCAAAGTCAGTTTGAAGGCAACTTCGCCTCAGCAAGAACCTTCGTTGCTTCAAGAACGATGTAAACGTCTGCACGGTGTCCTTGTTCGGTCTCCGGAGATTATCTGTAACATCCGTGAAGTGGAAATCTGCGAAGGGTCACCGCTTCACCATCCTTATCCTGACGCCCAGTGCTCGACAACGTGGGTCACTACCGAGCGAACGCTGATGGCCTTCTTCAGAATGCTCACTCATGTGAGGCGATTCGATTTTTCGGCGACATCTAGCTTATACTGGATGTTACTCCCTCCTACCTTTCAAGCGGCCCTCTATACACTGCTCTCCCTGCCCACCCTCACCTATATCCGACTTCACTCATGGATGTTCCCGAACTTTGATGCACTCAATTCCTTACTGTCGCACTGTCAGAACCTGAAGGGATTGGCTCTATCCTCTACCACAGTCTGCACCGATGGCAGCCCCCCTGACGATCAAGAGAAAGAGAAGGGTGAAACTTTCTCATCAGGGAGAACTTATCTCGAAGTGCTCACCCTTGATTTCCTATCATTCACATATCTGGATTATTGGCTACTCGGCCGCAATGCCCTAATTAACGTCCAAGCGTTACGGGAGCTACGAGTGGCACACTTCCATGATGCAATCATCGTCGATAAACTCCTTTCGGCGATTGGGAGCTCCCTGGAGCACTTGCATCTTAAACCTGGCAGTTGGAATGGTATCTTCAATCCTCAGCATAACTACTGAATTTCTTACAAACGTTGATCACATAGTGTACACATTCGATCTGTCTCGCAACTCCAATCTACGCTCCATAAGGTTGACCCTCGACAGCCCGGACACCGCCATGTCGTGGGCCACCACCCTCCTTTCGTCGATCACGGAGAGCAGCAATCCTTGCCTTGAATCAGTAGGTTTGGAATTTTACACCGATCTGAAGAGAATAGAAGGCTGGAGCGGGCTCGACTCTCTTTTTGTCCGATCGGGGCTACCCGAGCTCAAGCAAGTCGAGATTGGCTTGTTTGCCATCCCGACGCATGCGGAATTCATTAGAGTTCAAGAAGAGATGAGCGGGCTTGGGGAGAGGGGCACCGTGCGTTGGTATAGACTTGGGATTAAAAGCCAGCGGTCAAGTCGGCAATTGACACCTAGGATCAGTCGATACGAGTCATCGTGATGCTATGGTTGAGAAGCTGACGGAGAAAAACAGTCATTGGGAGGATGAGTCTAAGGCTGAGTTTGTATTTGGATGCGCATTTTCTTCTTGTTCTTGATCTGGGCTTTGTGGTTTAATAGGGCTTTGTTGGCGCCCGAGGAAGTCCACGAGGAGTTGCTAGATTCATTGTGTCGAAGCTGAATCGAGGTAACTCTTTCACTGTGTCAAGCAAGCGCCATCTCCGCAACGTGCTTTCGCACAATAACTCCCTTGACTAGATACCCCGCATCCATACCCATTCACATTTACATTCATGTTAGCATTTGGTATTCGTTCACATATCCACCATCACATTCGTTTTTTTTTTCAAATGTTATTTTAGTTAGCATAGAACCGTAAAACTAGGCGATTATGTGCTCACCATCCAATATGATTCTTTGCATTGCTTTGGTATCCTATAATAGATGAACAGAGGGTAACACCACAGGTTCGATGCGAAAGAATTGATGTCACCTACAAGTACTGACGTCAAATGCTGAAGATTGATTATGGTTCATGAGTTTCCTTGTGCTATATCAAAAAGGGCCTACAATATAAAGCCGCCGATTCGCGGCAGCCTTTCTCCGATACACTTGCACAAAATGTGCACGAAAATAGTCTGCGACAGTCTGATATTCGTTTGGACGATCGCCAAAGCTTGAGATACTGGAATAGAATGTCAGCAAATACGCTTGGCATCCTGGGTATTTGAGGTTGTATAATTTGCAGCCACAGAAGCCGGGGCTGGACAGGAAAGAGGCAAGGTAATGATACGTACTATTTTAACACGCTGATTCCAGCGTTCAGCTTCTCTTTCAACAGGTCCACCTAAATTTGTCATAGGCATTAGGATGGAGATACGAATGGACAATCTTCAGACACTAACCTTATTTAAGAATAGCACAAGACGTGAATTCTTCAGAAGCCTATTCGAACAGATTTCCGACCAAAATTGGAGCGAATCCTCGAGCCTATTTACAGAAGGGTTTTCTTCAAGATACTATAATTACAAATTGCTAAGAAAATTAAGAAAGAAAAAAGAAATATAGCATACCTGATCAAAAGCACTGATAGGTGCTTGGATAGCTCCATCAAAAATTTTACCGAAACGGAAAGGAAGGTAAAAAAGTACCCAGAAAGATGATGGCGGTTGCTAAAAAGATGACGTAAACATTGCGAAAAACACGATTTTGAAGTTGTTGGACTAGCATACCATCGTCAAAGAAGGGGGCCCAGGCATGTCGCTTCATACTATTTTAGCAGAAACTAAGATTTTCGGAAAAAAGGTTACCTGACTGCGCTAGGAAAGTCCGTCAACTTTAGGCCTCGCATCACGTAATTGCACTTACTGCACCAGCAACGTCATATAGCTTCCAGGTATACGACCTGCCACTTAAAGTGACAGGCAGTATGTATTCCACCACTCCAGGAGTTTGTATTCGGGCGTGCAAGATGTCAGCTGGAATCATTCATTCCTCAATTCTCGCGGTCTAGAGAACAGTAAATGATCACACCATTAGTAGGACAATAGTCAGGTTCAGCAACTCTTTGTATATCATTGAAAAAACTGAAAAAAAAGGTCGAGGTCAATACCTAATCATGTTAAGTAACTTACACGTACTGGGGAACCGAGTCATTTAAAGGTATTTTGCGTTTCTCGATATAGAATCTTGTGATCGCGTGAGCCCACAATTTCGTGATGTCGTCAGCTACATTGGCAAGTGTACGCGCACCAAGATGGGCCAGTTCCGATGTCCTACTTGTGCGTTTGTTGGCATCGGATTGATCAGATGGTGTGTATGATTGCCATCCGGATCGGACAAAGCTGGGTCGTCCTGTAACCTTCATTCCTTCATTCAATTCTGCAGCAAGCAGGCCTTCCAAAACCATCAGAGGAAGCAGACGAAAACGCAATGTGTCCACTTCTTCCCGAATTTCCTCGGTTGCAAACGGGTCGTTCGGCCCCAAGTGGTTTAATTGGTAGTATAGCTCAATGAAGATGGTGCGCAGTGCTTTGGCGATGTTCAGATAAACAACGATAACCCAAGCGAGTCGTTCAACATCCAGTGATTCTGGCGCGAACAATAATTGAAATTGTTTTTGCAGCGTTGATTTACCTGGAGGAAATTAATTCATTGAGAGTTCGTGATAGACAAATGCACACCAGATTCTGCCTGGCCAAGTAGTACCACTGAAAGAAAGCTATGACCTTCATTGACTGGAGCTAGATGATGGCTTCTTACCCTTCACTTCTCGTTTACTAGCGTCCTTCCGCCGCGCTGCTTCGTTCTGGAAAAAACAATACATCAGTCATAAGTGCATGAGCGTAATTCACCACGTGCCGTGAGCCCTTTATCAATAAGTACGCTGATTTTCTTTGAATTTTTTGGTACCTGCCGCCCACTATACAGGGAGGAGAGCCGCAGATGGGTTGCAGAAGTGGTGGGGGGTGCGTCTTTGTTAGATGGTGTCGTAGACATAGGTGTCTAAGGCGATCGGAGACGAAATGACCCTATTTAAAGGGAAACTTTGAGACGAAAATTGTTGGAGTAATCAATGTCAAAAGTCTACTGGACCGTGAGTACTTTCGTCAATATGCGATTAACCATTGATTGTCCCCTTTTTCCGTTTGGGGAGTAATTTAAATTGTACATTGGGTCCGTCCACGCAGGTAGATCTCAAAGTGATTCAGATCTGATTCCCGAAGTGTTGTTAGAAACCTGTTTGGAGTAGAGAATAAGAGATGATGTACTAGACCTTTGATTTGTGGCATAGCAGTCGATGAAATAGCTTCGGGATAGAAGAAGATTATGGCCGTGGCCAGAATGTCGATACACACAGCTAAAGGAGAAAGCTAAGCATGTAGGACCAAATCTGAGAAGCGGAGGCATAAAGCAGAAGAGAATCCAGATTTCGCATCATTCTTTCAGATCTGGCTTCGAATTCCGGTGAAACAGCAGCTATCGGAAGCCCTTGGACATTTGGAGAGCAAGAAGGTCAAATTATAACATTCATTTCGAGTTGATAGTCCCGGAAGATTTATTGTTGATGTTGAAGAGATGAACATGCCTAAGAGTAGAAGTGAATACGAACTGGTCATCTCCATATATTGAACAAGGAACTTACAAGGCTTCCCTTATAGTGTAACAGGTAGATACCTTGTTTCCAAGGCCTCAAAAGTTCTCGGTTGCAATGGAATCAAACGATAAAATCCGAATGCAAAGAACCCACGGGACACTCCTTGAAAGGATTTTGAATACTCAATATCGTGTTTCAATTGGTGGGATGGTCACTAATATTTGCCATCAGAGTTCGGATTCAAAGTTCGAGTTGGACATGTGACTTCGAAATCAGGTCACATGTGGGCGTCTATTGAAGGCGCTTTACTACTACTAGGACGCTGATCGTACTAACCTAGAGCAGCTCGACGAGTTAACGCCTTTTATTAAAAAGAGTTGAGAGGTCCTTCTCCATGGGTCGGCGCCGCTTTAAAGGGCCTTTCTGATATGCTGTCAAACCACTCTGGAATGATTGGAAAAGGCGCATACTACACAGATAGTCCTATGTTGCTGACTCTCTGATCTCTCAAAGAAGTATGGCTTTTATGAGTTGGATAGCTTCTGTGTCTTCAACTCGCATTCTACAGGATGCTGCGGAGCGGACTCATCGTGGCTAGTGCCACGGTTGCGGACACTGCTTTGTATATCCTGCCCATTAAGCCTTTTAGAGTATGGCCTCATCTTTTCCATGCCCTTTCCGAAAAACCTTATGCATAGGCCAGGTTTGCCAGATGGGCCACACTACCATGGGGACACGCGAAGGGTGAAGTTCTTATCGACGATCAACGAGTCTGATTCACATATTTCCAAAACTCAGGATCAGCATGGCGGACGTCTACATCCTACTTATTGCATAGTACATTCCAGGGACATGCCACTGTCCTTCAATAATATAGGATTTATATCATCCGCTTATTGTTCCCTTTTCGCTTGAATTCCACGCTTTCACGACTACCCTCCGTGTGCGATCAACGTGGGGGTCATGAGCAGATAAATCTTGGCTTGTGCATAAGGTATAATTCTAATGTGTTTTCTCGTCACTCAGCATGCCAGTTTGGTTGGCGATAACAATTGCCGTCCTGTCAGCTGTTTTAATTTCGAGCATCTGGCGGTCCGAGTCCCGCCGTCCATATATTTGTGCCAGGAACTGGCATATCGCCAGACCGTCAAAACTCATATCAAGTTTCTTCATACAGCAGTGAGAGCATTAAGTTTCACTGATTAAGGTTCGCGGTTCTAATGAGGGGTTTACCAGTTTTCACACTATTCTCCACGAAATTAGCTTGGGGAGAAACACATGCCTACGGAGATGACTTGGAACGAGCAGACCCCACAAAGACTGACCGAAAGTTGTACATTGGCCTTTGCGTGTCGTACTAGAAGTGTTCCGATCCATTCAGATGCTGCTAGACCTCGGGGATCACAAGCTGTGCTAAGAGCATTTCTAGCGATGTGAACACTCTGTTTGACGTGGATGCAATTGGATATCACCGCTGACCAGACGGTAAATGGGGCTGAGGGAAGCCTTTGTGTCGGGTTCTGATTGGCTGTAGTGGATAAACACGTGCACCCGTTTTTTTTTGGTCGCCGTTTGCCTCGTGCTCGGCTTCAACCTTCACAAGACTAGTCGTGCTTTGGGTAGTTCTGCATATCTAGGCTTTCTTTGTAACCACCATGGCTCCTCCTCCACCACCTCCGCCGCCGCCGCCTATTTGCTTCCCTTTCACTTCAAAGAAGCCTAGACGTCCTGTTTCTTGGTCGAGCTCTGAAAGATCTGGGTCTCCAATGCCCTTGTCTCGCTCAGAGCATAGAATCGTCCGACACCCTTCCTATCCTCCTTCATCCACCCTTACATCACATGCAGAATCAATCACATTCCACTCAGACTCGGAGAAGTACGATGAGGTTCCTGAAACCCTTCCTATGAATTTCAAGGATGAGAAGGGACGTCCTAAGCTTGTCCGATCCAATACGATGACCGGAACCAAAAAGTCGACTGCTTCGTCAAAGTGGGGTTATGGATGGGGTGTTGGCAGGAGGGACAAGGAGAGGGAGAGGGAGAGAGAAGAAGATGTCCAGGTGAATGAGAAACCCTCATCACTCGATATGGCCCTCTATCAGCCCGTCGTCCGACGTGACTCCAAGTCTACGCAATCCAGTCGACGAACGCAGGACACGGCTCGGACCCAAGATACTGTGCGAACACATGACACCCAAAGGACCCATACCAGCCACCAAAGTAAATTGTCAGCGCAGTCAAAGGAGACGTACCGAAGTGGGGGTAGCCGGTCAACAGCTCCAAAGCCTAGACCGCCGATTCTCGGTGCTCTAGAGCATCATGACTCTACATCGACCCTTGTTGGGTCGGCTGTCGAGCGGAAGATCAACGATCATGAATCCATTCGCAGCAAGGCAGACACAACGGAAAGGTTGGAGGAAATGCGACGTTTGATGGCAAAAGACAATCTGGATTATTAGTATGAACTTCTTCCCTTCATCTTTGCGACTTTGTGCTCATTAAACATATCAGCATTGTTCCGAGCGAAGATGCTCATGGATCAGAGTACGTTGCTTCTAGCGATAAACGCAGGGAGTTCATTTGCGGGTAAGTTTTGCGTGAAATCTAGTTCGGGACTGTTACAACAACTCATATCTAACTACTCTCTTTAGTTTCTCTGGCACAGCTGGACAGGCCGTCATCACAGTGCACTCTGCTTATTTATTTACTGATTCGCGATACTGGCTGCAGGCGGCCGAGGAGATTGACGAGAACTGGACTTTGATGCGAGACGGTGCGCCAGGTGCGCCGAAAGACTGGATTGAATGGTTGGTGGTGAGTTAATTCATTTATAGACTTTCTCTTTATTCACGTCACCTCAATTCCTATCTAGGATCGTGTCGGAGATTCTAGGATTGGAATCGATGCTCGCATGATTTCACATGAGAAAGCTCTCCTCATCAATTCAAAGATTGCGAGCAAGAGTTCAAAACTCGTCTACCCGCCCCAGAATCTTGTTGATCTCATATGGACGGACAAGCCCACGAAGTCCCTGGAGAAGGTTTATATTCAAGGCATCGAATTTACGGGAAAGGATGCTGCGTCGAAGTTGTCGAAGTTGAGAGATTGGATCAGACTACAACCCCCTGAGAAATCGTATCCCACTAAGGTGCCAGGCCCAATGGATATCCCTACGTCTACTTTGGTCACTTCTTTGGCCTGTATAGGTACGCTCTTTCTGCGATTTTCTGTGACTTATTTTAATCTGGTTCTTCAGCATACACTTTGAACCTCAGAGGTTCTGATATTCCTTACAACCCACTCTTCCATGCATATCTATTCGTTGGCTTTGATCGCGCTATTCTTTTTGTTGAACCGCAGAAACTGGTTCCCGAAGTTATCGACTATCTCAACTCTATTGGTGTTGAACAACGGAGCTATACCGACGTTTGGCCTTTCCTTCGCCGGAGGGAATGGGGTGATGGTCGAGTCCTCATTGCCCCTCAGACGTCTTATGCCATCTCCTTGATGTTGACTTCGTTCCGGTACACAGTCGCACCATCGTACGTCGAACATATGATGAGCATGAAGAACGAGACGGAGATCGAATGCATGAAGAGAGCATATCTTCGTGATGGTGTCTCTTTCGTGCGATTCCTTGCTTGGCTTGAGAGCAAGCTGGCTGAAGGGTATGAGATCACTGAGTACGAGGCCGCGTGGAGGCTCACGGAGTATCGGAGAAAAAATAAGCACTTCATGGGTTTGGCATATGAAAATATTTCGGCAAGTGGACCGAACGCGGCGCTGCCTCATTATTCGCCAAAGAAGAGCACGGCGGCCATTATTTCCAGGGACTTGCCTTATGTCAAGTAAGCTCTTCATTTTCTTGCCCCAAAAATTTCTTTTACAAATGCGAAAATTTTTTGCAGTGATTCTGGAGCTCAGTATTTCGATGGAACTTGTGACACTACTCGCACGGTGCATTTCGGACGTCCTTCCTCCGAGATGTGCGAGGCTTATACACGTGTTCTGCAAGGACATGTACGTTTCATTTATTTCAGCTGATTAACATATAAACTGACTGCTCCTGTCGTTTGTAATATAGATTGCCATAGATAGTGCCATTTTTCCGGAAGGCACCTCCGGCAGACAATTGGATGTCTTGGCCAGAAAGGCTCTGTGGAAAGACGGATTGAATTACATGGTAAGCTCCGGACCTCGTGTATTTTTTTTCAGACACTTATCCTTCCCAAATAGCACGGCACTGGTCATGGTTTTGGTGCTTTCTTGACTGTGCATGAGGGTCCCCACGGCTTTTCAACCGACGTCCCACTTGTTCCGGGACATGTCATTACTAACGAACCGGGATTTTGTGAGTTTTGGTTTATTTTCTTTGGTGCTGCGCACACCACGTTCAGTTTCGTTATTATTACCGTCTCCTAACTTAAATTTTGTTCCAGATCTGGATGGCAAATGGGGAATGCGTATTGAGAGTGCGTTGGTGGTGAGGAAAGTCAGGGTAAGTTGGCGTGTTCAATGCATCCTTGGCAGAAGAGATTATGCTAATGTACCCTTATTCAGACGAGAGGCGAGTTCAACGGCGATATATGGCTTGGCTTCGAGCGTTTCACATGTGTACCTATCCAAACACGTATGGTGAAGGAGAGTATGCTGACAAAGGAAGAGAAAGCATGGATTAAGGAACACAACCAGCGGTGCTACGATAAGATCGTGCCGTTCCTCAAAGACGACAAGAGAGCACTGAAGTGGCTTAAGAGAGAGGCTGACAGGGGTATTGGACTAGCCGCACCAGCTGCTGGTATCCACATAGATTGGGATTGATCTGCTCCTCATTACTTTTATTGCCAACCTTGATCACTCACTCGTTTTCACTATCCTTCAGCGCGTCTTTATGCACTCTCCTTGCGACACCCCCACCTCAACTCCTTTACGACAGTTCTTATGTTTTTACCTACTTTTGTATTTCAGGGTGTGCCGTTAAGAGGCCCCCCATCGTGTTCTTGTATATCTATCTCTTATAACAGTGTTTTATGCTTGAATTTCTTTTCCTTACTTTCTTTAATTATATTTACTTTCGTCAGACACTTTATGTCGATGGATGCATTTCTAGTAGGAATACAAGCCTCGCTAGGTCGTCATGGACTGTAATCGTAGAACTTTATGAAATAGAATTGACCTTCGATCTAAGTACACGGTGGTATCACTGTAAGTAAATACAGAAAGAAGGGAGATAAGGAGTTTTAATAAGCACTCTACGTTTCATCTTCGCTGAGTCTTTCCCGCTTTGCGCTTCCCTGCGAATAAGTGCTTGGGCTGCAAAGAAGCCGCAATTAGCGACTAGACTTTGGAAAAAATCAGAAACTCACCATCTTTGTTCTGATAGCACGATCAGACTCGCCTGCCTTGGCAAGCATATTCCTTGGACGCTGACCAAGGTTCCGCAGCTTGATAGCTTTGTGGTATTGCTAACATGATGGTAAATTATCTGCGATAGTTGTCGGAATGCCATGAATAAATGACTTACCTCTTGGTCTCGCAGACCGGCCATCTGCCGATCTGATTTTGGTTCCCTTCTATTGATGACACCACCAGAGTTCGTCTTCACCCTCTTTTTTGGGGCACCTTCGTCTGCGTCCCCGTAATCATCCTCATCCATCCATTCCTCTGCATCATCCCTCCCTTCCGCTCCTTCATCGTCCTCTGCACTGCCCATTTCCACATCCCCATCATCCAGCTGATCTCGCTTCCTCTTGGCACCCTGAACCTTTGCGATAATCTCGGCTCTTTGCTGAATCCTGCTTGTGTCATAACCCGCCTTTGTCAGTTCTGTCGTTAGCTCAGACAGACCACGTAATCCAGCCGTCCGAGGAAGGCGTGCTTGGTTCTTTTTAGATTTCTTGATGCTTTGGGATTTGATCTTGTGCTGGAGGGCGACTTGAGCCTCTTGGGCTTCGCGCTCGTCTTCGGAGACGAACTAAATAGGAAAATCATGAAATAATATCCTAAGAGAAAATGATATGAAGGAAGACCCACCTCGTCGGGATCGCTTTCGTAGTACCCCTCTGCTTCTAGCTTCTCTTCTTCTCGTTCTAGTGCCTCGAGCTTTTCCGCAATGTCCGGATCGACAAAGTCGGCAATGTTCTTGCCGTTCACAATCTCAGGTATGGTATCCATTTTCCAACTAGAATTGGCAAGAATATAGTTTTCTGCGGTATGTATTTGAGATTGCAGGGGAGCGATGAGATCGTGCAAGAATTGGACCCACCTCTGAGATTTATATTATAAACGCCAGGTCCGCCTTCCTCCAATTCCCTATCCTTCAGTAACTTCCTCTTCCCAGGGTCTTCATTATCGTAGTTCTTCTTCTGTTTGATCGCATCGGGAATGAAAGGCGGTCTGGCAATGTCGTCTCTCGGTTTCGGTTGTGCGACATGTATCCTGTTGATAATGGAATTGACTTTTGTGCCCTTCATTTTATTATCCACCCGATGTGCAAGGAGAGCGTCGCAAGCTTTGTTCTTCAAGTCCATGACGCCTTCCTCAGAATGGCAGGAGACCTGGACGCATTGGACACCTTCCAGATCAATTACCTCTTGAATCTGGGTACGCGAATCAGGGTGGACGTCTTCTAGCCGCATCACGTCAATTTTATTGATGACGAGGAGAGTAGGCTTGCCAGCAAAGAGAGGTTTGATGGAGTGAAAGAGCTTACACTAGTGGGAGATGAGGGGTCAGAGAAAAAAAATTTATAGACGTTCGGAGTCACCTGGGCTTCTATCGAGTACCCACATTGCTCGCTCAGATCCATAAAATATAATACGCAACTTTTGAGATGTGCCAACGCAGTGATGCTCTGCATCTCAATCGTGTTCATTTCCTCAAGTGGGTGATCTAAAATACCTGGAGTGTCGATGACCTGCCATCGAAGATATTTGTAATCTAGATGGCCAACGAAAAGTGATTTTGTGGTGAAGGCATAGGGTTTGACGTCGACATCGGCACGAGTGACTTTATTTATGAAGGACGACTTTCCGACATTTGGATAGCCACAAATCAGTAGGGTCCGAGTGTTGGGGTCTATGGCCGGGAGACGAGAGATGTGCTGTCTGACTTGCTCAAGATATGCAAGTGGGTCTTTTTGGCGTTTCATAATTGTTGCCATTCTTTTTTTCAACCTGGTGAGCGAAACAATTTTAAGAGGGGTTCCTTGATTACAACATACCGACCAAGAGCGGCTCTCTTCAACTGCTTACACCGATATAAGCTGTCCCCAAACTTCAGTAATCGCACATAATCTTTTGCTACTTGATCGATTAAATGTCGAGCAGTGCGAAGCTGGCCCAAGGCTAGCTTGTAATGATTCTTGTCGTAAAGTACATTCATTAATGATGACAAAAACGGGTGAAGGTCCTATGTGCACAAACCATTGCAACGTTAAACCATATGAAAAGATTGCAGACATAGATTAGAAACGAACGTCAAGCATTGGGAATTCTGTCAAAATGGCACCCAGCTTGTCGTCAAAGCTATCTTGAGTAAATTTTACTTTGCGCATGTAAAAATTCCTTATGCGACTTATTTTGAAATTTTTATGGATGACCTAGCCTGGCAGATTAACATTTTCAATCTAGAACTCAAGTCATTGTACGAACTGTAGGAGTCTTCCTTTGCGTTTTCGAGAGGACAATGTCCAAAAAGTCGTTGGCTGTTGGCACTGGCGCTATAGCCTTCAGACCGCTTGTCGACATGGTGAAATAATGTGTATGAAGTCGACAAAAAAAAGTGGACCAATATCTCTCCTCAGAGAAGTCGATGAGCAAAATTATCGGACTTTCTCACGCGCGGTCCGGTCGGCACGAGTAGGATCATAACTTAGGTGTTGACTTGAAAAGCTGGTCTCACACTTTGGGGGCGTATTGCGAGGCAAACCTAGAGATAGTGAATGAAATTCAATTCGCTGCTGTGGCCCAACTTGCAGTGTATTGATGTCCGCTCTGACTAATTTGTTGAAACCGAGATGGCTGCCAAGAAGAATCCTTTCAAGATAATGGAAACCCTCACGAACATCACGTACGGACATTTAATCATGATCATGGGTTTCTTATGTATCGTTTGAAGGGTCAACGTTATCATTCTCAGTATGCGCTACCGGATTTTTACTTCAAGGTAGATGCCACTTGATATGACTAAGTCAACAAATCGAAACCAGCTGGCTTCTTCCGTCTCGACACCTTCTTGGGTTTATTATCACGCTGAAAGGAACCGTATTGACCAATTGAATAGCAGTCTGGAAGAAAATTATACTTACTTTACATTTGTTGATACACGTTGTACGCGTGAGGTTCATAACCCCCTTGTGGCTCGCCTTGCAGTTGTTTTTGCACTGTATGTAATTCGGATTGTCGTTGCGCCGCTCGAGCTCAATAAAATCATCATCGAATGGAAGCGCTCGCTTGTGCGCTTGAGATTCACGACTAGAATATCAAAGACAAAATGAGTTATGTTGAAGATGAAGATTTAATCCGACACGTACGCTGCAAGGTCGTCCGGTGTGATTTCCTCAGCAACAGGGGCAGCAAGGACAGGGGCGATCGTCGCAGCAGCAGCGGCAAGGAGGATGGCAAACTTTATCTGAACCATGATTATCACTTGGGGTACGAAATGGCGATCAACGCTGACGATGGTAGGTTTGAAATACGACTTTGAGACCAGCTAAGGTCGCCCTCTGAAAGGACTTGTTTATATAGAGATTCAGTGAAACGTCTCCACGTACAGCCCTTTTAGTGGGATCAGTTCCAGAGATGACATTTCGGTCGGTGCTCTCGCAGTAAGGCGCCCCGATTGGCTAAAGGTACTGGTTGCCATTGCCGGGGCAAATACCCAGTGGCGTAGACGTAGTGAACTTCTTCTAGAGCGGTTTACATGTCCGTATCTTTCAAAAGTCAAAAACTGCAGTAGATGAACAAGATGGAATGACATAGTTAATAATAACCGCCGCGTACAACGGAGGCTACCCGTAGTCGGCGCCCGCCCACGGGTTCACATGAGCGAGGATCTTGATGGTTGGTGGCTTAAGTGCGCCCATCTCGGGTTTCAGGTGAGGAAGGGGTAGTAATGTGCCCATGTCGAGCAAGGGAGAGGGATAATACGACAAACTACACATACTTTTTTGTTCGTATTTATGGGGTGTTCCGGCAATCAGGTGGTTAGTGTCGGTGGCAGAGTAGCAGTCGTCTGAGATGAAAGGCTGTGGTTAGTAGTAGATAAAAGGATTTGAAATTTTAAAAATCGGACATACCTGGCTGCCCGATCCCCATGTTTTCGGCCTGCTTATGTCGTGTTGTCTCCGGCCTTGCTATGTCGCGTTGTGTGACATTCAGATGGTTGTGTTAGGGCAAACCCGACTGGTAGTAGCCAGCCAAAGGTCAAAACGAGCTAGGTTCCGAGAGTCTAATAGAGGGGTATCATATCCCCAACTGTCGTCTCCGACCAAGCGTTCTTCGTGAAATTCTGTGAAGAGCAATCGGTGGTCTTTAGGCAAGAATAAACGCGCGCCTGGCGACCGAGACGCGTTCGTTGCCGAGATGAAGAGGAGGATCTCTAGTGACAATCCGTTCCCTCGTGTCGAGATATACTGTGCTGCATATGCAATTCTCATGTACTCCGAGGTGGCACGACTCGAGATCGTGTCGAAATCGAAATGGTAATATCGACATTTCAGCAGTTCGGCTCGGCCATGAAGGTTTAATACCTTGGTACGATTCACAGCCAACCCACATAACCCCACTACAATCGTTGGTAAGCAATTCCAACTGAAGGGAGATGCGAGTAGCGATTGTTTATACGAAGTGACTGAAGTGAGGTTTCGAAAGATTTGGGAATACTTAAAGTTAGTGCGGCTTGAGGGTTGCAGCGACTGCGTCAACGTGTCAGGTCAGGACATGATGGACATGCTGAAGTTACGAGTTCTACCCGTGGGCGAATTTGACTCGTATCCGGAATTCACCTCTCGATGACCTCTGTAATCAGAAGCCTGATCGGTCGCCTCTATCCTAGTCCCCAAATACCCCAAACCTTGATTTTAGGACTCGACTGGAGCGGCAAAACTACCCTTTTGTACCTCCTTAAACTTGGGGAAATCGTGCAAACTATTTCGAGCATTGGGTTCAATGTTGAGACGGTTGATGTCTCTACGGCCTCTGGCCGAACATTTAAAATGACTGCATGGGACATTGGATCAGGTTGCTCGACTCCCAGACATATGCTGGGACTTATAAGACTTTACCTCAAGCACTCCGAGGCAATTATTTGGGTCGTGGATGCAAGTGACAGGGAGAGACTGCACGAGAGTGTAGAATTTCTTGGTCTTGTTGCTGAAGAGGCCGAAAATGAAAAGTCAAGTTCGACGACGGCAAAAGTTCCCATCCTTATGTGAGCATATAATTTCTTCAGCCGCCTTTTTTGAACCTCGTCCTCAACACCTGGGTATACCAGACTAGCCAGCAAGTCTGACAAACCCAATTCACTATCTGTCGACGACATCCGAATCGCTTTTTCCAAAGCAACTTCTGGTCGCCTAGTCTCTGTATTTAAAGTGGCTTTAACAGAGGAGTCATGCAAGCATTTCAGGTCCAGTGGACTACCTGAAGCTTTCGATTGGCTGCAAGCTGCTTTAGACATCTCAAAATCTATCAACGAAGGCAAAACTCCTTCGTCTGAAAACTCCAATTTAAACCCACAATTCAACCAACGCGCACCGAATATTCTTGCCAACAAGCTCGAATCCTGGTTGACTCGCAGTGAAAACGATATTTCTGCCGATGAGTTCCTGGAGAAATTTACGGCCTACAATTTGCCTGATTGGGACCACTATACACATATTCGATTGGCATATCTGATTTTGACGAAATATGGACGCCAGGAAGGTAGCTAATTACCGTCTCTCTATTTCCTGCTTTACTTTTGCATTTTGATATGTTTGGCCTCACCAGGTAAAGAGGTGATATTTAGGGGGTTTGCCGCTTACATCGACAATAACCAGCAGGCGAAAGGGAAAGCGTTCCATCTGACGATGACATACTTCTGGATTCAAATTATCCACCTAGGCATTCGTAATACACCTCTCAGTGCATCCTCGGAATCAGCTTCTAACCAGGCATCTCTCAACGAGTTTGCTCGCTTCCTGCTTGTAAACCCACACGTTGTAGATGGTAACCTTTGGTCAGACTTTTATTCCAAAGACGTTTTGATGAGCCAGGAGGCAAAGGCAACGATGGTACTTCCCGACAAAAAGCCTTTACCAAACTTGGTGACAAGGGATGCCATCACCAACTTTGGCGCATAAAGGACCAGCAGGGGGGGAAAAGACGGGTTACAAAGGGTTGAAAAAACTAGAAAACAATGTAAACAATTGTATAGATTTGTGTATCCGATACTTTGTAAATTCAGTACCATTCATCAAAAGATATAGGAACCTAGATAAATGCGACAACACGCCTAAATAAATTGGAGATAGAGCTATGAGACTTAGATATCATATACGAAAGTTGGAAATTCAGATATCAAGGTCGAGGAGGATAGCCGCTGCGACCACCATCACGACCGTAAGCACCACCTCGAGCATAAGGGGCCCGTCCCGGAGGACCAGGGGATCTAGGCCGATCGTATCCTCCCGAAGGAGGGGGAGGGCCCATCCGAAAATCGCGGTCTGGCATTCCAGCACCAGGAAGACCAGTGCTAGAAGACGACGAAGGTGGTGGCCATGAGGAACCTGACCCCGAAGGCGGTCCGGGGCTACCCGACCGAGGTGGGTATTCAGGAGGGCCTCTCCGTCCACTTGCTGGAGGGTAGTAATCAACAGGGGGATATTCTTCCCGAGGGCGCTTCACAGGTAGTCGATCGTCGAGTGGGCTTGGACTGCGCGGGCGAACACGACTGAAAGGAGGGTAGACAGCTGGAGGTCTTCCTCGGTCAGAGTAGCGGTCGTCTAAAGGGGGCGGTGGGCCAGGCGGGTATAAGTCTGAAAAAAAAACTCTAATTTTAGAATCTTCATATTCAATTTTTATTTCAAAAACCTACCTCTTCCCGAGTAATCACGTTCTGCCCATCCAGCGCTTCGGGGAGGAAGGTATTCGCGTTCATAACGTTCTCTGTCACTAACTGGTGGTCTTCCTTCCCATGCTCTGGATTTGAGATAAGTATCCTCTTCGGCGGACGTCCAGTCGCGACGACTAGGAGGATAAGGTCCGTAGCCCCAGTCACGTCCAGGTGGTCCCCCACCAGAAGGCGGAGGAGGATATGCATCAGGAGGTGGTCCGCGTTCACCAGAAGGCGGTGAATATTCTCTGCCATAAGGCCGGCCATCCCCATAGCGTATCGTCGCGTCTGGACCACCATAATCAGCTCTGTAGCCAATAGGTCGGTCACGGGAGATGTCCCTGCTCGACGGACCGCGATAGTCACGAACGCGCGCTCCAGTGGTGGATGGAGGCTGTCTACCGCGGTGCCCGTCGATAGAGGGCGAACGTTGTCGGAACGATCGAGCAGAACCAGGGGGAGGAAGTCCGAAGGACGGAGAAGGGGGTCTGGCATAAGCTGATCTAGGAGGTGGATCAGAAGGACTCCCGTGAAGTACACTATTGTTAGTGCCAATTTGATTCTTGTAGAACTTCTTTTTGGGAATATAGTGCGGGGAAGGACGAGAATTAAAACGAGGGCCGTGTTCTCCTGGAGCAGTCACACTGTCATGGGTCGATTGGCGGGACGGAGGATTCATACGATCTTGAGCATATGACTCTGGAGGAGCTGCACCCACTTGAGTTGGTGCTCTAGAACCTAACGCTGGGGACGATTTGGATGTGATTGCGTCGTCACCTTCAGGCCGGGATGGCAATGAGATTCGAGCATCAGTATTCATGTGGTAGTCCACAGGAGGACGAGGATCAACAGGTGGAACATCAGATACACGAAGAGGGTCTGAAGCAGATGGTGGCGGTATGATATCAGCAGATCGACGTGCATCTACAGGTACGGAAAGTTCGTCAAGTCCCGACTGGACAACAGCGTCCACAATCGGACGCTGATCTGAGACAGAAGACCTCCTATCTGGGTAGCTGTGCAGTTCATCCCGCCAGCGATCATTACTGGGTCGACGATGGCGATTTTGCAGGGCCCACCTGCGCGAATCCATATCTCGGTCAGGAGCATCACTAGGAAGACCAGCAGACCCGTCAGAAGGATGAGAATCAGAACCAGTCGGGGGATTGCCTCGAGAGGCTGCAGCACGATCAGAGTCTGAATGCCCATTTTCGGAGTACAAAGCAGACTGGTTGGGAGTCCAGCCTTGGGCACTGTCCTTGATATTCAACAAAGCACCTTCCTCGTCCATGGGCTCAGCTTTAGCGCCATTGAAATTATTGCCATCAGCAGCAGAGTTGGCCGCTTGGACACCAGACCGATTCGGATATTCATACTTTCCTTGAGAATCTTCGTTCGCCTGTAACTCAACAGAAAGTGACTCAGGAACAGATACGCCTTCCCCCATCTTGATATCCAGACTCTGGGTCAGATTGGCAGAAGAATTGCTAAAACGAATATTTTGATTCTGGGATAATTGGAAATATCGTAAGAATACATAGGAGAAATAATGTCGAAACTTACATCGCTTGTGGTTGAAGGTAAAGAAACGATGGCACTCTCCAAAAGGGTTTGCTGTTGCCCAGAAGCTGTAGTTGGTAATTTGGACTTAGGGTCTACAGTAGGGGCGCCAGTCTCTCCAAGCTCATTTGTAGACTCCGCACCACTTCGCTGCCCCTGACGTGCAATTGAAGTCAAAGACCCCCTGTAAAGTCTAGCGAGAGCAACCGGCTGAGGAACAGCACGAAAGAAAGGATGTTGGTTCTCGATGATGAGTTGCTTAAGATTCTGCAGAATTTCCAGATCATTTTTTCCTGGTTGAAGAGGAGGAATCGGCTGAGTCTCTTGACCCTGCTGTTGCTGTTGCATGTTGAGTTGGGCCTGAGACTGTGTAGGCTGGTAGAAAGCCTGCTGCTGTTGCTGTGGATGGAGATTGGATACAGGAGAAGCGAAACTGCCACCGTATACGAAACTACCAAAATTTTGGGACATTTGGTAAGGTTGTGGGCCCATAGACACGTTGAGTGTTTTATTGGCAGCTGTAGGAGAAAAATGAGCAGCTAAATGACCTCCAGCAGGTTCTTCGCTGGGTGTAGGGACTAGATAAGGAGTATTAGGATCTTCAGTGAGGGTAGTGACCGTGCGCTCGCGGTTGTTGGCATTGTTGCGATTTTTCCGCTGTTTTTTGTTTTGCCTTGCTGACATTGGCGGGCCTGCATCATAATCGCTGATCGGTTTATTCGCCGTGACCGGCCGATTGGACTCACCTCGACGACCTCCTGTCTGCTTATAACGGTTTTGAGTAGCCGTCTTGTCGTTGTATGTGGATTTAACTTTTAAAATGTTTCTGGTGAAAAGGAACAATCGGAATGTCCATGTTTGTCCTGTCTTTCGTTTTCACATCGGCTCCTTATATCCCCGCAGCTATGGTGCTGGAGTATTGGCTACCGGGGAAAAACAACGTTTTCTAATCTATTTTATTGTATATGCCTATGCAATCTACGAAATCATTATGCAAAAAATTCATGCTCGTGCTAGCGCTCCAGCGAGAACGAGATTGACTGACGAGATAAGAACATCATTTAATCCACATCCATTTCAGAGGGCCCTTTGTCTCCGCCCTTCGATGGTGGTGGTGCTTCACTACCGTCCTGCTTGGGTCCCTCTTTCGGTGTCTGAGTTCCACTTCCAGGAGTGACAGGCTTTGGCTTCAGCTTCGTCAAAATCGGAATCGCGAAATAGATCAACTCGTCCCTCTTCTTCTCAATGTCCGCGCTCGTAAGAATAGGATCCACATTCTTAGGTCGCTCGCTCTGTCTCACATTCTGATCTTCAAGCCACTTCTGGATCGTAGCCACCTTCTCAACAACCGTTTGCTTGTCCTTCTCATCGATATGGGCGTATTTTTCTTCCGCCGAAGTAGCTTGAGACATATAATTGTTCAGAGTCTCACGGAGATTGGCAATAGCTTTCCTGCGCTCATCGATTTCCTTGAAGCGGAAGGAAATGGGATCCCCGATTTTCTTGAGAGCATCAAGTCGAGAGACATATGCCGATTTCAAGGCTTCCTCGCCATCCTCTGAATACAACCAATCTTCGGCCTCTTGGAGACCTTTCAACAAACTTTCTTTTTCTGTCGGTTGCACATAAGGAGCATAACGGTCCTCAAGCTTGCCACGCATGTCGTATACATACTCTTCCAAGGCGTTCTTGCGATCCTGTTATAATCAACCATAAATACATGTAGCTTTCTTAGCATATTGATAAAGACTCACTTCAGTGTCCATCACGAGCTTATCGGCGGTGAACATTCCACTTTCCTGCTCTCGGAAGCTTTCCAAAATCGACTTGTCAAGTGCTGTGTTGCTGGTAACAAATTGGATTTCTCTCTTCACTATCCGCTTCTTCTTCGACGCAGGAGGAGCAGCACCGTCAGCGGGTTGGTCGACGTCCATTGGAGCCGGCTCCTCTTTCTCTTCAACCTCCTCAATGTATGCGCCTTCGAAGGAAACAACACCATGAATGTTAAGTCTGGTCTTCACTTTCACGCACGCAGCGTCACCGTTTGCAGGTAGGGGTATTTCCTTAGACGTGAACTTTGCGATCCAAGGGTTGATACTTCCCGGAAGTAGCGCAGGGTCGGCATAAGACGCCTCGATCGTGAAGGGTTCCTTGCGGTAGAACGAAAGAACCTTGGTTGAAGGTACGACATTTCCTTGAGGAAACACGAGCAACTCGGTATCGTCATCTGGGTCAGTAGGTGAGGCAACCCAGTGTACTTTGATGGGGAAGTGGTTGACATCCGTGATATGGAAATCGCGCACGCGGAAGACAGGCGATAGCATGGCACAAGCAAATGTAGCTCCACGGGCGATAGCTTCGTCTTGGTTGAGGGTGAAAGAAAGCAACTTGCCAGGGAAAACCGTTTGGATGCGTTGACGGACAGCTGGAACACGGGTCGTGCCACCGATAAGCTCAATCGCATCAATTTGCTCTAGAGTGAGACCCGAGTCCTTCAGAGCACGCTCCAATGGACCTGGAATGGCATCTAGAACGGATTTGATAAGTTGTTCCAGATCGTCTCGGGCAAGTTTGGATGATGCGTCGATATCATTCATAATTGATTCGACGTTGAGAGGAGCTTCGGCATTTGCAGAAAGAATCTTCTTTAGCTTTTCGCAGCCCGCGACGAGCCTGAAAGTAGCTTTAGGGCTGCTCAAGACGTCGATCTTGTATTTCGTCTTGAATTCATTGGAAAAGTGCTCGACCAACGCGTAATCAATGTCACGTCCGCCGAGATTCCGCTCATACGCGGTGCTCTTGATCACGAGCTGCCCTTTGGAGTAGGCGACAACCGCCACAGACATGTCAGCATGTCCTATATCTACAAATACGACATGACGAGGATTTTCGGGATCAGGAAGATCGGCTTTGGTGATACCGTACCCAAGAGCGGTGGCGGTCGTATCGTTAATTAGACGAAGAACATTCAGGTTTGCAACAGCAGCGGCATCGATAAGGGCGCGACGTTGGATCTCAGTGAACCATCCAGGCACAGATATTACCACATCGTTCACAGTGGTTTTAAGTTCATTAGACGCAATATCACGTAGCTTCCCAAGGTAAGTAGCGGTGAGTTGCGTCCACGAGAATGTTGCTGGTTCGCCTCGATAAGTCACCTAGAACATCGTGGCGGTCAACCTGAGTAAAAATTTCTCTTCACAACGATCTTACCTCCGCTCCTACAGTACCATTCACGTCTACCAATTTGGCATTAATGAACTTTTTCTCCCTTTCTCGTATCTGTGCATCGTTCAACGTCCGTCCGATAAGGCGTTTCAAAGAGCCGATTGTGTTTTTGAAGTTGGAGGTCTCCTGGGTCTTAGCAGCTTCGCCAATAAAACGCTGTTTCGGACCGAATGCAACCAACGATCTGCATCCACCCTGTAAGATACAATATAACTTTGCCAAGTAGTACGTACGGTGTAGCGCGATTGGACACTTCGTTGACGATGATATCAATACCTCGATGTCTGGCGACTCCAATCTAGAGCATTCCTCAATACAAAAACACAGTACAACACAATTTTAATATACAAACCTTTGAATGCAGTGTACCAAAATCAATACCGACGACAGCCATAGTACTAGTGGATAAAAAGCAGAAAGCGATCAAAGAACTAATCTTTTGCGCACCCCAAAAAAAACTGTCCAACCTTTATGTCAAATTCGACGCGTCAAATTGCCTTTTACAGCTTTTTCGAGATTGTTCCACAACATTCGAACCAAAAAAATAATTGTAATGTATCCCGATAGTACACACAAAACGAAACAAAAAGTAAAAGAAATTTGTCCACATGAATCTAAAAATCATTATCGACGCAATCCAGGAGGTTCACCAAAAGGATCGCTGTAACCATGTTGACCGTTGTCCTGCTCATTAAATGATTCGGGATGGACAGCATGGCCACTTAAGGGTACTGTGGCAGGCGCGCCCTTCAAAACAATCGACTTGAGAAAGTATGACAACGATATCAGGTAACTAACTCACCTGTCCGGTGGCGGCCATGGATTGCCTCTCATTATTTATCATCAAATCAATCTCCTCGCCCACTTCTAATCCAGACACGCTTCTTGGAAAATCACTTTCTCTATCAGTCGCACTGGGAAATCCAAAAGTCGATGTCGACGGAGGGGTTAGTTGATAATTGTCAATATCAAATTCTGTTGTCGCAGTAACATCCTGCACCCTCGTAGGTCCTTTCTTCCATGGTGCCCGTATATTCTTCAAAGATGAAGGCATGCGCCATGATCCAGCAAGCGATGATCTTGAATCGAAAGCGTCAAAAGATTCCGCCTTGCTATGCATATAACGGACGAGCGGTTCACTCTGCCCTTGCCTCTGCCTCTGCACGGCTGGTCCGAAAGGGTACATAGAAGCATTCATATCAGGCGAGGGAGTCACAAGCTCATAGCGACGTGCGTCATCAATGGGAGATTCAATTGCCCATGAATCCTCTTTATCCACGGTCTTGACTCTCTGTACGGGACGGACGAGGCGAAGAATTCTCCCTCGCCACTGCGTTTGCCGAAGGTGTTTTTGAGAGAGTTGCATGACGATGACAGTGATAATGACTGCCGTGACCGCCGTTATAATGGGCAGCAAAATCTGGATGAGGTTCCACGATGAAGAAACAACTATATGGAAACAAGAGAAACTAAGCCCAATTTCTTTCATAAAGAAGTCATACTCCCTTACCAAGGACGGCTTCTTGCAGGTCCATAGTATCATTTCCCGGCACACCAACCCTTGCCCAAATTGGAGCATCAACACCCCAACTGTTCTGATCAGCCAAGTATTGGGACTGTGGAAGATTAATGCCACTGCTTCTGCATATTGTCTGCCAATCTTCCAGTTTGGGGAAGAGATTCTCTCCGGTTGAATAAGAACATGCGGACCAGATATTGAAGAAAACGATGTTACTACAGAAGTAAATCAATCTCCGAATCGGGACCCAACGGAGTTTGGTTAAAAGAATGCGTACCAAGTACAACTTGCTGGCGTCTCGTACGTGGCGTCTACAAATGAATCAGGAGAGTAAGGGTTTGGATAAAAAATACCCACTGTATGTACTGGGAGGTGAGAGTTGGCAACCTCTATAGATATTTTCTTTCAGCTCGCAAGCACTTTCTCCTTTCTTTCCTTTCAGCTGTAGGTTGTGTCAGCGCCATGCATACGAATGCGAGACTGGAAACAAGTTACAAGGTCAAGTCTGCCTTCCTAAAAAAAAAATGGACGTTCAGGGAGCCATTGCTTAGCGAGTCCACCAACACGAACCTGGGCATCACACAACACAGTTTGTAAAGATCCGAGGAGGACAACTACGTAAAATATTATGTTTTTCATTTGGTTTCGTGTACGAAAAAGGTTGCTTGGTCGTTGTAAAGACAGTCGATGTCGCGTGGTGATGGAATCTAAAACTCGTATACTTGAAATAGTTTGAAGGTAGATTGTAGATTGGGCTTCAAGAACAGAACGATGCAGTCGAACTCAACAGACCAGAAGGATGGTTGAAAAAGAGTGTCTTGGATGGCTAAATGTATAACGGTTGACATTTACATACACAGTCCCTTGCGGTCAAAGATAAGATAAGATAAAAATATGTATGCGTCAAGTAGTGGCCATATAGTGGCCTTGTAAAATGGAATCTGTCATGATGTTCAAGGACATAACAACCCTCAACGCCAGTAACTCGTCTTTCATAGTTATACAGAACGCTGGTGAATCAAATTCGGGGTGTTTGTGTTACTGTTTTGCTGGTTATGATTGATCACGTATGCTTTTTTTTTCAGACCCGAGTCTGGAGAAATTGGCCACCTACATTGCTACAGACGCATTTCACGACTCGACATTGAGTAACGATTTGCCAAAATGTCATCCGGGAACAAGAGAAGCCGTAATGAGAGATCTCATCCAGTGGGTCGACGATGACGCCAAGACGCAGCCGATATACTATCTCTATGCCCCAGCGGGTTCAGGAAAGACAGCTATCGCCAAGACACTAGTGGATAAGTTCAGCGATATTGAAGATCCCCCAAAGAGGCGCATTCTCGCCAGCTTCTTTTTTGCAAGGACATATCTTCATCGAAATAACGCAGAGCGTCTCATCCCTACGATCGCTTACCAGGTAGCTATCAACCTGCCTTGTACTGCACGTTTTATCATGGAAGCCATTACTCGTGATCCAGCTATCGTACATCGGGATCTCCGGGTACAGATGAGCACCCTCGTTCTCAACCCTTTGAGAAAGGCTTGGCTTGAGACCGATCAACAGGAAAAGCGACTTAGTTGGCCTAGATTATTGGTGATAGACGGCCTGGATGAATGTCATGAGAAAAAGACTCAGATCAACATACTGGAAGTTCTCTCAGAGCTTGCAAACAATCGGTCTTTCCCTATTTGCATCTTCCTTTCATGCCGTCCAGAAGTTGACATCCGGGCTACGTTTGCGAAGGAGCCTCTCAATCGATTGTCCCTCAAAATTTGTCTTACCGAGAAGTATCACTCAAAAGACGATATTCGTCTATACCTGGAATCGAAGTTTAACGATATTCGCATTGCACATCGCAACAATGTTCTCTTTCCGCCGGACTGGCCTCGAAAGGAGATTATCGACAGGTTAATACGGAAATCATCGGGCCACTTCATTTATCCTTCGGTTGTCGCAAAATACGTTGGTGCTTCGAGTGATAACCCAGTTCAACGTCTCAAAATTGTGTGCGGATTGGCAGAAAGGCCCGACGATGAAAATCCATTTGCCCAATTAGATGCCCTATATGCACATATACTGGATTCAATTCAACCTCTTCATTTCCTGACCGTCGCTAATGTCTTCAGTTTTGCGTTGGTGCCACACATGCCCAATCCACGGGAAAAGTTATACTTCACTGGCTACCTGCTATTGGACGATTCCGAACTCAGAATCGGTTTGGACAGTCTCCAGGGAATTCTTGTCGAACTGTCACGAGATCACAAAAACTTTATCCACTTCAGATTTTTGCATGCATCGTTCAGCGATTTTATTCTAGATGAACGTCGCTCAGGTATATATCATATAAGCCTTCCCGAAGCACATCAAAATATTGCCATTTACCTCATTGACCGCCACATCGAAAATTCTGTCAGCGGTGCGTCAACTACGAATATGTTTCGCAAGTCTGACTTCAAGTTGTTCATCAACACATTTACAGGCAAAGAAGAACTATCTGTGATGGCCATCTATTCCCTTGTTCATCACCTGCGTGCTGGAACGCCATCAGATGCCTTGTACAATCGTCTGCAAGCCCTCTGCAAGCCCTCAATAGCTATGAAGGTGATCAAACAATGCAACAGACCTGACCAGCGAGACCCATCTTTTCGAGCTGTTGTTTGGAGAGAGTTCCAGTTGTTGTCCACCACTATCGGACAATTGGTCAGTACTGTCAATATCCTGGAGACTTGTCCTTGATTATGGAATATCATAGGAGTTTGAAGATATGTCCACGCTAAAAGAGGGATCCCTTCAAGTCGTCAACAACTACCTTACGGCCGAATTGACGAAGTATTCCAAGGAACCTCTAAATCAACTAGTTGTACTGTTGATGTGTGGTGCACGTTTTCCTCCCAATCTCGCCAAGGATCTCCTTTCTAGTCAGTCACTGTCAAAAGCTTCGATTTGTGCCAATGAGCTCTTTGTGTCATTTGTCTGGCCAAGGTTCCGGCTTCAAGACAAACAGACCCAGAAAGTCGACAGGGAATCCCTGAATCTTGGTGTTCTGTTGATGGGAGACCGTGATCGTTATGATCCTCTCCGCAAACTCATTCAAGACACAGGTCATATTGTGAACAAAGATGTGTTTGTCACCACATGCATCAACGCACTGAGATGCTTTGTTGATTTAAGGAGGTGAGGCACTGTCGTCAAGTTGTGGTCATAGGCACTACTGTTGACACATTGAAATTAAAGTGGGCTCGAAGGAGGTACCAGTCAACCAAATCCTTCTACGACAGACTTTATTGCCATATCACAACTTCAATTGGATTTTTCGGCTTTTCTGCGTCTTACGGCAGAAACTTTGCACACTAAAGGGCCACAAGACTGGTCATGGCTGGAAATTGGATCTCTTGGATTTCTTTTAACTCAGTTCTTGGTCATACGACTACTTAAGTGTGCAGGACCATCACAGGATCTTATAAAGTGTCTAAATGATATGGAGAGGGTCATTGACTTGCTTTGTTGCTGTGCAGACAGTATTGACCTTGTGGAACATACAAAAGGTGAAAAGGCGAGGATTACAGTGCTTCATTACTTATCAACTTTTGGTCAAATTTGAATACCTTTGATGAGAAGACTTGCTATACGAAACCTGGATGATTTCTAGAAGCTACCTTATAACAACCATTATAATGAAATAAATTTACGGAAAACTAAAAACTAACAACTATATATAAGGAAAAACAAATTTATCCAGAATACTCTTCTTTCTTTGTCTATCAAGCCATTCAAGTGCTCTTTTGTCATCCTCAAGGAACGGCTCGACCTTGTTGTAGCATTGTTGGTTATGCTCTTTGATCCACGTTTTCTCTTCTTTCGTGAGCATGCTTTCTATAACCATGCGTGTTTGTATCGGAACGCAAGTTAATCTCACAAAGCTGAGACAACTCTGGGAATCGGCATCAATCTGAAATGGCTGGCCCCACACCACCTGAGTCACTTGTTCAGTAAAGTGGGGATAGGGTTTACCTTCGCTCTTTGCACAGCCAACACACTTTTTATCCGTATTCCCCATTTTCCTTCCAAATCTAAAGGTGTAACCAACACGTGATCAATTGTTGCAATTTGAATAAAGCGAAACTTACGGAATCCGGACTCGTTAGTGACGACATGTCCTGGCTCAAGCATAATGTTGTTCAAGGCTCCTTGCGGGCCATCTTGAAGAGTCAAAAACGGACGGTCATCCTAGTACTGTTAGTCGGATAATTGGGGTATCTCCGAAGATAACTCACTTTGTAATTTGGTTCGTCATTCCACAAAGTCTTCCTTGCCAAGACATCTAGATGCCTGATGGATGTGCCTTCAGGAAAGACCGCCCTATCAATGGCTATCTGTTTGGTAAAGGTCAAATAGGTGTATTCGGAGTATGAACGAAACGCACATGTCCTTGTAGCACACGAGTATACGCTTCGCAGATTTTGTCTGTAGGTTTTCCAAAGTGCAGGGTACGAGCAGTGTAGCACGTTCCGTCGTAGTACTGGGCCCCTGAGTCACTACAATCAAGAAAAATATTACTATCTGCTGGGCTTTTGTCTAACAAACCCACTTGAGGTATGGGTGATTTCTTGAGATACTCGACTCAGTCGGATGATGCGGTGATGCTGTATTATGACCACTTGCAGATATATTCTTGCACGCCAAGCCGATAAATTTTTTGTTTTTTCTCCGGTACTCCACAAGCGTCCGTGCCGCCATATACTCCGTAACATCATGTTCCTGAGAAAGCTTGCTTTCGAGCCAAGCGAGAAATCTCACAAACGAGACTCCATCACGAAGGTATGCTCTTGTCAAACAGTCAATCTCCGTCTGGTTTTTGATGCACATCATATATGCAGCGTAACATGGTGCGATGATGGTGGTTAATATGGATGAGATGGCAAACGATATTTGAGGTGCGATTAGAACACGACCATTTCCCCATTCCTTGGAAGAAAGGAAAGGCCAAAGCGTTGCGTAATCTCGGAACTCGACTCCAATAGTGTAGAGATAGTCAGCGACTTCAGGGGTGAGTTTCTGTGGTTGGACAAAAAGAATAGCACGGTTAAGGCCAACAAAGAGATAGGCGTGGAAGAATGGGTTGAAAGGAACGTCAGAGCCTCTAAGGTTTAAGAGGTATGCTGAAGCTCGTAAAATGAAATCGCTCAGTAGGGATGACAAGTACTTGGTGAAGATGCCCACATACCAATACATGCCAAAGAGGAAATCAATGTAGCGGCAGGAATGTCCTTAGAGTTGTTGCCAGCACAAGGAACCCGATCCTTGATCCAGTCCCTCAACTTTGCCAGCTTGAATGCGGCATCAACTCCCGTAAACTCAATTCTATGTCTATAGACTTTGTCCATTGGTCTAGGGGGTTTGACCTTCCATACAAGATCAACAAGGTTTTGCGGTGGGGAAACGAGTATCGAGTTTTTGCTCAGCATTTTGAAATGTATGAGGAGAGCTTTCTCATGGGAAATCAGCTGGTTATCTATTCCGACTTTTGAATTTCGGACATGGTCCTAAATTAACGGTTCAGCTTATTGAAACATGAAGGTTGAAGGAAAGCACCTCAATCCAATCATTCGGCATATCGGGAGCGCCAATTCGAACTAAAGTCCAATTCTCGTCAGCCTCTCCAGCAGCCTGCGACCAGTAACGCGAATCGGTGAGTAAAAACGCTAGATCCCTCATAATTATGGCCTGTCCTGCCGGGCCAGTAAACCTGGAAAATGATACGGGGTTTAATAATTTATCACATACAAACGAATAGTAGCATACCCAGAGATGACACCCAGGCGTCTATCACTAGCGGCAACATACTGAGATCCGTGGGCGTCTTCGCTGGGAACAATGCTACAGGTTTAACGAGCATGACACCGTTTCAGAATCAGGAAATGCATTAGTACATACTAGTAATCCAACTCGTAGTGGACCATCCAACGCCGGATTTCTTCCAACCGATGCGCGGCATCCGCGAGGCTAGAAGTGGAGTCGTTTTTGTTCATGGTACGCCCGCATTTACCGACAAGAGTCGATGTCGAGTTATGATAGTATCTAATCACAGGACAGCTACTGCTCTGGAACGAAACATTGGACTGCGTGAACACTTTGTTTTTCTGATTTGTCTGCAGAACCAATTGAGCATCCTGAATCCGCACAGTATTCGGCATCCTCGATCTGTCTTCCGGCCGGTTATGAGGTTTTCTGGACTTAGAATTGCGACCCTGAGTAAAAACTTTTTCGAATGGCTTAGTGGGTTTATCCTTCCAAATAAGGTCAACAAGATTTTGTGGTGGAAAAACAAGCGTCGAGTTCTTGTTAGCAGCTCTGGAATGGATGAAACGAACCGTCTCGTGAGAGATCGTGCGAGCGTCAATTCCGATTCTTGAATTTCTCGCATTATCCTGGATTTACAACTTAGTTGAAACAAGTACCCGAGATCAAGGTAAACTAACCACGATCCATTCAACCCAATCATCCTGTACACCACCAGACGCACCAGCCCGAACAATAGTCCAATTCTTGCTAACTTCTTCGTCTCCCTGAAGCCAATACCATGAATCGGTAAATAAGTAAGCCGAGTCCATCGTAATTATGGCCTGTCCAGCTAAGCAAGTAAATCTTGAAGAGAGACATGAATATATTAATCGGTATTGTGGGCAGCAGAAAAGCAGCTTACCCAGAAATGAACTCTAGACGTTTATCACTCCCAGCGACAAATTCTGATCCATGGGCGTTTTCACTCGGGACAATGCTATTACCCCAAATAACACAATTAGCACGGTGGTTTCCTCCACGAAGAGTAAAAGAGATGCATACTAATAATCCAGATGCTCGGCTGACATTATGCTCCTCAGTTTTTCCAATCTCTCGGTTGTGTTTGTTGGGCTGCGGGCGGACTCCTGATTTTTGAACTTTCGCATAACAGCAGACCCCATTCGGTTGCTGAGGGAGGGAAGGAGAGGTTTTGTGGTTCGACTGCTGCTCTGAAACGTCCACTTCGACTGTCCCGACGTCTGACGCGGGCGAAATGAGTGAGGTTGTGTCCATGTTGTATTACCATTCCCTTGGCGCAATTGCGGCGACTTGGAGTTTTGACGGACGGCAGGCTGATAGAGAGGTAGATGGTTTCGAGGAATCTCTCCGACGTCTAAAAGTCTCTCTTTCTTGTTGACTTTTTCAGCTACTTCCCGTTGGTATGGACTCAGAGTCGCGGTCCTTGTTGTCAGCGAACGGTTGAGCTTAGGATTACTCCTGTTGTCGTTGAGACTGGAGATGACCCTCGGACCGTCATGCCTCTCTGAATCCGTGAGTGATTCAGCCTGCGATGTACGGATAAGTATAGATGGGGGCATATTTGGGCTTGACAAAGAACGAGGACGCCTTGCGGTTTCAGAGACACTAGTAGGAAGAGAGATGGAGGAAATAGGTGCTATCGAAGGAACAGCTGACGGGGGAAGGAGAGGAAGAGGGGAAGAAAATTGAATGGGTTTTTCCTGTGGATGGCGCAGTGAGTTCATGGATTCTTCTAAGATCGAAAAGGAACACCGATGCTCAGATTTCTCGGAGCAAGGGGGATGAGGGATAGGCGGTAGCGGTGGAGAAGGAAGTGGATGAGAGTCAAATTTTATGGACGCCGGGTCCGTAGGAGGAAGAGGAGGCAGAGGACGTGATTCGTGCTGCGCTAATTTTCGCTGTGACTGTTTCGCGGGTACTGGGGGTGGTGTTTTGGCACCCTGTTGGACAGGTTTCTGTGAGCGTGATCGAACAGGCTGATCAAGATATCCAGAGGTAAACGGTCCCTCATTCATGTCGCGACCTGACTTATTCTCCTTGCCTGCTGCCCATCCATGTCCCAAATTAAATGGCGAGGTCAATTTCTTGGTCCCAGTCACGGTATTGGATCTTGTAAGCTGATGACAGTACCTCTCGCCTTCAGCAGTCACAGGAAAGTTCAAGGGAATGTCGTCGTATTCCTCCGAGTCAGAGTGGAACGTTAGCGAGTCTCCGAATGATGTTCGGATCGGCACCAATGCTCGTCGTCTTTTTAAATCAGAATTTGCAATCGACGGCTTCCCAAAGCCGGAAGAAGAGAAGTTCAGAATAGGTGGTGGGGGCGGAGGGGACATGTTTATTGTTGGGGAGCAAGTTCAACCGCCCAAGTGGGACGAGTAATATTTGACACCGCATCGAAGTCGTTTTTGGGTGATCCGATATGGGGCTATGAGCGCCTACTCTATGCCTCATGCAGAGTTGCAAACTACAGACGCAGTCGAAAGGACAAGTCGAATTGTACATTGCTGTGCGTACCGTTACTAACCGTTGACGGAATTTTGAAATTAGCCACCTTTTGTTCTCATGTCACTGCAATCTGCACCGTAGTTCCTCCCCATGACAGACTTCAACAAACTCTGTTCAATGATTTACTGTACTTCAGTTGACCCGGATTGAGATATAAAATATGATAAATATGAGGAAACTTACCCAATTCTCAATACAACTAAATTCAAAACGTTAGAGCAGCTCGGTTCCCGCTCCAGTACAGATTTGTTTGGTTTGATGGATTGCCGAACAAAGCAGGAGCTCAGGTTGTCCCACGTCACGGCCAATTTTGATGCCGAAATGTCATTTAATTTTAACTTGTCCGGTGTCCCACCCAATGCTGAATTATTTTAAATAGTACAGTATGGGACAGGCATAGATTTCACACCAACTAAGGTTAAACCAATTCACAATCATTGAAAGACGATTGTGCAATTTTTCAATGCATTCAAGTGATGAAGCCTTGAGCTTGAAAATATTCGGCATATCAGGGGCGCTCCGGATCGATGCCATCAGTTTGTCCCAGCCTGCCGACTGCCCTGGGACACCGGACATGGACCAAATTCGGCGTCGGCAAGGGGATGTGTGACTGCCGAATTAATCTAAATGGTACTGACAATCAAGTAAAATCCCATTTTCCTGCACTTATTAAGCAGCCGCACGATTTGTGCTCGGAGAGATGAAGACAGAAAAAAGGACTTTTTGACAGCCCTTTGAATGAGTATCAAACACATAAGCTTGAGAACAGCATGTGCAAGCTTCCAAAGACCATGGAAGGAACAAATGAGGGCTGGTGAAGCTACACAACATACATTTCCGATTCTGTTATCGACTATTACAAATAGCTTGGGAACTTAGAAGGGATCAATACAGAAAAATCAGGTAACAAGAACTTATGCTGACATGCCAGGCACTAGAGAATTGGCAAGATCTTACCAGGGAATCCAACTAACACCTCCGGGACTTCCGAGTAGATAATCTTCTGATGATTTCCATCCCAACTTGGATCAACCCTCCTGACGAAAACGGACTCGGGTTTGCCAGCCTCCCTCAGCCATTTCTGGTCTCTTCCTTCGATTAATTCAATGTCAGTGTTAATCACAGGTTGTCCCCCGGCATCCTTCGTCACATTGGCACGATTCGAGACATAGACTGAAATCGGACGGCCGGAATGGTTGACGATGAAGATATAGTCACGTTCATTGTCGGCGACGGTGAGTTTCAGGCGGGGCACAAGCATACGTGACAACCGAAGTGAGAGTGCGGCGAGTGTCAGAGTCGGATTTGCCTCAGGCGAGTAGGGGAAGACAGAGAGATCGCACACGTATACCCCCTCGTAGCCCCTTAGCTTGAGATTGGTGTCGAGACAATACTTGGCTAGATGAGGCGCGCGCATTGGGATAGTACCTAGCTCGTGTGCAACACCGCCGAGTTGCAGTTTCCCAAAGAAATCCTGACTAACTGTCGGAGTCCCAGAGAGGACTGGGACAAAGTCAATCTTAAGGATATCCTTGAGTGCTTGCATGCTCTGTTCAGTCATGGTCTTCATGTCCGCCAGTTTGTCAGCACGTCTACCTCCATCATGTGTCGAGCGCCCAATGGTGACCATGGGCTCGTCACTAACCAGCTTAATCTCGTTGTCGGCAACTAGCGGCGCGCGCATGATGAAAACCATGATGAACTTGGGGAGGTCATCGTAAGAATTCTTGGAACGTGGGAGGAATGTGGAGGCGTCGATGGACATATTGGAAAGGACGATGTCATTGTCATTGTCATTGTTGACAACTGCAAATGTCTGTAACTTCATTGCGCCAACCAATTTTCTGTCTGTCGGTGTGCGGTAGCGGAAGGATTCCGCATGGAAGTAGATGTCGTGATCGGTGAGGCGGGTGCCACCCATCTTATGTAGATCAACATCGCTGCGGAGAAGGATGGCAGTAGAGTCAACGCTGCCAGCAGATACAACTACCCTTCCACCTGATTTGAGTTTAAATGAAATTTTTTTTCCATCTCGAGTGGTCGCTGTGACTCCATCCGCGGTCTTGTTGTCGCTCGCCCATTCAATCCGGCGCGCCTCGACACCGAGGAGTATTTTGAAATTCTTGTGCTCCACTTCTTTGCCGCGTTCCCTCGGCTTGCTCATGGCAATCTCAAGCAGCTTGTCGATAGTGCTATATGCACCCTGAGCGAAATCGAAGTTATTTTTGTCGACAAACTCGGAGGCGATGCGACCCCACTGCCACTGAGGCTTGAATTCATCCGTTAATATATTGAGACGGTCCATTAGAGCCTGGTGAAGTGGGTTGGTCACGGGGAGGGAGAGATTCATCAACGTCTCGGCTTTATCGTAGTACTCCATCAGGTCCTCTTTAACCTCAGGCGGGAAGTAATCTGCGAGGGTTTGAGTATGAACACGTGGAGCAAAGAGCCCCCATGCAGCGCTGCGACCGCCCAGGCAGTACATGGGGCCCCCCTTCCACTCCGTTGGGCCGCCAGCGCTCTCAAGGGCGCCTGGGAAGTCCTGCTTGAATGCGGCGAAGAAGGTGTCGTTTTGCTGTCCACGGTCTTCACCCAGACCGGAGGGGCGCGAAGCGTTGAGGCAGTGCGAGTGGAAGACAAGGTTGCCACGCTCTATGACGAGAATACTCTTCGCGTTTTCACCAATTTTGGAATTAGTGTCGAAGAGGTCACCGGCAAGAATACCGCCGCCAATGCCTGTCCCGATGATGATGATGTCATACCTGATGAACTCGCCATTGGCATCCTTGGAGGCATCCTTAGGATCAAGCGTGAAGAAACGCTGTTGGAAGCCAGAAGCGGTTGCAGGTATGCCTGGGCCCGTGTTGAGATTAGGCGGAATATTTGCGTCAACAATACTCTCGACTGTAAAGAATTTGTGTAGAGTTGCCTATCACAAAAAGCATTGAACGTGAGCGCTCAGCACCGCAAGGTAAGAACCCAGCTTACGTCATCTTCGGAGCCTACTTTAAGCTGTTTATAGGGTCAGCTCTGAGGAGGTGATTACAAGGTCGTGATGATACATACATCTGAACCATTCTGAGAGGAAATCCCCAGCATGATCGCGTTTGACAGGACAATCCTGGATAGAGCACAGGTAGGTTACCTCGCTGCACACGTCCCGTCCAAGCGAAGGACACGCACTGTGATTTATCGGTCTGCACATTGAACGACCATGTCGTAGAATCTCCTTGAATTGTAGTAAGCTGGGAGTTCTTCCGCGCAAGGGTTGCGCCGTTTGATGCGCTCGTAATCTTCCACTGTCCCTGTTGACCAGTAAACGTCCACTGTGGTAACAGGCGATGAATATGATGATACGCGTGCAGCCTGAGGCACAGACATAACGTACGATCTGCTTCCTGTTACTCGGGTCCGGCGTGCGAACGAAGACGGAGTCATCATCGGCGAGCTCAACGAACCCTCCTGTAGTCAGCTTGATTTTGTAGGAACCTGGTTGTGTTGGCTGTGGTTGGAATGACATGATGATAAGTGAGATGGGGAATTCAGAGCTTGAAGCGAGAGAAGAACGTACAGGTCTTGTATATAAGATCAATACTTTGGATAGATCGAATTTCTTGGGTAGGACTGTGGCCAGCCGTTGAAATGAGATCCTTACGACAGGACCCCCGATAATAAGGGGAGAGGCCGTTTCATCAAGGGGCGATTTTTGTCATCACCCAAATTTGTCCGGACGGTGTGGAAAATCGCGAAGAGTTGCTACAGAGGGCTAAAATTTGCCCAAAAATTCAAAATCCGCTTCCTGAAGCGCTTCATGGTTGTTATCGTTGGAGATCATCAGATAAGATCTCCACGTTCGAGAATAGTGGCCATCGCCTTGAGGACTAGACGTCAGTTGTGACTGACAAAATGCAGACAGAGACCAGACAGAAAACAATAAAATGGCTTACAAAAATGGTGTTTTGCAGCATGTTTGGCATCGTTCCACTACAACTTGACCACTGAGATACTTTTATGTCCGGACAATTGCCTCTAGCCTCCATATCAGTCGAAATTCTGTCCGGCGTCCCTGGCCTTTTTCAAAAATTTCGAAAAATCTGTCCGGATCGGGGAACAGGATCGTCTATTTGACGACTTCCATGAGTGAGTGAGCGTCACGATGAACTATGGTAATTACGAATACTTATCCCGGCGATGTCTTCCTATGCAGTTGTCAGTCGAAAAACGAAAGAATTTAGGAACATAGGGAAGCAGCCTCAGCCAAAATCATCCTTCCTAATTCGGACAAACTTAATCCGCCATTAAATTGGTGGAAAAGATCTTCACAAACTTTATTGTACTGTCTTTGTAAATTTTTTTCCAGGCATGATGTGCTGCCGAAAAAGAGATAATGCGACAGACTTCTTGAATCTTTACTCAATCTTTACTGGTGATCTGACTTGTGTCTCTCATCATCACGCAGTACAAATCCCTCCAAATTCCTCAGAGGAAAGCCAGGAGCTGCTCTGCGAAAATAACAAGAATTGTTGTTTGATTTTGGTAGGAAAATTGGAAATAAGTAGACTCATTACTAACTGCACTTGGTCGCGGTTCGGTTGACAATGTTCTGTTGAAAACTTCCGAAGGCGTTATCGATTTCGCTATTGCATTGCCGCAAGGTTCGAGTCCGTGAAAACCAAACAACCCTGCTTTCCAATAGAACAAAATTCCGGTTAGGCGTCATTACTACTTGGGTCATGAACGGTGTCGATGTCTGAATTGCACCCTAGATCTCCACTTGTCTGCTGCTATTGGGTCAACGGTCAAATATTCGATCTAACGCTCGCTAAAGTTCGGCTCAAGGCCGCTCAACTGACAATTGCAACTGGAAATTTCAAATAAACACGCGCACATTTGTTTTTCTGTCAACACGCTATCCAATCGAAGTTCCTCTATTCAGATATCAGGAAGTTCCAGCCCCAATCGTATGCGTTCCGCGTCATCTGAACAACTGCGCTAGTACTTGGTGCGATTAGACACGGCAATTTCAAATTTTGTTCAAGGGCTTACGATTTTCCAATCTTGCGTCTGACATCCTTGTCACCCCCGTTCTGAGTCCCCTCTGCGTCCTCGTGCCTCTAGATCGAGTGTCCTCTATTCTGCCTCCCACGCGTGTCTTTAACCTGAGTGCCTGAGTGACTTTCAGGATAATATTCAACCGTGTCCTCCGACTGAATACCTTCCTTCATCTATTTCGAGTCTCCAAATTGAGCAATGAGCAAATTCATCTTGTACAGCCCCCTCGTCACGGTGTCAGTTGGACCGCATATTCTCGTGTCTTGACCGAGTGCATTCACATTTTTAGTCGCGTCTTGGCGTCCGAACGCAGCCGCATCTTTACTCGCGTCTTTATGACCGGACGCTTTCACTTTTAACTTGTGCCTTGACGACCGAGTGCAGCCGCTTTTTCCTCCAGTCTTTCTTCTAGCCGTGCAGAAATCCGCAGCTTTGTTGCACACTGGAAGCTTCAAAACCACACAGATGTTAATTCTTCACCGGTGAGTCCCTGTAGAGTAGTCAGGAGGGAAGGAGAGCACAAAACATGCCCACTACTATTGATTTGGATTGACCAGGATGGGCATTTGTTTTGCTCGATTTTACTTCTACCGTCCACGGTAGCGTTCGTCATATTGATAACGTTGTCCGGGAGGTTGGGTTTCTCTCTTCAAATTCCCAGCTTTGCTGGGCTTTTCCTAAACGGCGATAGAACTGATCTCCGGAACGCAGGCGGGCCGGTTTTGAAGGACAATACTGTTCTAAGATTGGTGTCGTCATTGATCATCTGGGATGACCCTAAAATATAGGAGGAAGGCAATTACAGTTAGTGTGGCAAGGATAAGCATCCACCTTAGCGAGTTCTGAATACAAGAACAGGAAGCGGTTTATTCATTGGTAGAAACACGATATTCAACCCCTATACAACCTACACTAGTCCTACAGGCTATCGAGATGTGGAATTTAAATCATACATTTAAACTGGCATGAAGCCCCACTTCTGGTGCACGCCGCCCTGTGCATAGTTTATTTAGAGAGCAACTTGGATGGATAAGGGGAGAGGGCACTTACAGAGATATACCAGAAATGAGCCTGGGGTGTGCAGATCAGGGATTGTGACAAAAGGTGAATGTGATGCGATACCCACAGTATCGTAATCGCAAGAGTCTATTGCGAAGCTCGTACGAGGAGCGCGAGCAATGAGCTGCATGAGCAATCATAATGTGACCAGCTATTTCTTCCCGCCGTTCCGCCGTTACGGTGTCAGCCGTTTTTTCCAATTCCCGAACTTTCTGATGGATCAACATTCCCAAAACAGATGTGTCATGCGGAGTTTGAACAGATGCAGCCAATTTGTCACATCTCCACTTTTTCGTGTAATGTTCCTTTGTTTTATGCTCCATTTTGCATTAATATACTATCCTTGTAACTTGGTGGCATATATCTGTCTTGTGAGACTTTCTTTCTAGCCATCTGCTCAATAATTATTGTGGAAAGTACTATTACTGCATTTGGAGAAGCAATGATCAATGAATTGAACAACAAATACATGAGGGATTCCTCTGAAAATTTGTGTGGATATAGATAATTTGTACTTGTAAAATACTGCAAAAATTTTAGAGTCTTACTATTTTGTCGTTGCAGAGATATTGCTAGATTAATGCAAATGTGAAAACACTATCAGTGATAGTAAGTTTAAGTTTGGAGTGGTCAGTGGATAAAGCCGTGAGATCTTTATTATAGATCTGGGGTGCATGCCCGCAGAGTCGGTAGAATCCTGACCGTATAGTTATAACTCGTCTAATCGCTCTTGGCTGCAGTCTTAGTTTCCAATGTCCTCAAGTCAGAAAAATATGCCTTATGGTTAATTTGTCTTCCCTTCTCCTCTGTCTATCGACTACTATTAAAATGCGCCATGCAGTCCGCCTCGGGTCCTCAGGGCTTAAAGTGTCAAAAATCATCCTCGGATGCATGTCCTACGGCTCGTCCAAGTGGCTTTCGTGGGTGCTCGACGAGGCTGCATCCATAGAACACATCCGTCTCGCGCAAGTGTCTCCCTTCGTGCGTGCTGCATGTAGCTTATCTGGCCTAGCACAGGTATGAAGCGGGTATCAACGCATTCGATACGGCCAATGCACGTTTTCTCCACCCAGGCAGTTGCTGCTTCTGATGTTCTGTAGATATATTCGAACGGCTTACACTTCGGGGTTTTCAATATTTTAATGCCATTTATATTTGTATCCAATTGGTAATTAAATATTTAAAGTGCTGAATAAGCTAAAAAAAATT
>QDKV01005330.1_pt1 | contig 54298 bp, 60 predicted proteins | sample 1861101 | NCBI WGS metagenome assembly QDKV01 (sample SAMN04275158, study PRJNA302643) | Fungus metagenome, whole genome shotgun sequencing project. | isolation source: fruitbody | host: Mallocybe terrigena | place: Sweden | collected 2013
GTTTTAAAGCACCTCCGATTCAATTTTCTACCGTCCCGTCCACTTCTAAACTCCATTGGCGAACAAAGAATGGCTACACGCCGTCGTCAGCATCCCCTAGCACATCGTCGTCAGCTGTCCGAGATACCCATCTAGGAGGTCGTTATTTCACGAGATCGGATAGGTCGGACGGCAAGTACTGTTCGAGTGGCACAAATACTGTTGGTAGTTGGCCATCATGCGGATGAGGGAAGCATAGATGGCCGATCCGCTGGGGGACATGGGATGGTTGGATATCGTGATGCTGGTCTGAAGTGGTGCGGCGGATTTGTCTCTGCCCTCGGAGGGAGGGTGTGGAAAAAGAAAGGGGGGAAACAGAGAAGACGCAACAACTCACCTTGACGATAATGGGTACATGGAGAAGAGACCCCTTCTATCCCGATCATTTGGAGAGCTTGTAATGCAATGTTGACAACCCAGGCTGGCGAGGCGTCAAGTGAACGGGAACTGCTCGAACCTGGGGTCGAGCTTAGGTGAAGGGCCATGGTTGTAGTTGAGAGGTACCGCCCAAGACTTGAGCTTGATTGATGGCGATTGAGTGTCGTGCTATATGTATACCAGCCATCTTGTACTCGGTGTGGCCTTACCACAGCACAGAAGGGTCTTGAAATACGACGACAATCGTTTCAAGCTTGTGCTCCAAAACTTCTACAATGTTTCTTTTCCCAGAGGAACAACTCGATTCACCCGTCGGTTACTTCCCTGCTTATCCTGGCCAAACTCTTTCGAATGGTCGGTGGATAATCATCCGCAAGTTCGGATGGGGGCCTCGATCGTCGACCTGGCTTGCACTCGATAATAAAGCAACTGATACATACCAAGCAATCAAGATCTTCACCGTTGCAACGGACTCGTCAGGCAAAAATGAACGCGACCTTCTTCGTGGACCTGTGAAGACCATAGAAGTGGTGTCCCAGAGATCGTGGGCGACTTCTATGAGCAGGACGCCAAAGGGAAGAAGCATCTTTGTCTCGTCCTTGACGTGTTAGGATCTTCCATTGAAGACGTCCGCCTTGGCAACATTTACGATGGGGAATATTTGCCTCTTCATAGTGTCAAAAAAATCGCAGGGTTTGGTACAGCAGAAGACTTTTATGCTATGCCCAAAGATATGCTTATCAGAAAGGCTGACATTTTGGATAGAAATTCAATATTCATCTATGGCCTTGTCGGGTCCAACATTGAGTATCCTAGGAAATTGCAGGCGTGCAAAGGATGAAACAGCACTAATGCCGCTTTTACGTGAATCACGCTGAGAGCTTCCAAAAGGAGAATCCGGCTGATTTCTGGCTCTCCATAAGGGCAGGGCCTTGACGAAAAACGTGCCCACATGGACATGGTTTTCCTGTCACCATTACTTACCTTTGAACATGAAAAGCACACCTTTTTTCCTGGTAAGAAAACTGAACAAATCTGTCCATGAATGGCTAGAGTACTTGCTATAAAAGACGAACACTGGTCCTGACCACCGGAGAGTTCTCGCTATGGTACGTGCGGATCCCTTCTCGAATTCAGAGAGGCTCATCTTCAATTCCCAACGGTTTTATAGCCAAAGGTTGCGTCAACACAAATCTGTCGCTTCCAATATGTCCCACCCATCACTGCTCCCAAATGTTCAGCCTCACGAAATCGTGGAGATGGCTGCTGCCAACACCAGTGAGTGCAATCGCATGCTGGTGGTCACCTTTCATCATATTTAACTCCCCTTGTGGTACTATGGTAGATCCTGACAACTGGGAATGGCGTGATGAATCTATCAGCAAATGGGAGGTGGCCGTGGAAAACTGGCAAGCCTTCAATACGATATGGTACGGAGCTTCGGCTGCCCAGTGCGCCTCTCTCCATGATTCCCGCTCCCCATTCTTGGCTCTTGGGCCCCTGGCCGCAACGGTAGGACTGACGTCGATACTTGTGCGCGAGTGTTATGTGACAATGGTCGAACGCATCTGGTCATTAGCACTGTGGTTGGATTGTTTCTCAGGGGTTGTCTTGACAGGCCAGCCTGGCATAGGTGCGTATTTCTTTTCCACCTTTACTCTCGTGATAGATAACCTATGTTTATAGGCAAGACCTTATTCTTGATCTACTTCCTTGTTCGGCTTTTGCAACTGAAGCAAGTCGTGCTCTTCACCTTGGACGGCGAACGTCTCTACCTCTTTTATCACGGGAGGGTCTATACAACCTACATCCCACAGCTTAACGCTATCCAACCAGAACTACAGCTCCCAGAACCCAAGACTTCGAAGGTCTTCATTTGGTCGTTGTTCGATGTCCGCGAGAAACAAGAGCCGAAGCAGTTGTTGTTCAAACCACCGTGTATTCCAGTGCAGACAGCATCACCCGACCCAATCCGATTCAAGATGTGGGTTAGGGATCGCGATCCTTTGCGTGTTGGCCTGCCGTTATGGACCCGCGAAGAGCTTGCACAAGCGTATGTCGTGCCTATTTCGTGTTTATATCCATATCTGAACATACTCTATACTCTACGTAGTTTGCCATATCAACCCATGTACAACCTCCTTTCGAGCGCGCTTCGCAAAGACCCATCTCAATGCGACATTGATCCCCTAACGCCGTTCCCGGGTTCCCGTGTGCTTCTAGATGAATTTCAGCAGGACGGTATTTCACTATCACCTGAAGAAGCCCTTGATTACCTTCTAGGGGCAGCAATCAACCGCTTCGGATACTCCGCCCGAGGTGTCTTCCGTGGGGTCTTCCGCTACCACTCAAGCACGAAAACCCACCAGGCGGCCTGCAACATCACACTGAAGGCTTTGGAAGCAGCTATTTCTGCCCTCGCAGAGAATGAATCTACCCCCAAGACGTCCCACCTAATCCTCACTATTAGCCCAGTCTATCATAACCCTCTTGACCACGATGATTGGAAGATGCGCTTCTTGTCGGACTGGGTTGCTAAATATGTCATCCAGCAACTCCGTATCAAAAATGATAGGGCAATTCGCCGACAACTCAGCTCTTTGCAACGTATTCCTCAAGCAGGCGGATTGATGGGCTATTTCTTTGAACCATTCATACACCGCCTCCTTTCTGAGGAGACCGACGGACGCTGGCCTCTCTTCAGCATGTCTGATGACAAGACAAATTCACCACGGTTCGTCATAGACCGGAGTGTCACTCCTAATATTCAATTTCCCAAAATCAACCGCCGGGTCGTCTCATTCGACTCCATTGCTGATCTGACTGGCGATTTGAAGAACATATATTACATACCCATGGCATCGGACTTCCCATTATTGGACGCATTCATTATCGAAATTGACAATTCGAGGAGGACGGCCATTTTGTGGGTCATCCAGATTACTACATCACGATCCCATGGGGGCTCTGCGTTGGGTTACCAGAAGATCCGAGGGATCATTGCAAGTCTGAAGGAGCGTCTTGGGAAGCAGCCACCAACAAAGAAGAAGAAGCCGGACACTGGGAAGAGTGTTCCCACCGTTGAGGTCCGCTACCTTCTTGTTGTCCCAACTGGCAAGTCCGGCAATTTTGAATGGCGTTTTCCAAAGGGTTGGAATGACAATTGTGTGAGGAATGATCACCGGGGCAAGGTATATAGCTTGGAGGTTTCCCTTGCATAGTGTTTTGGTTGTTCCCTTCACTCTTGGGTGTTTGTCGTCTTCATAATATCCCCACACCTCTTTCTTGACCTCGGTGAATTTCTCTTCCAATTTACGACAGATTGAATGAATGAGAGGTGTTCTTTGTTTGACCGTTAGCAGCGGTTTTGGTTCAATTCAAGAACTATTTACAATCGTTCCACCACTCAAGTAGCGTAGGGTACAACAATACTAATTCTTGTGCGCGCTAGCAGTACCTCTCGAGCGTGTCTGTGAGAGCGCTCTTCTCAGCTGAGTTGAGAGTTAAGCCATAGTAACCACAGTAGTACTTGACCTGAATCCAGGCAATAACATAGGTGCACTTGAAGGTGAGGTCGTTGGCAAATTATTCACGCCTAGCGGCCGTCCAAGAGTGGGCACTGCTAATTCAAGCTTCCTTTAATGGAACTACACGGTCCTAGAAAATAGGGGTTTAGCTGACATCATTCTGTGTGTGTCGGAGAACTTACAATGTCGAGATCGGAAGCCAAGTTGGTGGCTAGTCGACGTAGTCGTGACTCGTAAGGCGAAACCCAGTGACCAGAAATAACCCGACAGCCGGAATCAGTGACAACGTTTGTGCCATCCCTCCCTCAAAATGGCTGTAATACAATGACGACTTTTGTATAGGGATCAGGAACTGACTTTCTCTTGTATCACAACTACTGCTGACTGGAATGTGCGATGAAAGGTTGGTCTTGTTCAAGAGAAATTCAGGTTACATGCTTACTGGTGCTCCAGATACGAAACTCGCGCCTGTTGTACGGCGGGGTATTGGATGGTGTTTCGACAGTCACTGTAGAAGGCGCAACGTTAGATACATCTCATGCCGAGGGTATGAGCGCACATTCAGAGAGGTCCTCGCAGTCGAGACGGAGATTCCAACTAGCAATGATCTCGGCCGAGTCAATGGGTACTGGGACACCAGAGGTGAAATGTCATCCGAAGAGCAAGCATCCAGCCTAAGTTCATCATTTATGGATCGCAGGAACAATCCACCGCGGATTCTCAACGACAAAGATGACTGGTAATTCACACTTACAACGAGGGTTTCAGCGATAGGCTTGCTATTGACTTCGTCGAAGGCGAAAGTGCATAATGTTTACATATGTTTGTCACCAACCATCTCAGACCTCGCTGCTTCCTTCACTCAGACGACCATTTCTACTGTCGGGTCCACCCTTTGCACCGAGTTATTTCAATATGTCCTGTGAACAGCCATCCTCGAATTCTTTACCTGCTGCAAATGCCAGTAAGCGCAATTGCGTGCCTATGGTCTTATTTAACTCCCATTTTGATAGATCCTGATAGCTGGGAGTGGCAGGATGAATCTACCAGCAGATGGGAGGTGGCCGTGGAAGTCTGGCAAGCCTTCAATACGATATGGTATGGAGCCCAGTGCGCCTCTCTCCACGATTCCCGCTCCCCATTCCTGGCTCTTGGACCCCTGACCACAACGGCGGGACTGACGTCGATGCTTGTGCGCGAGTGTTTTGTGACGATGTTCGAACATGTTTGGGCAACAACAAGGCTGTCGCCGGAGGGTCTCAGAGGGGTTATCATAACAGGCCAGCCTGGCGTAGGTGTGTGTAGTCCTTCCAAACTTCGCTCTCGTGATAGATAACTCATGTTTTATAGGTAAGACCTTATTCCTGATCTACCTTCTTGTTCGGCTCTTGCAGCTGAAACAAGTCGTGCTCTTCACCTTGGACAATGAACGTCTCTACCTCTTCTATCACAAGAAGGTCTATACAACCTACATCCCACAGCTTAACGCTATCCAACCAGAACTACAGCTCCCAAAACCCAAGACTTCAAAGGTCTTCATCTGGTCATTGTTCGATGTCCGCATGGAACAAGAGCCGGAGCTGCTCTTGGTCAGGCAACCGTGTTTTCCAGTGCAGGCAGCATCACCCGACCCAATTCGATTCAAGATCTGGAGTAAGGAACGTAGTCCTTTGCATTTTGGCCTGCCATTATGGACCCCCAAAGAACTTGCACAAGCGTATGTCTTGTCTACTTCGTGTTTATGTCCATACTCTATACTCTCAGCAGTTTTCCATATCAACCCAGGTACAACCTCCTTTCGTGGGCGCTTCGCAAAGACCCATCTCAATGCGACATTGATCCCCTAACGCCATTCCCGGGTTCCCGTGCACTTCTGAATGAATTTCAGCAGGACGGTATTTCAATATCACCCAATGAAGCCCTCGATTACCTTCTAGGGTCAGCAATCGAGCGCTTTGGATATTCCGCCCGAGATGTGTTCCAAGCTGTCTTCCACTACCAGTCAAGTGTGCAACGGCAGCAACGCCACCAGGCAGCTTGCGAGAGAAGAATGGCGGATTTGGAAGAAGCTGTTTCTGCCCTCTGAGTCTATCCCAAGACATCTCATCTATTCCTCGCTCTCAGCCTGGTCTATTCTGACCTAATCATTTAACTTCTGGACCATGTACCATTGTATGGACGAACCCCCTAATCCGGTGTGGTGTACTGGAAGTTTCTTCGAGCTGATACTCAACTCGAGGAGTAATAGAAATAGAAAAATGCATTGTCCCCCCACAGCTACTTATTAGAAATCTTTAACCCATGTGTCATCTTTGTCGCCATCGGTCATATTATCACTGTCACTTTCTTTCCGTCCAAATGCATAACAGCCCATACGTCGGTAAACTCCTACAAGCTCGTGAATATCATTCCAATCGCCATCCTCATACTCGATCCGCCGTAGACAGGGGAACACTCCCAGTAACCCCAAAGCCAATATGGAGGATGCATCACCCTTCGGCGGCAATGGAATGTTCCCAACGTAGATCGTCGTGACAGGACACAAATCAGATGAAGGGGTTTTGAGATCTGACAAGCCGAGTGCGACTTCCCAGAATTGCCATGTCGTGCGCACCTTGTTTACGAACAGGGCAGGGTTGAAGTGAATTCTGTTAACCGCGTACATCGGCGGGATATAGTATAAAGGCTTTTGAAGGTGATTTGAAGGGACATGCAAGGAAAGCCGCCGAGGGACAAAACCTCGAGACACGGCATTGATCGATATCATCATCTGTCAAATCGGAGGTCTGGCAGCGGTCGGAGCATTCGGAGGACAGTGTCAAGGTCGTGAGGTTCTTGAACGAGATATTGCGGGTAATAATTCGTGGAGTGATTTGAAACTTGTCTGGACTCTCCACGACAAATACCTGTAAGGATTCGTGCATTCGGCATCCGGTCATCGTTTCTTGGAATGTCTTTATGAATCGCTCGACGTCCGACCCCAGACACTTGATGCCGATGCTCATCAGAACTGGGTTTCTGATAGATGGCAGTAGTTTCAGCCAGATGAAGTCCCCATTGCATTCGACATCTAATTCTCGAACACTTGGGAACACAAGAATGGGTAGAGGGTCTGGAAGCTGGATCGAACTAACGACAAGCCAGAATTCCTCCAACGACAGGAGCTGAATGACGCGTCTGAGCGCAGAAGCAGATATGGGCGAGTCAACTTTGAATTTGCGAAGAAGGTACAGCTGGGAGGATGCCTCTTCCATTGAGGTGTCGTGGTACAGTCGATCGCCATTGCAGAAGGCTTTTTCAGTATGTTGGGCAATTTGGAAAGATCGGGAGTAACATGGGACTTGCGTTACGGTGAACACGGATTTCGATCAACGTCAATGAGGGCGAGATAAACAATGATACGAAGGGAAGATACTTCTCGTCGCTGATCCAATCCAATGACACGAGGTTGGGAAGGAGAGGACCACCAGAAGAGTAAAGTTGAAGTGCGTGAAGAGCAGTTGAGGAGAGGCATGGTAGTTTTGTTCAGGTATTGAACGTAGAACCTTTGATGCGTACCATTCTGCTTGGGTTGGGGCTCTTTTGAAAAGCTATTATGAATAAGTCACACGTCTTCTGAACTCATTGTTGTACTTGCCAGTTTTCGTTCCTTGACTCGGATTTCCCAAACCTCTGGAGGAGGGCATGAGACTGGAAACGCGTCGCCAAATCTCTCCAAGTGCTGGTTCTTCAAGTGACTTGGAGCAACTCGCCAACTCGCCAACGCGACAGCTGACGCCCTCTTCTGGTCCCTTACAAGGATTGCAACGATAGCCCAGCATCTGTAAGAAATGAGGCCTGAGGCCTCAGCGCTTGAGTGCTCAGTTTTCTTGGAAAAAGGCTGGTCAGAAAACTGCGAATAAAAGTACAGTTTCAGGCAGCAATGAACCAATATGTCTCAAGCCCTCAATTTGAGGTCTTTTTTCTAGATCCCGGTCGTGCATCATATTCTTCCTAGCAAATTTGGCATGATAACAAGTAGTAAAATATATATTTATAAAGTTTTTACTCTCATTGAATGAGTTCGAGTCCATGGGACCTACACGGCTCTGTCCTTGCCTTGCAAGCTTGACGATCGGAGGAATGACAATAGAGGCAAAGTTTAAGCATCCGGAGTCGAATTCCCAAATTGAGTCGGGACTCACTGCAATGCTATTGACCGTCACCTGCAGTTCTCACTTTGATATTCCTGGCAAAATGGCAAAAAGAAAATCCAGAGCAGCCATGTCAGGGATATCCGGGTTTGTATGTTCGATGAATACCCAACATACCCAATCCAGTACGGTTCAAGTGGCAGATATCGAGAATGGCTCTACGAGTCTGACCGAACCTCCTCCCAAGAGGCAAGTAGACGATGACACTTCAGATATAGAAAGGGCTGCTGGGGATCACCCGGGCCAATGGATTAAAAAGTACGATGCGACTGGCCTCGCACCACACTACACAAGTGTTGATCAGGTCCCAGAACATCTCCAAAAATGTACGACGATAGTATCACAATCACAAGTTGCTCAGCAATATTCCTTTAGACTTCTCGCAACGATATCGGTATTTTTCTTTGTATTCAACGCACCCTGGTTGTCTTCTGGATGAAGAAGGGTGGTTCAGCGTAACGCCTGAACTTGTAGCGAATCAAATTGCGGACAGGTGTCGTTGTGACACGGTTCTGGATGCCTTTTGTGGTGTTGGAGGTAGTGCGATTGCACTTGCGATGACTTGCCAACGAGGTAAGTATCGGGTTGCCTATTGTCATCACAAGCTGACGTTTAGTTAGTGATTACCTTGGACACGTCTCCAACTCGATTAGCTCTTGCAAGACACAATGCGCAGATTTACGGCGTCGCTGACCGTATTGAGTTTGTGCTTGCTGATTTCCTGTCTTTCGCGAAGTCCTACAGTTCTCTTCCCTCCTTGTCTCGACATGGGAACCCAAATCCACTTGATGCACGGAAAGTCGACGTTATTTTTCTTAGTCCTCCGTGGGGTGGACCATCCTATATAAATGGCTTTTCTGGCAATTCTACTTCATTAACAGATGATATACTACCAACATCCGACAGTAACCATCCTTCATATTCGCTCTCTTCGATACAGCCGATCCACGGCACGGACCTTTTTGATTTGGCGAGGAAGATCACAAGAAATGTGGTATATTATCTCCCAAGAAGTACAAGACTCGAGGAAGTTAGTGCATTGTTGTCTGATGAAGACAGCAGAACTGGTAGCGGACGGGCAAAGCCTGCTACACCAGAAAAAGTTGAAATTGAAGAGGAGTGGATGGGAGATAAACTTAAAGTACTGGCATGCTATTTTGGGGGCTTGGTTCGTGGGCAGGAACATTTATTCTAAGTCGTGTTCCTTGTCGATTAAACATCTTTGTCACTTTTTCGGCTTTCTACCTTGCTGAATATAATTCATTATATTGAATATGTCTGAAAAATTTACGGTGATTATCAATATTTATTGCTGATGAGCCCATATTGACCGGCCCGTGTCTACCGTTCATTCCGTCACTGCGACAGACGTGGACTGAAAAGTGTATCTGCAACATATACTAACGGATACTATCATTGACCATCACCGGTGAATTTAGAGAATCAGGAGGCAATACCACGTTAACCGGCAGGACCTTGAAACAATTCCCGAAACGAATTCCTTGGTAGTGTTAGAGGTTAGCCTCTCCGGCAGTTCCAACTAGCCAGACAGTGCTTTCTTACGACCATAATGCCCTCTGGTAGTCGTTGGGGCTCGTGGCGCTCTCTTCTAGCATTGTCACCCATTCTGATAGGTGCGCCGTGGTTGGCATACGACCAGCATTATAGTAAGTTAATTCTTGTCATATTTGGACCATTTCCCTGATACCAAGAACATAGAGCTTCCAGAGCCGCTTACTGCATTGTAACACCAAACTTTAAAGCATTTTTATATACATTTCTTACTAGATCTTTTCAGGACGAACCCAATAACCAAACTTCCTCAGATATCAGAACAACGAATCCTCGGCATAGCCAAACATCTGTCTGAAAGCATTGGCTATAGAATCGTCGGAACATATGAACATGCTTTGGCAGACGATTGGATGGTAGAAGCTGCTGAGCAAGTGAAGCGGAATTGTGAAAGAGTGGTTCTTTTAACGGGCAAGAAGTTGGAATGTGAGGTTTGGCGACAAGAAGGAAGTGGCAATCATAGGTTCCAGCTGCGTCCTCTTGACTTGACTCGCCCATACTGACAGCAAGCAAAGATTTGACATGATGGGCAAGCGGTTGTACAAGACTTACGTCAACCTCAGCAACATCGTTGTTCGCATATCCGACGGCACACAAGAAGGAAAGGAGCACGCACTTCTCGTAAATGCTCACCTCGATAGCACCCTTCCTAGTCCTGGTGCTGCAGATGATGCCCTCTCTGTAGGTGTCATGCTGGATTGTATGCGGGTACTCATAGAAACACCCAATTGGTCTCCTAAATACGCCGCAATTTTTTGTGAGTCACGGTAGTGTTCTGAATGATATCGCGAAGCTGACATACAAATAGTGTTTAATCACGCCGAGGAGTCATTGCAAGATGGCTCTCACTTATTCGCAACGCAACATCCAACTGCCTCCACGTTCGTTGAACCCAGTTATTGAGTGCAAAACGTTCTAATTTGAGTTATAGTGTGCGCGCAGTTGTAAATCTTGAAGCTGCAGGAACAACGGGACCAGAGATCTTGTTCCAAGCAACTTCGGAGCAGATGATTGATGCCTATTCGCATGTGCCAAGACCGTATGGCACCATTTTTGCCCATGAGATTTTCAGTTCTGGGATTATCCTCTCCGAGTATGTAGCTCAACATATGTTAAACCTTTCCTACTCACGTTTTTCACAGTACAGATTTCCGGCAGTTTGAACTGTATCTTAATACCACCGGTCTTGATGTAAGAGTTGCACTCATTGGTTAGAAACTAAATTGGTGTTGAACAAGTTTTCGAGATGGCCATTGTAGGGAATAGTTATCTATACCACATGCGGAAAGTAAGTATACAAATGCTGGCAAACCAATACTTCGCTCTAACTTGTACGTCGCAGGATCTGGTCGAAAACATCGAGCCCGGTGTGGCCCAAGTATGTATCGATCCATGGCTTAAAATTTATTTTTTTATTCACGTTTTCCCTTTCAAACAGCACATGGGCGAGAACGTTCTCGCACTCATTCGCCACTTGACTTCATCTGATTCACCCCTTCCATCACTCACGACGGGCTACACGACTCCTACTACTGTCTTCTTCAATCATATATTCCGCACGTTCTTTACATACTCATACGCTACAGCTAAAGTCATGTACACCGCTCTTTTCTTGTCTTCTTTCCTTCTTGTCTGGATCACTTTCATTGATCCAGCGCCTGCCTTGAAGAAGGCTGGGTGCGGATTTTGGAGGGAGCAGATAAGAGGCTGTTTTGCAGTGACGGCGGGAATGCTAGGAACTCTGCTCATTCCTAATGTGATCGCGTTCATAATGAAGAATGTTCTTGACAAGGCGATGAGTTGGTTTACGAGTCCCCTGGCAGCCATTGCGTTTTATGGCCCTGCTGCGCTTTTAGGCATGTCCTTCATGTCGTCTCTGTTCTGACTCACCTTATTAATGAACGACAATAGGAGCTTTACTCTCCCAATATCTTGTTGGAGACGTTCACGAACAATCGGTATATTCTGCATTACTGCTCATTCAATCATTTCTCGCGTTGGGAGTTCAAATAGCTGGTATAGGATCAGCAGCAATTTTCTTCCTGGCTGCATTGCCTATTTTTATTTCTTTGCTGCTGAATTCTCTCTTTGTCGACGGGAGAATATCCATAGTGGGGCATCGGAAGATTTCATTGTGGACGTATGCTATCGGGCAGGCACCATCACTCCTTACTGGTTCAATGTTTTTACTGGGTGTTACTGAATTTTTTGTACCTCTTGTATGTTACTATCCAATTTTTCGACCTTGGACTCAAAACACCACCTGTCTTGTCTGTCCTTTCCTCACCCCATAGACCGGCCGAATGGGTGCAGAAGTGCCAGCAGACAATATCATCGCCGCCATCGTGTCCATACTTGGGTCACTTTCTTTACCCCTTGTCCTCCCCTTTGCGCACAGGTTCGGCCACAGGGCACTCCTCCGTGGTATAATATACATGTCCATGGTCACGGCCATAATATTGGGGTTATTTGCAATGAGAATACCCTTCGATAAGATGCATCAGAGGAGAATTTTTATTATTTATCAAGAGGATGTAGGTTGATGGATTTTTTTTCTTTCTGATTATTCCTTTTTTTTGACAAATTTGAATTTCTAGATGACGACGCAGCAGCACCATCTTCAAATTGCTGCTGCGGACGGTGCACCTGGGTTTGATGTGCTGGCCAAGGATATCATTCAAGAGTTTGGGATGGCCGATGAACATGTGCACGCATTGGAGCCAGTAGTCGTTGACGATGATAACACTGATTGGGACCATCTCTACCCTTTTTCCGCTGTGAGATTTGTGCTTCATGACAAGTTGTCCTTCGTACTTACGTGACCACTCAGTTTCTCAAGGCTTATAAGGCGTCTTTGGCTGTTGAACCAAATTACGTCAGCCCATGGACTAAGGAACAAGCATTTAGAGTAACTGCTATTGATCATGTAGAGAGCGAATTCTATGGTCCTAGTACGAGAAACGTTACTATACAGGTAGATCACCCTGGTTTGATTTGGACAGGTAAGTGCTCTTTGCGTTCGGCCCCTCCCCGGCTCATTCTTCATACAAGTTGTTACCTTTGAAGCCCACGTCCTTCAGTGGTCTTTAGACGACAATCCACCGAATGAATACAGCCGCCATCGTATCAAGGAAGCTTCATTCTACGGACAAGATTCCTACGCATTCAATATGGTTGTCAAAGTTCCTGACAACAATAGAAAGCTTCATATGAATTTTGTTGGCATGCAGGAGAAAGGTATATGGCCTGCTAAAAAGGCTCTTGGTGCCAATGGTGGCGTTGCGATGCGGTTATTCGAAAGGCTTGATGCCTGGTTGGAGCGGCGTACACAAGGCACTGTAGATGCGCTGCTTATGGGCTGTGTGGCCGGTGCGGCAGATATTTAGTAACGGGGTGAACCACCCAGACTTAATAAATTCCTTGTTGATCCTTTAGTGTTCCTCGAATTAAATATCGCAGCAACTTATATTGAGTGATCCCAGTGACATGTATCATGAGATGTGCGACTGGTTTGTTGACTGACCTATAGTAGCAAGTACCAGCAAAATTTAGACGTGCAGAAAAATATTCGGCCACGACGTAGTGACTTCACACAGGATATGCAGTATGTGGATGTATTCAATGCAGGACCAATATACAAGAAAATGGAAACAGGGCATAGATATTACGCTTGCAATTATTAACTACTGCCTCTTTTTCTTTGCAGGAGGGCCTGAAAGTAAAACGAAAATTAGTGAATGAACATCACTGAAAGGTGATCGTTTCGCATACCTGCGCCCTCAGCACCCTCAGCAGCAGCTGACCGTTTCGCTGTAGCCGACTTTGACTTCGCTTTCGATTTTTTCTTAGTTGGAGCCCACTTCCCAACGGGTGCACCGGGGGCATCTTCACAATCTGGACAAAACCATTCACCATCTGGCACCGCATCCAACGGCGGATCTAAACAATTCAAGTGGTATGGAGCGTCACACTTATCACACTCGAGAGGAGAATCATCCTCCCCGTTGTCTTCGTTGCATATTACGCAAAGGGACGGTGCCTCAACCTCTTCTGGATGCCGGGGCATATCTGAAAACTTGCTATTCGGCTTTGCAAGTAAAACTGTCGTGTTTTGGCCAGCCGCGATGCTATAGTCATTGACGGATGATACTCGGATCGTTGATCGTTAGAGGATGTGACTCACTCAAAAACTTCAATTCCAACAAGAGGTATGTTTCGCGTAGGCTTTGTAGCGCTTTTGGGTTCATTAGGACCCAAACCAAGTTCACCTGGATACACAGTAAATTAACTCAGGCATCTTGGGTTATATAAAACGAACCACTAGCAGCGTTCTGGCCCCAGCAGACGGTCATGGGTGTACCGTCGTCATCGGGGGTTATTAACCAATGCGTGACGCCTCCTGAGCGTGCTGCGATGATTTTGCAGCCCCTGTCATCAAATGAGAAAAATATTGCTAGCGAAGTGGATGGACATACATTATGTCTTGCATGTATCTGAAAGACGAGTAAGGAGAACCCCCAGATCCTTCATTTCTGTTCAGTATGCTTCGAGTTCGTATGGGAAGATTACTAACCCTCTCCACTATTTTTCCACTACACTGACGTGAGAAAAGTACAAAAGTTAAAAGGGAATGCATACCTTGCCCGCCATCCAGTACATGCCCTGTTTATCGATGACGACACTGTTGGAGGGTCCTGCGGCAATGCCCCTGGCCATGGTGATTTCATCAGGCCCAGCAAATTGTGGAACGATTTTGGGCTTCAAGAGATCGACTTGGTTGCCCAAGCCCAAGCGGCAGTAACCGTTATAACCCCAAACGTACACCAACCTAGACAAGAGACTTCAGGCTTTTTATGCGTGATATACCAAGTGACTAATACCCTGTTTCTTCAAGCGCTAAACTATGCTGTTGACCAGAAGCAATTTGAATAATCTTCTTGCCATCAAACTCCTTGATATATGCTGAAACACATCAAAACAAATCCCAGACTGATAAAAAACAGAAGTACACACCGGGATCAACTTCAGTATCATATGTTGTCTTGTTACCGGTCGTGATGCGTTCGCCAGTCGTACCAGTTCCAAGTTGTCCCTTCTCCGCACTTCCAAATGAGAAGACTGGTCAAAAGGCTAAGGGAGCGGTCAAACGACTCAAAAGACATTCCCCGCACACCTTTTCCTGACTCTGTAAGGACAATCGAAAAGGAAATACCGGCAGAAGCTTGAATGACATGTTCCTTCTTCCCTCCGTGTGTGACGTCCACTGTTTGGAAAGTGGTAACCTCAGCACATATGGGTTGTCCGCACTGACAGATTATTCATGTGAAATGAGATCAGAGTTCAACGCTCAGAGGTCGACTTTGGTTAATTACCTGGCCCAAATTGTTTTGTCCTGCCGCCCAGATAGTTCCATTGCTCCCAACTAATAAAGTGTGATTCCTTCCACATGCAGCGTACACAAACTTTGTCCCTTTCGGTGCGTTTAGATCCGTTGGTCTGACCAAACGCGGGGCATTCTCTGAAATGTATTCGACATCGGGAACTCCGAGAGCACCGAAGCCGTTGCGACCGAACAACCATGCATTCCCTTCAATGTCTAGTACAACGAAATGACATCCACTGCATGACGTATGCACAGAAATTGATTTCACGTTCAGAAGTGACCGAAGTAAGTAAGGCTCTAGCAGGTCAGGATTTCTAATGGTTTGGTGCAGACAATTAAAATGGAAAGTTGGAGGTCAGCGTTTCGAGAGCAGTTGAACTGAGATTTGGGCGCACAATTCATCATCTTCTGCCTTCCCTGCACCTCCACGCTCTTTGCGACCCAACTTCGGCCTAGGGACATCATGAGGGAAGAAGTCATTCGACTTCCGTTGTTAGAAGACATAAAACATACCAATCTGTACCACCACAAATTAGCACTGTGTGCGGTATAATTAGACCAAGAAACAGTATCTAAATATTTTAGATTAATACCTCTTCCCCATAGAGAGTCGGTGGATGTTGAGGCGGTCATCGTGGTGTTTGTTCAACTATGTACAGTTGCTTGGAGTTCGAGCGCACCTCGTCGCCTTTCTCCGAAAGGATATAGCTAGACTTGATAATTATCTATTCGACAATATGGTGTTCTACTGTTCAGATTAACAACTATCATTCATCCGAACTCGAACATGATGCCATTAAGACTGGAATTGATGAAACTTAAAACCGAAAGAATGAAAGCGAGATGACATACTCACGAAACGCTGTTCCGCCTCGTTTTATTGTATACTAAGGTAAAAGATTCAACAACGACATCGAGGCGAGGAAGCAGTCGAGCGCACCTCAAAATCATCACCAAAGAGAATTAAGGCATCGCCATGAACGAGTGAAAATGTAAACGAACGTGAAACCTTTTTTGAGGCTGTGATCTGTTTCATTGGACCAACAGAACGATCATGCAAAAAGTCTTCTATGGAATCTTCAGCACAGTCTTTTTCAATCCAGCCGGCATGGTCTTGGGTGTTCTCTTCCTGGTCATCAATCCGTGGTTGCAAGGTAGAAGTCTGGTTCCGATTCGAATAAGGGTTTATATTCAGAACGACATTGGAACCAAGGCATAAAAGAAGGGCCGCCTTTTTCTTCGCTCGAATTGGTTGTGAATTCTAATGCAATATTAGCTTTCTGGTGCTGACAACACAAGTGACAACCCGCCTTTTTGGACCCAGACGTGACCCACGCAAGGATATCGAACTGGTCAAACCGTAAGTGTTGCCCCTTTACCTCCCCAAACCACTTTGCCCGATAAAGCATGACATCCTTGATGTCATTGACACAAGCCGGGACATTGGGCCACTTGGTGATCCTGGGATCGGAATTACGCTGGCGAAAGGACGCTGAATAGCGGAAGTAAGGACCTTGAAAATACGGCTCAGCTCATGCATTTTGCAGAAAGCGGATGCCCGAACCGTTGTCCCCGGGCCTCCGAATGATCTCTAGCTCAAGCTGAACTGTTTTTAACCACTCATCAGCAAATCCTTGCAGGGAAGGAAGGTTGCCTGAAAAAATGTGCTTCATGTAGCACGTAGGTTTGTTGGAATCAGGGACAAAACAGGAAAAAGTCTGCGTTCCATCTTCCCATTTAATGTGCTCAACGTCGACTCTTTCATGGGGGTAGGAATTGCATGGTAAGGGAAGCGTTAGACGATCTTGCGGATCCCTCAATAAGAACAAGTCATGGTGATAAGCAATCGGTTTGGAATTCTAGACAGTAGATCAATAACGAGATTGTGAGCAGAACGGAACTATAACTGACTACCTTGCATAATGGGCCGGGACATTTCCGATGGCGTATCGCCGCCTGGAAGTTCATCCTTCCACATGTTGAGCAAATCCATCCTCGTGGAAAATTGATATCTGGAAGTTGTGAGGTAAACGGCATGAGGATATGCGCAGGGAAAAGGCAATAATATAGGTTTTGCAGAGGGCTACGGCGCCACTTGTACTCAGAGTTTTGCGTGCGGAGTTCCCGATATTTGAGGGTAGTAGGAAAGCTATCTTCAGGGTCTGAAGGCTCACCACCAGCTTCTGAACCTTTCTCCTTGCCCTGGGATATCCAACGGGGCGGCGGTGGGGACCACCACGCATGTGTCAACTCACCCCGACGATTGGGAAAGATGCTTCCCTCCCCACCTGAAGACCATTGAAGTCGGAATTTCCATCGAACTTGTCCCGCGTCACAATCTTTTGATGCCATCGATACAAGCGTTGGGTCGGGAGACTGAATTCTGTATTCCTAGATGACGGCGTGAGTAGGAGAGCAAGATAAACTGAATAGACACCTAACCTCAACACCTATTATCCTAAAGAAACCTAGCATCACGTAACCGTACTCCTTTGGCAATAGCAAAGACCAGATATCGTAAAAACGCTGATTTGACGTAAGGACTGTAAGCGGCTTTCCAAACACGAAGGCATCGACAAGTGCTTGTAATTCTTGAGGAATCGGTGATGGGACTGGTATTGATTTCTCATGCACAAGACTTTCGGAATTTTCCAAAGGGTGAAACACCATCTCTGAGGCTTCGTTGTCGATTGTGTAGGGTTGACTAGCATATGAAGATAACCGCGTGTCCGAATTCGCAGCCGATTGAACTTTCGAACACGGATTCCACTCGTTTCCAACTGTTGGGTTTCCGTGGCTACCCCAAGGGTATGTGACGACCGATGTCATTGTATGTCCATTGGATTGTACAGAGTCTTCGTCGTTGCGTCTTTGCGAGAGCGTCGGCTGAGTTTTTTTAATGTCTATCATTGGCTTTTCTTCCTCGGACGAGTTCAAGAGCATCATACTAGAAAGAGATTCGTCAAACTTGCGAGACTCAGATATGACAGGACAAATGAAAGAACGTGTCCTATCATGTAACATGAGCAACGTCTTTGTGATTAAGAAGTGGCATACGTGACCAAGTCCATAGTACTATCATCGACCTTATGTGCTTCGAAGAAAGCATTTGTATCGTCCAGAATGAGCATAGGATTCTCATACAATAACCACGAAACGCCATTAACACTCTTCGGTCCGCACATTTCTGGCAGGATCGCCAACAATTCTTCCCTGTCCTTGATTGAACGCTCAGGAAAATAAAGAGCACCGTTAAATAAGTAACGTACACTCGTCCATAATCTTGGCTTGAGCACGGTAACCGGCGTACCCCTTTCTATTTCTCGGGGCTCGATGGAGTGAACGGATGGTAGCAACTTCCATTTGGGTTGTGTTACTAGAGCTAACTTGCAAAAGTGATCAGCAAGAGCAACATGGGACTGTTTCTGGATTTTACCTTCTTTTGCTTTTTCTTTCAAGGCAGCTTTGGCAGCAGCATTCACTTTTGACGGTCTGGGTAGTCTAACTCTGGCTGGGCGTCCCCTCCTGGAGGTTTCACTCTTCACCCGTTTACTGGACGAAGCTTCTGCGGGCTCATCGCCTTTGTGGGCGCGTTTTTTCCCTTGTGGTGGCAACAGAGTTGACATAGTAGAATATTGTAATACACCCATTGTCTGAGCCGGAGGAGATGCGTCCATGACTAGTACACCAGCTGCGGAGATTCCCCACACCGGAATTCTTATGTGTAGTAGTTCAGTCGCAAGGAAGCCAGATAATTAGTTCAGTGGATTATGGGAGGTTATTGCAATGGTCGCGGAAGTAAATTTGACGGCTTTACTCCATTCGTTCCCCACAACTACTACAATGCCAATATGCACCTCCTGTACTGAACCGGCTTCTTATCTTTACACCGTTTATGGTTCACAATATAACCTTAGGCTCGAACAATGTGTTTGTTTGCTTTGTATTACACTCCTTGTGCGTGTGGTGACCCGCTTGCAAGCAGCCATCTTGTCACGAATTCGTCGATCCTTACGTTGAACACGATTCATTGACTGTTTTGCTGGACCTGATCCTATTAAAACGGGGTGTATATCGACATTTGCTCTTCAACCGTGGAGCAGAACCGAGAAGATTATCCGGGAAATGTGAAGAGAAGACGCTAAACCAGAGTACACGGTCGTCGAAAGATCGAGCATGTTTGTTCTCCGTCTGGTTACTTCTGCTTCTAACTTGAGATTTATAGGACCAATGGATGTTATTGCTTCAACTTGGCACCACTTTGATCGCGTTGGATGCTTGTAAGTAAACCGCTTCTCGTTAAGTAATGGTCTTACTCGATCATAGTCATTCGATGGAGTCATCTCAGTACGCATTTCAACTGTATTTTCAGTATTTTTTTTCATTGCGTTTGCAGACCCTAGAAAGGAGTGGCAGATTACACCTTGGAATAGAGAAACAGCATTAGCATTCCTTCGCTTCTTTATGGGAACAGCAGCAGGTTCAGTACATAAAGTATTCTTCGCCTTACAAACTCTGATTGCCTATAGAAACGATTGCATTTCATGGTGGAATCGTCTTATCATACTACATCATCATGAACATTACAAAATTAATTCATTCACCTCAATCAAGTATCCGCAAAGAATTTCGGTGAGTTCATGACTACTTCAGACCGACTAATGTTAATATGCTCAATAGGCTATCGATGATATCTCTCAGCCTATTCCATTCTTCATTGACAAAACTCCTTCTTCTTTTACTCCTCACAATTTGGCTTCCTGCGTCTGGCCTACCTTCGCCTCAAATGGCAAACGTCTTGCCCTCGTGGGTAAACCACTTATGGAGCGGCAATAGCAATTTAGTCACGGATATATTTGAGATTCTCGACGACGACAAATTAGATCGCGAGTGGATAGTTCGCAATATTTTAGGCGGGATGTCTGCCGGCTTTGGCTTGGGAGGTACGTTTTATAAATCGAGGCCCCTCAGTTTTTGATGGTTTTCCGTACAGTGATACTTGACATTCACCCATTCTTTACGACTCTCATTATATTGTCTGGTTGGTTTGCTAAGAATTCAGTGGCAACAATTGTGAGCGGCTGGGTTGGAGGAAGTACCAGAGCTGGGGAAGCTTGGCTCGCTTATAGCATACCCTGACATGGCGTAAATTCTACCCTTATTTTCCCAACGTCTTTCGATAAAACGGATAACTTATCTGAGTAGTGTAATATTAGACAATGTGAAAGTGAGTCCAAAAACTACAAGCCATAATTAATCAAAATATATATATAATTACAGATTCCCTGAATGAACAAAAAGTTACTCGTTGACGTGATTTACCAGTGTTGCAAGGGCACTGAATTATAGATAGGACAGAGTTCCTTCCAAGAATCTGATCATTCCGTTCAATCAGGTTTCAGAATTTTCAAGAATTGTTGTATAAATTACCTGGCGGGTCCAGTTGCTTTGTTGATGGTATGTCCTCAGCAAATATAAGGGCAAGTCCCCTGAACGACGTTAGATGGAGGTGAAATTCAAATATTGTTGTATAGAAACTCACATTTCTATGTGCCAGTCAATGTGACTATTAGATGGTTGAGCAAGAGCCTAAGAAGAGACATATCGAAAGACATACCAGTGTAACATCCATGGACCAGCGTTGTCCGTCTTAAATCGTATCGTAACATTGTCGCTCGCATCACCAACATTGACGCTGTCGCGCAAAACTGGGTCCTTGAAATTGTACTCAGTAGTTCCAACAGATCGGATGACGTGAAAGCTGTGCTAAGGCAAAAAAGTTAGTGAGAAATGGAAGGAGTATTCTTAAGTCGCCTACGCCGTGAAGATGGAACGGATGCTAAAGAGGCGAGAAAATCAGTGAGACGTGCGGTAATCGACAGCGGAAAGCATACCGGACTACCAGGAAAGCCCCCTGGCATCGAGATCTCAATCACTTTGTTCGGTGGCAGGGCAAACACGTTTCCGGGAGGAAGCAACTCCTGGGCGGTCTTTGCTCCGCTCAGAATCTGAAGGAGCACAGGAACAGGTGGTGGTGTGTATGTCGCTCCATTTATAAGAAATTTCAGCGAAACCTCGAAATCGAAAGTCATGTTTAAATTTAAATTTATGTCAGCGGCTCCTGGGATGGGAATACCAGGAGCACCGACACCGTCGAGGGGGTGAAGATTCGTCTCAAACAAGGGATTTGAAGTGACGGATGTTGTGTTAGGATCGATTTCGGGTGCGCCAGAGTACCTTAAAATCGCAGTGTTCATCCCATCCTCGAATCCCCAGGGCCCAAAGTTAGGATTCGCTCGTACCCAATAGTTTGAAACTGGCTTGTTTGCATTCAAGACGAATGAATACCGCTGGCCGGCAAAAATTTGGAGAGAATCGACCACAAGAGGCTTATGGTTCACCCCATCCACCTCAATGACTGTCTGTAGTGAAATCAAATGTGAATGCTTGTATTATTCTCCGAACAAAATACTGACCATTTCGTGTCCATCGATGGAGAAGGTATAATTGGGATCGCATGACAAAGATACCAGGCGGAATCGGTAACGCTTGTTTGGCACAACAGTGATAACTGAGAATGGGGTGGGAGGGCCACCAGCATAGCGACCCCTTCCATTTATCAATGTCGAATTTGAGACGGCAATGAGAGGTTGTTCATGAGCGAAAGGATGGTACCTAGGTATTAGGTGATTAATTTGTCTGCTTATAAGTTTATTATCATACCAGTCCGCAAGGGTGATGATAGTCGATTCTGTTAAAATCGGAGTGTCAGATATTCTGAAGGAATAGAAGTGTTTCGACTAACCATCATCACAATCGTACCTAAAACATGCAATTCAGCTTTAATTTAAAATTTCAGAGGAGAATGCCTTACAAACTCTTGTGTGGGTCATTCTTGTCATAGATGATGATTGGACCTCGAAGTCCGTCACAATATTGAGTAGCTGCAACCAGAATTGGACAGGCGAAGATCTCGGAGTGAAAATAAACTTACAATGATGGGAATGATACCAGTATGATCCAGCTTGGTCTGCTATTGCAAACTCGTAAAGGAAGGAATGCCCGGGGGAGATTGGGCATTGATTTACCCCGATGACACCATCGTCGTAATTTGTGCCATGTTGAAAAAGACCATGCCAATGCTAGATCCGTGTGATATGATGAGTGAAAACTGAAGAGCTAACAGAAAATATGACAACAATGCTGGTACTCAATAACATGTTCGGGTCTGATAATCTGTTAACGACATTAACACGGAATTTATCGCCCTGGAAGAAAAGGAATCAGATATTTAACAACACAATGTGGAATAAAGGGCACAGACCTTCCATGCGGTGATCACGGGGCCAGGAAACGACACAGAATCCTCTGATCGTCCAGCTAGGACAGCCCTGTTCATCTCGAATCTAAAATTCCCTTACAACAAGCGTATCGAACAAACTCACGAGCGACTGAAACCGTCGAGGTTGACGACTTTGTTTGCAATAACTAAGTCGGTGTATGGCGACAGCGTCGCAGCAGCGGATAGACCCACTAACAAGGAGAGTTCCAAGATGGTTGTGATTAGACGCATTTCGGCTGAGGGATAAAGAGACAAGTTTTCATCCTTCGACAGATTTTATAACGCAGGGACGTGATTCCGAGTCAAGGTACTTTGTCCAAAATTGTTTATGACCAGCACTGCCTATCATTATGGAGACGAACTACACACGCAGCAGGATTTAGCGCCTGTTACATTCAGATGGCGATCCATCACCCTGCGAGGAAGAAGCGGACCTGTAACCTGGATAGATACAGCCTTGGAGCTGCTGCTGTACCTCAGAAATGACACCTTCCGAGGCTCCCGAATATATTGGCGCGATTCCTCAAGATGTTCGATGGGATTATAGTTACACTTCATCAGGGCACGGTAAATAACGCCACCACAGCGCCCGTTTCGAGGAAAGATTGGCGTTTCGCGCCTCCACGGGAATAACAACCCAAGGACTGAACAGATTCGTGTATCACAATCGAATTAAGGACCGGTTCCGAGAGATAAAAACCAAGGTTGAAAGGATGCATATCAACCTGGATCCGGTATGCACGAAAAGTAGACGACAGTTACAATGTACCTGTCCAGAAACGCGTTTCAGATGTTCCTTGCTGATTATATACAAGTATGACCACTCACGGCGCTGAGGTCGGCCCGTAGATAACTGTGACTTGATTTTCCAACTGAAGACCTTATTTTGCGAACCTTACTAGAAGTATGAGAATGCAACCTGGCCCGCAGTGCACAACACTAGACACCTCAGGCCAAATGAAGGTAAGTTTCATCGACGGAATCTCGGCCACTGACTTGAAGTGTTACTGCTATGGAAAGACATCCACTCCGCACCAAATGACTGCAGTCTACGACTTTAGAAGTGGTGGTCAAGACAAGAGCAGGCGGTGATGTAAGCCATGCTTGAAGCTTGGGCATTTATACACAAGTATTCCGCAATAAGGCCGAGCACCCCCGAACGTAGCATTGATCCCTTACATTTACTGTCAACTTCACGCATCCTGGACGGTCAGTACGTCGAACGTTAGCCTTTTATATCTGACACTCGTTTTACTGTAGTCTTGCAGATATCAATACTCAGTGACTGCAGGTCGAGGTGAAAAACTTCGTAATTATTATTATTCTGTACGAGTTTTTTTTTGGTCTCTTTCATGCTCGAAAACGGTTTATAATTTGTGTTGCAGAACATGGCACAACAAGAGGTCCTTTCATTTGAGCAGTCAAACATCCCATTTCCTGACATGGCAATGGTGCCAAACGAAATTTTGGTGAAAATTTTCAGTTCTGGGACAAGGGCTTGGCAAGAAGAATACCCCGACCAACTTCCGTTCCCTCTTCTTGTTTGTGGTGTCTGTCGCCACTGGCGAATCCTTGCTCAGAGTACGCCTCAGCTCTGGTCTTTCATCATTCCACCACTGCATCTTTTTGGAAAAGATGAAGATGGCAAAAGCTGGACCTCTGAGTGGCTCTCCCGATCTGGTACCCTACCCCTTTCCGCTGTGATTGACGATAGACTCAGGGGAGGTTACCTTACAAAGAATTCCCAATCCGTCATTCTTGGGGTTCTCCGTGCATTTCATTCGGTCGCCCACCGTCTGCGTCGCTTGGACATTTGGAGCCATCACATCTTTCCAAATGATCTCCATGCCCTTTTTCAAAATGTTAAGGAACCTATACAGCTTCGCCAATTGTCCATTTGCAGCGCACGCATCACGCAAACCCAAATTTTACCACATACTTCGCCACAAAGTTCTCTCATGTTCTCATGGTTTGCACAACTTCCTCGAATGCACAAACTTCGTCTAGCGGGAGCAATATTTCCACTTGTATCAACGTTGACGACTCTCTGTGTGCATGGATTATGTGCGCGATATTCGGAAATTCAAACGATTTTTTCGACTTGTCCTAACATTAGGACTCTCGTGCTTCCTCAATTGTTACCCATAGCATTCGCTGATACATCTGTGACACCCCGCGTTCTCGCTACGGCCTTGAAGTCATTAGCTGTCAGCTTCAAACGAACCCCGCATCTCAACGGGACCTCGCCCTACCTCGTCAGTGTCCTCCTTATGCCCGACCTCGAATACCTCGAAATACATGGCGATATAGAAATCTCATGGGCGTTTGACGCATCCTTGAGTTCCGGCAAGGTTCAAACACTTCGATTGTCAAAACGACCAAAGGGACTAAACAAGGCAGATCAATTGTTTTTACGTTCCTTGCAAAACCTTCACCATCTTGAGCTCGTGGACGCTTCAGTTGACGGTCTTCTCGTGGATGGCAGTGGCGTGTCAGTCGGTCGCAAACGATCGACAAGTTCTCTTTTCTCTTTCACTTCAGCCTCTTCCTCATTGGCAATCTCGACTAATAGTGCATCTTGGTCTGGGTTGACTAATATCACCCTTAACACCCTTTCTGCGGAAGATGTCATGCATCTATGCCGCTTTGTTAACCTACACCGGGGCATTCGAGCAGTATGGCTTTCTAAGGACGCCAAGCGACACCTGACCAGGAGCCTCGTCAGAAATGGGGACATCGTGTACATGAAGGATTCACGACGGAGACTGAAGTCAACGTCGGAAACAGAGACGAGTGATGTTGAAGATTGGTTGTGCAAGCAGGTAGACGTCAAGATCTTTAAATCGTGTTTCGGGTTGCTTGATCGTGAAGGATTTCCATTACAAGAGTTACATTGATGGAACTTTGCATCTAACTCTCATTCTGAATTGTATCACCGGATGTTTCGAGACATTGTACTTATTTCTCGTATCCGCATACGATGTCGGATTTGGAATTGACAGGATAAGCGCCGTCGGCTTGGCATTGAACCATCAACATGTCCCTGATGTCTGACTCCTCAACAAGGAATCATCTCTCTTGGCCAGAAAGCCCCTTGGATAAGAACGATGTGCCAGATGAATGGAAGGAGTTTGAAGTGAGTTTTGATAACAAATCTGGATCATTGGTGACCAGATTGGTCAGATCTGGCTAGACTACACTCGTAATTTATCGGACGACGCTCTGGAAACGAGCGTCTGTCAGGATTGGGAGGCGGGTAAATGCAACAAAGGTGAGAAATGTCGCTTCCGACATCCGCCAAAGGTATGAGGCTCTTATGGGTCAAAGAAAGTCAGTAACATTGTAATTTGAAGTGGAAGGAAGACGGAGAAGTGGCGAAGTTTCTTGAGGAACTGGGAAAGAAAAGGCGAGAAGAACGGTTGTCAATAGAAGAATGGGGGGAACTGGCGGACGACGAAATGGACGAAACCAATTTTGCAATTCCAAGAAATCCCAAATCTATCGAACAATTTGTCGTCTTAGAGTCCAATCTCGTCACTTGCGGTGCAGGACTGGAGATCCGCAGGATTTTACCAGGCTATGACCTTTGTCGGGTTATCCTACAACTTCCTGCCCATTACTCCAGGAGAAGAATCGAGGACTTTCTATTGAGACGAAGGTTAAAGAAATCCGATTTTCACATTCTCAGAGTTGAGAAGGGTAGGGGAAAGCAAAAGGCAACTATTGTCATGGATGTGCATCTGGGCAAGGCCATGACTAGTTCTAAATCGAGTGGAGACTTCGATGTATTTCCTGGTGGAATTCTTGCGACGGGAAAAATGCAAGAAAACCAACCTGTTCTAACGTTGACCTGGGACGTTGACATTGTTAATGGGAAAGGGAATGATTCTGCCCAGGCACTAGCGATGCTCTATGACGCACTCGGCGATAGTCAAGGTGTCCTGATGGAAACCTGCTACATCTTGACCCCTGACACAGGCTCATCAGCCGACAAGGTGACACTTGCGGTTGATTTCGATTCTTGGGCCAATGCGCTCAGAGCAGCTCGCAAAATGGAGGAGAACCGTTCAAAGATTCCATCCCTCGCATGTACTCTACCAATCCCCTACCAATACTCGATTCAAATCTCTTCGGCACAATACTTGGCTCAAAATAGGCAATGGCTGGCGCTGTCGAGCACAAAGGACAAGGATAAAGCTGGTATCGATATTATACCTGGAATGGAAGCGGTCACTATACAAATCCAGGGTAACGATAGGACTTCAATAGGCGCATCAAGGGTGAGGGTCGAGAAGCTTGCAGGAGGTGAAGTCTTGGAGGGAAATTATTGGCATCATTCATTTGCCTCATCCGCAGACTCCCAATTTTTTTTCCAACAAGTCATGGACAAGACTAAGGTTCATCTTCGGAGTGACCCGGACATCCAAGCGTTATGGGTTTACGGTGAACCTGATAACATCGACCAGGCTCGAAGGGTGGTCAGAGACGAAGCTCATCGGCGTGGGCAGATCATGACACGGACATCCCTTTCAGATACCTCTACAGAATTCTTCGTCAGGAACGGATTCGGGAAGCTTCAGGAACTGGTTGGGGAAGATAATGTCGACCTAAAAATCACCTCAAAGTGGTCTGCAATTACGATGCGAGGCGGAGAGGAGGCGACCCACCATTTACAAAGGCTTCTTGCCGAGTCGCTTATTGGTAGTGCTCTTAAACCTCGATTTAGAGCAGAAGCAGCTACGTGCCCGATTTGTTTAAGCGAAGTCGCATTTCCTGAACGGTTGGGATGTGGACATGCATACTGTTCAGGTTGCCTCATCCATTTCCTCACAGCAGCCGAGGAGAGTAAATCCTTCCCTATTGTGTGTATGGGTAACGAAGCAAAGTGCAAGGTCCCAATTAGTCTACCCTTCATCCGTTGGTTCCTCCCGCACCAGTCGTTCAAACGCTTGATAGAAGCTTCATTCGCTTCCTATCTGGAACGGAATCCGACGGAATTCCGGTACTGCAAAACGCCTGATTGTAGACAAACTTATCGCCGGCAAACATCAAGACCAGTCGTCCTTAACTGCCCTTCCTGCCTAGCAAAGACCTGTTCGTCTTGTGGAGAAGACCACGAAAAGTTGACTTGCGAGGAGTATCGCAGCCATAAGGATCCCGAGGAGCAAGAGCGTCTGAACAGTCAACTTGCTTCTAAAAATGGGTACAAGAGGTGTCCCAGATGTGCCATCTGGGTCGAGAAAACAGGCGGCTGCAATCATATGTCGTGCAAGTGTGGAGCACATATTTGTTGGACTTGCTTGGGTATATTCGATTCATCTACCATTTACAATCATATGAGCGCTGCACATGGACATTAGCATATACAACGGAAGGACAGTGCCAATCTTTGTATCATGTATGAGTTGCAATTTATAATATTATTGAAGTTACATAAACCCTTCCATATCGCCGTTCGAACTAAGAACATCTTGCTCTCGGAGCCTTCCCCTCATTTGATTCGTATCGAATACAGGATAACGAAGTGTCATGCGGCAGCAACCAAAACAGCTGTTTTCATTATTCTTTTGCTGGTCCTCCAGGGGAATATTGAGAGGTTAAGGAACACTGCAGCTGAAATTGTATGACCTGCAAGCACAAAGATGTAGTTGACTGTCGAATTTCAGTCAATGACACCTAAGTGATCTTCTTTTATAGTACCAATGGCAAACTTGAACCGAATAAATCCTTTATTCATACATTAGGAGGCTGATGAACTCACTATTTCTGTTGCGTCGACACGAGTTCCTACGATTTTTAGGCGAATTTTAGTACCCTTCTCAATGATCTATGCGAAAGTCGTTAATTATTAAAAGTTGAGTGACGCCTAACAAAACAGACTTGATCCTCTGACGCAAATGAAGGTGGATTAGATGTTGGGTCGTATTTCATATCAGGGTGTATGAGCTGAGGTATTCATCAGCAGAGCGAACTCAACAGGGTGGTAGAACAAGCCTGTTGGGACACGAATACTTGTAGCGGTCCTACATCTGCGAAGAATCCCATCTATCCATGCATAAGCATACACAATATAGAAAAGGTCGAAAGAGGCCGCACCTTGCTCACATCCTTCACCACACCATCCACAACCTCGCCTTTGAACGGTTTGAAAACAATAGCTCGATATCTTGTTATGAATTCTGCTTGGCCGCTACCACTCACGACCATGCCTTTCCCTATATCCAATATTGACACGACCGCAATGATATAGCCAAATTGACCAGAACAGGTTCCCTCTACATCTGCGTAAAGTTTGGATTCCAGATATTGCAGCATCCGAGGTCCGAAATAGGATGGATGAAGGAGAATCGTGTGCGTAAGCTCTTTCTATCCATGAACAGCTCAGCTTAACACTTGAAGGACATGGTAAGACATACAATAAAGAACATAACGATTCGGAGAGCAGTTTGACAAAAGATAATGGTAGTAGACAAAGTTGATTTCAAAATTAACAATCATGAATATAAGATTATTTAAGCCAACCACCGGCTCGCTCACTTTTGGCCATTTTTTTGGCCACTGCAAAAATATCAAACTTTCAGGACACAGTCAAATGCGCTTAAAATTATCTTTTGCGTATGGCGCAAGGTTAGCGCCGAAGGTTATATGTGAATCAACCGATGGCAGTGCAAGCTTACTACCTCTTGATCCCATATTCCGATGTCCACCTTTTCTCTTGATGAAGAAGTACGGTTATATACCACAAATGCCGAGCGAGAGAAATATAACACTTTGGCGACTCTATATGGGATCATTGTTGCGCTTGACTATCTTGAACGAGCTTACGTTCGCGATGCCATAACCTCAACACAGTATGTCAAAGTTCTGGGTTCATTTCAAACTGGAAATTCTGAGCAAGTTTCTCATATTTTAAGAGATACTCGCCAGCTTGTACTCGCCTACTGTCGCAGTACAAGACCATGTTAAGACTGGTTGGATCTGATGTGCCCAATATCGAAGATTTCATGAGAAGGTATCAGGTAGGTGCATCTGATTTTAGAATGGATATTTCACTGATTTTATATGTTATACCTCTGAAGATGGACAACCCTGCTGCGTTACATCGAATTAAGGTTGGCGTGCCAGCAACAGTCGAACATTCCAGTGAAGCGGGTCCAGAGACGGGCAAATGGATAGCGGAAACCACTCAGGCAGGGTTTCTATATAAGTTTTAAATATTTGGATGCACTTACATTTATCATTACAGAGCTTCATCACTTTCATGGACGGGCTTCGTCTTCGCATGCGCGCCAAGGATCAGTTGCACCCCATGTTGCAGGAATTAGTCACCGGATACGCTCGATTCAAAGGAAGCAAGGACTGGGAAGGGCGTAGCAGGATGGTTTCATGGTGTGTTTGTCGTGGAAAAGCATTGACGTTGGTCTCATGCTTCTGTATTCCAAGGCTAATAACATTGAACGGGATGAAAGCTTCTGAAGAACTGACCGAAGAACAAGCACGACAAGTATATTTTCTGTGTTTCGTTTCATAATTTTTGCTGATCGTCTATCTAGTTGATGTTTGATGTAGAACATGCCTACACTGAATTTTTTAGAAGTCTCGGCGGAGAGAAGGACACCTCATCTCCTTGAGCGTTAATAGGAGATATTTTTATTTGAACATCTCAATTGGCTTTGTAACATATCCTGCACAGTACATAGCTGTCTCTCAACTAAGGATGGTTGACTGGTGAAGCTGACATCTTTGAGGCCTAATCGTCCAATTTCGATTTTCTCCAAATACCGAACCTCAGCTATATACAGTATCAGTAGTCAACTGCCGGCTCCACATATTGCGATGGCCACATCGATTATTGAATCAATTCCCCGAATCAGCACCTATATCATCTTCCACGTCAATGGCAGCAAGCGCTTGCCTGTAAGCCTCTCTGCAGTCATTCCTTATAGCAGATGATTTCCATTTTTGGCCCGTAAGCATCTGTTGATCCAGCGCTGCAAATTCGGAAAAAAAAATCAATCAAATGTTCTACAGTTAAATCTTGAATACTTCACCTTCATCCTCCCCCAACAAACGCAATTTATCTCTTGGAACATTTTGCCTAACCAATGATTGTCATCATTGACGAAGGAGAACTGAGCATGTGTAGAAGCTCACCATGAATTTTGTTTGTCGTAATATTGTACAATGTACAGTTTGATCTTGCGCCTGGCTTTCACTTGCTTGTAAGTTTCGAATATGTTTCTAGGCACCTGCTTGTTTGTCTCTGAATATACCACGGCGGGCCACCAAGGGAACGATTCTGTCGAGACGATGAAAAATAAAAAATCAGGCATTGTGTGGTACGTCTGGCCGAATGGAAAGCATACCAGACTTGGCCCACACTGTATAAACCTGATGAGTATGTCATTAATTCACCGAGACGACAAACTCACCGATCGTAGAATTCTCAAACAGTTCAACTTTTGATGACTGCTTCTTGGGTGGTTTTCTTGGTTTTTTCTTATCGTCCTCTCTCAGAATTGAAGGCTCCTCCTGGATCTCTTCCTCATTCGACTCGCTTTCGTCCTCGCTCAACTCACTCAATTCAGACTCATCTTCGAAACCATCGAGGGCTTGAGCTTTCTTATACCCTTCCACCTTTTCCATCGGATTATTCTGAGAACTGGATGGACCAGGTTCTGATTCGGTGATATCGTCCTTCTGACCACTGCCAGCAGAAAGGTTCGCCCCCACTTGCTTCTGCCTTTCGGCTTTTCGTCGCATGGATCTCTCTTTTCTAATCGCAGGGGAGTCTATCTTCTCGATGATGATAGTCCCATTCGGTTGCGTAAAGACGTTATGAGGTGAATCCGCAGATTGGGACATGGCGCGGAGGTCACCAGCGTCACGCTCAGTGTCGCCTGCCTGAAGATCAACCTCCATGTCAACAGTGCTGTCCGCTGAGTCACCCAGCGGCTGATGGTTCCCGACCGAGTCCTCCAATGCAGATGGATTTGCGTCGCCGTGTTCTAGACATTAATTCTTAGCAATTCCGGCATTAAAGCTAATAAAAGAATTTTCATACCCATCTTTCGCTTCTTCTTCGGTGGTGGTTGTCCCGTGTGCTGTTGCTGTTGCGAAGGAAGTGGTGCCCTTCCTCCTCTCTTTTGGTTTTCAGGCAAGATCCATCCTGCATGGAATAAGCAGAAAGAGTCCTTGGCATCCACAGTGCTAACGACCCTAGGCACGACAGGCTGTGCAACAATAACAACTGAACCTTTCTTCGATTTGTTAACCAGTTGACCTCCTTCGGTCTCTGTTGTTGCCTGACCTTCAAGATCGAGGGCAGGTGCCGAGGCGTCTAATGCTGCCTGTACTTCACTTTCCTTCTGTTTCCCCTTCCTCCTGTCACTGATTTCTGTTTGAAGAGCTTCGTCCTCTCCTTCCGTCAGTGATTCCGACCCCACAGATGCAGCAGCCTTAGCAGCGGCCTCCTTTGCCTCCCTATTCAACCTCGCCCTCTCAATCTCTGCCTTCCTATCCCTCTTTTGTTTGCCCTTCTTCCCTCCTCTCCTTCCACTCATTCCGAACCTCGACGATCCTGCCGTCGACCCACCTTGGGTTCTGTTGGACAGCGGAGATTCTGGGGGCGGAGGTTTCACTTTTGCAAACTCATAGTTGAATAACGAAGAAATAGGGGCAGAGTTATCCAGCTCGATATTGAGATCTTCTCGAATAGCACCAGACGATACGAGCAGCTCCAGGGAGTCGAAGTCGGGTTCAAGATCTCCGATCGTTGATAGGTTGGGAGGTTCGTTTTCGGCAGAGCCACCCTGCTCTTGTGTGTGGTCTGAAGTCACTCTGTCCTGCTCAACGTCCGACATACTCAGCGAGATGTCTCCGTTCGGTGGACACAGGGGCAAATTGTGATGAATTCTTAATTTCTCGAGATTAGCCACGATGTTCCTTGACTCTTTTTTGATACGTTGCGCAGCCTTGAAGAACACAGATCCGTCTTTATTATACAACATGGCATTGTCCAGTACGAGATCCACATCGTCCTAAAACAAATGGTCCCCAAGTTCAGTCCTTGGATACGCAAAGTCGAACTAAATCACATACGAGAAAATTTTGAAGGTCCCAATACTGGTGATGATCCAACTTTGCGTCAATAACTTCCCAGCACATAGGCCTTTTTATGACATCAAAGTAGTCAGGTACATCATGTCTCGAAACAGGGTTCTTGAAGTGGTCGTGACGGTCAAGTCTAAACGAAATTAAAAGATCCCGACAGCATCTGCAAGAGAACGAAAATACTCACACCATAATCTTCTCAAAAATATGTCTCAAAGGTCCGTGGTGCGGGAAGAGGGCTTGGGCCATAGTCTCGTATATAACCTCTGCTTGCCTAAGCTTCCTCGTTTCTCTCTTCCTCACGAGATCTGTTATGTCTTTCAAGACGAGTAGATCTTGTTTCAGTCTTTTGAGTTGCTAGGGGGATAATTAATCTATGAAAATACACGTCTCTAAATTTGATAGAAACTCACATCCAACTGCATCAGCTTCTCTTCCTCACTTAACGACTTCCCTCCGCTACTCGCTGTCCATGGCTCAAGATGCAGTCTCTTCAACAAGGGAGCGCCCCTTCGTGCCTCTCTCTTCAAACTCCAATATCTACACATCTGATGCACAAATTCCGACTTTTTCCTTATCTTGATCCTTCCGGTGTAGGCTAGAATTCTATCAACAATGATAGCGGGGACGAGTGGTGGTCCTGGTTTATATGTCTTGGCATAGGCACGGGCGAATTTCGTGGTGTTTAAGTTGTTAGTAGAGTGGCTAGTTTCCTCGGCATTGAGGGCAGCGGAACGGATCTCCTGTTGCTCCGGCTAATTGAAAGACATCAGACACTTGAAAGAGACGGGAAAAAATGAAGAAAATTTACTGGAAGATGTCTATCACAATAGGCCGTCAAGGAAGCAGGTTCCGCTCCTTGCGCGCTCTTCATGGGCATCAGTAGCTTCTCTTTCCTAGCGCAAGTTGTATGAAAGGCAACAAAACATGATGGCTTTGTGCACTGAATACAAGCCCCAACGTTTTTGATCCTACATACTTCACATCTCTGGGAAAATAACAAAACAAGTCACTCAAAAACGTTCCTCTGGAGAAGGTAGAGGTTACTAACGAGTTTCCAACGACCTTTTGAGATTCTTTCCAGTCCCGTCACTGGTTCCATGAATACTTCATTAGCAACTCTCGTTTCGGGTATCCAGATGGCACAAAGGAGGTGTACCCATATGCCATCCAAGGATTGTTTGAAGGCACCACCCTCGTTGGGACAAAGTGCACAAGACTATTCACATTTCATCGCATTCGGTTAGATAATCACGAATATAAACTACGTACCACATGATTCTCTGGCGATACAGTACACTTCCTACATAACCACTGGCCCTCAGGAATATACGGCACTCCATAACAATCTTGATGAACCGCAAGATTGCAGCCATCACAGAAAACGATGGCATTGCTGTTCTCTCCTTCAGAGTCGTCACATATGGCGCAAGTAGAGTCTTCCGACGGCATGGCAAAATCAAGCTTTGGGATGTTTTTGGTCTAAAGACGAACAAAAATTATAGTCTTGACGTGGAGCGACAGAATGAAATGCTGACTAGGTCGAACCATTCCTTTTCCAACCTATCCATAATAATCTCAAAAACTTCACAAGAGACTTTGTCGATTTGGTCCTTCCTTCTGTCTGCGTTGACCACATCTAACCATTCTTGATCTGAAAAAATATGGATATTCGTTCAAGAGCGTGACAAAGAAAACCCACCCTGTTCATCCATATCATATTCCACCGTCTTCGCTAAATCACTCTCCAGAGGTTCAATATGTCGAATATAGTGCTCCGGCCTACGAAATTCGGAGAAATCATTGTCTAGTTCAAGTTAGCCATATTAAACTCCGGGGGGGCGAGGGGGTTCATTAGGAAACCAGCACACCAGAATTTGGGTTAAGGAGAGATGAGAATGAAAAAAAGACTTACAGCCATAGGTTCTCGCTTGTTGGTCAAACACCCCGGCAGGCAACTTGAACACCTCGTCTTTTGCAATTTCAAATTCAACCCTAGGCAGAGCTACAGCAGCAGGTGAAGAGGTGTGAGTTGTTAATCCTCGAGCCATAGTTTGCTTGCGAGTCCCTATAGCTTACAGACGCGGGACTCCATAGATTATTCTTCGGAGCTGTGAGAACATTGTGACCCTGATGCAACAACTTCTGTTGTCACGTTTTACTGTTAATCCTGTTGTGCTGCTTTGCAGAAATTCTTTTGAGGCGTATCCTATCTGTGTCACTGTCAGGTTTAAGCCATTCAAATGCTATACATATGGTCTAATCACCGACACATCGATTTGTTGTATAAAGAGGAGAACGATTTGCCAGGTTTAAATTAGTAGCAACCATGAAAGTGCTACCTCACAATTTATCCCGGCCTCCTTGACGCACTCTATACTTCAAGTTGGATTTTTGGTCATCCTGTGCAATTCTGACCTTTGAATCTCACCTCTAAAGCTGCACCGAAAACGTCCATTGAATGGAATCACAGAATACGATCTACTACACGGACACAAGACTTTACCTTTGCTATACTATTATACAATCTGGAGTTTAAGGTCTTTGATTTGGCTGCTCGGGAAAAAATATAGAAGGAGTGAGTGAAATTTAATTGAATGCACAACAACTCATATTGATAATTACTCCTTATTTAGACATCGTGCGCCACAATTTCCGAAGAATGGCGTCGTGTGTTTAATGTGATGTGAGATGATCTGAAGCCCTCTTCGTGTGCCTCCGTTATCAGCAACCACTATGCTAACTCACAAAAGGTGATCAAGGGCTTCTATACTTAGAGTCGAACGTCAAACTGATTGATGCATTTCGGCACATCTATGACCTTGGCAATGCTAAGAGTTTATGGATACGGTGACATTCGTAAGTAAGGCACAAGTTGAATATGTACTTATTCAATTTCATTGAATTGAACCTAATGAATTGTAGGTAAGTACTTCAAAACCCACAAGATGCCGCCACACGTTCGCATTTCTGGAAAACGGACGTTTGCCCTGACAACGAGAAGATGAAGGTTATCGTACATATGGGAGTGGAGTGGGATCCAGGTTAGTGCATCAAGGTTGTTTTTTTATATAAATTTTTGATGTCGGTGCGGCGTCCGTCAGCGTCGGTCTAGTGCACCATTGTCAAGTAGATTGGCAGACTCTCACGGAACGGAACCAAGAGATTCAGAGCTTTGTAGTGCAATGTCCTCGATTCATTGAGGGCCAAAGAATTTAACTGGATGGAGCTTGTCCTCGGGCTTGCGGGCAACGAGGCGCTGGCTCGTAAGCCTATATTGGATTCTTAGATACCGAATTACTGCTGGGATTGTGTACGGTCAGGAACTGACAACTAAGGAACGTAATGGCCATAAAAGGACAAATAGGGCAATCAACGGGTCTAGAACAGAAATCAAATTAGGAATAATCGATTCATTTTATTGTTATACTTTACACCCGAATTGCCTCTTCGCCCTTCGTTCTTCAACCATGCCCTCCGCCGTGAATACCTTCCCCCATGAAATATGGCTCAACATCGCCAAGTTCATCCCCAACCACGTTCTCGAGGATCTCATCTCCCTCAATAGCACCTTCTTCCATGTCGGCATGGACATTCGGTATAGACAGATGAGCTTTGTCTACTTCGACAACAGGATGGTCCGTAATCTCGCACGTCTCAAGTGAGTCAAAGTATTTTCCTCTCCTCCAACTTTGCTGACCATGGGGGCATCTTCAGAGATCCAGCAGTCGCAAAACTTGTCCGCATTCTGCATGTTTTCCCCGGTTATATAAAGGAGACGATGGACAACAGAATGGAACAACCTTCATTTCGATCGATGAAAAGTCGTTTGCTCACCCTAGGAAACATTCTTCTCGAGGATTATCTGTTTCTCAAGTGCTTTCCCAGACATCGTTTTATGCGCATGTTACGACGTTCGGAAGATGTCGTCCAACTCATGCTGGATGTCCTCAGTGGTCTTCCGAACGTTACAGACTATTTTGTAACATGGTGCGGACCCCCATCTACCAGCACCACAGTCTTCAGCTTCCTCCCAACCGTCGTCCAATCCAACCTACGCAAATTCTCTCTCGAAATCTCCCTCGAAAATGTCATGAACCTGATCACCCCATCCTTTCATTTACCACATCTCGAAGAACTTCACTTGTCTATACACTCGGAAAACATCCCGTCTGCAGAAGAACGGCGAGCGATCATGACCGATCGCCTTGCACCTGCCATTAACTGTCTTAAAACATTGCAGACGCTGACAATCCATTCTTGGGAGCCTGCCGATCTTTCTCCCTTGTTTTATGCCATCTGTCGTCTACCTTCACTCCAATCCCTTACCGTTGCCATACCCGTCGAAGACGTCCACCTAGGCAACCCAGAAGCCTTTGCTTATTTCCTCCACTCACACGCGTCCACCCTCCACACCCTCCGTCTCCGTGCAAGCCAATATGGTGGTGCCGGTTTGACGCCCGATGAAATCTCCTTTGACACATGGGTCAGGGAGGCGATATGTACCGTCGAGTTGCCAAACCTGGGCACACTCGACATTAGCTCACATCTCTTTCCGTCTCTGACGGCTGAGGCATGTGTGCGACGATTCGGGTGTTCAGTACGATCGTTATCACTCACTGGGTGTTATCGATCATATGAGCTTGTTGAAGATCTGCTCAATATCGTGCTGGCTTATCAACCTCAGCAGCCACTGCCAATGGAATTGGAAGTCAATGAAGAGAGGCAACAGCAGGAAGAAACAACAGACGAGTTGCCACTGGAAAGACTTCGCCTCGGCATTGTTTCTCTCTCACCACAGCTCATGAGACTTATCGAGATCAAGCTTCCCCGATTACAAAAACTTGATCTGATAGTCAGGTATATGCTCCCTCATGCACTTGACTTTCCGGAGATGCAGAAGGTATCTGAGGGACAGTCGTGCGAACAAGTCGTGCGTCCTTCTTGCCTCCTTTTGCTATCTGTTCTTTTGTTAACGACACATGTTTTCAATCACGGTATAGGAAGATTTCCTTGACGCGATGGACGCAAATACTTTCGATGCTTGGGAACTGAAACATATGACAATGATCGCAGAACGTTTGCCGAATCGAGCAGAATATCAGCCTATCATCGAACAGACCTTCCTTCACTGTATTCCTTCCCTGAAGACGTTCACATAGCTATTTATCTGCCCTCCCACTCTTCTCTCTTGGTCATCTAGATTGATCAAATACGAATCCTCTGATTGGACGCCCCTCTGCAACGATTACTATCTCCCTCAATTCTGTCTGTCGTTGACTGTCACTTAACATCCTTGCAGGAATATGAACACGGGGTTTGATTTTAACTATTCAACCCACGGAGTGTCGTTTGAGCGTGCGGAGTCGAGTCGACGGCCATTCATTTGTTGACTGGAGCCTAATCTACCGACAGCGACGCCATACGACCTCTGGCTTCTTGTCCCATATCTTCATCTCCTCTTTTCTCTTTTCCTCTTCTTTTTCTACTCCAACCCCATCACGATTGTCTCCATCGTTCATTGTGGCATTATTTATTTTCATAAATCACATAGATCAAACTGCACAACTTGTTATATAGACATGCATTCATTACATTCAATGCGCATATACATACGTCACGTACATAACATTCATAGACACTTGATTGAATAGTACCAAATCAATGTAAAGTAGACTACAATACCGTACATATATATTGTACAGTAGATTCTCGTATTAAATAGCTCAATGGTGTGGATTCCCCTGGTGCAACGTTGGCGGGTCAACACCAAAGCTCCCGGGTAACTTGGTGATATCTCGTTTTCCTCACAGGATTTCTGGGAACTGTCCTCCTGGTCCTTGCTGCCGCACGTCCTTTCACTCTTTTCCTAGCACTATGCACCTGTAAATAACTCACGGCCTCTCTCCTCCGCACTGCTGCCAGTTGCACTCACCGTCGACCCCACTTCTCCGCCTTCAACATCAATCCGAAATGATTTCGAGTCCTTCTCCAGGTTCATCAAGGAGTCACAGAGACTGCACCCTCCTACGGATTGTGAGTCATCAGTTTTCATTCGATACAAATGTCAGAAGCGAGACTAACGATGCATCATTGTCAGTGACAATGAAGCGCCTTGCAGTGAAAGACTTTACATTCTCGGATGGCACAACCCTACCAGCAGGTTCTATGGTCCAAGTATTAGCAAGACACATGCATCTCGATGCAGAGGTTTTCAAAGACCCCTTGAAATTTGATGGCTTCCGATTCGTCAAGATGAAAGAGCGTGCCGGTGTCTGAAGGCCACCCCCGAAAAGAAATTCGACGTAGTCACGACTGGCGCGCACTCGTTGGCTTTTAGTCATGAAAGACACGCGTGTCCGGGTCGTTTCTTTGCAGCTATGGAGATCAAACTGATGTTCGCCTACGTTGTCATGACCTATGATATGAAAATGGTCGGCGGGGTTCGTCCTCCTGACTTACCTTTCCTATACACTCGCATGCCAAACACCACAGCAGAGGTCCTCTTCAGAAAGCGTAAAGTTGATGCCTGATGGATTACATTTCCACTGGCTATTACATAGATCATTGCGCGGGTTAACGAACACGAGTAAATTTGCACCCAAGTACTTCACTAATGGTTTGAATGGGCTGTCGCACCTGAAGGAAGAAGAACAGGTTGGGTCCCATTTGGACGGTCTTTACAGGTGCCATAAAAACAAGGAAATAGACAGAAGCAGCAGAGCCGTTTTCAGTCGAATATTGAATCAATTTGTTGAAAAAAATTGTGAGGGTGATCGCCAAGTTCGGTGCCAAGGTTTCATCTATATCTTTGTCTTTATTTCTCGTTCTGGACGTATGTATTGATTTATGGAGGTCTACAGCTTTGGTGCTTACTGGGAATCCCTTGTTTAGTTTTGTCACCAGGCGTGGGGGATTCTGATAATGATCGAAGAGTCGGCTGTAGATACCGGAGTGTGGTCCTCATCGTAGACGTCTACGATCACTGTTGACTCCAGGCGCTTCTGAGGTAGGCATTTGGCGGGATGATACCAAACGGAGGTAAAGTTGAACTCGGCTGGAGATGGTCGAAGACATCTTTGGGAAGGCACGTACAAAAATTTCTTCCCAGTGATTTTTGAGGGAGAATCTTGTGCAAGAAGAGAATCTAGGGTTGTATTCTTCAAATCGAATCCTTAAACACCCATAATGAATGTCGCGGAAAGGATTCAAGACAAAGATCTGATTTTTGCTGGGAAAGAGATATTTCGAGGGTACTCAAGATGATGAACGTCATCAAAGTCGGTCGGTCCTTCCGCTGCTCATACGTTCCGATCCAATCGTAGTAGACGACACTTCACGATCAGAAGGTGGTGCTCAACCAAGTCAATTTGTGTGTACTAGCCTTGTCATAAGCGCTCAATATTCAATTATTAATCGGCTAAGAAATCAGCCTCCCTTCTCTTCTACCAGTCTTTCAACATCAGCCATGCGCCCAACCCTAGCTCCGAGTCCCTACATTAGATGATGATGGACGAAACGGCCTGCGTCGCGGATGTGAGGATTAAAGTTCCATAGGTGCCTGTAGTTCGTTCCTTCCCACATATAGCCTTGTTTGATGGAGAGGTGTGGCGAATGTGCAAGTGCCTTTCAGTGATCGTCATCCTCCACCGCACGAGATAAAGCCGGTATAGCATCCGCCACCGCGCGCTCCGCGTCGACTTCGTTAATCCAGTCCCGCCGAATCTCGAGCTCGTGCAGTTTCCAGGTGTGCAGTATGTCTTCTTGGGTACATGTGATGTTGGGGTCGTACCGTCGGTGGTGGAGGAGATCGTAAAACGAATACTGTAAGATGTATATTTCAACCTAGTTGAGATGAAGGAGTGAGGAAAACAAACCTGATCTGAACCGATGATCTCGTTAACCATTAAAGAGAGACTGTCCAGTTGTGGGAAATTGTGAGCTAGGAAATCGAGGAAGGATACGGAGAGACGGGTGATGTTCATAGATAGACTCTTGAGTTTTTTTGGTTCTTGTTCTGTAGTTGGTGTTGTCATCATCGCCGTCATCGTCGATACTTGGACTTGAACTTGACTGGCGGTGAGCGCATCGACCACCTGCTTAGCTTCCTCAAACGTCAGGTAACGATCGAGAATCTTGAGTGACGACAGGGTGCGTGCGTTACGTCTTATGAGGGTCAGGACGGCAGATAGACCGGCTTGGGAGGTGGTCGGATATATGGTGAGTGATTGGAAGGAGGGATACTGGTCGCAGTTGAGCAGGTCAGCGAGTCGTTCACCCAAACACTCCTCATCATTGAAATTTCGCCATAAGTACTGAATATCCAAATAGAGATGTTGCAAGTTATTGTGTGAGAGAAGGAAGTAGTGGAGGGATCGGGAGAAGGATCGAAAACTTGTGGTGGAGTTGAAGGAGACGAAGAGGGATTTTAGGTTTGGGAAGAAGACTCCTGGGGTATCATATTGGGGGAGGGGTAGGAGGAGGGCATCGAAGAGCGGGGAAGGCTTGAGCGCTGACCAGTGGCTATATATGTGCAGGATTTGGAGGTTTGGAGCAAGGGAGCGGAGCAAGGCTTCGAGAAACGAGTTTGTTTGCGTGTTTGGGTTGTAGTCCGAATTCGGACTCGACTCGGTCAGGTTCAACTCGGTCAGGTTCTCGAACGGTGTTTTGTGAGCAGACTCCCCAAGTGAGGCGAACTCCCCCAAATGACCACTCAATACCAGCTTCTGCAGCGTCCTTGCTACGCCGGAGGATATGATTGTACGAATGAGGGTAGTGACATGGAAGGTGGAGTATTTGATTAGTTCTATATCAAGGGAGGTAATGTTGGGCAGGAGGTGGAGGGTCTTTAGGGTGGTGCTGAAAGACATATGGGAGGATGAAAGAGAGGCAAGTTTTTTTGAATTGAGGAGGATGGACATCTGTTTCACTCTGACCGCTACGAAGGGGTCGTCCACCCTCCCAAGAAGACGAACAACCGTCTCAGAATACCTCGCAGTGATATCGACATGGATTTGTTTCCATTCCAAGTCCATCCAGCAGTTGAGGAAGAAGTTGTTGACCGATTTGAGTTTGGAGAGCTGTGATTTGGTGAGGTAGTGTGCTATGAGGAGCCATACTTCAGTGGGCAGGTCACAGAAGCTTGCCGCCATTGGATCAAGAGGAAGTTGGAACTAATGTTGTGCGTGACCACTGCTTACCAAGAAATTGTGGTTCAGAGGGTCGTCTTCGGTTAAGGAAGACGTTATAATCCCACTGCAGCTCGAGCGCCGAGGCAACGGGCGATGATTAATATTGCGCACCAAAGCCAGTCATGGCTGCTGAAAACAGGGTCACTACCAAACTTGTAGCCAAGATCGGTTAGGACCAAATGTCATGTGTCTTTAATAGATCACGTGATATACAACACGTCAGCCTAAAAATATCCTCACCTCGCCAAGTTCGCCTCGAGAACCTTTTTCCCTTTCCAGGATTTGCAAGCATAACAAGTTACGACCTAATATAATGACTCCTGGCCGTTGGCTTCCGACACCTTGCCTTAGATCGACTCTATTTAGGATCCTGACGCTGACGGTCATTTCCAGCCTTCTACTGACGCCTGCGTTCGTCAGCGGTGCACTGTTTCCAAAGAACTCATTGGTGAAAACGATAGATGCAAAAGAGTTCAGACAGGTTATGAAGCTCAACGTTCGTCGCCTTTTTAGTTATTAACTGAGGGAGATTTAATAATAACGAATATGTTTTTAGCAAACGAGCTTGGTAGCGTTTGTCGCTCCCTGGTGTGGGGTGCGTCTTTCGTTCTGTCGTTTCATTTTTTTTTTTGAGAATTGTTTTCTTCCCCATAGCACTGTCAACGTTTGGCACCTGAATTCAGCAGTGCAGCCATTGGTCTCAATCCTCTCATTGGAACTTACGCCGTCGATTGCGATGATGACATCAACAAGAGGCTTTGTTCGCAACAGGTGAGGCCTCATCCTATTTCCTTATGAAAGCTATGGTTCGAAGATTGCGGTGGCCCTTGTTCCTTGTCCGCCTTCTCGTGAACGCACTGACACCCGACCCTAAATCACAGGACGTAAAAGGCTTCCCAACGATTAAGCTTTTCCCCCGAGGTAAATACCTCCCCCCTATGCTCTATGATCAAGAGCGAACAACCGGTGCGCTCTACAATTATGCCGCGCGGAGGGTGCCCAAGGCGTTTACTTCGTTAAACAAAATTAGTGACGTTAAAGCGTGGGTCGAGAAGGTTTGTTTTTTTTTCCTCTTTACAGATGGGACTTTTAGCCAAGCGTCCTAACTTTTCCAACTCATAGCAGAACGAATCCACCTCTACGCTTGCCCTCCTGATCACGAAAGATGTCAAAGTTCCACTCCTCTGGAAAGTCCTTGCTAACAAATACCTCGATACACCCCTCCAATTCGGCGCGCACACAGATAAAGACGGTAAAGCAGCTTTGGAGCTGTTTGGCCACGAAAGGGAGTCTCAGAGCAAGACCAAAAGCGAGGTGCTCGTTTGGATCGGGGGTAAAGGCCCAATGCGTTATACGGGTGTTACTAAATTAGAGCCTTTGACCAATTTTCTTGATGGCGTGTTGGACGGGAAGGATCTGGAGACTTTGCCACTTGAATCTGAGCAGAGAGGAGGTGATGCAAAGGGCGTGCCATCGAGGGATGAGTTGTAGCTCCTCTGATCTATTGATTACCGTCACATTCCAAATTGACACGAATTGTAAACGTTGTAAACCCCATCGAAACGTAACAGTGACCTTGTTAGCTCGGTGAAACAGATAGCAATACTTTGTGACTCTCGATCATTTCTTTTACAAACTCCAAGACAACTGACATGTTTGCGACATAATCGGGATCCCATTCTTCACTGTAATATGATTAAGCACTTTGGTTGTACATGGGTTATGACCGCATAGGAAACGCGGTGTAAATTGTATGGATTTGGCGGTGTGAATCATAGGACCGTAACAGCTGGTGGCCTGGCACAAGCAGACACGATTTAGCCAACCCACATCTTATTCAGAATTCTTTGCAATGAGAAATCTCAAAAAATGTCACATGACGTCCTAAAAAGGAGAAAATTCCACTGATTTTCGCATATGCATTTTCAATCCTTACAACATTTACTTGAAATCGGCCTCCTATAGATCGTTGATAATGGCCAGACACACCCTTCTGTAGATTTTCTATGCAGTAGAACAAGATTTGATTAAGTTACTGCTGTTTGCATAAACCCAACTTGTGGTCCGCTTCATTCACAAAACTTGTGCAAGTTCTCACTAGCGGTAGTGGCTCAGCGCGGGGCTCCGTCTTACAGATTCTCAAGGTGAAGAGACTTTCTACTTGCAAATTGATCCATAATTTTTTGTAATCTCGATCGAGCCCCGAGGGCCCCCAAGCGGTGTACGACCATCTTCAGCGATTTGACAAATAACTTATAACATGGAACAAGTGTTACTATACATAAAATCATCAATTATTGAGGGTTACATTAGTTACAAGTTTGACGAACTGATTGCGATACCTTCTCATCAACTTGTAGTCAGGCTGTCGAGCGCTATAGCACTTGCTGAAATTTCAATACTGATGCGACGTTGCATCAGCAGCAAAGGTCAATCTAGACATTCAAGTTGGCGAAGAAGTGATTGTGTCATTGGGGGATTCCGATATTCATCTGGAAGGTCGACGGGGGAAGGCAGGAGGTGTCATTGAACCATATTTACAGGTAAGGAATTTTTTGTTTAAATTTGAATGAAAATAATACATCAATGAGCATCAAATGATCAAAGGAACAGGGTCAAGCCCAAGGTTCATATTCTTGCAAGTTGTCAAGCCAGCTAGTACGTTCTCACCACAGGCTTCCATGATCGATATTAACACTACTTATTCTTTTGATTATTTTGAAATCAGATATCAAAACTGATTATTATTATGACAGAGTTGGTGCTCAAGGTATCCTGGGTTGTACAGCGGCTATTTCCCGTGGGCATGTGTTACCGCCCAAGGGTCGACCTCAAAAAAGTGCCCAAATCAGGAATTCACCACTTCAATGCACGTAGGAGATTCTGAAACTCAGACTCAGAGGTTTCAGGTAAGTATAACACGCAACCGTCGGATATGTGGCCTCCCCACTTGTTACACATGATCATCGCGACGCAGTCCTTGCGGTGACCGTTTTCTCCCATCTGGGTTATTGGAAATGTTCTGACAGAGAAGCCCAACGATGTCGCTAGCATCGCGCCGCTGACGTGTTGTGGATAAGTAAGAGTGTAACGACCATCTGCGTAAGAACCAAGAAGAAAAACACACCGTCGGTCGGAAGCAGTAACTATGTATAGAGGTTGTTATTTGGGGTCAAACCTTAATAGATTTATGCGAAAATCTAAGTCTCTCACGTTTTTCCAGCCTTCGAGCAGTGGAAAACACGCAGAAAACCATTGGTAGTTGAACATTATGGATACGGATCCTGCTGAGTGCAAACATGATGACGCAAAATGGCCGCCTATCACTCGTGAGTGAGCAACGATTCTTTATTTTAAAACTTGAAACCAAGAAGGTAACCGTGGCAGCACAGCGGCACGTCAGCTCTGCCGATCAGCTGTCAAACAACGCGCATGGCATTGTTTCCGGAGAAAGATCGGGGGGCAAGCAAAGCACATTGTACTCCGGTGCTATTGTTCGTTTTTTGGGTTGATAAAAACCCATACAACTTTTCACGAAACTGATCCCTTTTCTTTTTCTTCTTCTTCTTTTCTCGCCAGTCTTGCAGTGCATTTCAGACTGATTGTGTGTACTTTTATTATGCCTTTGCCACCCACCAACAACTCCCTCAATCAAGAACAACGCACCCGCCTTCTTCGTTCCAACCGCAAACTAGAGGCTCTTCTCGGTGCAACCCCCCATCTCCTCGACTCCGAACTTGCCTCCCCGTCTGTCAAATCAAAGCTCTCAAAGCGACACGCCACCATCCGTCCGCTCTATGCTCAGAACTCATCCGACAGCTCCCTCGATTCCACAGAGTCAGAGTACGTCTTGATTAGACATCCCCACCTCACGTCTTCTGCAGCTCATCATCCCATTGTACTGCCTTCTCGTTCCTCGCCTAGTTCATCCCGGAGCGCTTCGCCTATTTCCACCCACAGACTCAAAGTCTCCGTCACAAGAGAGTCCATGTCTCTACCCGTTGCGGTAGAGACTGTTGCAACGAACAAGAAGAACAAAGGTCCTCAGGCGCTCTCTCAACCCTTGTTGTTGAGACTCCGTGCCATACCCGTCAAGCAATCTCCCCACACCGGAACATCACCAGTGGCACCCGTCGTCAAGCCCTTCCTCACCCCCGCCGAACGAAGGAGATTCAAAGTCGACTCTGTCATCGGTCCTCTCTCGCCTATCAACCAGTCCCACTCCCGCTCATACACCATCGCCGACTTGAGGTCTCCCATCTCTCCCACCACATCCTCTGGCGAACCAGGCCAAGGCCTAACAGACAGAGAAAAACGATGGAAGATGGCTAAATTACAAAGAACCCTGGGCGAGAACGTCCCTCTGGAACTTGTCTTTGGCCAACAACGCCCGAAAACCGATAAGAAGACAAAGAGGAGGAGCCGGTCTGTTGCGTATGCCAGACCAGGTGTGATGGATCTGTTCGCTGAAGACACAAAGCCTACTCCCGTCGTCGCTCAAGCCAGCACTGCTGACCCAAGCAAAACCGCCTCTAGCTCATCCTGCAAAGACCGAAAGCACCGCCCACGGAGTCTCACTCTCGGCAGCGCCTCTGCGCTCGTAGCTGCCGATATCAAACTTGCCGAACAACAGAATCAGAAAAATCATCAGCAACAACTCCACCACGGGCGCGGTCGTATGGGAGGATTGGGCCGTGCAAAGTCGGCGGCGGCGGTGAAAAAGAGGGAGAGAGAAGGGGATATCAAAGCGAAAGATACGAGGGGGACGGTGTCGATGGATGAGGGTATGAGGAGTCTTCCATCCTCTCATCAGTCGAGCGATGTGAGTGAGGAGTGGAGGAGGAAAGAGAGGGGGTGGAGTGGAGAGTGGAACGTTAGGGATATGCAGGAGGTTGCAAAGGCTCTTAGAGGGTTGAAGGCCCGCTGAGAACACACGCACACGGAGACACGCACACATGGCGAAGGGGGAATGGTAGCTTTTGTGTGTATGCGCGCGACACCTCTTCAACCCTTTTTTTTTTTGTTCATTCAAGCTCAAAACTTTTTCTGTTGATGCTGAGCATCTCCCTCCATTCTATCCAACGTCTCACATTCTATGCAACATTCTAAACGCCACAACAACAAAAAAACCTTGACATTCTTTTTTTTTTTCTTTCTACGAATACGGCATCGTTGATCTTTTTTTTTTTTGACATTTACCACATATACACATAGCATTAATTATGTTGCCATGTCTATCTTAGAACTTGTACCTAATCAACCTTATGCGCCCACAGTCGAGCGCTTTTATGTAGCCATAATACATTTTCTTTATCTCTTCTTATGTTATGCCTCCGATTATCCATCCTTTGTTTTATTGTATTGGTGTACACCGACTATCTGAATCTAAGAGAAAATACAATTCTCTTTTGTGAACCATCAGTAAAAAACAAAAAGTTTTTTTTTGAAACATGGTTACCAAAACTGGAAGCCTTGTTGCTATTTTTGGAAATTTTCGCAACTGCCGGGTCTATGTATCATCATTTGGACACTTTTTCCCTCCTTGTTTTTATTAATGCTGCATAACAACATTGAACACACACTGTGACACCAAGGTACCCCCATGCATTATGGGCCATGTTGGCCAACAGATCTACGATTTTTTTTTGTGCTTGAAACTTTTTCCCCTCTCAGGATTGGCGCCCACCGTGACTGGCATTCTGATTGTGGAACAAAAGAGCCTGACAGATTCGATCATTCACAGCTTGGTATGCTACAATGCACTTACATAGCACAGCAAACTTGGTTACTATTATATACTAGTAGCACAGTAGAGTCGTTGACAACTTAATAATAAAAAACCTAGCAGTTTACAAAGTTCTTCAACGTGTTCAAAAGTGACTTTTCTTATATTGCAGCGGCTGCCCTGATGATGTTCTTCATCATATTACTTGTGAAAGCGGTCCTGATGAAAAGGAGCGTTTACTTAAAGCCGCCGGTGCCAGGACAATGGGACGTTGTGATGTCATAGTCACTATCTGAAGTCCGGGCCAATTTGTTTTTTTTTTACTTTGAACGAGAAGATGCAGAGATGCAGATGTGGCCCGCTGGCTGCCAGGGTTCAGTATTGCAATATTCTACAAAGGTACCATTTTGCTTCCGGCTAATACAGCTCGGAGTTTTCTCATTTTTTTTATAGTTCAAATCCGGCTCAAGTATTCCCGGCTTGGGTTCCTTTGAATCCCAGAATCCAGATCATGGATGTAAGTAGGTGTTATGAGTTACTATTGGGCCCTGCTCGGTGCCACGGCTAACCTAAGCGTGCCCACCAACTTAGTAAGCGAAATTCCGAGGTGGTACTCTCGCCTACTCGCTTATTCCCACAACCGAAGGTTGGCAATACACCTGCCGCTTTCGAATCTCGATCGCGAACCTACTGAGCAGGAGTCGTGCTGCCGCTCTCTCGACGTTGAGCGCACCACATTTCGTGTTTCCATGGATGCGCGATGACTGTTTTTATAACTTTCTAATCGTTGATGATAACCTCGGATTAGGTAATATTTTCCATACAACCTCTCGTTGCCTACCTCATTCATGATATCCTCTGCGCACATTCTTCTGCACCCTTTCTGATTTGAATGCTAGTTCAGTTCAAAAAACGAGTACTGTCATACTGTGGAAGATGTAACAGTTCATGCCGTTGACACCAGTCGGAATTCCGGAACTTTCGGTTCCCGCTCCGTTTAAGCGGCGTAAGTTAGCCGCCGTGTACCGAACCCTGAACCGGGTGCTTCGATTCGTTTCCAAGTTCCAACGCTCTGCCGAATGGCCAATATGAGGACAGCCATTTCTGCATCCCCTTCTGTGGCCCTCCCAGATTGTACGCCCAATTTGATGCCATTTCATATCGACTACAATGGTCCTGCAGCAGTGAAGACTTTCATGCGTGTCGAGAGGTTGTTTGAAAAGACGGAAGCAACTGAGGGGAACAAAAAGCCAGAGGAAGAATCCTTGGACAAAAAACCAGAAAACATTCCCCTTGCTTCAATGAGTGAAATGCCCATATCTGAGCTCTCCATGACGAGGGCAGCAACGGAGTCTACACTCGTGAACGAATCTTCGCAAGCTTCACTGAATGAAGCGGCTTCTACTCTTACTGTATCACCACAAACTATACAAACTCAACTTGCGTCACCACCCATAGATGACGTAGATAAGCGCTTTGTATCGACTTTCAGAGGGAGGTCAATCCACGGGCTCACTGTGGACTTACCGGAAGGTTATGTTGGTGTCGTGTTGAGAACGACGGCAAACCAGGAGGTTGAGGGTGAAGGCAAGAAGTCGGAAGACAAAACAAGTACGGAACATGGTAGAAATGAAGAAAGAGAGGTTGGGATGAAATTGAGAGAGCCGAGACGAAGAGGGAGGCTTACGAGCAGCGCCGCACCGCGAAAGGGCGCTGTTGTCACCATCTCGGATGACGACAACGACAACGCGCCTTCAAACAAAGAATCACATAGTTTCCTCGAGAAAACCCATGATGTGGACATGGTTGACTCTCCATTGCCGATACCTGAGCACGATGACCAGCCCATTCGGTTACTCCTACCCACAGAGCGGTTTAATTCGTTCACGCTTTGGCAAGCTGATCGCATGGTTGACAAGAGTAACGACGAGTATTGGAGGACACTGACCGAGTGGATTGGACTGGCACATGAGGTGAGTAATTCGCCCTTTTCTTTCACACTCTCAATGAAAACGAGGGGTCATAGATTCATAGAACGGATTGATACCCAGAAGTTATACAGGGAAACATTTTTGGCGAATTATATTGCCATCGATTGCTAGCTACGAAAGTGCAATTAAGGAGGGAGATCTACGTAAATCGCCCACTGCTTGTGCATGCCTTCAGCTTGAGAAAAAAAGGCTCTTCAAAATATTAAGGTTATCTGCAGGCTTCATCGTTAGCCAACGCTTTTTGGTTTGCAGGCAGTTCTTTGATTCACATCAGGCATGAATATCATACAAGAAGTTGTGTGGCAGTGTCCGACTCCTACTCTTATGTCCTTCCTAATCGACAAATAAATTTCAGATCTTTCACATGAACCCCAGTCAAAGTGTCTTCCATTAATGTCGGCCAAACGGGCGTCGCTTGGCGTTCTTGAAAAAGGTTTGTGCCTGCAAATGCATCGCACATCGAATGACCCAACGTGTTCAGACCTCCCAGCCCTATGCTCAGAACTGGATCATGGTGGCGGCGTCTTCATCAACTCCACTTTCATGGTCTATACCCTAAACAGTTATCCTCCCTCTCTCACCCAGGAGATGTTGGATCCTCCCCATCCTCTCAAGGTCGCAGCATCTCGCATAGTTTCGCATATTCCATTCGTCTTCCACTTATCCTCCACCGATGAAATGACATCTCTACCCGTTCCTGGGAATGTAGAAGATGAGATCCATAGGATCCCCTACTTTTTCGCGAACGCAGCGACATGTAAACGAGGTTTATGCGTCGCTGGGCGGGATAGTGTCATCGAAACACTGCTAGCCGTTTTGAGACGGCCTTGGTGTGTTCTTGAATTGTGCTGCGCCTCTGATGACGCCGTCTCTGCACTTTCCCAATTCGCTCTGGCAGCAAGGGATATCCATCCCTCAGGTTACACGGCTGCCGTTTTTCTTCTTCAACATGAGCTTGCAACTCGTGGACCGCACCAGATTTGTACTGCGCGTTCCGACTATTCAAGATTGTTGGAAGTATGCAAGACCGTTTTTTCTATCAGTTCTAACTCTTACAACGGTTTCTGGCTGCGATTGGTTTGCTGCGTTGCGGTAGGGATGGGGTTGCAATACTCCGTCGTTGGACAAATGTTGGATGGAGTTGACTTGAGAGATACGTGGCGTTCCTTACGTTTGGCTCCTCCACTGGCAACTCAGACGATTCTTGGTGTATCAGAGCGTCGGTTGAGTAGATCTCGATCTCTGGTCCATTTTCACAACGATTTGCGGAAGAAAGTCCTCTGCACTTCGCTTAAGAGTCCGAGCGCGGATCGAATGGAGACCAACGCCGTTTTCTTCATGCGGGTGTATTCCTGTTTATTACGAGAACTTTTAGAAACGAATATATGATGGGACTCATGATGGAAGGATTTTGGAGACTGAAGGCCGGTTACTTAGAAGTGTAGATAAGCAGTTTGTGCAAATCTATGTGGCATCTCAATAGAAAACTTTAAATATCGTCAAAGTAACCTAATTGTTCGAGTTATAGAAGAGTGTCGATTCAATGCTTTCAGTTCTCTCCAAGCGTCTTCTGCCTCCGAAGCAATCCTGTGAGCTAGTACTGTCGTGATAATCTTGCCTTGACTGTTGATTGCACCAAATTTATTCCTAAACCTCCCTGTCACTTCCTGCATTCTTGTCTCGTCGTCTATCATCCGAAGGCTATCTACTAATGTGAGCATCTCGGCGAAGACTGGAATATTAGGCAACAACTCCAACGTAAACCAAAGGTTCGCATCGAGTTGACAAGATAAAGTCGCCCGAATGATCCCCATGGACCTCGTTTTATTGTCAAAGATAAACGTCTGTTGGCGATCCTGTGTACTACTTCCAAGATATTTGGAGCATGCCCTAACCTGCATTCCTCTTGCGAGACGGGTTGCCAAAATCTCAGCAAGAGATGAGTAGGCCAAGAGAGCGAGGAAGCCGAGCTGGAGGTAGGCGGTCATGTTCACCATGCAAGCGACTGAAGCCAAAGAGGCAAAACTTCCGGTAATTGCCCAGCACCAATGCAGCAAATGGTTGAGCGGCTTTGGATCGAATTTCCATGTTGAACGAGCCCAACGTTCGAGAGCGTCCTTCCTTCCTTTAAAGATAACCGTCCCGCCTTCAGGTCGTTTGTACACGCAGTATTGCTGCGTCGCATCAGGTGTGATATGAATTTCCTGCGGTTTGACAAGCGGGTTGAAGGATATCGCCGTGCTCGCTGCCCAATGTAGTGCATAGACGCCAAATAATGTGATTGCCCACACATCACTGGTGAAAACCGAAAAAAGCAGCCCTGTAATATTGAGCAGGCCGCAGATATACCCGAGTATGTCGAGAGTGGTGATGAATGGAGGTGCTTTGCTAGCCCCAAAGTTGTTGTGGATGTACAAGTCTTCGACTCCCGCGACCACAAAGTCGTTTTCGGGGAAAGAGGAAGATTTGAATGCGAGTGCATCGTGTAACCAAACATTACTGTGAGAGATGGGGAGCTCTCGAAAGACCGTTGTTGAGCGGACGGGTAGAGTTGTCCACTGCTTCTGGGACATTGAAACTGCTGGATCCAAACTGGACACCTTTGATGATAAGTAGTCCGCCAGAACGCTGAGGGGGGTAAGAACACCCCCGATCATCATGGTGTGGGGCCAACGAAATGTCATGTTATCGGGTTGAGTGTATAACCTGGCAGCACTCAGTTCGGCTCGGGGATTGTGGAGGACAGCGGCGACGCCAAGTGGGTCAAAAGAGACTTCATTGGCACGCTTGAGAACGGGACGAAGATTTTCAAACATTGAATGGAATGCTCAGCCACTGGAGACGTTTGGGTATGAGGAGCGTGGCTGCACACCGGATGCGTGGAGACCTGAAATTGACCTGGAATTGTCAAGCCTCAAGGCAATTATCACATATGTTCGTGTTACATAAAGTTTGACCCGAAAGTTCAAAGTTGCAACTGTCAAGCACGTCAACTTTCAAGACGAATTAGGGTAAGAAAGGTCCACCTAACCCTGCACCTCGCATTTAAATTCCAAACGCTCATTTGGAATAGAAAAAAACAATTCATGTATTTGGCCATGAATACCTTTGGATTTGAGAAGACTGAAAAACGATCGCGTGAGTCATTGAGATTGTAAAGAGTACATCTAACCGTTGCAGAAGAATTCCAAGTATCTAATGGCCACGGAATAAATTATTCTGGGTCATGACATATCTGCCGTTGCATATCGGAATGCATGAATCACATTGTACCGGGACACAAAGACACGATGTGTGCGTTTTAAAGCATCGCAGTCGGCAAAGCACTCAACCATATGCATCGTGACAATTACAGTTCTGAAGATCAATGTCGCTGTAGATCATCAAATTCGCTAAACGCTAAACGCTAATCAATAATAGAAGTGTGCAAAGGCAATAAACGTTATGATGAGCATAAAGCACTATCCAGTCCAATGAACCAAAATAATAAACAGTACGAAATAAATTAAGAGACCAAAAGGCGAATCCCTTATCCCAAAATGTTATGAGGATGGCGTGAAAATACTCTACTCTCCAGAGAATGACATACGGAAATAAGGAATGAACAATCATTCAGTGCATGAGTTCATCAGAGCAAGGCGTTGAAAATGAAACCCGTCATAATGGCGGTCCAAATTCTTCCATCCACAACGACACTCAATGCACCCGACGACGAACCAGAACCAGAGGCGCTCAGCGCAGATGACGTTCCGGAAGGACTTGACGACGTGGAGGTCGTCGTGGATACCCCGACCCGTGTACTTATTCCCCTCGACGATGACGACACGGTCGAACTCAAACCCGTCGACGAAGAATTACCAGAGGTAAACGACGGCGGGGCGACGGCCTTACTCTGGTCTACGAGGTTGCCAATACCCCATGGTATAGGATCGTTTGAGCCTGGTTGCCTCAGGTTGGCAGGCGGGGTTGAGGTACCGGATGATGAAGCAATAGTAAAACGTGTCGTCCAGGTTTTATTGGTGGTATGCGGAGACGTAAATTGGTAGAAGTAGATGGCAGAATTAGGTGTCACTTCGGGGCACGGGTATTCGAAGCTGCCATCCTTGGTTCCGTCCTGATTCGTCGTGACGGCTGACGGTGAAAATCAGCTTCATTCAGGAACAAAAAAAAAGTGTTCTGAATTACTGGTAATGTGCTCCATATCCAGGTTGCTTCCTGACATGAGTTCGATGGCCATATCCTTCCAAGCAGTTCTAGAGTCTGTGTCACCTTGCCAAGTGATACGACAGGTCGAACCGGCGTTGAAAGTTGACCCTGGACCAGGTTCACTAGGAGTCACATCTCCTCGCACAAAGAAAGCGGAAAGAGCTAGTGTGGCAGCTAATGTTCGAAAAGCAATCATTTTACTGTTGTGGAAACAGAAGAGGGGTTATTTGAATGGTGACTGTCAGCGGAGCAACAGTGACTCACTTAAACTACGTGGAAACCTCAAAGGCAATGAGCGGACGGGTTCAAAAGAATGGGAAGGAGACCGCACGGTCTTAGTAGAGTGGTTAACGTCTTTCACTTGTTCAAGTTGTTGAAATTCCAAGGTTTTTAATGCGTGACGCGACGTGTCACGTGTCACAATCACTGAATCAAGGGGCGCAGCTAAAGCTAAAAAAAGATTAATCAAAAAAATAAAATTAACAATTCTTGATGGCAAAAGCTGGGGAGGGCAGGGGGAAAATAATTTGTGGACATTTATTTTAGATTTTATTCAATCCTAGCCTTGAGTAGAACTTCATATTTTTACTTTCTGGGAAATTATTTTACATTGAATGATTTTTGTTGATAGACCGTTT